>RCNF010000152.1_pt1 | contig 31546 bp, 26 predicted proteins | sample 2041311 | NCBI WGS metagenome assembly RCNF01 (sample SAMN09708228, study PRJNA481090) | Marine sediment metagenome, whole genome shotgun sequencing project. | biome: marine sediment; feature: ocean; material: sediment; isolation source: Sewage treatment plant 2 marine sediment (STP2) ...
AAGCAGGCAGTGCAGATAGAATCTGAACTGAAAAAAGCGGGTAAAAACTATCAGGCTCACATTTACAGTGTTCAGGATGTGATGGTGAAGAGCTTAGACCAATCGCGAAAATTAGTAGATGCGAATATAAAGCCATCAAAATCTAAAAAACAAAATGTCTTGAATCAAGCTTTACGTGAGAGCATCAGGCCATTCAATAACTTTGCCATAACCGAGTTGCTGAATTTCTTGGGTACTTTGGATGAAAGACTCAAAAACGAAGTGGAAACCTTACGTGAGTTGATTCGTTTGTCTGCCCAACAAGCAGCCATTCTGAAAGACCACCTGTATAAAAATCGTGATCTTGAAAAGCCACTGACTAAAATCATTAGTGACTGGAAGGCTTTGGAAGATTCCAGTAATGAGAGTCTAGAACAAATTTTATATGCAATTGAAGCTGAGTATGTTGCCGTAAAACTAGGATTATCGATTGAGAGCCCTGCGATTAAAGCCATGCACAAAACCTTGTACAATAATATTCCGACCATTGTAGGAAAAGGGCTTAAACAGCGTGTTGTGATTGATCAGAGTTATCGAATTAATCGGACGACTGATTAACTGGGTGATAGAGAAATTATAAAGTCACCGACCTACTTACAATGAGCTTGCCATTTCGTATTTTGAAATGGGCAACTCATCAATACTAGAACTTAGCGTGTATATAAGCATTTTTATACGGTTTTTAATAGGTAGCTTTGCACTTGGCCGGCCGACGCTTGTTTAATTTCTTCTAGTCCAAACTCAGAAAAATCAAAAACATCTTCAGATTCGTGCTCTAAATAAATCAAAGAGTTCGCATTTATTAAAGCTTTAGCAGTTAATAATTCTAAGGATTTATCCAGCAAGCCTTGTCGGTAAGGCGGATCTAGAAAAACAATATCGTAAGGCTGGTCAGCTGAATGATTATCCAAAAAACTTAAAGCATTCGTTTGGAAGACTGTTGAATCGTTATTTAGAAGCTTGAGATTAGCATTTAACTGCTTGCTAGCAGCAGCGTTCTTCTCTACGAAATCTACAGTCATTGCGCCTCGGGAAAGCGCTTCTAATCCAATAGCACCACTGCCTGCGAATAAATCCAGGCAGTAAGCGTTATAAATGTCGCCTTGTAACCAGTTGAATAAGGTTTCTCGAATGCGATCAGGAGTAGGGCGTAAACCTGGCGCATCTAGAAACTGTAGTTTTCTACTGCGCCATTCACCGCCAATAATTCTTAGCGTGTTAGCCCTGTTGATATTACGATCAGCAATATTACGGCTAGTAGATTTTTTAGTCGCAGTCTGGTTCTTCTTCATCTTCTTCAGCTTTTTTTGGCGTCTCTTCTACTTTTTTCGCTTCATCGGCAGCAGCTACTACAGGTATTTCTTTGTTATCAGCTGCTTTTTCTACTGTGCCTTTTTCTTCTGAAGCGCCATCCTTAGCCTCTCCATCTTTAGCTTCGCCACCGACAATGACTGTTAGCAATTTGTTGGTATCTAGTCGACGTTTAAACGCGTCTACTACTTGGTCTCTAGTGATGTCGTTGACTGTTTGAGTAAACATATCCAAATAGTTGAGAGGTAAGTCATAAAAACCAATCATTTCAATATAACCCATGATGTCGCTATTACTCGCAGTGCGAAGTGGGAAGCCACCAGTGATATTGATTTTAGAAGCGGCTAGATCTTCATTAGAAGGACCGTCTTTTTGAAAAGTGTTTAGCACGTCTAGGGCAACTTTAATCGCTTCGTCCGTTTGAGAGAGTTTGGTTTGCAGCCCGAGCATGAATGGACCGTTTTCCTTCATCGGGATAAAGTAGCTGTAAACGCTGTAGGATAGCCCACGTTTTACACGTATTTCTTTCATCAGGCGTGATGTAAAGCCACTGCCACCTAAGCCATGATTTCCAAGGTAAAGTGTGAAGTAATCTTTGTCGCCACGTTTATCGCCGGGCTGGCCGATCATGACGTGAGCTTGTGAAGATGGGAATGGAATATGAATTACTTTCTCTTTAGTCAATGGTTTCACAGGAGGTATTGCAGCCGCCTTTTCTCCCACACCTCTTTCACCATCTAAGAGTGCATTTGAAACTTGCATTGCAATTTTCTTGGCTTGCTCTTTATCGATAGAACCTACTAACGCTAATTGCCCATTTTGGTTAACAAAGTAACGTTTGAAGAACGCTTTCAATTCATCAATTTTTAACGCTTCAATCGTTTCTTCGGTACCATTTTGTGGCTGAGAATAAGGATGCCCTGGGAATAGATTCGCGTAGAATGTCTTACTGGCGATTGATCCAGGGTCTTGTTTTTCTGCTTGTAAGCCCACTAAGGCTTGCTTCTTTAAACGAGCAAAGTCAGCTTCTGGAAAACTCGGTTTTTGAATCACTTTTAGCCAGTTCTGTAGTGCTGGTTCGAATTGCTCTTTTAATGTTAATGAGCGTAAAGATAGCCAAACAGAATCTAAGCCAGTTCCCGTGGAAAAATTTGCACCTACAGATTCAAAAGCTTCAGCAATTTGATCTGCATTTAAACCTGCTGCTCCTTTACTAAGCATACTGGTGGTCATGCCTGAGATGCCGAGTTTTTCGGCATCATATGAACTACCTGCAGCGAATGTGAGACGCAAATCTAACATTGGCAGTTCAGGAACATTAACGTAATAAACACGAAGACCAGATTCAGTGGTCCAATTTTCGATTTTAGGTGCGGAAAAGCTTAGCTGTACAAATAATAGTGCTAGCCCAGTGAAAAGTATTTTACTCATAGTTCTTATTGTCATTTAGTTAGTTGCTCTTTTTAGTTCGCACAGGTTAGTTCGCACCTGTTTGTTCGCACTGATTAGTTCGTACTTGTCGCAGGTTTTTTTTCATTCAAAGGAAGTGGAATCAGTTCGGCGACAGTTAGGCTGTTTTCGATTAGATATTTATTCGCCACTTCTTGCACTTGTTTAGCTGTTACAGCAAGTACACCTGGTACGTATTGGTCGATATATTTATGCCCTAGACCAACTGTTTCTAAAGAACCTAACAAGGTCGCCATGTGCTGAATCGAATCACGCTCGAACACTTCACCCGCAATAACTTGTGCCTTCACACGTTTAAGTTCTGCTTCGCTTACTAGCTCGGTTTTTAAGATATTGATTTCATCAAGAAGTGATTGTTTTAGTTCGCTGGTTTTAACTCCCTTTGCAGGAACGCCTGATATCACTAAAAGATTATCCAATCTGCCGTAACCGTAGTAACCCGCTCCTGCAGATGCAGCAATTTCTTTGCCTCGTATAAGGTTTTTGGCAAATCTTGCGCTATCACCACCATCAAGAATGTTGGCTAGCACTTCAAGTGCATAAGGTTCCCAAGTTGGCACTTTGCCTTTTTTTGCGCTAATCATTCCAGGAGCTTTGAAACCCATGCGTAAGTTCGCTAATTTTGCGGGCAGCTTAAGAGTAATTTTTCTCTCACCCACTTGAGTGACTTCTGTTCTAGCTTTAACTTCAGGTAAATCATTGCTGGCGTAAACGCTAAAGTACTTTCTAGCCATTTCGAATACTTTTTTAGGCTCTACATCGCCAACTACAACAAGCGTTGCGTTATTTGGTGTGTACCATTTTTTATACCATTCTTTAGCGTCTTTAAGTTTCATGCCCTCAAGGTCAACCATCCAGCCAATTACGGGTGCGCGGTAAGGACTGTTCAGGAATGCTACAGCGTTAAACTGTTCGCGGGTTAGAGAACTCGGTTTGTCATCCGTTCTCCAGCGACGCTCTTCTTTTACTACTTCGATTTCTTTCTTGAATTCTTCTGGGTCGAAAACTAAATTTCTCATGCGATCCGCTTCGATTTCCATCGCATCTTCGAGCTTGTCGCTAGCCAATACTTCGTAGTAAGCGGTGTAATCTTGAGAAGTAAAAGCGTTATTGCGTGCGCCAATCGCAGAAACAAGTTTTTCAAATTCACCGGACTTATGTTTCTTGGTGCCTTTGAACATCATGTGCTCTAAAGCATGCGATAACCCTGTGATGCCTTCGTGTTCATAGCTGGTGCCCACTTTGTACCAGACTTGAATGACTGCAACAGGCGCTCGCTTGTCCTGCTTTACTAATATTCTTAAGCCATTGTCGAGTTCGTACTCGTGTACAGGATTTGTATTCTCAGCATGTGCTAGTTGAGTTAATGACAAGATCGATAAAAAAAGGATGGTTAAAAAACTAATACGAGCTGGTGTCTCAGGTGATAAACTTCTATTCATTATTTTTCTCATATAAACCCAAAAAGTAAAGTATAACAATGTTCCGACTATTTAAGAAAAAAAAGCCAGTTGAAGAAACTAAAAACGAGCAAATCGATAAGCTGTCTGAACAAGAAACTAAACAGTCCATAGAGCCGCAATCTACAGATTCTCTCATAGATTCAAATGTTGATTCTGAATTAAACATTGAAACAATTGATGTTGCAATCGATCAAGACACAAATCTTTCTACTCCAGTGGTAGATGATACCGAAGCGTTACAACAAAACCAGCATGAAACAGAAAACTTAGAGCAAGTGTTAGAGCAAACAGTTGATGAAAAAGTTCCTGAACAACAGCAAGTTAGCGAAGAAATCCTTGAAGTGAAGCTTCAAGATAACTCTCAAGATAAAGTAGTAGAGAAAAATGAAGTTTCTAATACAAAAGAAGTCACTCCTGAAGTAATAGAAGCGCCAAAAGAAACACCTAAAAAAGAAGGTTTATTCGATAGGCTTCGCTCAGGCTTGTCTAAAACGGGCAGCACCTTAACAGAAGGAATGGGCGCTCTTGTATTAGGTAAAAAGAAGATCGATGATGATGTTCTCGAAGAACTAGAGACACGGCTATTAATGTCAGATGTGGGTATCGAAGCAACCCAACGAATTATTCAAGATTTAACCAATCGTACTTCTCGAAATGAATTAAGTGACTACGATGCCCTAATGGCCGCATTGTATGAAGAGATGGTGAAAATATTACGCCCAGTTGCAAAGCCATTAGATGTGGATGACATAGAAGGGCCAGCAGTTATTTTGCTTGTAGGCATCAATGGAGCAGGTAAAACAACAACCATTGGTAAATTAGCTAAGCAATTACAAAATGAAGGAAAATCAGTAATGCTGGCAGCTGGTGACACCTTTAGAGCGGCGGCTGTAGAACAATTGCAGGTTTGGGGAGAGAGAAACGATATTCCCGTAATCGCTCAAGGCACTGGGGCAGATAGCGCATCGGTAATTTATGATGCGATGGAATCTGCAAAAGCTAAAAAAATAGATGTTTTACTCGCAGATACAGCGGGTCGTTTACACACTCAGACTAATTTGATGGAAGAGCTCAAAAAAGTTAAACGAGTGATGCAAAAGATTGATGCGAAGGCTCCGCACGAAGTTATGTTAATTGTTGATGCAAGTATTGGGCAGAATGCGCTTACGCAAGCAACAGAATTTGATGCCGCTCTAGGCGTAACAGGTATCACAGTTACCAAATTAGATGGTACAGCGAAAGGCGGTATTTTATTCGCAATGGCAGAAAAAACTGGAATTCCTGTCCGCTTTATAGGTGTTGGTGAGTCGATTGATGACTTACAAGAATTTGATGCTTATGAATTTGCGGGTGCTTTATTGGCGGAAGATGAATAGTATTTAATCTGATTCAAGTTTATAGATTTGCTCGACGGTTTCCCAGATCATCTCGGCATACTTTTCAGAGCTAAAAAAGCGCAATAGCCCTTGCTTCCCATATTTTCTAAATAGTGGGTACCTTATGATTACCTCGTCTAGTTCCTTTTTAGCTTCTTCTAGCTTTTCTAATTTTGCATAAGAAACACATCTAGATAATGGGCCGTGAATGATGCCTGGTGAAGAAATTTTCTTTGCTTCTATCAGTGCTTCTTCATATTTTCCACGTCTGTAGAAATCCAGAAACGGTGTAAAGTGATACCAAGAAGGATAGTAGGGCAATTCCATAGTTTCCTTGATCAGCGACATGCCTTCATCCCATTTCCCCATTAAGCATAGGTGAAAGCCAGTTCCATGTTCGACCACGGTGTGGTTTTTACATAGCCCACGAGATATGGAGAATTCTTCGGTAGCGTGTTCCCATTCATTTAAACAAAATAAAATCTGCGCTAAAGCAAAGTGCGCTTCATGTGAATTAGCTTTCAAACGAATAGCTTTTTCTGCGCATTGCTTTCCTCTGACTAATGGATTATCAACGATTCCATAATCATACACATAGTCTCTACGGCAAAATTCAGCAAAAATGATATTAGCGATAAGGTCATTAGGGTTTCTATTGAGAATATCCTGACAAACTGAAGCTGCTTTCTGAAATGAGCGTCTGCTCAGATGGCTTGAGTAGTATCTATAATAAGCGAGTACTTGAAATTCAGTAGGTATCGAATCTGGATTTTTTAGCAAACCCCTCGACCAATGAACTTGCATAATGCCTTGAAAAATATCAGCTACTGCAGCAGTTATTTCACCACTAACTTTGCAAAGTTGATTGTCTTCAAATTTAGCTTCTATTTTGTAATTCTCAGACCATAATACTTCTTCTGATTTAGTATCAATCAGTCTGTAAACAATGTTTCTTCTATTGTCCGGCAACTCTTGTAAAAAAAGCGTTAATGAATAATCAGAATCATATTTGTTCTTAATTGCTTTTAGAGCCCCTTCGGATTTGCTCTTATCACAGAATGGTATAGAAACAACCAGCTTAGAGAATACGAAGTGACTGAGTTTCGTAGCGATATTGTCGCTTAGTTGAAAAAGCAGTCTATTGATATCTTTGCTCTGAGTCTCATCAGAAAAACAGGCAAGGGTCAGTAAGGGGCCGCTAGAATCAACGATTTCGGGATTGATTTTAGAGACAGACTGTTTTTTTACTGCCTCAACTTGTGAAAATTCTGGAGAATAAGAGCCAGTAGGAATTCTAATAATGATTTCATCATTCTTACCCTCGTGGTCATAGTACTTTTTAAGCCGAGTTCTAACGCGCCCGCCTAAAATTCTTACAACAGGACTGTTGTTGGGGTCAAAATCATCCGGAAATTCAAGCGCCTCAATAGCGATTGTGAATTGTTTAAGAGAGCTTCCTTCGCCAGATAATACTTTTTTTACGACATAAGATAGGAAGTTCCGCATTTGTTTTGCGGAACGAAAATGTTTACTTTCAAGAATACGCTCTAATTGTCTATTTACCAATTGCACATATTCTTCAGTAAAACTTAATGGAGTGATAGGGGGATCACTGACCATAGGAACACCTTGAGTTACTTTTTTGTTCATTATTTACTATATGGCATTAGTTTAATATTCAGAAGAATTTATGATGAACGGCGATACTGACTTTTACAATTATATGTAAGTAAGTATATGGGGGGTGTTAAGGTTTTTTAAAGTGTCGTTATTCTATTGATAACACAATAACTAATAGTAAAAGTGCCCAAAAGTAGGGGGGTGCTGTTCTTTTAATACTTGTTTTCAATAGGCAAAGATATCCACATCTTTTCCATGTTCTCTGATTTTATCTGCACGTGCTGAAATGTATCGCTGGAAATTCTCTTCTGTTTTATAAGTACCAGAAATCACGTAATCAAAAACTGATTGAATATGAAAAGTACGGAGTTGTGCGTCAACACGCATCACTTCTTCTCCTTTGCTATCAAAGAAAATAATCGAAGGGAGATACGGTATTCCTAATTCATCCCCCCATTTTTTGGCCGATAATTTTTTACCTGAAGGTGTAGTGATGCTTTTTTCAGAAAATCTATCCAATTGAATAGAAGTGAATTTTTCAGCAAGCTCTCGTGTCGTTTCATCTTTGAGTGTTTTGTTGTGGAGCAAATCACAGTTATTACAATCATCACTTTCAAAATACACGGCTAAATATTCATCTTCATTTTTAAGTATTTGGTTAAACTCAGAACCCGACTTATCGAAGAAGTCTTCTTCAATGAGCCCCTTAGGTTGGTCTTTATTGCTAGAACTATTTTCTTGTGAATTAAGTGAGGCATATTGCCCAAAAGTCAGCGAACTTTCTTTCTTGTCAGCAACGTAACTCATGCTTTGTTGGAATTCTTTTGCTGGGATATAGCCGTTAAGTCTGTGGACGACTTTTTTCTCTTCATTAAAAAATAACAGGGTTGGGGTATATTTGATTTTTAGTGCCGAAGCAAAGGATTTTTCGGTGTAGTCATTGCCAGCAACGCTAACAACTTCTTTGTCGCCCCACATATTTATTGCAACAATTTCGAAGTTATTTCTAAATCTTTTAACAATCTCTTTGTTAGAAAAATTCTCTTCCCAGAGTTGATTGCAATAAGGGCATCCTGGCTGCCAAAAGTAGAGTACGAGGCGTTTATTATTCTTAGTCGCTTCGTCTATATCTTCTTCAAAATCAAGAAAACTTTCTTTAAACCATTCTGGGTGAGTTGCTGTCTTGGCGCCATAATAAGCACCCAGTTTTTTTTCTTCTGCATTTATAGTGAAGGGCAGGAAAAGACCACATAGCAGTATATAACTAAAGAGCTTAAGCGTTTTTTTCATAAGGCATCCACTTTGAAATTGTGCTTATTTGAAAAAGCACCAATTGCGTTAATGACTAAAAGAGGTACACTGTATCGCTTAAACGGGCCTCTAATCAAAAAACCTTTTTCAATGATTGAATTTAACGCAGTTAGTAAGCAATACCCTACTGGGCAATTGGCGCTTTATAACGTCAATTTGAAGCTGGATCAGGGAGAAATGGCATTTCTTACTGGGCATTCGGGTGCCGGTAAAAGTACCCTGTTAAAGTTAATTGCATTGTTAGATGATCCATCTTCAGGTGAAGTGATTGTTGCAGGGCAAAATACCAAAACTATAAAGCATAGAAAGGTAGCTGCATTCAGACGAAATATTGGAATGATCTTCCAGGATCATCACCTGCTTCTTGATCGAAGTGTGTTCGACAATATTGCTCTACCACTAAAAATTGAAGGCATGCGTCATCAGGCTATTAAGCGCAGAGTAAGAGCAGCCTTAGATAAAGTTAATTTACTCTCCAAAGAAGACCAATATCCGATGATGTTATCTGCGGGTGAAAAGCAGCGCGTCGGTATTGCCCGAGCAGTGGTTAACAAACCTGCTATTATCTTGGCCGATGAGCCAACGGGTAACTTAGACCCTGATCTTGCTAGCGATATCATGCACACTTTTAAGCAGTTTAATGAATATGGTTCTACCGTTTTGATTGCTAGTCATGATCACGCCCTTATCAAAGAAATGAAAAAGCGCATTATCGTTTTACGCAAGGTAAAAACTACGAATACTAAAGCTGGGCTTAAAAATGGGCGCTAAATATCATCAGTCAGGCTCATTCTTTGGAAGTTTAATAGGTCATCACAGAGAAGCTATTTCTTATAGCCTTGCCAAGTTGTGGCAATCAAATGTATCGACGTGGATTACATTATCGGCTATCGCCATCGCCTTATGTCTGCCTACAAGCCTTCATTTATTACTGAACAACTTAAAAACGCTAACTGATGATAAGCGTGAAGTACCCACAATTTCTCTGTTTATTAAACAGGATATTTCAGAACAACGCGCGCGTGATCGCGGAGAACTCTTAGCAGAGTTATCACAAATCGATAAAGTAGTCTTAGTACCGCGAGATGAGGCGCTCGAAGATTTTCGTAAAATCACTGGCTTCGCTGAAACATTAGAAACACTCGATGAAAACCCTCTGCCGCATGTACTGGTGGTTACACCCCACATCAACCTCATTGGTAATCCCGAAGAGGATATGGAAAAGCTTGCTGACAAATTAGAAAAATACCCAGAGATTGATTTAGTCCAAATGGATTTAGAATGGGTAAGTCGTTTGCGCAGTATTTTACGTATTACGGAAAGAGCGATTCTGGTGATATCGGCACTGCTAGCATTGACGGTTCTATTGGTTATCGGCAATACCATCAAACTTAATATCGAAAACCGCAAAGAAGAAATAAAAGTATCCAAATTAATAGGCGCTACTGATTCGTATATTCGACGGCCATTCTTGTATACAGGTGTTTGGTATGGCCTGTTTGGTGGAGTAATGAGTCTGGTGTTGGTGCATATTGCTTTGCTATGGTTTGTCGCCCCTGTTAACGATTTAGCCAAACTATATGGAAGTACCTTTGTAATTAGCGGGCTGGGTGTTTCCTCTACCTTCTTGATTCTACTTGCTAGTAGCTTACTAGGACTAGTTGGTGCCTGGATTGCTGTTGGAAGGCATCTTAAAAGTACCAACCTCTCTGAATAACTAGCTATCTCTATGCCGTTATCAGATCCAGCTAATTTCATAATTTTAACTGTTGTTGGTGCTATTGCTGGTTTCTTGAATGTCCTTGCTGGAGGTGGATCCGCACTCACTATTCCATTGATGATCTTTCTTGGATATGACGCAACAGTAGCCAATGGCTCAAATCGAATTGCCATCCAAGTCGAAGCTTTAACGGCTGTTGCTTCCTATAAAAAGCAAAAACACTCAGACTTTCCCTTAAGCTTAAAGCTGTCTTTGATGACGCTACCTGGCGGTATTATTGGGGCGTTTTATGCGGTGAAAATCGACGATGCCTTATTCACCAAAATTCTTGGTGTAGTGATGGTGCTTATTATTATCACCTTGATGTTCCCTAAATCAGAAGTGATTGAGCATGCAAAAAATCACAAGTGGAAGAATTGGCTAGCTTGGCCGGTGATGTTCGCTGTGGGATTTTACGGTGGGTTTATTCAAGCAGGTGTGGGGTTTGTCATAATGGCAGTGCTATTACATTTGTATGGTATGGATCTGATTAAGATCAATATGCACAAAGTTTTTATCGTAATGGTATTTACAGTGCCCGCAGTCATCTTATTTATTGCGACGGGAAATGTGGATTGGTTTGCTGCTGTGGCGTTATCTGTTGGAATGATGTTAGGCACTTATTTTGCCGTTAAGGTATCTTTAAAAAAGGGTGAGAAATTCGTTCGTCTAATCCTTGGTGTATCCCTACTAATTATTGCCGCCAAACTTTTCTTGATCTAATTTTTAATTTGCCGCTTTGCTAAAAAGCAAAACATCCAGAACTTCTGGATGTTTTGGGAAGACCTGCAACTTGTATTTGATCTTGTATATGACTTTATACGCCTGCGTTATTCAATTGGATGCGGTTCTTTCAAAATCATCTATCTATCCGAAAAACTTAAGTGATATCTAAAGTGTAGCTTAAATTTAAATGCCACCCCCCACCTTTTAGCCTCTTTTTTAAATACTCAAATAAGCTTTGACGTAAATCATAAAAGGACTATTAGATTCTTGAATATTAGCAATATTGGCCACATGATGAATGCATCAGTGAGTGAATTTGTAAATTAATGCTCACATAAATTTAAAAATAGGTAAGACTATGAGAACAGATAAATTAACAAGTAAGTTTCAACTGGCGCTCCAAGATGCTCAGTCTCTTGCGTTGGGACGTGATCATCAGTTTATTGAGCCGAATCATTTGATGCTGGCATTGCTCGACCAAGAGGGCGGCAGTGCACGTGGATTATTAATGCAAGCGGGCGTAAATGTGAATTTACTTCGCTCACAATTGGGCGATGCGATCGATCGTATGCCGAGTGTTTCAGGCGGTGATGCAGGAGATGTGCATATATCGAATGATCTTACACGCGTACTAAATGTGACCGATAAATTTGCCCAGAAACGAAACGATCAATACATATCGTCTGAGCTTTTCATTCTAGCTGCGTTAGAAGATAAGGGTGAGCTTGGCACGATATTAAAGAACAACGGTGCTACCAAAGATGCTTTAACTCAAGCTATAGACTCGATGCGTGGAGGTCAATCTGTGGATGATCCAAATGCAGAAGACCAGCGTGAAGCATTAAAGAAATACACGATTGACCTTACAGAACGTGCAGAGCAAGGCAAAATTGATCCTATTATCGGTCGCGACGAAGAAATTCGCCGTATGGTGCAAATCCTGCAACGCCGCACCAAGAACAATCCGGTAATTATTGGTGAGCCTGGAGTGGGTAAAACAGCTTTGGTAGAAGGTTTGGCGCAACGAATTGTGAATGGAGAAGTCCCAGATAGCGTAAAAGGTAAGCGATTATTGTCACTTGATTTGGCTGCATTATTGGCTGGCGCAAAATTTCGTGGAGACTTTGAAGAGCGACTTAAAGCGGTACTTAGTGATATAGCTAAATCAGACGGTAACGTCATCCTGTTTATCGATGAGCTTCATACGATGGTGGGAGCAGGTGCGGCTGAAGGCTCGATGGATGCCGGAAATATGCTGAAGCCTGCGCTTGCACGTGGTGAGCTTCATTGTGTGGGTGCGACTACTTTAGATGAATACCGTAAATATATTGAAAAGGATGCAGCATTAGAGCGTCGTTTCCAAAAAATAATCGTTGATGAGCCTTCAGTAGAAGACACCATTGCGATTTTGCGTGGCTTAAAAGAAAAGTACGAAGCGCATCATGGTGTGGAAATTACAGATCCCGCGATTGTGAGTGCTGCTGTGCTGTCGCATCGCTATATTTCAGATCGTCAATTACCGGATAAGGCAATTGACTTAATTGACGAGGCCGCATCACGCATTCGCCTAGAAATTGATTCTAAGCCAGAGGTTATGGATAAGCTCGAACGTAAGCTGATTCAATACAAAATTGAGAGAGAAGCATTAAAGAAAGAATCTGATGATGCTTCGAAAAAGAGACTTGCAGAACTGCAAGAGAAGATAGATGTCTTGGAAAAGGAGTTCTCTGATCTAGAAGAAATTTGGAAGTCAGAAAAGTCTGCGGTTCAAGGCACAGCGCACATCAAAGAAGCACTCGATCAAGCGCGTATTGAGCTTGAAACAGCGCATCGTGCGGGTGATTTACAGCGCATGTCTGAATTGCAGTACGGTCGAATTCCTGAACTAGAAAAACAAATTCAAGAAGCAGGCGATGCTGATGCGACAGAAGACTTCCAGTTACTTAGAAACAAGGTAACGGAAGAAGAAATTGCTGAAATCGTCGCTCTTTGGACAGGAATCCCTGTATCGAAAATGCTCGAAGGCGAACGCGATAAATTACTCCGTATGGAAGAAGAGTTGAGTCAACAAGTGATCGGACAGGACGAAGCAGTGATAGCCGTATCAAATGCGATAAGGCGTTCACGTGCAGGGCTTTCTGATCCGAATCGTCCTAATGGCTCATTCTTATTCCTCGGCCCTACAGGCGTTGGTAAGACAGAGTTAACTAAAGCGCTTGCGACATTCTTATTTGATACACCAGATGCAATGGTTCGCATAGATATGTCAGAGTTTATGGAGAAGCATTCTGTGGCTCGTTTGATCGGTGCACCTCCAGGCTATGTTGGCTATGAAGAAGGGGGGTACTTAACGGAGTTAGTTCGTCGTAAACCTTATTCAGTCGTGTTGCTTGATGAAGTCGAGAAGGCGCATCCTGATGTGTTCAATATTCTGCTGCAAGTGTTGGATGATGGCAGATTAACTGATGGCCAGGGCCGCACGGTAGACTTCAAGAATACAGTGATTGTAATGACCTCCAATATGGGTTCTGATGTTATCCAGAGGATGGCTGGCGAAGAGGGTTTTGCTGAAAATTACGACGAGATGAAAAGCGCAGTCATGGAAGTTGTTAGTACACATTTCCGTCCTGAGTTTATTAATCGTATTGATGATAGCGTGGTATTCAGACCGCTTGGCAAAGCAGAAATTCGTCAAATTGCAACTCTCCAGCTTGGTATCTTGAACAAGCGTTTGCAAGAGAAGGAGTTGAGCATTGAGTTTACTGATAGCGCATTGGATCTATTGGGCGAAGAAGGATTTGATCCTGTTTATGGCGCGCGACCTTTAAAGAGAGCGATTCAAAGCGAGCTTGAAAACCCATTGGCGCAAAAGTTATTGGCCGGCGAATATGCTGCTGGGGATACTATATTAGTAGATGCGAAGGATGGAAAGCTAGTGTTTGCTAGCCAAACATTGCACTAATTGTTCATCAATAAGTCAGTCACTATGGAAAACCCCTTGAAAGTAGGGGGGTGGCTTTTCTAGGCTCATTAGGAGCCAGAAAAGTCCATCGTAGATTCCGCAAGGAATCGTCGATGTACAATGTTCAAGCTGGGTTAGGTGTTCTTATTTCGGTTTTTTTAGACTGTTTGTACTGCTTGTATCAAATAAACTTAGAAGCTATACAGCGTTAATTTAAACTTCACATCTCGAATGATTTGCTTACCTTTTTCTTCAAGGTTGCTAGCATCCACAAAACGAATGGAAAAGCGTTGCTTACCCGCACTGATCTCTGGGTAAAGCTTTTCATCATCATCTAGTTCGATACTGAGAATTTGATAATCTACATCTGGGCTTAATGTCGCTTGGAAAAAACCACCTTCTGCAACGGCTTCACTTTCATCTTTTCCCTGATAAATTAGGTCCATCAGAAGCTCAATAGCTTCGAAAGCAATTTCATACGGTCTGCCCCAGTCGCGTAAATCTTTGACTCTTGCTTCTGCGTCTTTGTTTAACCAATAGTTAAACAGTGGCACGTCGAGATCATTAATCCCACCGGCAATGGATGCTCGTTGTTTGAGGATATTGAGAAAGTTGTGAGCTTTTAATTGCTGACCAAGTTGTCCACGAAAACTATAGAGACGCTTACTTTTTTCATCAAGTTTTTCCAGGATTCTATGTGCGCGGGTACTATCAACACCTGGCATACCTTCCACTTGTCTAACGGCTTGCGTTTGAATGTCTAACACGTGAAGCGCGGCATTTTTAACATCTAGGCGTGATGATAAGTTATAGAGTTCTAGCAGCACCATGATGGCTGCTTGGCAGTTTGTCGGTGTAGGGTCTTCTAAATGATGGTTGAATCGCTTAATAAGGTAACTTAACCTCATAAACAGGCGGATTTTTTCATTTAGAGGTTGTTGGTAAACGGCCATAGTTGTATGTAATTAAGATCCATTCGATTTACTTTAGAATTATTACAGTAGGACAACACTGCATCACTTTAGTTGTTCAGATGTTCCTAGATAAAGTATTTTTTTAGTATATCAGAGCTGGGGTTTGGATAAACCGAGAAAATTTTTATGCAGTGATTTTATTTGTTCTTGTAAATGATCTTGGGTTTGAGAATTATCCAGTATATCCGTTGCATGCGTGATGCGTTCTTCTCTAGTTGCTTGAGCTTTTAGGATGTTTTTTATTTGAGAGCTGCTGAGATTGTCGCGTTGGCTCACTCTTTCAATTTGTTGTTCTGGTAGACAGTCGACAACAATAATTCTATCGAACATTTCTTGGTAGTTTTTCTCAACTAACAATGGGATATCAACAATTAGATATGGGGCTGTAGAAGTCTTTGTGGTTTTAGATATTTGATCTTGAATCTCTTTCTTAATGAGCGGGTGAAGAATTTCTTCCACTTTCTGCAGTGCTTTATTATTTTTGAAGATGATATTTTTGAGCTGTTGACGATCTAATGCACCATTTTCTGCAAGAACATGTTTACCGAAATGTTCTGCGAGTTCGTCAAGAGCTTTGCTTCCTGGTTCTACAACATCTTTGGCAATTTGGTCGGCATCGATAATTGGAATCCCTAAAACACGAAAGGCATCGACAGCGGTACTTTTACCACTGCCGATGCCTCCTGTAAGACCTACCTTTAGCATCTTAAAAAATAGGTTCTAACGTAGTTATGCGTATACAGATTCTTTTTTAAACTTTTTACAAAGTAGGTAATAGAATGTAACACGTGATTTGATACGGTCTTCTTTCATTGTTTCACATACTTCTTTGATTGCAGCATCAAGTTCTGGTCCGTCAGCAAGACCCAATTTTTTCATCAGGTAATTCTTTTTAACGGTCGTTAGCTCTTTATCATCAGAACAAGCAACTGAACTTGAGTCTCTATTGTGAACAGATGGGCCCAACCCCTTAAATACCGCAGTGATTAGTGCATCATCAGCACCTTTGTCGAACTTCTTTACGTTTGCTATAGCGCTTTCTACATCTGCCATCTTGTATCTCCTTTGATATTTATTGTTCAGGAAGCCCGAACGGTTAAAATCTAGTTAACCCCTTGAGTTTAAATTGATGACAATTTTTAATCAAGGCGCTTAGCTTTGCAGCTCTTCCCTCGATTGGTAGAGATCAAGCGCTTCTGGGTTCGCTAAAGATTCAATATTTTTTACGCTTTCCCCGTGCACGATATTTCGCACTGCCAGCTCAACAATTTTTCCACTTTTAGTGCGTGGAATATCTGTAACTTGCAATATTTTTGCAGGAACGTGTCGAGGAGTGGTATTGCTTCTGATTTGCTTTTTGATTTTATCGACTAAGTCATCGCTTAAGCTTAGGTCACCAGTGAGTTTTACAAAGAGTACAACTCGAACATCGTCCTGCCAATCTTGACCAATAACGATAGATTCTTGAACTTCATCGAGTTTTTCAACTTGTCGGTAGATCTCGGCAGTCCCTATTCGGACACCCCCTGGGTTTAAGACGGTATCAGAGCGCCCATAAAAGATTAATCCGCCATTTTCAGTCTCGGTGACATAATCACCATGACACCAAGTGTTTTCATAGGTAGCGAAGTAAGCATCGAAGTATTTTTTGCCATCCGGATCATTCCAGAAACCAATCGGCATGCATGGGAATGGCTTAGCGCAAATCAGTTCACCTTTCTCATCGATAACAGGCTGACCTTTGTCATTCCAGATCTCAACTTGCATGCCAAGACCTTTGCATTGAAGCTCTCCGCGGTAGACTGGCAGTATGGCGCAACCTAAAGCAAAGCAGGAAACGATATCAGTGCCACCAGAAATGGATGATAAACAGACATCAGTTTTAACCTTGTCGTATATATAATCATAGCTTTCTGGTGCTAATACAGACCCTGTTGATAAAATGCTATTGAGGCTTTTTAGAGAATGAGAGCTTTTCAGATCGACATTATCTTTCCGTAAGATATCGATGTATTTTGCTGATGTCCCAAACACATTGATATTTTCTTGATCCACATAATCCCAAAGTAAATTCGCATCAGGATAAAAGGGTGAACCATCATATAGCATTAATGTTGCACCCGTAGACAGTGCACTAACTAGCCAGTTCCACATCATCCAGCCACAAGTAGTGAAGTAGAAGATTCTATCTTGTGGTTTTAGATTGACGTGTAATAAGTGTTCTTTAAGATGCTGAAGCAGCGTTCCACCCACACCATGTACGATACATTTTGGTACGCCAGTTGTGCCAGAAGAATACATAATATAAAGCGGCTCGTTAAAACCAACTCGTGTGTATTCTAAATCTGCATGGGCATATTGCTCTAATATGTCAGGGTAATTAACAGCGCCATCTAAAGTTGTTGAATCGGCGTATGGTACGGTGATTAATTGCTCGACAGAAGCTAGCTTCGTTGAAATCTCTTTTACTTTGTCTAAACAATTGTGAGTTTTGCCATTATAGAAATAAGCATTTGCAGCAATAAACACCTTAGGTTTTACTTGCCCAAAACGGTCTAATACACCTTGAACGCCAAAGTCAGGCGAGCAAGAGGTCCAAACAGCACCGATGCTAGTTGTTGCTAACATGCAAATCACAGATTCGGGTACATTTGGCATGAACCCAGCAATCACATCACCTTGCTTTATGCCTATGCTTTTTAGGTATGCAGCCATACTTGCAACTTGTGATTTTAAGTCTGAAAAACTTAGGCTTCTCTTAGTTTTGTCTTCACCCCAAAAAATAATAGCTGTTTGGTCAGGGTTGTTGCCATTACTTTTGTCAAAGTTATTAAGAAGGTTTTCTGCAAAATTAAGAGAGGAATCAGCGTACCAAACAGCACCTGGCATCTGATCTTTATTTTCAAGAACAGATTCGCCACGATCCGCAATTACATGGGAGTAATCCCAGAGTTGTGACCAGAAGCTTTCTGGATTATTGGTAGACCAAGCATGTAACTCAGCATAATTTTTTATGGAGGACTGATGATTTTCATTAACCAATCCGATAAATTCTGTGATGTTGGCAGAATCTATTGTTTCTTGGCTGGGGGTCCACAGAGCTGTTTTATTTGTTGTCATTACCAATCGGGCCTCATTATTTCTACCGCTTGTTGATAGTTAGCAAAAGCGATGTTTTCAGAAGCCATGTAATTTACCATCTGGGAGATCAACTCTGCATTGTTTTTTGCAATAGTTCCGTTAGCTAATTCACAATTATTCTCAAATCCGAGTCTTACATGTCCGCCCAAATTAGCAGCTAACTGCCCAGCTGGATACTCATTAGGTCCAAAGGCGCAAATCATCCAGCTTGATGCGGGTAGATTCTCAGTGATTTCAGCAGTAAGTACACTATTATCAAAACTACCTTCTGGCGTTTCTTTTCCGATGACTAAAAGAATGGGATAAGCATTTCCCGGAATGACTTTCCTTTTCAGCCAATCGGCATACATGTCTAAATCGAAGTTATTGTAGAGAATCAGTTGCGGAAAAATATTTGATTCTCGCATCTTAAGAAAGTGAGTCGTAATTACTTGTTCGTCTAAATCTCGTATTTCCCTAAGCCCAATTGATACAGCACTTGGTTGCAGCTCGTGAATCATTTCAAATTGTTGTTCAGCAGAATAAATACCGACTGCTTCTGATGTCACCTGAATAAAAATATTGGGTTCTGTTTTTTGTATTTCTGTGATCGCTTTCTTATAGGCATCGACAGAAAGGCTATGCCTATCATTCTCATCTCTTACGTGTAAATGAATCATCGAGGCGCCTGCCGCTAAGCAGTTTTTTGACGTTTCTGATAGCTCTTCAGCATTGAGCGGAATGTGAGGATGATCTGTTTTTAACTTTCTTGCGCCGTTAGGGGCAACCGCTATAAGTAGGGGGGTGTCATTCATCATTTATAGTTCTTAGTTAATTTAATGTTTTGCTTCTATCTTGTTTTACTCAGAAGCTATTTTACTGAGAGAATAGCTTCTCTAATGGCTTTGTTTAAACGTTCAGCGATTTGAGAGACGTTTTCCTCATCAATAATAAAAGGAGGAGCGAGAAGAACATGGTCTCCATTTACACCATCAATCGTTCCACCCATAGGGTAAACCATTAAGAAATTCTCCATCGCTTTCTTTTTGATATTCGCGTGTAATTTAAGCGAAGGGTCAAATGGCTTTTTAGTAGCTTTGTCTGCAACTAACTCGACTCCCAGGAATAGCCCACGACCACGTATATCGCCAATATGTTCACTCACCAGTGAATCGGCATCAAAAGCCTCTTTGAGTGTTTGCTTAAGATTTGCGCCTTGCTGTTTTACATTATCGAGTAATCCACGTTCTTGTATTTCTAATTGTGTCGCTAAACCCGCAGCGCAGCTAGTTGGGTGGCCAATATAAGTGTGGCCGTGTTGGAAGAAACCACTGCCACTATCAATGGCATTAACTATTTTCTCGCTTATTAGAACCGCGCCAAGTGCTTGATAGCCTGCTGCGATTCCTTTGGCAATAGTTTGTAAATCACCCTGAATACCTTCTTGTTCACACGCATGTAGCGTACCTGTTCTGCCCATTCCACACATGACTTCATCGAGTATCAGCAGTACATCATATTTATCACAGATCTCACGAATACGTTTAAAGTAACCCTCTGGTGGGGTTGAAGCTCCAGAGGTAGCACCGCCAACAGTTTCTGCAACGAATGCGGCTACATTATCTGCACCAAGATCCAGAATCATAGTTTCTAATTCATTGGAGATGCGCTGACCATATTCGTAATTCGTTTCGGTGTCTTTTTGATCACGATATTCATAACAGGCAGAGATGTGGTGGCCTTCGACAAGTATTGGGTCAAAGGGTTTACGTCTCCAAAGGTTGCCACCGATAGCTAACGCTCCCAAGGTATTGCCATGGTAACTTTGCTTTCTGGCGATAAAATATTTTTTCTCACTTTGTCCCATTTCTACAAAGTACTGTCTAGCGAGCTTTAGTGCTGTTTCAACGGCTTCCGAACCACCAGAAACAAAATACACCTGAGAAAAATCACCTTTCGAATGTTCTAGCAGATGTTCAGCGAGTAGTTCTTGAGAATCGTTGGTAAAAAAACTGGTGTGCGCATAGGGGATTGCTTCTACCTGTTCGATAATTGCTTGTTTTACGCGTTGGTTTGAGTGTCCAAGGCAGGAAACTGCAGCTCCACCGCAAGCATCCAGATATTTGTTCCCATTTCGGTCGATAAGAAATACGCCTTCTCCCGATGCAATTGTTGCTAGTTTTGCTTTGCTAGTTCGCTGCATTACTTTATTCATTTTGTATTTATCTCTATTTAGAAAACATCCTCATTCACTGCATATAGCACAAGCTAACTTTTTTTCAGTTTTATTCAGAGATATGTACTAAGTTTTTATGTGAGGAGTAATTAAGGAGCAATTGATGCCTAAAACTAAACTAAAAAAAACAAAAGGTAGTTGTCTGTGTGGGGAAGTAGAATATGAAATTACCGGTAGCTTAGGGGTATTTCAATATTGTCATTGTTCACGTTGTAGAAAATTCACTGGAAGCGCTCATGCTGCCAATATCATTGTAGCTCCTAATCAATTCGAATGGCTGTCTGGTGAAGAATTATTAGGACGTTTTGAGGTACCAAGAGCAAGGCATTTTGCCACGTCTTTTTGTAAAAACTGTGGCTCTTCTTTACCTTGGAAAACTACCAGTGAAAAAGCCGTTGTTATCCCTGCAGGTACCTTGGATGGTGACCCCGAATTGAGGCCATTCCAAAACATTTATTATGAATCTAGGGCTGATTGGTATGAAGACGCTAGTGATCTGATTCGATATGAAGAGCTGCCCTTAAAGAAAAAGGATTAGCTTAGGTTTCTTATTTTAAGGGGTTAGTGCGGAAACTCACGCGGATCATCTCGGTAACCATCTTCTATACCTTTTGTAACAATCGCAACAGCATCATGTGGATGTAAGCTTTCCATATGATTCACACGAATCCAGAAGTCTTGAAGAGTATTGTCAGATTCTAATGCCGCTTGAATTCGTCTTGCAGCATCCTCGCAAAACATTAGATTAGCTGCATTTAAACGCGCAAATTCTTGCTCATCTTCACGTTTTACTGCTGCCTGTACCGGAGTGCATAGAGCATCTTCGATCTCATCGATAAGTCGTGAAATTGGTAAATCTTCAACTTTTTCAGCGAGTTTTATTCTGACTTGCGCAAGACTTCTCTGGCTATGAGGAGTAGCAGATATTCCTTCTGTTGTTCCTAACCACTCGTGGACCTGACTAGCGTCTACTTGACCATTATCCCCAAACTTATTTTGAAAGCCTTGCTGGATAATATCCCTAGCTAGAGCTGCTGAACATGGACAGGTAGAAGAATATGGCACTTCAATGCTCATTTCAGTGGTTAAATTACCCTGACGCAGTGAGGAAATTGCTCTTACTCGGTAACTTTTCCAACCCGTATTATCACTAATTAGTGAGTTTCTACGCTCAAAAAAGTTAAAACGGCACTCAAGATAAGCGCTATCACTCTTACCATCTTGAGAGTTAGCAAACTGTTCCACAACTTTATGTAAAAGTGCGGGGGTGATCATGTTATCACTTAAAATCTGGTCAACTGCCAAATACAGGCGAGACATATGGATGCCTTTGCTCTCAGGGTCAATCAAATTCACATAAGCTTGCACACTGGCAACTGTTTGAATTTCTTTGCCTTTTCCATTTAACATGTGCACAGGCAATTCAATTTCACTCATGCCCACCCAGTTTAAAGTGGCATTTGGGCCAGTATGTGGCTCATTCGTAATATCGGGTAATTTGCTGCTGTTATCGTTACAGCCTTCACTTGCACTCATGGCAAATCCATATAAGTCGTAAAATAGACGCGCGATTATACAGAAACCTACGCACAATAGAATAGATACCCTATTTGCGTTGGTAGAATGAGAGAATTCAGCGAGTACCTAGCTAAATGTATAACTAGTACTTAACTAAGAATACCTAGATTAAATATAATTAATTTTTCTTACGATTAGATAGGTGTAAAATACTCAGCTCAAAATAATAAAATCGAATTAGAAATAAACTATGAGCGTAGATACACTCCCAAAAGATGTTCAAAATACTAATTGTTATGCAGCTTTTAATAAAGTGCGCAAACACCTTCAAACCAGAATAATTGGCCAAACTTTATTAGTGGATCGTTTGTTGATTGCATTATTGGCAGATGGACATTTATTAGTCGAAGGCGCGCCAGGGTTGGCGAAAACAACGGCAATCAAGGAATTGTCCGCAGTTTTAGAAGGTGATTTTCATCGTTTACAATTCACACCAGATCTTTTACCCGGTGATTTAACGGGTAGTGATGTTTATCGACCTGAGACAGGAGAGTTTGTTTTCCAAAAAGGGCCGTTATTTCATAATCTAGTTTTAGCAGATGAAATTAACCGTGCCCCTGCAAAAGTACAATCAGCATTATTAGAAGCTATGGGTGAACATCAGATCACTGTTGGCGGAACAACTTATAAACTTCCACGACCATTTCTGGTTATGGCTACTCAGAATCCTATCGAGCAAGAAGGCACGTATCCTCTGCCTGAAGCACAGTTGGATCGTTTCTTGATGCATGTATTCATCGATTACCCCGATGCAAAATCAGAAAATTTAATACTAGAGCTCGCCCGTCAGCAAGCACGAGAAGAGTTTACTGAAGTCAGCAAAGCCACATTCAAATTAAGTAAAACTGATGTAGAAGAGGCTCAGCAGGCTGTTTTATCAATTCATATGGCAGCGCCAGTTCAAGAGTATTTGGTTCAGTTAATTCTCGCTAGTCGTAAGCCTGCTGCTTATAGCCAAGAACTAGCGCGTTGGATTAGTTACGGTGGAAGTCCACGTGCCACTATTTCATTAGATCGCTGTGCACGAGCACATGCCTGGTTGCAAGGGCGTGACTATGTTTCACCAGAAGATGTTCAAGCCGTGGCTTATGATGTATTACGTCATCGCCTGCTAATTTCATACGAAGCAGAAGCAGAAGGAATTTCTGCTGATAATGTTATTGAGGAACTGATTCAGCAAGTTCCGGTCTCATAAACATGAGTTTGATTAGTCGTTGGTTTTCACATTCCGAACCAGAACCTTTGGAGAGTACGCCTGTAGGTACGGGAACGCATATTACTGCCAAAGAGCTAATCAGCTTACAGCAACAAGCCCACAAATTAGATATGAGTCGCCGTAGTTACGCGCGATCATCGACAACGGGTACACATCATTCTTCATTTCGTGGTCGGGGAATGGATTATCAAGAGTCCAGAATCTATCAAGCTGGTGATGATATCCGCAATATGGATTGGCGTGTTACCGCGCGTGCAGGGAAGCCACATACTAAGTTATACCAAGAGGAGCGGGAACGTCCCGTTGTGTTATTGGTAGACTTTAACCCAGGAATGTTTTTTGGCTCCGTTAAATCATTAAAGTCAGTGGTCGCTGCTAAAGCCGCAACGTTAATTGCGTGGTCTGTCTCTTCTCGTGGAGACCGAATTGGAGCTCTTATCATAAATTCCTCACATCAAGAATTACCGCCGAAAATGGGTAAACGGGGTGTGTTGCAGTTAATCCGCGAATTGGTGATACACAGTGATCCCGTGGAAGGGTTAAAAACACAACAAAGCCACACAAGTTTGAATGATGAACTTAAACGATTAAGACGCATCGCTCGCCCTGGCTCTCTGGTTTTTTTGATTAGTGATTTTTACGATATCGATCAGGATACTGCGAATCATCTTCAATTTATTTCTCGTCATAGTGATATTCAGGCCATTCAGATTGTTGATCCACTAGAAATGGCTCCACCGCCGCCAGAGCGCTATGCGGTTACCAATGGAGAAGAGAGTGGAGTCCTGAATACTCGATCTAAAAAAGGCAGAAAAAAGTTTCGGGAATTTATCAGTCAGCACCATGAGGATATTAAGGAACTCACTCGTAAATACAATATTCCACTTATTCGGCTTTCCACCGAAGATGATGTGTTACTAGAACTGCAGCGCAATTTTGGCAATAGTAAAAAAAGAAGGCCTATAAGTACGGGGGTGTCTTCAGGATCTATTGAAAGTAGCTCTGTAAAGGTTGTGAAGGTTGCTTAAATGGAACAACAAGAAGCCTTACAACTTAAAGATATTCACCTTCCCGGAAGCCCAGATTTTTGGCCTCCCGCTTTGGGGTGGTGGTTAATATTAACGGTTATTTTACTAGTCTTATTTTGGGCTTTTTCTCAATTAAAAAAACGTAACCGAATAAGAAAACACCGAAAAGTATTGTTCCATACTTTAGAAATATTAGAAGATAATTTGAGAAAGGACGCGAATAGCGAAACGTTGGCTGAAGTGAATATTTTACTACGCCAACTTGCTGTCAATTATTACCCACGCTCAGAGATCGCTAGTCTTACAGGTGGTGATTGGTTGCACTTTTTAGACCAGTCTGGAAAAACATCTGGCTTTAGTCGCGGCGCAGGCCGAATATTGATCGAAGCACCTTATCAATCAGGTAAAGTCCAAAACTTCAATATCGATGAATTTATTCCTCTAGTCCGTAGCTGGGTTAAAAAAACCACTAAAAGTAGGGGGGTGTGATTTGTTAAGTATTCTAGACAATATTGAATTCGCTTCCATGTGGATTTTCTGGTTATTACCTCTGCCTTTGATCGTTAGGTTTCTGTTGCCGGCTGCGCCTGTTAACAGCACTGCTGCATTAAGAGTTCCATTCTATAAACATCTGTCTCCTAACTTGCAGGTCAGAAAAAAGAACCCTTCGTGGTTACGACTCGTTTTAGCAATTATTTGCTGGGTACTTCTGGTGCTTGCCGCCGCACGACCACAATTGGTAGGAGATACAGTACGTCAGCCAGTAACCGGACGCAGCTTGATGATGTCTGTTGATATCTCTATGTCGATGGATGAACCAGATATGATTATTTCTGGTAGAAGAATGACACGAATCTCTGCGGTAAAAGCAGTGGCAAGTGACTTCATCAAGAAACGCGAAGGAGATCGAATTGGTCTTATCTTATTTGGTAGTCAAGCGTATTTACAGGCACCTTTAACATTCGATCGGAAGACAGTTTCGACGTTACTCGAAGAATCATTTCTTGGTCTCGCAGGTAGAGCAACAGCAATAGGTGACGCAATTGGTCTAGCGGTAAAACGATTAAGAAATGAAGATGAAAAAAATAGGGTACTAATCTTATTAACTGATGGGGCAAATACTGCGGGTAATGTAGAGCCGCTTAAAGCGGCTGATTTAGCGGCTCAGGAAAAAATAAAAATCTACACGATTGGTGTTGGTTCTTTGGGAAGTCGCGATTTAGATGAGTCCACATTAGAAACTATTGCAGAAAAAACAGGTGGGCGTTATTTTCGCGCTCGTGATGTTGAAGGCTTGTTAAAAATTTACAAAGTCTTAGATGAAATTGAGCCTGTTTCGAAGGATGAATTAAGTTATCGACCAGTAGAGGAGCTATTCTCCTATCCATTAGCAATTGCTTTAGGCTTAAGTGGCTTAATCGCCTTATTTAGCAGTAGCCTGATGGCATCATTATTTTCTTCACTTCCTGTATTTAGAAAGAAGAAGCCGGTGCAGCGAAAGGAAGTGATTTGATGTTAGACCAATTTCACTTTACTCAACCACTTTGGCTGCTGGCACTGTTGCCGCTTTTGCTATTGTTGCGCTTAGGGTTTAACTCAGTGTCATCCTCTAAAGCGTGGAATAAAATTATTGATCCCAATTTGCTGCCTGTTTTACTTCAAGGTAAAAATTCTGGTTCAGGGAAATTAGCCAAATCATTGCTCGCTTTGGGTTGGTTGATTGGCGTAATCGCTCTTGCTGATCCAGTTTGGGAAAAAACTCCTCGACCGATTTTCCAAACGAATGCGGCTAGGGTTTTGGTGCTGGATTTATCAAACTCCATGTTAGTTGATGATCTCAAGCCCAATCGCTTAGCCAGAGCTAAATTTAAAGTAGAGGATATTCTCTCTATGGATGAAGAAGGCCAGACTGGCTTGGTTCTTTTCGCAGGTGATGCATTTACTGCCTCGCCACTAACACGTGATACAGAAACCATCCGCTCGTTGTTGAAAGTATTGACGCCTCAATTAATGCCTGCCCAAGGAAGTCGCGCTGATTTAGGGTTATTAAAAGCACATGAATTATTTAAGCAGTCTGGCATCACAAACGGTCAAGTGCTGATGATTGCAGATGGTGTTAGTAGAAGCGCTGCTGCTATAGATGTGGCTAAAGCTTTGAAGAAAGATGGTCACGCAGTTTCTGTATTAGGCGTTGGAACAGAAGCGGGTGGCAATCTTAAGTTTAGAAATAATAAAAATGTATCTGTAAAGCTTGAGACAGAGAAGCTGAAAGATGTGGCAAACCAAGGTGGTGGAAAATATCACCTAATTAGTACCAGCAATGCAGACTTGTCCCGAGTTTTGGTAGCGCATGAAGCGGGGAATGATGCCAATGAAAACACACTGCAAGAGCAGAACATTAGCAATGAAGAATGGTATTCGACGGGTCCAATAATTGTCCTGTTATTACTGCCATTAGCGGCGTTAGCGTTTCGGCGTGGTTGGTTACTCAATATTGCATTTATTGCTATAAGTGGGGGGGTGTTATTACAACCTCAACCTGTAATAGCGTTTACATTGGTTGATCTTTGGAGCACGTTATCACAGAACAAGGAGCAACAAGCCGATTCTGCTTTGCGAAATGAAGATTATGAAAAGGCCGGTGAGCTGAGTAGTATTCCTTTTCGCCGTGGAACCGCAGAATATAAACAAGGAAAATTTGAAGAAGCGTTACAGAATTTTAAAGAGTCCACAGGAGCGGATGCCCGATATAACGAAGGCAATACACTGGCTCAGTTAAAAAAATATGAAGACTCGATTAAGTCCTACGACGAAGCACTCTCATTAAATCCAGAAATGACCGATGCGAAAGACAATAAGAAAGCTATCGAAGAACTGTTGAAGAAACAGCAAGAGAAAAAACACTCTGATAGTGATTCAAAAGACAGCTCGGAAGAAAAATCAGAGAATAATTCTAAAGATAAGCAAGATCAAAAGAATTCCGAAGGCAAAGAAGGCGAGCAAAAAGGCGAACAAGGAGAGAAGTCATCCGAGCAAGGTCAGGAAGGAGAGGATCAAGAAAAACAAAAGAAAGATGGCAGTTCTAGTGAAGATAATAAACAAAGCGAAGAGGATAAGAATCAATTCTCAGATGCTAACAAAGCGCTAGACGAAGAGAAGCAAGGTAAAAAAGAAGATGAAGACTCTGCAACAGATGGTAAGAGTAAAAATGGGGATGCAGAGAAAGAGGGTAAGCCAACTGAAAAATCAGAAGATGAATCTACTGCTAAAAATGGTGAAGAGAAAAGTAAGGAAGAACTTGATGCTGAGGCAAAGCAAAATGCACTTAAACAAGCAGATCTAGATAAAGCTAAAGAGCTCACAAAAGAAGAAAAAATGGCTGCTGAGCAATGGTTAAGACGCATACCAGATGATCCAGGTGGATTGCTCAGAAGAAAATTTAGAAGTCAGTATCAACAGCGTAGAAGAAGCGCCGATAATTCGGAGCAGCCTTGGTAATGAAAATTCAAACATTCACTAGATCATTTTTAATAACGTTAATGACGTTAGTTGTTATGCCAGCGCAGGCAGCGGTAAAGGCTACGTTGAATCAATCTACTGTATTTGAAGGTGATCAGATAACTTTAAAGATTCAAAGCGACCAAAATAATAACGCTCAGCCTGATTTAACAACACTTCAAAAAAACTTTGATGTACAGGGCAGCAGCACTAGTTCACAGATTAATATTATCAATGGCAGTCGTAGTTTCAAGAAAACTTGGACGATAGAGTTGATGCCAAAAGCTGTAGGTAGGATAGAAATCCCTGAAATTACAGTCGGGCGCGAAAAAACCAATTCGGTTAGTGTAACCATTGCTAATCTACCGCCAGAAGTTGCGGCTGAAACCAGTAAACATATATTCGTTGAATCTTCGGTTGAGCTGGATAACGATGAAACCAATGAAATATATGTGCAGCAGCAAATTCCCTACACGGTTAAGCTTTATTATGATTCTGCAATGCAAACAGGAGAAGTATTCTCGCCGCAGATCGAGAATGCCAATATTCGTTCACTAGGTAATGATAAAAAATATCAAGTGGTGCGTGCGGGTAAAAAATATGTCGTGGTAGAAAAGCGTTTCGTGATATCACCGGAAAAAAGTGGCGTGCTACATATACCACCAACCATTGTTAGAGGTCGTATAGCGCTGTCGGGTGGTGATTCACCAAAGCTCAGAAAGCGAATGGATGAGACGGATATGCTCAATCAGTTTTTTGGTGGGAAAAATAGAAACCCGTTTTTTAATACACCGTTTGATGAGTTTTTTGGCCGTCGCTCTATAGGTCCGAGTCGTCCTTTCAGTGTCAGTGGTGAAGCGCTTGATGTGAACGTATTACCAGTACCTGAAAGCTTTAAAGGAGGTGCGTGGTTGCCTGCTGAAGATTTGGTAATGACCGATAGCTGGACTGAAACACCTCCGGAGTTAAAGGTAGGTGAACCAGTTACCAGAAAGTTGATTCTTCAAGCTAAAGGTTTGGCGAGCTCGCAGATTCCGGATATCAATGTTACAAAACCTGCAGGAATGAAGGTCTATACTGATCAGGCGAAATCAGAAACGCCAAATGATGGAAATACTATTTACGGCATTCGACAGATTGATATCAGTTATATTCCGAGCAAGGAAGGCAAAGTCATTATTCCAGAGATCAATGTGGACTGGTGGGATGTCCACAATAAGGTGCAGAAAACATTTACATTGCCAGAATGGAGCTTGTCAGTAGCGGCAGGCGAATCAGGAGCTGTTGGAGTCGATACAAGCGCTGAGCCTATGGCAGATATTAATCCAGCTGCCGAACAGAGCACACCAGATCAGAATAAAGCAATTGAATTGCCTAAATACTGGGGTTGGGAAATATTGACCTTATTGCTCTTAGGTATTGCGGGGCTACTCTTTGCTTTTTTTGGATTTAAAAAGCGATCCAAGAAAAAATTAGTTGTTGAGCCTGAAAAACCCGTTCGATTGGTTGATGTAGACGCATTAAAAACATCACTAGCCGTTGCGTGTAAATCAAATGATAAACACATGTCTGCGCGATTATTACTCAAGTTGGTTAGAACGCAATGGAATGATCAATCAATTCAGAACCTTGGGATTTTCGCTCAAACTTTGGGAGAAGGAAGCGAGGTAATAGAGCAGCTAGAAAAGAGTTTATATTCTGCTGATTCGAATGCTTGGGATGGTAACGAGTTAAATGAGTTAGTTAGAAAAGGGCTCTATAGAAAAGCTATTCAAATACCGCAAAAGCATCATGGATTAGAACCGTTATACCCTGTATAGATTTACTGATAGATTGTTAGCAGGGTAGCTCTTAAAAAGTGCCTAGCCGAGGCACAGCCGAGACAATGTTGGAGCGAAGCGACGACTACTCGAAGAGTGAGGTTTTACAAAAAACTCATAAAAGGTGGGGGGTGACTTAAAGATCAATCTATTGAGGTGAATCTTAAAAAAGATAGGCTCTTTGTAATGTAAATAATCCCATCACAATCACTAACAATCCTGCGCTAATTTTAACCGCTGGTAGTTTTACCCATTTAGATAATCGAGCCGCGATGATTCCCATGGCGAGTAAATTGGGTAATGTGCCTAAGCCAAAAAACAGCATGATCAATGCGCCTTCTAAAGCGCTTCCTGCGGACAAGGTCCAGATAAGAGCGGTATAGACTAATCCACACGGCAACCATCCCCAAATAAATCCTAGTGGAACTGCTTGTCGAAAATTCGTCACAGGAATAAATCGTTTACCAAAGGGCTGAATAACCTTCCAAAAGCTTTGTCCAATAATTTCAATTTTTGCTAGCCCGCTCCAAAACCCTGCTAGGTAAAGACCTAAAGCAATCATAAACAGGGCGGCAATTGTAGCTAGAATTTTCTGAGCAGCTTGTAAGCCGGTTAATTCTATAAGTGATGAACCGATAAAGGCGACGATAGCGCCGGCTAGGGTATAGCTAGTGATACGGCCAAAGTTGTAGCCGAGTGAAATGATAAAAGCTGATTTTTGGGAGGTGTTGTTACTGCCAATATTACCTAGGCTAAGTGCTCCAACGATACTCCCACACATGCCAAAACAGTGGACGCCACCCAACAACCCAGTAATAAATGCAACTAGGTACTGGGAGTGGTTTAGCCATTCTGGCATGTATGGATGAAATTAGTTGATTGTTTGGCGCGGCATGTAATGCCCAGCTTCATAATCTTCAAAAATATCGTCAACCATCGGATGTTCAACTTCCATGTTTGAAGAGTCTGTGTAAATATTTTGTTCTGAAACGTAAGCCATTGATCCTTCTTCATCAACAAGAATATGATACCAAGGCGCATTTTTTGAAGGTTGGTTGGTTGTGTATTGATCGTACCAATCATCGGATCCCTGGAAATCAGCATCTACGTCTACGATGACTCCACGGAACTTTTGGTTTCTATGAACGATTACATCACCAATATTAAATCCTGCTGTTAATATACTCATGTCATGCCCCTTTTGTTGATGTTATTAACCTACCTTTGTGTGTTTAATATTGCTCTAAAATTAATCCGCAACTACTTACACCGCTAATAGTAATAACGTATGGTTCTTTTATTCGGTTTCAAGTGAGTATTTGGCATACCCAATGAAAGGGTCGTAATAAAATGATAATCAACTAATTGTAATTATTTTTTATGAGATTTTTGTCTGACTTTATTCTTCTTTATAGGTCTCTTTTAAGCATTTTAACGCATTTAGCCTACGTTTATAAAGCTCTTCCTTGATTTTTTCACCTAAAAAGCCATCTTTGATTATTTTTTGTACATCGACATCTGCAGCAGTTTTGCGGGCTAAACTAAAAAAAGGTGCTTGTTGATAGTCATAGTTTTCATAACCTGGGCGACCATGACTGTCGGCAGTACAAGCTAGTAAAAATTGCTCAAATCGTTCTGGTTTACGAAAAGCATCAGTGTTATTTAGGACTTTCAATAGTGTCTTAGCTTTAACTTCAAAAGCTCTGTGGACATGCGTGTGATATCTCGACGTTATCTCGGCTAACTGTCTAAATTGATTAGGAATGCGATAGCGTCCGCATAGTTCTCGGACTAAGTGAAACCCTCTTTCCTCATGATCATAATGATGCGGAAGTATATCTTTGGCTGTTGTGCCTTTGCCTAGGTCATGTGTTAGCGCAGCAAAACGAACCACAGGATCATCACTGAGAATGCACGATTGTTGCAAAACCATCATGGTGTGAACGCCGGTATCAATTTCTGGGTGATGCTCTTCAGGTTGAGGTACACCAAATAACCGATCTATTTCAGGGAATAGGATTTTAAGTGCGCCACATTCT
>RCNF010000318.1_pt1 | contig 31445 bp, 27 predicted proteins | sample 2041311 | NCBI WGS metagenome assembly RCNF01 (sample SAMN09708228, study PRJNA481090) | Marine sediment metagenome, whole genome shotgun sequencing project. | biome: marine sediment; feature: ocean; material: sediment; isolation source: Sewage treatment plant 2 marine sediment (STP2) ...
GATTGCAAACTTTGCAGCACACGGGCGCCGATCAGGGGGTTCAATTCGATGCAGGCGGCAACCGCTACCACCCTGACGAAGTACTAGCTGGGACCACCGCGAGCGGCTACACTGCGTGCCATTTTGCGCTCGCCCTAATATTCAATGTCAATAATCCAGCAAGAAACAAGCCGGCGACAATCATCTGAGCCGCTGTCAATGATCCAGCAGGAAGTTGGCAGGCGGCGAACATTCGCCATCATTTCGCATCCGGATGCCGGAAAAACGACACTGACCGAGAAGTTGCTGCTATTTGGTGGCGCCATCAATATGGCCGGCACCGTAAAAGGGCGCAAAGCCAGCCGTCATGCCACATCTGACTGGATGGCGCTGGAGCAGCAACGCGGCATTTCCATTACCTCGTCGGTCATGCAATTTCCTTATAGGGACCGCGTCGTCAACCTCCTGGATACACCGGGTCATGAGGACTTCTCAGAGGATACCTACAGAACACTGACGGCGGTGGATTCGGCGCTAATGGTGATTGACTGCGCCAAGGGCGTGGAGCGGAGAACCATCAAGCTCATGGACGTGTGCCGGTTACGCGACACACCAATAATGACCTTCATCAACAAACTTGACCGCGATGGCAGGGAGCCGGTCGAGCTGCTGGATGAGATCGAATCGACGCTCAAAATTGAGTGTTCGCCGGTCACCTGGCCAATCGGTATGGGACGGGAACTCAAGGGCGTCTATCATCTGCTGCAGGACCGCATATACCTTTACTCAGCTGCCGGCAGAGAAAACATATCGAAGATCGAAGTTATTGATGGCCTGGCTTCGACGGCGGCGGAAGAAGTACTGGGTGACGACGTCGGAAGATTTCGTGATGAGGTTGAACTGGTTCGCGGAGCCTGTCCTCAGTTGAGTGTTGAAGATTACCTGGCGGCAAAACAAACGCCTGTGTTTTTCGGCTCGGCAATTTCAAATTTTGGTGTGCAGGAATTGCTCGACGCATTCGTGGAGTATTCGCCGCCACCCAGGTCACGAGAAAGTGAAACACGTACGGTGCAGCCTGATGAGGAGGATCTGACGGGGTTTATTTTCAAGATTCAGGCGAATATGGATCCGGCTCATCGCGATCGAATCGCTTTCATGCGTATCTGTTCGGGTGAGTATCAAAAAGGAATGCGGCTGAAGCACGTGCGCAGCGGCAAGGAAATGAAGATCGCAGATGCAATTACGTTCATGGCGGCAGACCGGCAACACGCGGAAACAGCCTACGCTGGTGACATACTCGGTCTGCACAATCATGGCACGATAAATATCGGCGACAGTTTTACGCAGGGCGAGAATTTACGATTTTCCGGAATCCCGAGCTTCGCGCCGGAAATATTCCAGCGCGCAATATTAAAGGACCCACTAAAACTGAAGGCGCTGCGAAAAGGGCTGGCGCAACTTTGCGAAGAGGGCGCGACTCAACTGTTCAAGCCAATGCGTAACAATGACCTGATATTAGGTGCTGTCGGCGTGCTGCAATTTGAAGTGGTCGCGCATCGCCTCAAAGATGAATACAAAGTTGAATGCCAGTTTGAGCCAATCAATGTGGCGACCGCTCGCTGGGTCGAAACGGATGATGATAAGAAGTTTCAGGAGTTTCAGCGCAAAGCGCATGATAATCTGGCGCTGGATCACAACGATCGACTGGTTTATATCGCGCCGAGCAAGGTAAACCTGAATCTCACCATCGAGCGCTGGCCGGACATTAGATTCATGGAAACCAGGGAATATTAGCGAGTAGTTGAAAAAAGTCTGATAACGTCTACTGCTGTATCAAGAGTTCAGGCTACATCTTGACTGTAATTGCCGGTTTTGGCATTCGCGGCTGAAGCCGCTCCCACAGCTATGGCACGAACTGTGGGAGCGGCTTCAACCGCGAATTCTCAATATCAAGGTCAATCTTGTGTTCATGGGATAGCAATAGCTGGCACGTGCCTGTTTCGTGACTTTTCTGCGAAAGATATGCCTATGTCTGAATCGAAATTTCTGAACAAACAGGTCGTCGCCTGGGCACTCTACGATTGGGGAAATTCTGCTTTTGCATTGAGTGTGCTCGCCGTACTGTTTCCATTATTTCTTGGTTCATACTGGAGTGCAGGAGACCCGGGATCGGTGGTCACATCACGCCTGACCTGGGCGACTGCAATCGCCAGTGTCGTCGTGTCGTTGCTGGCACCTGTCATTGGGGCAATTGCGGACAGCGGTGGGTATCGCAAACGGTTCCTTTTTTCACTGGCAATACTGGGCGCCGTCAGTACAGCAGCATTGAGCCTGGTGGACATGGGCGACTGGATCTGGGCGCTGGTCATATTCGTGCTGGCATCAGTCGGTTATTACAGTGCCAACGTCTTCTACGATTCATTGCTGATGGATGTTAGTAAGCCGCGCTACTACAGCCTTGTGTCATCACTCGGTCTCTCGCTTGGTTATTTTGGTGGTGCATCCCTGTTGACCTTGCACGTCTGGATGCTGTCCTCGCCGCAGACGTTCGGTTTTGCCGATATCAACGCTGTCGTCAAATTCGCATTTATTTCCGTCGGCGTATGGTGGCTGATTTTTCTTATGCCACTAATGCTGGTTGTACGCGAAACGAAATCCGAGACCGCGGAGAAGGGCGGCACGATACGCGCAGCGTATTGGGCGCTCAAAGAGACGTTCCTGAAAGTTCGTTCGTACCGCAACGTTTTCCTGTTCCTGGTGGCCTACTGGTTTTATATAGGCGGATTGTTCACGGTCATATTTATGGCTGTGAATTTTGGTCAGCGTCTTGGATTTAGTTCACAAGACCTGGTCAAAGCACTGTTAATAACAAATTTTGTTGGTTTTCCGGCGACCCTGGGTTACGGATATATCGGTCACCATTTCGGTCCCAGGAATTCAATTTTCCTGGGTCTCGCCGTATACATCGGTGTTGTGTGCTGGGCCGTTTTCCTGGTCGACGTCAGCCAGTTTTATGCCATGTCCATCACGATTGGCATGGTGCAGGGCGGCGTGCAGGGAATGAGTCGGTCATTGTTCGCAGGGCTGATTCCCGCGCATCAGTCGGGCGAGTTTTTCGGCTTTTACAACATGCTCACCAAGTTTGCACATGTGCTTGGTCCGGTTCTCGTTGGCATCGTCGCTTATTTTAGTGACGAACCAAAATACATCCTCGTCGCAGTGTTGCCCATGTTCGTGATTGGCGCCCTGATGTTGACCCGGGTTGATGGAACTCTGGCGGACAGTGCTGCAGAAGCTAAACCCGGCGGGCAAATTGTGTAACCGCGGCCTGCAGCTCCTGAATTGCTGACAGTTCAGGGGGGCCGTACCGGGCATCAAGATAACGACTGGTAATTCGCTCCGCATCCTGCGTAATTTTCATATGCTGTTTTGACACGCGGTGTGCGTAGGCCAACGGCGTTTCGCCACGCTCGGGCGATACTCCTGCACTGCGGGTAAATTTCTGATACAAAACCGCAGCCTGGTCTTTGCGCGGTGGCCGGTAGCGGAACATCAACAAGACACTGATTAGCCCGATGAGGCCAATCACTATGGCAAGGAGCGTCAGTATCATTTTGCGCCAATCCGGCTCGTCCATCCCGAGCCACTCCAGGAAACGATTTTGATTTTCCGGGCCGTAGCCGAGAATCCACTCATTCCATTTGGCGTTCATTGCATCCCAGGTCAGGGCTATCTGATACAGGAACTCCGATGGCGCTGTCAGGCCCCAGCTTGCACCAATGCCGTCAAACATGGCGCCTGTACGCCCGGCGCTTATGCGCTCCGGCGCTACCGCGGCCGTTGGGTCGACACGATACCAGCCACGCCCGGGCAACCAGACTTCGGTCCACGCATGCGCATCAGCCTGGCGTACGATCATGTACCGGCCGAGCGGATTCATTTCGCCGCCCTGGTAGCCAAGTACAACGCGTGAGGGAATATCGGCCGCGCGCATCATAACGGCGAACGCTGAGGCATAGTGTTCGCAAAAGCCCTGGCGCGTGTCGAAAATAAACCGATCAACCGGGTTACTGCCAAGCGCCGGTGGTTCCAGTGTGTAATAAAACGCTTCAGTATTGAATTTTCGCAGGACGTGTTCGATGTACGTCTCGTCGGAGCCGGCGGCCTCGCGCATACTGCGCGCCAACTCGGCAACTTTTGGATTACTGTCCGGCGGCAATTTCGTGTACCTGGATCTGAAGAATGAGGACAAATTATCATTGAGCCGGAAATTCGTATGTGAGACGACCCGGTAGGATATACGCTGATCGATAGGTTGCATGCGTGCGAGTTGTTGTTGTCGCGCCATGAAAGTCTGGCCGAGACTCCACTCTAGCGGCACATCCAGGGCAAATACCCAATGCTGGCGCGTCGCCTCCATGGTGACCTGATAACGAATGGGCGCACCAAGATATTCGATATCGCGCTGTGCGCTCGAGCCGATAGAGGCTTCACTCCCCGACCAGGTGCGGCCGTTAAAACGGTGCAGAACGAGACCACGCCAATAGCGATCCTGTGGTGGCGGTATCTCGTCGTCGAAATGTACGCGAAAAGCGACTGCATCTGATAGTGACAGCGAACTGATGTCACCCGGACTCATTTTTTCGCTGAGTCCCGATGTTCCACTGCTGGTATCGATTGGCACTGACCAGAATGGCGTTGCAATGCGTGGGAAAAAGATCCACATGGCGATCGTCAGTGGAGCTGCATAGAGCATCAGTCTCGTTGCGGTCCTGAAGCTCTGACCGACATTGACCGGACGGCTGTTCGACATACGCAGCCAGGCCATCATCGTAAAGACTACTCCGGCGATCAGGTATGGCAGGGACCAGAGGTATTGCTCACGCAATAACGAGGACATGATCAGAAAAATAGTAATAAACAGGAGTACGAACTGGTCGCGCCTCTTGCGTGTTTCCATCAGTTTCAGTGCAGCCATTACTGCGAGTAACGCCGAACCCGGGCCGACACCGCTGACGGATTCGTACGAGATGAGGACGCCGATGAAGCACATTAATGCCAAAACGATGCGCAGCCAGGCGGCAGGTAATCTCCAGCGGCGTCTTTCAACCTGCCAGCGCCACGCCGAACAAGTGAGAAAGATTGCGGTAACCCATAGTGGCAAAAACTGTATGTGGGGAACTACCGAAAAGGCCAGCGCCGATATGGTCCACGGCAAGCTGGCCAGCAAGGATCCGTCAGTGCCGGAACGTTTGCTCATTTGCCCTTACCAGCAGAGTGTGACGCTATCGGCTTGAGGTTGAACAGTGCGAGCGCCTCCAGGCACCGGTGTCGGTGCGCAGCGCCGTGTGCGGGGTTGAATTCAGCGCCGGGCAGGCGCAATCCGTAATCTCGCTGCGTACGTTCGGCATCAGTAATCCAGCGTGTCAGAACTGACAATCGCTCTTCGATGTCGCTGCCGGCCAGCATATCGAAATCGAACCACTGACTGCTGGTATCCGCGCCTGAAAATTGCTTGGAAAGCAGATCGCCTGTTCTGGCGTAGGCCTTCCATGCCACCTTGCGCGGCGAATCGCCAACACTATATTTGCGCAGTCCGGCGAAATCCTCCTCGCCACGCGCATCATGTTGTCGGTGGCCCTGTGCGGCCTGTGTAGGTGGCGGTTCGGGAACCAGGGCCGCAGGTTTGGGATAAACCAGCCCCTGCAAATCCATATGCAGCCAGGCCCATGCGCGAAATAATTCGAACGGAAATAATGTCCTGACGCCAAAACGGTCAAGTCGAATTCGACCCCGTTGTCGCGTCGGTATTTCAAGATTAAAAACGCGACTTTCACCCGCGGCCAGGTCATCTATGTCGCTGACGATGCCGGCGATATAGACTTGCAGATGCGGCCTGTGGTTTTTTGAATGATTGGTAATCGCAACCTGAAATTCAGCTGCCTGGCCGGCAAAAACAGGCTCGACGCCGGCGAAAGATAGTTCAAGACCGACGAGGTTTCGCTGACACTGGTGCATTGAGACGAAGCCTAAGCTGGTCAGCAAAAACGTCAGAACAAATGACAGGTTGTTGTTGTAGTTCATTGAGCCGAGCAACATCGTGAACGACATCAACGCAAACACCAGGCCAACCGTCGTCGGCAGAATGTAAATACGTCGGGACGCCAGAGTTGTGGCGAGGGAATCAGTTCCCTGGCGTTTCCTGGCCCAGCGCGTGACTCTCGCCTCGACTGCCTGTCGATAGAACGAAGTTTTTAGAATGCCGGCCCGCATGAATAGTCCGGGCTACGGGATCGCCACGTTATCGAGAACATGACGACTAAGCTCGGTTGGTGTTCTATACACCGAACTGCTGGCGGGCTTGAGACGATGTCCGGCGACTGAGCCGAATACGGCTTGCACATCATCGGGGAAGACGCCCGAATGATGTTGCATGTATGCATGGGCTCTTGCGGCGGCCACCAGTGCAAGTGCGCCGCGTGGCGACAGTCCGGTCTCGATATTGGGTGATTCACGGGTAAATCGAATCAGCGCCTGGATGTAGTCGATCAGCGGCTCCGACATGTGAACTTTCGCCGCGTAGTTTTGCAGTTCAAGCAATGTGCCGGGCTGCAAAGAGGGACTGATGTCGTTGAGCATCTCCCGGCGGTCGATGCCGGTAATGAGTGCGCGCTCATTTTCTTCATTCGGATAGCCGAGCTCCAGGCGCATCAGGAAACGGTCCAGCTGCGACTCTGGTAATTGAAATGTACCAATCTGGTCGGAAGGATTTTGTGTAGCAACCACGAAATAAGGGTTTGGCAATTCGTGTGTCTGGCCGTCGACCGTTACCTGGCGTTCTTCCATTGCCTCAAGCAGTGCGCTTTGCGCTTTAGGTGTTGCACGATTTACTTCATCGGCCAGTACGAGTTGGGAAAATACGGGGCCGGGCTGGAAAACGAATACACCTTCCTGTTGCCGAAAAATGGATACACCGACAATGTCTGCCGGAAGCAGGTCGCTGGTAAATTGAATTCGCTGAAATGACAGGCCCAGCACCCGTGCGAGAGACTGCGCAAGAATGGTCTTGCCTAATCCTGGCAGGTCTTCAATTAACAGGTGGCCGCGGGCCAGCAGGCAAGACAGGGCGAGCGAAATTTCCGCGTCCTTGCCCAGAATAATGCTCGCCAGCGAGCGCTGTGCCGCATCTATGGCAGCTTTTTGCTGATCTTCGCCCAATGGCAGTTGTTCGAGCGTGCTTCCGCGCTGCATGCGTCACTCCCGTTAATCTGGTCTAATTCCCGGATATAGAGCCCAATACTCGTGGATAGCCCGCCGTATTGCACCCGGTGCCGCCCAGGATTGTGAACTATCCCGCAAAACTCAAACGTTTAGCGTGTCCAGGCGCTGCAACTGCTCATCCAGCTGCGAAATTTGTTGTTCGAACTCTGTTACCCGCTGCTTTTCCTGTGTGACCACATCGGCAGGCGCATTGTTCACAAATTTCTCGTTACTGAGCTTGCCCTGGCTGCGCTGCAGGTCTGTCGCAATGCGCTCGCGCTGCTTACTGATGCGCGCTTTTTCCGCATCTACGTCCATAATTCCGGCCATCGGCACGAGCAGACGCATATTGCCGAGCAATGCGGTTGCCGACAGCGGCGGTTCCTCGTTGGCGTCGAGCGCCTGGATCGATGCAACGCGACCAACGCGTCGCAACAGGAGTGAGTTTCGCTCCGCAAACAAGCGGTCTTCGTCAGCGGATTCCACCAACAATACCGGCAGGGCCTTGCCCGGTGATATGTCCTTTTCTCCGCGAATCTGCCTGATTCCGAGGATGAATTTCTTCACCCACTCGAGCTCAGCTTCGGCATCATCGTCCTGCCAGTTGCTGTCGACCTCGGGATACCGCTGCAATACGGTGTCACCGTCGATACCGGCTCGCGGTGCAACCTGCGCCCAGATTTCATCCGTCACAAATGGCATCAGCGGATGCAGGAGTCGCAACAGAGACTCGAGCACTTCAATAAGCGTTTGTCGCGTACCGCGTTTTTGCTCTGCAGTGGCTTCTTCCGATTGCAAAACCGGCTTCGATAATTCCAGGTACCAGTCGCAGAATTCATGCCAGGTAAAGTCGTAAACAGTTTGTGCGGCAAGGTCGAGGCGGTAATTGCGAAAGTGCTCATGCATCGACGTCGTTGCCCGGTTCAGACGCGACCGAATCCAGCGATCGGCTGTACTGAACTCAACCTTGCCAGTGTCGAGTTCCTCTGTGTTCATCAGCACATAGCGCGATGCATTCCAGAGCTTGTTACAGAAATTCTTGTAGCCCTCAATGCGACCAAGGTCGAAGCGAATATCGCGTCCTGTTGTCGCTAGTGAGGCAAATGTAAAGCGCAGGGCGTCTGCGCCGTACTCATCAATACCATCAGGGAATTGACGCCGGGTCGCTTTCTCTATTTTCGGTGCGAGGTGCGGTTGCATCAGGCCTGTCGTTCGCTTCGCCAGCAACGTGTCCAGGTCGACCCCGTCGATGAGGTCCAGCGGATCCAGGACATTGCCTTTGGACTTCGACATCTTCTGACCGTCCGGGTCACGAATCAGGCCATGAATATAAACCTCATGAAATGGAACATCGTCCATGAACTTCAGGCCCATCATGATCATTCTCGCAACCCAGAAGAAAATGATGTCGAACCCGGTTACCAAAACGTTGCCCGGGTAGAAGGTTTCCAGCGACTCTGTTTTCTGCGGCCAGCCCTGCGTACTAAAAGGCCACAACGCCGAGGAGAACCAGGTGTCGAGGACGTCTTCATCCTGGCGCAATACGAGTGAATCAGCGAGGCCGTTCTTTTCCCTGGCTTCGGTTTCACTGCGGCCAACATAGACATTGCCTGCATCGTCGTACCAGGCCGGAATACGGTGCCCCCACCAGAGTTGCCGACTGATACACCAGTCCTGGATGTTGTTCATCCACTCGAAGTAGGTTTTCGACCAGTTTTCCGGAACGAATTTAATTCGGCCACTTTCAACAGCCTCGATCGCAGGTTTGGCAAGTGGCTTGATATTGACGTACCACTGATCGGTCAGATACGGCTCGACCACGGCGTCGCTGCGATCGCCTCGCGGCAGTTTTTGCAGGTAGTCCTCAACCCTGTCGAGCAAACCCAGCGCATCCAGGTCTTTGACAATCTGTTTGCGTGCGACGAAACGATCAAGACCGCGATACTGTTCAGGTGCGGATTCGTTGATGGCGGCGTTATCGTCAAGGATGTTGTACTCGGCAAGATCGTGCCGCTTGCCGATTTCATAATCGTTGAAATCATGCGCCGGCGTAATTTTTACGCAACCGGTACCAAACTCAGGGTCAACGTATTCATCCGCAATGATCGGTATACGTCGATCGACCAGCGGCAAGATAATTTCCTGCCCGACCAGGTGCTGGTAACGCTCATCGTCCGGATGCACTGCAACCGCGCTGTCGCCAAGCATCGTTTCCGGGCGCGTGGTGGCGACGACGAGATGACCGTCGCCGGAAGCCAGTGGATAACGAAAGTGCCACAGGTTACCGGGTTCTTCGTTTTGCAGTACCTCCAGATCGGACAGCGCTGTGTGCAATACCGGGTCCCAGTTGACGAGACGGGTACCGCGGTAAATGAGGCCTTCATCGTAAAGGCGAACAAAAACTTCCATCACGGCCTCGGACAGGCCCTCATCCATCGTAAAGCGATCGCGACTCCAATCCAGGGAAGAGCCCATGCGCCGCAACTGGTTACAGATTTGCCCGCCGGATTCCTCTTTCCACTGCCAGACGCGTTCTACAAATTTCTCGCGACCCAGTTCCTTTCGCGATATGCCCGCGCCATTGAGTTGTCGCTCAACCACCATTTGTGTCGCGATACCGGCATGGTCCATGCCTGGCTGCCACAACGTGTTTTTCCCCTGCATCCTGTTATAGCGAATCAGGGTGTCCATGATGGTGTCCTGGAACGCATGTCCCATGTGCAGCGTGCCGGTGACGTTTGGCGGTGGTATGACGATGCAGTAAGGCTCGCCACTGCCACTCGGCGCGAACCAGTCGTTCTTTTCCCAGCGCTCATACTGGCGCTGCTCTATATCTTTGGGGTGGTAGGACTTATCCATGAAATAATCGGTGCGTGGGTAAAAATGACATCAGGAGGGAGTTCGGTCGGCAATCACAACTGGTGACTATTGAGTTTGTGCCCCTCGTTACGGTACTCAACGAAGTGCTGGCGACTGCGTTTCTTGCTTTCATCATCAGAGGTTACAATTTCTGCGACCCGCGTAAAAGCGGCGCTGGACTCGGGAATGCTATCGCTGAGGTTGATCAACAAATCGCAATCAGTACCGGGCAGGGCATCGCTGCCAATAGTCACCGGGGCCTCTGACTTATCTGCTGATATCTGCAGTATCTCATGCGGCACAAAACTGCCGTCACGGAAGGTCCATAACAGCTCGTCAATCTGCGTGGCGCTCTGCTGATCGGCTACCTGGATATGAACTGAGTTATTCAATCGATAGGCCTTTTCCGCGAGGCGGCAGGCAAAATGCTGCCGACTTGATTCCCCGCTTGCATTCAGCACGTAAAAATCTACCTGGGACATGATCAGGGCAGGGCGCGGGCGCGCTCAAGGATAAACTCGCTAAGCAGTGGTACTGGCCTGCCTGTACTGCCTTTTTTTCCGCCAGAGCGCCATGCTGTTCCAGCGATGTCCAAATGTGCCCAGTTCATGCCCTCAGCAAATTTGCTGAGGAAGCAGCCAGCCGTAACTGCGCCGCCATCTCGTCCGCCAATATTGGCGAAGTCGGCAAAGTTGCTTTTCAGCTGTCGCTCATACTCAACGGCCAGCGGCAAACGCCAGGCTTTATCGGCAGCTGCGACTCCAGCATCGGTGATCGCATTTGCCAGCTTGTCACTATGGCTCATTACCGCGGTCCGGTGATGGCCAAGCGCCATGACACAGGCACCCGTCAGGGTTGCGACGTCAATAAGTACTTCTGGTTTGAAGCGACGGGCATAGGTCAGCGCGTCGCAGAGAATGAGTCGGCCCTCAGCATCGGTATTCAGCACCTCGATCGTTTTGCCCGACATGCTGGTAACAATGTCGCCTGGCCGGGTCGCAGTTGCGCTTGGCAGATTTTCACAGGTAGGCACTATGACGGTGAGATTGATCGATAATTTGAGTTTTGCAATGACCAGCATCGTCCCAATAACAGATGCGGCACCACACATGTCGTATTTCATTTCATCCATGCCAGGTCCGGGCTTCAATGAAATGCCACCGGCATCGAATGTGATGCCCTTACCGACCAAAACAACGGGTTTGTCGCGACCGGCGCCTTTGTACTGCATAACGACAAGTTTGGCCGGCAAGACAGTGCCGCTGGTTACAGACAAGAACGAATGCATCCCAAGTCGCTTGATTTCAGCTTCCCCCAGGACTTTCGTTTGCACGCTTTTGTATTGTCGCGAAATTTTTTGGGCGCTGCGCGCGAGGTAGGCCGGTGTGCAGATGTTAGGCGGCAGATTGCCAAGATCCCGGGCGAGCGTCATACCGGTGACAATCGCGTGTGCATGCTCAGCACCGCGCATTACGTTGCCGGCGTCACCACGACTGCTGATTGCAAAGCCAATTTTCTTCAGTGAATTGGTTGGCTTTTTACGGCCACTCTTCATTTCAGTAAATGTATAGAGAGAATTGCCGATCGTTTCCACAGTGTGGCGTGCAAGGTAATACGCACTGGTTCCGGCGACATCTTCGAGCAGCAGGTAGCTGACAACGTCGTTTATCTTGCTGCCTTTAATCACAGCGGCAATTGTTTCATTTGCCTGGCGGAAATCGTCAACGCCAAAAGATGCGAATTTTCCCAGGCCGAGAACAAGAACTCGTTGCGCGCGAACACCGGGTACTGACGTAAGCATCAGGCTAGTGCCGGATCGACCAGAAACGTCACCTTGCTTAATGAGTTTTCGAAGATAACCTTGGCTGGCTGCGTCGATATCAGCAGCGCCCTGGCCTGGCTTCCCATTGGCATAAACGCCTACAACAATGCAATTACCCGCGCGGCGTGACGCCGCACTCGTGGTTGTGAAAAAGTCCATTGGCGATTGTTCCTTGATCAACCTTAAGTTACCCGCATTCATCTGTTTTGCGACGGCGATTACGCCGCAACTAAAAACCGCAGGGAACTCTGGCCTTATTAGTTGTTTGGCACCCGACAAGTTCCTTTGATACGGGGACTGTCGCGAGCAATTCAAAAACGGTAGTCTAACCGATCCGACCGAACATAGGACAGTTCCAGCTGTCCAAAAGCCAGGAAAATCACTGATATAGCAATGTTTCGTATTCTCGATCGCTACATTTTTAGAGAGATCGCACAGTCCTGGCTGGGCGTGACGATGGTGCTGCTGTTTATCCTGCTGACCAACCAGTTTGCCCGTGTTCTGGGTGATGTGGCTAAGGACAAACTGCCGAAAGACGCCATATTTCAGATTATCGGCCTTACTGCATTGCAATACCTCACGATCCTGGTACCGATTGGACTGTTTCTGTCGATCATGCTGGCACTGGGCCGCCTTTATCGCGACAGCGAAATGCCGGCGATGATGGCCTGCGGTGTGGGTCCCGGCGACATTTACCGTCCCTTGTCATACCTGCTAATCCCATTGACGCTCGCTGTTGGCTGGCTGGCGATGGATGTAGGGCCGAAAGCGCTGACAGAAATCGAGCGGATCAGTATGGAGGCGCGGCGACAGGCTGATCTTTCAAGCATCGAGCCTGGCCGGTTTACCAGCGGCAGGGGCGGAAATGCTGTCGTGTACGCGGAGGAGGTCGTTGGGCCGGGAGCCGTGGAAAATGTTTTCGTGCAGCTGCGTACTGAAGATGGTGAGATTGAGGTCGTCGTTGCGGAGCGTGGTGAGCAGGCGGACACAGATGACCCGAACTTGCGCTTCTTTGTTTTGCACGACGGGCGCCGCTACAAGGGCATTCCGGGCACCGCGAATTTCAGCGTCGTAGAGTTTGCCGAATATGGAATACCGTATCGCCTGCCGGCCGTGGAAGATGAAAATCTCAGGCCGCGAGCGATGGCTACCGCAGATCTCATTCTGTCCTCTGAGCCGGCAAAAATTGCGGAATTGCACTGGCGTATTGGCATACCTTTGGCCACCCTGGTACTTGCGATTCTCGCGGTACCACTAAGCCGCAGCCAGCCGCGGCAGGGGCGCTACGGGCGCCTCGCGATCGGATTGCTGGTATTCATTGTTTATTTCAATCTGCTGAGCGCCGGCAAAGCATGGCTTGAGCAAGGAACAATGCCAGTGATTGCGGGTCTTTGGTGGGTGCATGCGCTAATGCTGAGCGTAGCGCTCGGCATGCTTGTAGTGCAAAACGGCATCCATCGTCGCGTATTTTCGTTGCGGGCTCGAAGATGAGTATTCTTACCGCCTACCTGATGCGTTCCATACTGGTCAGCACCATGCTGGTCCTGCTGGTATTCCTGGCGCTAGCCGGATTGTTCGAGTTCATCGGCCAATTGGGGTCGACGCAGGGAACATTCGGTATCCCGCAGGCATTGTTGTTTGCGGCACTGCGCATGCCACAGCTCGCGTTTGAAATGTTGCCGATTGCGGCACTAATCGGCGCGTTGTTGGGCCTTGGTGGACTTGCCAATAACAGCGAGCTGGTCGTAATGCGAACGGCTGGCCTCTCGGTTGCCCGCCTGGCAGGCATGGTTTTGATGGCGGGTTTTGTGCTGACAATTTTTACTGGCCTGGTTGGTGAGTTTATCGGTCCACCGCTTGACTATTTCGCGAGGACGATGCGCGACGAAGCCCGCTACGAAAAGGAAGACCGCGATATTGGCAATGCGGCGTGGGTGAAGGATGGCTCGTCAATATTACACCTGGAAAGAATTAACGCCGAATTCGAATTTGGCGCACTCTATTTGTATCGCTTCAATGAAGACAACTCTCTTAAGTCAATTGCTAAAGCCGAAAATGCCGGGATCGACGAATCGGACAACTGGATTCTCGAGAATTTTCGGGAAACACGTTTTCAGAACGACGGTGTACAAGTCATTGAGTCTCCAGTGGAGGTTGAGTCATTTAACGTTGATGGTGAGCTGTTGGGTATTACGTTGGTAAAACCGGTGAGCCTCTCTGCACGTGGCCTCATGAGTTATATAAATTATTTAAAGAGAAATGGGCTTGCCGCCGAACGATACGAAACTGAATTCTGGTCGCGCATATCTAAAACTGCCACGGTGATGGTAATGCCGGTGCTCGCGCTCGCTTTTGTTTTCGGGTCGTTGCGTTCTGCCGGGTCTGGCGGTCGACTTATGATCGGTGTCCTGGTCGGGTTGGCCTATTTTCTGGCCAGCGAGATGCTGGCGAACTCCGGACAGGTATTTGATCTGAACCCGGCTATTGTTACCTGGCTGCCGTCTTTTGCGTTGGTGATGGTGACCGTTTTCGCGTTAAGTCGGGTGAAGTGAGGGATTAATCCCTGCTGAGTCCAGGTTTGTGATCGCGTATCTTTGGTATTGGTGCCTGGTTGTAGCATTCGCGGCAACTTTGCTCCCGCACCTCTCTCTGATCCACCACATTTGTGCATCTTTTGTGTTAGCCGCTCCCACAGATTGTAGTGCTGCAGGCTGAAATGCTTCGGACTGGCAAGGTCCTGTGGGAGCGGCTTCAGCCGCGAATGCCTCGCCCACTAATCAGTCTTCGGGTAGTACCTCAACCGCGTACCCGAAATCCGATCATGCCAGGTAAGCCCATCTGCATCCCACAACTGCCACCAGAATCCCAGGCCAGCTGGCAACCATGACAACACTGCTGCAAAAAAACGCAAACTCGACGCCGCGTATGAAGGTTTGGCTCCATCGGCTGTTTCAATTCGCAACCGCCACGACTGCATCCCAAGCGTGCGTCCATAGCCGGACCAGAAGCCGACAAAAAACAGATATACAACCAGCAGCAATGCAATTTGATGCAGCGGTGTCCCCGGTTCGACGGAATCGCCGCCCCTGGCACCGATGAACGGCAACGTGGCGAGAAACATTAACGCCAGAACGAGCAGGCTGTCATAAATAACTGCGCCGAAGCGGCGCGCTAAACTTGTATTGGTCATCTTGGTTTACTGCAGTTGAGGAGTAGTTCAGATCTAAAGAGAATCAACGTAAGTGACCATTCTACGACGAGTGGCCTCGTCCGGCATAGCACCGTGGCCAGCTCCGAGGTTATCAACCATGTGGTGCAGCTTGCTCGTCGCTGGAATTGCTGAGGTAACGGCCGGATGGCTGACGATGTATTTGAGGAAGAATTGACCCCAGGATGCGGCGAAGTCCTGTGCCCAATCCGGAACTTCGAGGCCGGCAACAGCACGGAACAATCGCCCTTCAACAAAGGGACGATTAACCAATACAGCGATTCCGAGTTCGCGGGCGACGGGCAATAAGCGTTTGTCCGCATCCCGCTCGCCAAGAGAATAATTGATCTGGATAAACTGCGGTTTGTGTTTACGCATGGCGTCTTCCACTTCATCGAGCTGACTTGATCGATAGTCCGTAATGCCGCTATAGCGAATACGCTTGTCCTGTTGCCATTCCCGTATTGTGCTCATGTGCGCATCCACGTCGCGGAGATTGTGGACTTGCATGAGGTCGATGACGTCGGTTTGCATCAGGTCCATTGATTGTTGCATCTGACTGTCGCCCGCTGTTTTGCCGTTAGTCCAAACCTTGGTGGCAAGAAATACCTGGTCACGGTTATTGCTCGCATTCAGCACTTCGCCAACAATTTTTTCTGCGCGCCCGTACATCGGTGAAGAATCGATCAGCTGGCCACCGTTGTCGACTAGTGCCTGGATGATTGACTGTCGTAGCGCGAGTTCCTTTGCAGAACCGGCGACGTCAAAGACCTGCCAGGTGCCGAGCCCGATAACAGGCAGTGATTCGCCGCTGGCGGGAATCACACGGTTCAACATGGCAACGTGTTCTGCAAATAGGGGCCCCGAGGTGATACCCAGAGCGATAGCAGCTTTAAGTGTTTCACGGCGACTCCAGGATCGACCAGTCATGCAGCGGCGTCCCCTGCCGTCGCTTTGTCACGGCGTCTGTATTCACCACCAATCCAGACGGCAAGCCACGCCCAAAAGAGAGCAATTGGTACACAGACGAGGGCCACTCCACTCAGGCCTATGCCGCTAATCAGCCTGATGGTCCATGTCGTAATAACGTCCCCGCCGCGATATACAGCAGTTTCAATGAAATTCTTTGCCTTGTACCGGGCCTCTGGTGAAACAACCGAGTAAAGCATGTCGTTGGTGGGCTTGGTCAGGCCGAACGTTATCGAACGACGCAGGACGTGAAGAGCAGCGATAATCAGAAAGACCGGATTTAATGCAAGCAGGGTGAAGCCGACCACGGACACAATTGGCAACAACGATAGCGTCCAGCCGATTCCAAGTTTGCGTACTGAATGCTTAACGATCAATAGCTGCCCAATAAATGACAGCGCGTTTATCATCGCATCCATGATTGCGTATATTTGTGTTTGCCGATCTGTGCCCTCGAAGGTAACACTGACCATCTCGGCCATATACATGTACGTAGCGCCGCCCAAAAAAACTGCACAGATTAAAGCAATGGCTATGGCCGTATAATAGGGTCTCGTCAAAACGAATTTTATACCGGCCCAGGCGCTTCCCCCGATTGCCTGCTCGCTTTCGACCGGTTCCGCAGTTGCTTCGCCGGGAACAGCTTGCGGGTTTCTAAATAAGCCGCGGAGACGATAGACGCAAAAAACAGCTAATAGTAATAGCGTCGCAGAGAGCGGTAACAAATTTCGAAAGCCGATGGGTACAACCAGGACGCTGGTCACAAGCGGGCCGATCAATGCTCCGGTGCTACCGCCCGCCGATATGATGCCAAAAAGACGCCGACTCTGTTGCCTCGAGTAAATGTCGGCCATGAAACTCCAGAACACTGATACGACAAACAGGTTGAACACGCTGAGCCAGATAAAAAACGCACGACCAATCCAGACTTCGCTCAGATCGTAGATGTGTGCGTATGTGAAAACCAAATAAAAAATCAGGATGTTTGCGATGAAGAAATAGTAGATCCATGGCAAGAATATGCGTCGCGGGTATTTGGATGTGAGCCAGCCGAAGGCTGGTGTCGCAATTAACATCAGCACGAAAGTGCCGGTAAAAAGCCAGGGTATGTTCTTCACGCCACTGGCGATCGCCATGGCATCGCGCACTGAGCGCAGCATGAAATACGCCGACAGGATGCAAAAGAAATAGATGAACGACCAGGCGACCGCCGCAAACTCATCCTGTTCGATACCGAGCAGGCGCATAATATAGAGGACAGGTTTAGCTGGAGTGTTCGCTCGAGTCTCTGTCAATGCCGTTCCCTGTTACCGATCTTCCACACCCGCGCACAGTCAGCGTGGGTTATTGTACTATCAGGTGGTCCGGTGGATCTGTATGAATTTGCTATATGACTATACGCAATAGCCACGAAACGGCATCATACAGCCACATAATAAAAAAGGAGAGGAACGTGGAATTAATCGCAATCGTTACCGCACTCGCATTGTTACAGACGTTCGTGTTCGCTTTTCAGGTTGGTCAGGCACGCGTCAAACATTCGGTAAATGCACCGGCTACCTCCGGCAGCGATGAGTTTGACCGCGCTTTTCGTATTCACCAGAACACCATCGAACAAATGATTATATTTGTGCCTTCCCTGTGGATGTTCGGCTATTACGTTGACGCCAAAATTGGCGCGGGCGTCGGTTTGGTGTTCGTTATCGCCAGGCTGGTTTATCGCAGCGCCTATCGTGGCAATCCAAAAAGTCGTGGCATGGGATTTAGTATCGGCGCGTTATCGATGATGATTCTCCTCGTTGGCGGCCTGATCGGTGCCGTTATGTCGTTGTTGTAAAGATTTACGAACAGATCTTTGCGTTTACGATGTTGCGTCTTGCCACTTTTATCGATTTGCGTGATCAGATGCATTCACTCGCGTTGTATTGTGTTACTTGCGAGCGCTGGGGTGAAGCTGATTTGAACAGGCTCATAGAGACAGGTCGGGGTCACCGGCAACTGACAGAGACCAGGTTCCGGTGCCAGGAATGCGGCGGGCTGGTTGAGAAGCAGCTACGGCCGCCGGTACCAGTAATTGGTAACGCCAAAGCTTACATTTGAGGAAACGGAAAAACATCCGGAGTTTCTTTATGTGCAATGTGGCAACGTGCTTGCGTGATTTGACGAAAATGTTTTTCTTCGGCGCAATATTGCTGGCCGTGCCGGCCATTGCGCAGCGTAGTTTCGATACAGACATTATTAGCGAAACTTTTGGTTTTGACGCTGACACAAAAAAATCAGTTGCGCTGGTCGACCTGCATCAGGGTTGCTCCGCCCGCGACTGCATCCCATCGATCGATGATCCACAATATGTAGCTGCAGCGGATGCTACGCACGTAGGGGACGATGATATCGTTCTCGCACTGTCGTGGAATGGTGAGCATCGGGCGTATCCCGCAAGAATTCTGGATCACCACGAGATCGTCAACGACGTCATCGGTGGCACGCCGATAGCGATTACCTGGTGCCCGTTGTGCGGCTCAGCCGTCGGCGTCAAGCGTGACGTTTCAGGGCAGGTAACCGAATTCGGCGTATCGGGTGTTCTCTACGAAAGCAACCTGGTTTTCTATGATCGAGTCACCGAAACGCTATGGGACCAGGTTGGAGCGAAAGGTATCGTTGGTCCGCTCACAGGCACTCCGCTCGAGCTTGTTCCTATTACCATGACACGCTGGTCACGCTGGAAGGATGCTCATCCAGATACGTTGGTGTTGTCGACGGACACCGGGTTTGATGAAGATTATACGAAGGACCACTACGCCAAATATCGCGAGGAGGAACGACTCTTCATGCCGATCAGTGCGAGTAGCGACGCGGTACACCCGAAAACCGTAATCTATGGTTTTGAAATCGCCGGAAAGTCTGTAGCGTTCACCGAGCGTTATCTCGAGAAGCATCCAGAACATGTATACCGCATTGGCGAACGCTCGTTTACAGTGTCGGTCGCCACTGACGGTGCGGTTCGCATGGCGGACAACCAGTCCAATACCATCATTGTGCCTGTGCGGCTTTTCTGGTTTTCATGGTTTACGTTCAATCCCGAAACTGACCTGGTCAAATAAGCGCCTGGAATCAAGAATTCCATTAGCGATTCTTTTTTGTGGCTTGATTGCCTGTGGCATGTCTTCTGCACAAGTCCATGGCGTATTGCGGACATTCCCGGTGGAGCCTTTCCTGTTTCTTGATAAGCCGTTCAATGGCTATGAAGGGATCTCCTTCAATAGCGAGGGCGGACTTTTTGCAACGTGTAACCGCGCGCTGTGGGAAACCGGTCATAGACGCAAAGCTTGTAGTATGGGCCGGCCCAAATACCGCGGTTGACGGGTTGGCAATGGACATTGAGGGTCGCGTCTATATTGCTGCTAAAGGCGCAGGCCAATTATGGCGCTACGATCCTGCCAGCGAGGAAATGCTGCTGCTCGCCAGCGGTATGTTCGGTATCGCCAACCTGGCATTTGGTGAGGGTGAATTCAATCATCATTCAATATATGCATCGGCGACCAATGCTGGTGGCAGAGTCGGCCAGATCTGGCGCATTCCTGTGGGCATCATGGGCGCGCGCCATTACCGATAGACCGGTCAGAACTGCTGTCCCGTAACGCTCAACTTTATAGCTGTGGAATGAAGCATTGGTGCAATGTTGCGGCGTTCTTTGCTGATTTGAGGCATCGCCCGCTGGGCGGGCTCCTACAATTCTAATTAGCAATGTAGGAGCCCGCCCAGCGGGCGAAATCCACGACGCCCAGCGGGCGATTCACTCTGGCGTCGAATTTATTTTCATAACACAGCAGTGGCCGAGCAGTTATTGTTTCCTGCTAAACTTAAGTTACGCTCCGACAAGCTGCGGACGATAAAAAAATAACCTTGGGTGAAGAACCAATGAACTTATATGCAATATTACGTCGTGATGGTTTTACTGATGGACCAACGCTCGAGGCCGCCGCCGCTCGTTCTACGAAAGTTGGCGACGACATGCAGGACGACATTCGTTGGATTCGTTCCTATGTGCTTGGGGAAAGTAGCGGGGCGCTGGGTACAGTCTGTATCTATCAGGCCAGCAGTGAGGACGCGATTCGCAAGCACGCGGAAGCTGCAGATCTTGCCGTAACCGAGATTATCCCGATCGAGGACACGGTAATTGTCAGACCGGATCCGGAGTAATCAATTATTTCTTATTTACCGAAAATATTCCTGATCTGCAGCGTACTGTTTGCGTCGTATAGGGTCGATGCTCAGACCGCCCCTGGTCGAATAGAGTTGACCCCATACGGCGCTTATAGTCTTGGTGGCACTTTTAGCGACATCGAGACCGATGCAACAGTCGAGCTACAGGACTCGGGCAATTTCGGTCTGCTGCTAAATGTACGCCAGGCTGCGAATACGCAGTGGGAAGTCATTTACTCGCAGCAAAATACTGATGCCGAATTTACGAGTTTGCCAGCCGGCAATGAAAGTCACGAAACAACGGTGCACTACCTGCAGGGAGGTGGTACGTACCAGGGCGACGGCGAAATTGTGCGCCCATATCTTGCTGCCACAATTGGCGCCGCTCATTTTGATATAGCGACCGATGGTTACGACAGTGAGACATTTTTCGCCTTTTCGATTGGCGGTGGACTGCAGTTTTGGCCGAACAATCGACTCGGTGTGCGACTGGAGGGGCGCGCATTTGGGACACTGGTGAGGTCCGACTCGAACCTGTTTTGCGTCAGCGATCCTGCCAACGGTACGGCCGGTTGCGCAATTGCTGTCGCCGGGGAAGTCCTGTGGCAATTTCAGGCAATGGCAGGTGTTGTGTTTCGATTTTGAGCTGACGCCACGGGCCATTTCCCATAGACGGGAAAATAGCGTTATACTGCAGATTCTGGACTAAATTTCGTAATTAGATCAGTGATATGCAGGGGTTTTCAAGAAAGTCTCGTAAGTTTAGTTACGGTCGCCTATGGCCGGCATATCTACTATTTGGCCTGCTCTGGCTGGGCGTAAACAATGTTCGCAGCAACAGAACGCCAGACAACCCCGAGAATATCTGTGCAGTCTTTGAAGACAAAAGCGGCTGGTATAAGGCGGCGAAAAAGTCGGAAGACCGCTGGGGTACGCCGAAGCACGTTCAGATGTCGATCATGCGCCAGGAATCGTCATTCAAATTTAACGCCAAACCGCCACGGACCAAGTTGCTCGGCGTCATCCCCTGGAAGCGATTGTCCAATGCTTATGGCTATGCGCAGGCTCTGGACAGTACCTGGATGCGCTACAAAAAAGACACCGGACGACAATCCGCCGATCGCGATGATTTCGAAGACGCCATCGACTTTGTCGGTTGGTACACGAACATGTCAAACCAGTCCGAGGGGATTTCCAAATGGGATCCCTATAACCAGTATCTCGCGTATCACGAAGGTCAGGCAGGGTGGCGTCGCGGAACCTTTAAGAATAAAGCCTGGCTCAAAAATACAGCGAAGCGAGTTGATGTCCGGGCACAAGAATGGTGGTCGCAGTTGCAGGCTTGTGAGGAAGACCTGAACAGCGGTTGGTGGGTGTTTGGCGGGTAGGTGTACGTCACAAGCGTTTTTTGTCGATAACTCTCACGTTCAGCGACGCCAGCGGTAGAAAATCCACAGACGTCAATTTGGCGCAGGTCGCGATTCCAGCGACACTCTGAAAAATCGTAATGTTAGCGGTCGACGGGTCGTCGAGCGCTTCGTATTTCTGCCCGGCGGCCGTAGCGACGGGCGCTCGAATTGATTCGCTGCAGTCAAAGCGTTTATGATTAAAACGAGAAACAAAGGATATGTAATGTGAAAATTATTGCTGGTCGGCATTGCCTGCGTTGCGCCTTATCTATCGGCCGCAAATGCACAACAAAACGATGAGGCAACTCGCCTTGTCCTGCAAATAACAATCGACGGTTTTCGCGCTGATCGGTTAGCCCGTTATTCGGACCGATTCGGCGAAGGTGGTTTCCTTCCGGAACGCTGCTAATAAGGCCACGATAGACAGGAAACAGAATTATGACGACTCGAAGAGAAACACTGGGCATGCTGGCCGCTACCGCCACACTTGCGGCGAAACCCGTTTGGTCGGCGGAGGCCGCATCAGATTTCTACGACAATGCACTGGTCATCGATACGCTGAGTTTCCTCAGGGAATGGGATGACGCGGAGCTCGGCGCGCTTAGAGCGACCGGCTATGCCGGCATCGTCGAGAGCCTGTCGAATAAAGACCTGCAAACTGCAATCGATGCACTGCTGGACTATCGCAAGCGAGTTGCTGAGCATTCAGATAAATTAATCATCGCACTTGCTGCGGAAGATTTCCCGCGTGCAAAACGCAGCGGACGAGTCGCCGCATTGATGAATTTCCAAAATGCGACGATGCTGGAAGGCGAAGTCGACAATGTCGATGCATTGTACGCACTGGGCATGCGCAGCTTTCAGTTGACGTACAACTCGCGAAACCTGTTGGGCGACGGCTGCCTCGAGCGAACAAATGCCGGCCTTTCGGATTTTGGCGTCGAGGTTGTGGCGCGAATGAACGAGCTCGGCGTGATGGTCGACCTGTCACACTGCGGAAGACAGACGACGTTTGATGGTATTGAATTCTCAAAGGTGCCGGTCGCCATCACGCATACCATGTGCGAGTCAATACGTAACGGGCATCCGCGAGCGAAGACGGACGCACAGATGCGTGCCTGTGCGGACAAAGGCGGCGTTATCGGTATGGCGGCGCTTGGCTATTTTGTGGGTGGCGATCCCGGTGGCGAGACCACAGTGGAAAGCTATGCAGATCATATCGAGCATGCAGTTTCTGTTGTTGGCTACGAACACGTCGGCCTGGCTACTGATTTTTCACCACAAGGAATCGAGCCCTGGGCAACCAGGGAAACCTGGTATGAGCCGCGCCTTAAGTCTTTCAAGCCAAGTTACGAGGTGCGTTGGCCACCATGGATTCCTGAGCTGGACTCACCGGACCGGTATCGCACGGTGGTACGGATACTGAAGGGGCGTGGTTGGAGTGAAAGTCAGCTCGAGCGGCTTCTGGGTCAAAACTGGCTACGATTGTTTCAGGACACGATCGGCTAATACGCCCGGTCTGTCGCATGGGGCGCAAGCCCTTTAGAGGCTCGCCCTGTCACTAATGCTTCCGGCCGAAAATAGTCCCCAATATTTCCAAATTTCCTGTGATTTGAATAGCCGCTATCGCGGGCGATGGCGGTTAAAACGCTGGCGGTAGATACTTTTGGTTTTAGTCTTGTCCGGGAGTGACGGGGATTGACTCAGATCGCCTAAGGGCGATCTTCGGGCCTGCGGCCCGCCATCGCGAACGATGGCGTCTAAAAGGCTGCGCGTTTTATCGAACGTGGGTTTGAATCTCAACCAGGGAGTACCACCCAACAAAAAAGGCCCACCATTGGTGGGCCTTTTTTGTTGGGTGGTACTCCCTACCGGATTCGAACCGGTGTTACCGCCGTGAGAGGGCGGCGTCCTGAACCACTAGACGAAGGGAGCTAGGTGACTGATTTTCTGCCCCGGAGGTTCGGGGGCTGCTATTATACGGCCGCATATTCAATGCTCAAGCGGAATTTCTATTGAAAAATAAACGGGTCCCAAAAAAAGCTGAACCCACTATCATTCCGCGTCCCGAGCACACGGTTTCCCGGGACGAGATATCCAAAAACGCGCTCAAGGTACTGTATCGGCTGCATAATTCCGGATTTCAGGCTTTTCTGGTCGGCGGTGGTGTGCGGGATGTGCTGTTGGGTTTACATCCCAAGGATTTCGATATCGCGACGGATGCGCATCCTGAGGAGGTTAGGTCATTATTTGCCAATGGACGGCTGATAGGGCGGCGCTTTCGGCTTGCGCATGTGCGTTTCGGCAGGGACGTGATTGAGGTCGCCACCTTCAGGGCAGCGGCTGATGGCAGCGAAAAGCACGTTGACAGCTCGCATGACCATGAAGGACGTATATTGCGCGACAACGTCTATGGGTCGATTGACGAAGACGTGTGGCGGCGTGATTTCACCTGCAATGCGCTGTATTACAACATTGCCGACTTCAGTATCTGGGACTATGTCGGCGGCCTCGAAGACATGAAGCGGCGTCGACTGGTCCTGATTGGCGATCCGGACACACGTTTGCGAGAGGATCCGGTCAGGATGCTCAGGGCAGTGCGTTTCGCTGCCAAACTTGATTTTACAATTGATAAAAGCGTCGAAGACTCGATGTACGGGCACCAGGATTTACTGCAGAACGTCCCTGCGGCACGATTGTTCGATGAATTCATGAAGCTCTTTCAGGCAGGCTTTGCGCACAGGACGTTTACGCTGCTACGAAAATACGGGCTCTTCGGTCAACTGTTCGTGCAAACAGACGAAGAGCTGGAGCAGGACGAAAAATTCCTTGAGTTTGTGGATGCGGCACTGGTCAATACGGATAGTCGCGTTGCTGCCGGCAAATCCATAACGCCGATGTTTTTGTTGGGCGTCTTTTTGTGGGCTCCTGTTCGACGCATGGCCGAGGATCTGCGCTCGCGTGAGAAAATGTCTGTGGCGCAGTCATTGGGTATTGCCGCTTATGAAATCGCCGGCATGCAACAATCGAGAATATCGATACCGAAGCGTTTTACGGCGCCGATGCGTGAGATGCTTGCCATGCAACCAAGGTTCGATGTGCGGCACGGTCGGCGTGCAATGAATTTGCTGGAACACAAGCGGTTTCGGGCCGCCTATGACTTCATGATTTTGCGTGCGGATTGTGGTGATTTCGACAGTGAGACAGCTGCTTTCTGGACTGATGTACAAACACAGGATGCCGAGCAGCAGGAGAAGAGTTTTGGACTCGATGGGAGTTCCGGATCACAGCGACGCAAGCGACCGCGTCGGCGGCGCAAACCGGCGACCGAACAGCCGTGAACAAGCCGCGCTGGTGGCCGGCGTACATTGGAATTGGCAGCAACCTTGAATCACCGGCGGAGCAGGTAGCCCAGGCTGTTAACGCATTGCGGGATATTCCTGACTGTCTTCTCGTTCATGAGTCGGGTTTATACCGTTCGGCGCCAATGGGCCCACAGGACCAGCCCGATTTTATTAATGCAGTGGTATCGTTATTGACTCAACTGGATGCCGCCGAATTGCTGCAAGGCCTGCAGGGTATAGAGGAAACGCAAGGCAGGGCACGCAATGCAGAGCAATGGGGTCCACGAACGCTGGACCTGGACTTGCTGGCGTATGGTAGTCAAATCTCCAGCGATGAAGAATTGACCTTGCCGCACCCGCGCATTGCAGAGCGAAATTTTGTATTGTTGCCCTGGAATGAAATTACGCCCCATTTTCGTGTGCCAGGTCTCGCCAGTGTTGCTGACCTGGCGGCAAAAGTGTCCGGAACTGAACCGCGAATCGAAAGATTGGACTGATAAACCTGAAAGTGAATGTCGAAGCAATCAAGAGTGAGCTGAACGAGCCGCGATACATAGTTGTCGAGGGTCCGATTGGTGTGGGCAAGACCAGCCTTGCCAAACGGCTTGCCAAAAGTTTCGATGCTGACCTCGTGCTGGAGCACGTTGAGGAAAACCCTTTCCTCGAACAATTTTACAAATCCGGTAAAACGATTGCATTGCCTGCTCAGTTATTTTTCCTCTTTCAGCGTGCAAAACAACTGGAAGGACTACGGCAGGGAGACATGTTTGCGCCAGTTCGTGTCGCTGATTTTCACATCGCCAAAGACCATTTGTTTGCTGGAATAAATTTGAGCCAGGAAGAGATGGATCTCTACGAGGCGATCTACGAAAAGATGGAAGTCGAGGCGCCTGTGCCGGACCTGGTGATATATTTGCAGGCGTCCGTCGATGCGTTGATGTCAAGAATATCGCACCGCGGAATAGACTATGAGCGACTGCTCGATCGTCCCTATCTGGAAAAAGTCGCCGATGCTTATGCGCGATTCTTTTACGACTTCGATGAGGCACCACTTCTGATCGTTAACGCCTCGTCCATCGACCCTGTGCGTAACGATGCTGATTACGATGCCTTGTTTGATCAGGTATTGCACACTACCGGCGGGCGAAAGTTTTTCAATCCGGCAGCTGCGGTTGCATTCGCCTGAATTCAGCCAATCCACCTTAACGACGTACGAGAGACCTAAATGTATACACAGCTTGAACAGCGTGGAATGGCAGAACCGCCGGTCAACGTCGCAACGCTTGCCAAAATGAAAGAAGAAGGTGAACCCATCGCCTGTGTGACAGCATACGACGCAAGTTACGCAGCATTGGTCGATGCGGCTGGCGTGGACCTGGTGCTGGTCGGCGATTCGCTTGGCATGGTGATTCAGGGTCACGATACAACCGTGCCGGTAACGGTTGACGACATCATCTATCACACCAAAATCGTTTCCCGGGGTTTACGCCGCGCCTTTCTCGTCTCCGACATGCCGTTCATGAGTTATACGAATCCAGACCAGGCGCTGCAAAATGCTGTGCAAATGATGCAGGAAGGCGGTGCGATGATGATTAAGCTCGAAGGTGGCGCCGGTCAACTGGAAATCGTTGAGCATCTTGCACGACACGACATACCCGTTTGTGCACATCTTGGCCTGAAGCCACAATCCGTGCACAAGATTGGTGGCTTTAGGGTCCAGGGGCGCGACGCAAAGCAAGCGACCAAGATGATTGATAGCGCAAAGCGTCTTCAGGATATTGGTGCAGATCTCGTGCTACTCGAGTGCGTGCCGAATGAACTGGGCGAAAAAATTCGTGCCGCGATTGAATTGCCGGTTATCGGCATTGGCGCCGGTCCAAATGTCGATGGCCAGATCCTGGTGTTGTATGACATCCTGGATATTACGCAGGGCAGAACGCCGAAATTTGTGCGGAATTTTATGACTGGTAACGACTCACCATTAGCTGCAATTCGAAGCTTCGTGAAGTCGGTAAAGGAGCGTGAGTATCCTGCCGCGGAACATTGCTTTTCGTGAGTGCAGGTTCTTAAAGTCAACTTTGTCAAATCAGGGGCCAGTCACGCGTGCAAATAGCTGAATCAAGTGCATCACTGCGGGAGCAACTCGAAGATTGGCGACGATCTGGTGAGCATATCGCGCTGGTTCCGACCATGGGCAATCTGCATGACGGTCACCTTAGCCTTGTCGAGATTGCGCGGCAGCGCGCGGAACGCGTAGTCGTTTCAATTTTCGTGAATCCGACGCAGTTCGGGGATAGCGAGGACTTTGCCAACTACCCAAAAACACTGGAGCGAGACAAGCGCAGGCTAAAACTCGCCAATGTGGATCTCTTGTTTGCGCCGAACATCGAAACGATGTATCCGTTTGGCATAGACAACGCGACTTCGGTAACCGTTCCTGTATTGACTGACGAACTCTGCGGTTCCTTTCGACCGGGACATTTCGATGGTGTGACTTCAGTTGTCAGCCGTTTGTTTAGCCTGGTGCAGCCGGACGTCGCCGTTTTTGGTGAAAAAGATTTTCAACAGTTAATGGTGATAAGGCGACTTGTAACAGACCTGAGTTTGCCGGTCGAAATCGTTGCCGGCCCAACCCAGCGTGAGGAAGACGAGTTGGCACTGAGTTCCAGAAACCAGTATTTGACGGATGAGGAGCGTGCAATAGCGCCGCGACTCTATGCAACCCTGAAAGATATCGCTGAAGGCCTGCAATCAGGAAAAAGAAACTACCCGGAAATAGAACAGCAAGCGATGGGTGAGCTTGCAGGGTTGGGATTCAAACCTGACTATGTCAGCATACGGCGGGCAGAAAACCTCGGTGAGCCGGATCGTGACACGGACGAGCTGGTTGTGCTCGCGGCGGCACACCTCGGCAAGTCGCGGCTGATTGACAACCTTGTTGTGCATATCTAGGCGGGGTTGCTGTTAGCAGAAATCGCAGGCGGTTTTTAATATCAGGAAATATTTCATTGATCCGGGATATCGCGGCAAGATGCCGCTCCTGCAAACCTAGCGCAATTCTCGTTGGAGCGGCATCTTGCCGCGATCGTTGCTGAAAAATACTGGTTAGGTTGAGACCCTGTTCCGGCCGGCGTGTTTGGCGCGGTACAGTGCCTGATCTGCGGCTTTTAGTAATGATTCGAATGTGCCGTTTTCTTCAAGTTCGGCAACTCCCATCGATATTTCAACGGGGATTTGTATCAATGAGTCGTTACTTGATTCTGTGTCACCGGAAACCGATTGCCTGACGCGATCGGCAATTGCCATCGCCTCTTCCTTGTCGATGTCAGGTAGCAGGACCGAAAACTCGTCACCACCAAAACGCACCAGCAGATCTCGCGGGCGAAACTGACTTTGCAGAATTTTCGCGACGGCAGATAAAACGCGATCACCAGCAACATGGCCAAACTTATCGTTGAATGATTTGAAGCGGTCAACGTCGATCATGACAAGGGAGACTGGTTGATTATTCTTAATGCAGCGCCTTATTTCACGTGGAAATATTTCCTGCATCGAATGCCTGTTGCTCAGGCTGGTCAGGGCATCCGTCTTTGCGTGTTTTTCATACTTTTTCCAATCGCCAATGCTCGCCGCAATAAAATGATTATGACTGCGTACGCGTTCCGATAAAACCACCAGGAGGTTCTTGGAAAAGTCATGAGAAACGTCGACCATGTTCCACAGTACATCTTTGTGGATAACCATCAAATGAGTTGCCTCCGCTGCGACAACGTATGCGGAGGGGTCACGATCTTCGATAATCGACATCTCGCCGGCGCACTCGCCAGCCTCCATGATAGCGACAATCGGCGAATCCGGTGTCCCCACGTGCACATTGAGGCTTCCGGAGAGCACTACATAGACGTTTTCATTCTTCTTGCCGGGCGAAAGGAGTAATTGATTTGTCTTGAGATCACAACGATCGCACTGCTGCAGCAGTGTCTGCACATCGTCCGGGCTGACGTTATGAAATAACTGCAGTCCGGAAAGCAGGGATCTTTTGTAATCCGAGTTCGTGATTTCTGGCTGGCCTGACATTAACGTCCTTATTCGATGTCTTATGGCGGCGTTCCCGAATTGGATTAACTGAATCCATGCCAGGATTGATGCCGCTGTGTTAATTCTATGATTATGTTGCTCGGTTTTTACGCCTATTTAGCCGCGATAACAATGACGGCTGTCTAATAATGATCAGACATCTGTCTTATCTACCGAATGCACCAAAAATCGCCAGCTTCATTTTCCAGTTGGACTAGATAATGCTTTGCGTGACGCGGCAAACTGGGCCCGATCTTCTGCCGACGCTTGCGGGTATTGCAGACCGATTTTGCTGAGTGCCGCCACGATGATTTCAGCAACGCTGGCTCGCATATAGGGCTTGTTGTCGGCTGGTATCGCATACCATGGGGCCCACGGTCGGGAGGTCGCATTTAACGCGTCTTCATAGGCCCGCATATAATCATCCCAGAAGCCTCTTTCAGCGATATCTCGCGGGTTAAATTTCCACTGCTTTTCCTCATTGTCCAGGCGGCCCAGGAATCTTTCTTTTTGTTTTTCTTTTGAAACATTGAGCCAAAACTTAATAATCAGGGTGCCATTCCTCGCCAGGTGCTTTTCCTGATCGCGAATGGACTCGTAACGTTCTTCCCATATCGTTGTCTTGTCAGCCATTTCCGGTAAAGGCTGTGCATCGAGGATCTCGGGGTGCACGCGGACCACGAGGACTTCTTCGTAGTGGCTGCGATTGAAGATGCCGATGCGGCCGCGCTCCGGTAGTGCGCGGGTGGTTCGCCACAGGAAGTCGTGATCGAGTTCGAGACTGGACGGTTTCTTGAAACTGAATACCTGGCAACCGGCAGGGTTTATACCTTCCATCACGGTGCGTACGGTGCTGTCTTTTCCCGCCGCATCCATGCCTTGAAAAACTAATAGCACTGCATGGCGATCATTGGCATACAGTGCCTGCTGCAAGCTGTCGAGTTTCTTGATCGATTTTCTGAGTCGTTTTTTGTTGTTTAAATTCTGTTTTTCTTCGGGCTTCGTTGCGGCTTGCGCAATACGGAAAGACCCGTCGAATGGAACCAGGAAATCTGATTGGGGCGCTGTAAACATGATGTTTTCCAATTCGTGTGGTTATTCGCTTAGCGACTCACCTGATGATTCGCCGGAATGCTGGTCCAGCGCCCACTGTACGTGATCATTGACCAATTGCGAATTGGTGTTTTGTTTCGCCAGTAATGCATCCACTACGCGCTCATTTTTTTCGGCGTTACCAAGAGCAACGGCAATATTTCGTAGCCATTGATCGTAGCCAATTCTGCGAATCGCACTTCCTTCTGTTTTCTCAAGCCATTGGGCTTCGCTCCAGGAAAACAATTCGACCAGTTCCTGATCATCGAGATCGTGACGCGGCGCGAAATCATTTTCTGCCGTTTGCGTTGCAAATTTGTTCCATGGGCAAAAAAGCTGGCAGTCATCGCAGCCATAGATTCGGTTACCGATCAGTTTGCGGTGTTGTAGCGGAATCTCGCCCTTCAACTCAATCGTCAGATAGGAAATACAACGACGTGAATCCAGTTTGTATGGCGCGACGATCGCATTTGTTGGGCACACATCCATGCATGCCCGGCATGTTCCGCAATGTGAAATTTCAGGAGCATCCGCCGGTAGCGCTATATCGACATATAACTCGCCCAGGAAAAACCATGAGCCGGACTGGCGATTGATCAGGTTCGTATGTTTGCCTATCCAGCCAAGCCCGGCTTTTTCTGCCAGCGCTTTCTCAAGGACCGGCGCGCTATCCACGAATACGCGATGGCCGAGTGGTCCGATCTTCTCTTCGATGCGTTTCGCCAGCGCACGCAAGCGACTTCGCATGACCTTGTGATAGTCCCGACCCAACGCATAACGCGAAACATAAGCTTTGCCTGGGTGATCCAGCAGGTCCGTCGCGATTTGCTGGTCCTGCGGAAAATAGTCCATGCGGACCGAGATGACACTCATCGTGCCAGGTACCAGCATTTCGGGTCGGCTACGTTTCAATCCATGTTTTGACATGTAAATCATCTCGCCCTGGTAACCGTTTTCCAACCAGTCCGAGAGACGTTGCTCGGCCTGGCTCAGGTCAGTATCGCTAATACCGACCTGCTGGAAACCGAGTTCATCGCCCCAGCGACGAATGTCATCCGCCAAATGATGTGGGTCCGGTTTGTCTTTTGGATTCACTTCGTTCAAAAATAGATTCCTGATCGTTATTACCTGTGCCCAATACCGGTGGGTGCGTACCGTTTGTGTTCGTCGCAGTTTTCGGCCATCGCCCGCTGGGCGGGCTCCTACAATTCTAATTAGAATTG
>RCNF010000153.1_pt1 | contig 31408 bp, 27 predicted proteins | sample 2041311 | NCBI WGS metagenome assembly RCNF01 (sample SAMN09708228, study PRJNA481090) | Marine sediment metagenome, whole genome shotgun sequencing project. | biome: marine sediment; feature: ocean; material: sediment; isolation source: Sewage treatment plant 2 marine sediment (STP2) ...
AACAGACCAAACTTGGAGAACTTTTTCTTCGGATCCAGAATAATAATGCTGGATTTTGGTTTGTGCTCTTTGAAGTAGTGCGCTATCTGCGCAACACGCTCATAAGGACCAGGCGGACAACGAAAAGGATTGGTCGGTGGCACCATGACAAAGGTACCGCCATTTTTCATGCCTTCCAGTTGTTTACGCAAGGTAGCTGTCTGCGGACCCGCTTTCCAGGCATGCGGTGTGCTTTCAGCAATCTTTGCATCATAACCTTCAATAGCATCCCATTTGAAATCAATGCCTGGTGCAACAATGCAGCGGTCATAACTAAAGCTATCACCACCAGCAGTTTTAACAACACGTTTGTCTGCGTCAATACCGGTTACTACGTCATGCACAATTTTCACGCCGTGTTTATTCAGTCCGCTGTAACCAAACTTGATGGAGTCCAGGGTACGCTCGCCACTGAGCACTTCGTTACTCATAAAGCAGGTGTAATAATTTTTATTGGCTTCTATTACCGTGACATCTATGGATGAATCCATCATGCGGATATATTTAGCAGCCGTTGCGCCGCCGATACCACCACCAACTATTACAACTTTCCTGGACGATCCGCCAATGGCAAAACTACCATATGACAAACTGGCTCCGGCAGCCGCAACTGCAACACCAGCCTTTAAAAATTTTCTACGTGTAAAATTACTCATGTCTCTTTTCCTCAATTCTGGCTGGCGTAGTATTCAAGCAGGTCTGCATTGCCTTTATCACCGGCTTTTTTATGCAAACTCTTGAATTTTTTCTTCATTTTCTTACCCATCTCACGCTTGCCGGCCTGGTAGTCGGCAAAGGTGTAGCTCAGGTAAGGCTTCCACTGGCCTGCCAGCATACCAGAATCATCATCCAGGTCTTTCGAGATACCAGTATCTCCATGACAGTCTTTACAATATTTCTGGTGCAGCTTTTCGCCTCTTTTAGCTGCCTCTGCATCAGATTTTTGACTGGCCAGAACATATGTCTTTTCAGAAAAATATTTTGACATAGCCTCGATATCAGCATTGTCGTAACCCTTGGCTATACGGGTCATAATGGTCGAGTTGCGTTCGGCTGCCTGGAACTGTTTCATTGACTCAACCATGTAGTCGTAATCAATGCCAGCAATTGATGGCGCTGCAGGACCAGCACTAACGCCATTGGTGCCATGACAACCGGCGCATGTGTTTGCCAGCATTTCACCGCTAGCACCACCAGCGAAAGATGCTACAGAAAATAACAAACCACATGTTATCAATGCAGTTTGCAATAAAGTGGATCGCTTCATAATTCCTCCTATTTGGTTTGGTAAAATATTTTTTATTTTTAAATTAAATTATATTGATATCTGATCTTCTTCTCGTCTGATCAAACGTTGTTTTATAAAAAAGCATAATAATACAGACAATATATAAGTTACCGAGGTTAAGCCTTATTAACATAATCTTCAATAGCTTACTGTAATAATTCAGTCAGTTTATTTATGCATGAGCATAAGTATTTTCAATTGAGTGTGGAGAATGACATTGACGACTCTCCTAAGTGTTTAATTGTTGTGCTTCAAAAAAAGTTTATTCTAATATTATCAACTATTATTGCTTAGCTTACTGGCATTGCCTCAGTGGTGAAATGCTTTTGAGATGTTTAGCTTTAAGGTTTGGGGTGTTGAGGATCAAAATTAAAGTACATTTTTTCTGGTAGTAAATCGTAACTCCATGGCAAGCCGACATTCTTCCAGCCGCTAACAATACGCTCACCTTTTCGTGGTCCAGTTTTTGCACGTTTACCTTCGAAGCCTTCAATCTGTGTATAGACTTTAGTAAAACCCTCCTTGATCAATACCTTGGCTGCAAAGGGTGCGCGACTGCCCGATGTGCACATAATAATTACAGGGTCATCTTTTGTGAGCTTTCTGGTCTGTAACAGTGTTTCAACAGCGGTAGTAAAGTCCGGATTTTTTGGCTTTTTAAAAGTACCGTAAATACCATTTTTTTTCATCTTCCAGTCCGTTGAATCAAAGCGGTAGGGTATATTGGCATCAACAGTATCGGCCATACCCGTGTAATGAATTTCAGGCTGATTTCGCACATCCAGAAAAAGCACTTTCTCCGGGCTGGCCGTTTTCATATCGTACGCTTCCTGTGCTGTTAAATAGAGCTCCAGGGAAGTATGCTGCCAGTCTTTTGTTAATACGGATTTATCTACAGCAAGGACTTGGGTGGTGAAAAACGCCAGCAGCAGGTAGACAATAAATTTATTCATAATTAATCTATCTTGGTAAAAAATTATGGAGCGGGCTGCTAAAGCCCTAACATCAAAAGTTCAAACTCATGAAAACTAATTTTGGCCAGTTCAGCCACAACTTCTTTGTCAGGCACTCAGCGGCAGCAATTTTTACATTCTTAGTGACTGTAACACACGATTGGCATGTATAGAAGTCAAACCCAGAGCATCGGCTATATCTTCCTGTGTCACCGGGAAAGGCACACAGTCAGAACTAACTGGATTGAGAGAAATATCACGAATAAACTGACTCATTAGCAGAAATGCAATTTTGTTTTCAGCTGGATGACTGGCAATTGAGGTCAGCGAGGTATGGTAACGTAGGTTCGTCCTTTCCATTACGCAACTGATAACAAAAGCCAGATCAGGTAATTAGCTATCGTTTCTCGAAAACGCTCAATGGGTAAAGCACAAAAAGTGGCTTCTGAAACAGCTATCGCAGTATGCTTCATAACTTTATGATGATCCACTTTATAACACTAAAATTCACCAGGTAAGGCAAACCGTAGTACCTGTCTGCTTCCATTTTTCATATCTTTGAACAGGATAATCCAGTCGTGTATACGGTAAATGCCTTGCGGAGTGTCACCTTCATGATACAGGTATTCACCTGCTTGTAGATTAGCTGCGAGCAACGAAGAGCACGCGCTTTATCAAGATGTTTTAACTCTAATTAACCTAATAAGGCTGACGCTCGAATAGCACACTCCTGGCATGCAGGAAAATCAGCAGTATTGGCCTTCACCTCTAATCAGGTACAACATTACAGGCTAAATCAGCCGCTTACAGAGTAACCATTTTTTCCATCTGGGGAGCAAGCTCAGTGGTAATACCATCTACTACGTCACCAAACAGGAGACCAAGAATTTTCATATTCATAATAGTGATATAAGTTTTTCCATCACTTTTTTCATAAACACCAATGGTACAGGGCATCATCACAGATAAACGTTTTAATTCATCATGAATAAGAATATCTGCTGCAGCTTTAGGCTCACACATTTTAATAAGTTTATTAGGGCCAATATCAATTTTTACCACTTTTAACAGGTTTTTCTGAAAATCAACCTTCCATGTTTTTGGCACCTTCCAGCCCTCAGCTTTTGCATTGGCTTCAACTTTTTCAAGGGTTTCGTCAAACGAATAAGGGCTGGGGATTTCCTTGATCATCAAACCAGGCAGTGAATAGAAACCGATCGCTGCAGCCACAACAGCGCCGGCAATAAATAAAAACAGAGCAGTAAAAAGTTTAGCCATTGGGGTAGTTTCTCATAAGGTTAATAAATATTATTCGATCGTTTTTCATGTGAAAAAGAGAATCGTTACAAGCAGAAACAATCATGGTCGTAAATACGCATATCCTTTTTCCTGTAACTCCAAAATTCGTATCGCACCTGTTGGCACTTTATTAACGCCGTCAATAATATTGAGTTCACGTCCTCCGTGTCTTTTTGCATACGCCTTCAGCGAACCGTCACACACACTCACATTGACCCCATAATCTGTCATCAGGTCTTTTATTTTCTCTGCCGAATAAGCAGAAGATTTAAGCATACTTATTCCCGGACCATATACTACGACTTCAACATCGACAGAATCTTTACCTAGTAATTTTTTCAAATTTTTAGCACTGTTTAATGCCATCTTCTGTGTAACAGGATCTTGACTGTTAACCTGAATCACCATGTTTCGATCTGCGGCATAACTTATACCCGGGAGTAATACCAAGAAGGCAAGCAAACTTAATAGTGTTCGTAATTTCATGTCTCTTTCCTCTAATTTAAAATTTGATTTTACAAAGCCATGAATTACTCACATTCTGGCTCTTCTTCACCCTCACCCTCACCTTTTCCTTTTTCATTACCCTTCCCTTTCTCTTTATTCTTCTTGTCAGCATCCTTATCCTTACTCGCTTCAGACGTGGCCTTTTCAGATGACGTTTCATCTGCCATTACAAGGTTCACTGGTGCAAATAAAAAACTAGCAACCAGAAAAATGAAAGTAAAAATATTAATGGTATTGTTACATTTTTTCATATTGAATCCTCTTTTTACAAAATTACGGATTGCCCTATTAAAACATATAAACAAGGATTTTAAAAATGCAAATTCTTTTCTAAAAAAAAGTGTCTGTCAAGGAACGCTCTGATTAATATCCCACCGCCAGAAACATCCATTCTAATATATCCAACCACTACTTTTAAGAATCCTTGTCTCGATTAATCTCATCTTCTGGTCGACCATATTTAGCAGCTGTATACGTTAAAACGTAAAGCGCGCCACTCAGTAGCATGATTGATGCTGTGATACTTAGAAGCAGATACAGATGAAAATCATCTGATACATGTTGCACGTCAATAACCAGGTGTCTTGATAGAGCAGTAATTGCAATAAAAATAAGGAACTGTACCGGCAATTTATGTGTTTTGAAGTAAATGCCAATCATTGCACCCAGTTCGAGATAAATGAAAAGCAACAGAATATCCTTTAACTCAGCATATCCTTTTCCTATCATATGCACATATTCATAAGCAGCAGACCATACTACTGTTCCACCTATAATAAAAAGTGCCGCGAAATGAAACATGTCCACAAGGACATTACCAAATCTCTGAACTTTTTCAGTCTCTATCTTCATGTAATACTCCTATGTACTAACAGTAACTATTCAAACTCTGCTGACTCGTATATTACTAAAACTTCGATTTTATATAAATTATTGTTTCTACTAAGATTACATAATAACTTTCACGTTATCAGTCAAGCAAATCATGGTAACTTACATTTCTCGGCATAAGGTATTATCACTGATTGCAGCCTTAATGCGTTCATCACCACAATCAACGAGCTAACTGACATACCGATTGCAGCTCCCCATGGAGGAATATAACCGGCAGCGGCAAACGGCACGGCAACCAGGTTATAAGCCGCCGCCCATATTAAATTCTGGATAATATTTCGCCGCGTTTTTCTAGCAATTTGTCGAGCATTCACCAACACGCCGGGGTCATCACCAAGTATCAGGAAATCGCTACTGATATTGGCCAGATCAGTGGCACCGGAAAACGATAGTGAGACATCAGCAGCTGCCAGTGTCGGCGCATCATTGATACCGTCACCAAACATGGCAATACGAAACCCTTCCCGTTGACGGTTTTTTGTCCAGCTCAATTTGTCCTGTGGCGACAGGTCACCAACACAATCGCGGATATCAAGTTGATGGCATAACCTCGAAACACTACGGCTGGAGTCACCACTGAGCAGGGCAAAATTTGTTACACCGGTATTTGTCAGCCCGGTGAGCATCTCCTGCACACCAGGACGCAACGGATCATCAAATATCAGCATGGCCTGTATGCCATTGCTGTTTGATAGTAGTGACACCAGCATACCATTTGACTGACTGTCTTCCACCAGCGACAAAAACTCTGGTGACAGTTCGGGCAGCTGATCTGAAATTACCTGCATTGCAAATGCCGGCTTACCCAGGCTCCATTGCATATCATCTATTTTCGCCATAACACCCGAACCGGGTATATTTTTTTTCATGACAGCAAGCAGACCGGGAGCTGGCTCATTCAACCGCACGGCTTTGGCCAGTGGGTGTTCTGAATCAGCGGATAATGCTGAAGCAAATCGTAAACATTGCTCCCGATCCAGCTTGCCCACGGTATGTACTGCAGACAGAACTGGATGTCCTGCTGTCAAGGTACCTGTTTTGTCGAACACGAAAAAGTCGCTTGTTGCCAGATCATCCAGCGCCTGCATACGCAGTGGAAGGACGCCGATTTCCATGAATCGGCCAGCGCTTACCGCCAGCGCGACCGGTGTTGCCAAAGCCAGTGCACAGGGACAGGTCACAATCAGTACCGCGATGACACTTGGCAGCCAGTTTGCTGGTTCCACAGTCAACCAGTATGCAGCCGTAGCAGCGGCAATGATAAGTATGGCGAAAATAAACCCGCCCGCTACATGCTGTGCAAGTTGCGCATAGTGCGGACGTTGCTCCAGACCATGTTCTACAAGTTTCTGTATTTCACTCAGTGTCGAGGCCTGCATGGTTTTCGTCACCCGGATAACAACCGGCTGCTCGCCATTGACAGAGCCTGCAACAACATGATCACCATGCTGCCGCAAAACAGGATGCGGCTCGCCGGTTATCAGTGATTCATCAAAACTACTGCTGCCGCTGTTAACAGTTCCATCAACAGGAAGCATCTCACCCGGCACCAGGCGGATTAAGTCACCCGGTAGCAGTTCCTCAACAGCAGCATTATGCTGCGTGCCATCTTCATCAATACGCAGGGCCGTTTTCGGTGTAATGCGCGCTAACCTGTCGAGGTGATCCGCCGCCCTGAGTTTGCCACCAAGCTCATAACGCCTGGCAAGTAGTAGAAAAAAAATAAACATGGCAATAGAATCAAAATAAACCTCGCCAAAACCGCTAATGGTCGTATATAAACTGCCGGTAAAGGCAAAAAACAATCCCAGGACTACCGGTATGTCCATACCCAGTCGTCGATTGCGCAGATCACCCCATGCACCGGCAAAAAATTCCTGTCCCGAGTAGACCATGAGCAAGATCACCAGTATCACGCTGGTCCAGCGGCCGATAGTAATCCATAGCGGCAGGCCACCATCCTGCTCGGGCGCAGCCATAAAATAATTTGCCAGTGAAAAATTCATCACCAGCATACCGATGACACCGGCAAAGATCAGTTTTTCTGTACTGCGGCGACGGCGTAGTTTCTGCAATTGTTCATTGCGTGAGGCATCGTAAGGGTGTGCGATGTAACCAATGTCAGTAATGGCGGTCAGGATCTGGCTGAGGCGGATAATATCCGGATCCCAGCGCACGCGCGCACGTTGGCTAATGTCGTCAATATGAACATCAATCACGCCCGGCAGGCTGCGCAGATTTTTTTCATTTAACCACAGGCAGGCAGGGCAGCGGATATTTTCCAGCAGCAGAAAAACTTCACTGCCGTTCTGTTGCTGGGTAACAAAACCTTTCTGAATTTCAGCTCGGTCGTAGAGAGTTACCCGCTCGAGAAAGTCAGGTATAACCGGCTGATTGGCCGTGACTGCGTCATCAGTACGGTGCCGATAATAATCATCAAGGCCAGCACCCATAATTGCTTTACAAACTGCCTGGCAACCGTAACAACAGAAGACCCGCTGCTTGCCATCAACTTCCAGAGCAGGTGGTGCCTGACTATCGGATACAGGCAAACCACAATGAAAACAACTACCCAAGCGAAGCTTATTCCCTACTCTTCATCTTCATCTTCAGGCAGATCACTGGCATAATAATCTGCCAGCGCCTCTATCTCTTCTTCTGTCAATGCTTCACTGACATAACGCATGCGTGAATAAATATCGTTGCTCCGGTCACCTTCTTTAAAGGCCAGCATGCTATCAACCAGGTAAGTTTTAATCTGGCCTGCCAGTGCAGGGTGATCAAACTGGCCACCGCGGCCATCTCTGCCATGACAGGCAGCACAAGCTTTAAGTAATCGCTTGGGATCACCGTGAGTGATCAGTTTTTTTATCTCGGCAGTCAGGATCCTGTCTGGCGCTGGTTTTGCCGGTTCCTGTATTGCAAACCAGGCGGCAAGATCTGCCAGCTGCTCATCTTCAAGGTCACGCAATTTCTTGTACATATCTTTGTCATCACGTTTCTTATCCTTAAAATCTTTGAGCTGCTTATACGCATAAGAAACACTCATGCCGGCAATATTGATATCATCGGGATCATCCGATACACCGTTTTCACCATGGCATTTACTGCATTTACCTTTTTCGGCCAGTGCCTCACCGTTAGCGGGGTCAGCAGATTTCAGCACTCTCAGTGTCGGCAGATCAAAAGCAACGGCTGATGAAGGTTCGGCATTTGCCACCGGTGCCAGTATCACCATTGCAGCCAACATAATTATTAAACGCATAACGACTAAACGAATCATATTTAAATACTCCATGGTACTGTACCGTAAGTATCCATAAGGAAAAACTGAAGAATCGGGTAGCCATAACTGGCAACCATGTAAACAGCAACCAGCGCAGTCCAGAAACCAAAGCTGTTCATCAGGTGTGGCATACGCTTGTTAGAATGAAGCGACTCAGCATATTCGACTTCGACATTATCAACAGGCTGGTTATTGCTGTGTGTTTTAAATAGTACATAGACTAGCATCATTGCCGAGACAAACAGGATTACCCCACCGGCAATCATAGCGAACTCAGCAGGCAACCAGGCCTGTACCAACTCCTCATCATAGGGCGTAGAAGAAATACGACGCGGCTGCCCTTCCATACCCAGCTGATGCCAGGGTAAGGTCAGAACCAGCATACCAACAAACCACAACCACAATTGTGTCAGTGCAAGTTTTGTCGAATACAGGGCCTTACCCGTTAACTTGGGCCACAGGTAGTAGGCAACAGCAAAATACATGATGACCGTAGTGCCGGCAAATATCAGGTGGAAATGGCCAGTTATCCATTGCGTGTTATGCACCAGGGCATTCATTGAATAGCTGGCATTGATCATACCGCCAAAACCGCCAAAGGTAAGCATCAGCATGGCAAGTCCCGCACCCAGTACCAGCGGATTGTTCCAGGGCAAGGTACCTATCCAGCCAAGCATGCCTTTACCACCGCGTAAACGGCCAGCAACTTCCAGCGAGGCAATGACTGTAAAACCGGTAATCAAGGTTGGCACCGCTACCATGAACGTACCCGTCATATGCAGAAACTTCCAGCCAGCGGCCTGAAAGGGATCCATGTAAAGATGGTGTAACCCGATAGGTAGCGAGAAAACCAGCAGCATAATGAAAGCAACACGAGCCATGTGGTCACTAAAGAGAAAACCACCAGCCGCCTTAGGGACCAGGGTATAGAATATGATATAGGCAGGAATCAGCCAGAAATACACGATGGCATGCAAGGTCCATGAGAACAGTGTGCGCGCAAGGCCAACATCAACCGTTTCAATTATACCCAGTGACCACGGTATCAACTGGAACAGCACCTCGGAGGCAACACCGAGACTGGTTATAAACCAGAGGATGGCATTCGCCACTGTACCGTACATGGCGAGCGGGACTGTTTCACCCGGGTTGGCCTTCTTCCAGATAGACATCATCATGACCATCTGTAAACACCAGGCCCAGGAACCAACAACCAGCAAGGTAGCACCGATGTAGAAGCTCGGATGCGCCATTAATGGCGGATAGAAAGTGTATAACACGGATGCATTACCCGTCAGTAAAGGTACCGCCGCCAATAACACGCCTGCCAGCGAAAGCCAGAAACCAAACCAGGCAAGCGGCTTGCTCCAGATGTCTTGCTTGAGACTGGTTGTTGCGGTGTAATAACCAAAACCAACCACAAAAAATGTTGTCAGCACAAAACCCATCAGTACACCGTGTGTTGACACGCTGCCAAAGTACAATTCTGGAGACTTGAGCCCAGGTATCAGGTCGATTCTTTCGATGGTCTGATATAAACCCAACAAAGCCGCCACGGCAAAGGAAGCAAACGCTACCCACATATGTGCCAGCCCAAGGCTGGAAGCTTTTGTATAATTCACGACTGCTGTCCTCCCGTAGACATTTGTGCAGATCGGGGAACCACGATTAATCGCGACCACATGCTGTCATGTCCTAGACCACAGTACTCGTTACACAAAAAGGCATACTTGCCTGCGGCAGGAAATGCCGTGGTCACCTCGGATACATAACCGGGCACAATCATGGTTGACATATTGGTGTTTGGCACATGCACACCATGCAGTACATCGGCACTTGCAATACGGAAGGTCACCATTGTATCAGCCGGTACTTCGATAACAGGTGGGAAGAAACCGTAACGCGCAGCAACCATAGTGACAGTCAGACTGCCATCAGCATTCTCTTTAACACCGAGGTTATCCTCTGCAAACTCTTCAGTGAGGTGCAGTCGAGAAGAGTCGATGCTCTCAACATTACTGGGAGGATGGAGATTGCCGGAAACCGCATATACCCCCAGCAAGCTGCCCGCCACAAACGCCATTACTAGAGAAATCCATATCCAGCGACGTTCAAGCTCGTCATCACAAATATGTCTTAAAGGATCTTGCATAATTATCTCCTAACTCACTGGACCGTGTTTTAAAAACATAAAAAAGAACATAAAAACCCAACCCGCAGTTAGTGATGCTGCAAGCAACAGCATTAACACAAAGGTACCTTTCGGCGCATCCTTTATAGCTTCCTGTTGTTGTGGTGATAAATCGTTCATTGGCAACTCCTCATCGCAGACTCCCCCATTAATTCAACACAGACATTATAATTTTTTGAAACTACACTTGCCCAACCGTTTTTGGAACATATCCAAAAAGTAATATGGGAAGCATAATAAGTAATTTTATTAAAAGTGTAAACAGTTGATTTATATATTAGTTATTACTTATATCACTACATTAGATTTTTAAAATTTGACTGATAGATAAATCAACTACTATGGACTGAAAGCCATAGGTTGTTTTAGAATGATTTAAAATCACATCTTCACGCATACTGTATTAGTAACTTTTAAAAAGATTAAAACAGCCTTGTCCACAGATGAACGCAGATGGACACAGATAAAACTTTTTTTCTTTTAAACATCTGCGTTAATCTGCGTCCACCTGTAGACAATAAATTTTTATGTTTTTACTCGAGAAACAAAAAAACCACTTCGTCATCATTTAAGCAGTTGACTTTTATCACTATTCGCTCAAGATAGTAAACAGACACTGCTGCCGAGAAATGCTTTGAAGTCCACTTTATTTACCTGCTTTGCCCTGTTCGCACTGAGCTGCCTGTTATTACCAGCCACCGTTGTCAGCGCCGAACTGCAAGCTTACAGCGATGAAGCCGGCGTAAATTTTTCCTTACCTGACTTAAAAGGAAAAACACATACATTGCCGGACTACAAAGGCAAAGTGGTGCTGGTAAATTTCTGGGCAAGCTGGTGTCTACCCTGCCTTCGGGAAATGCCGAGCATGAAGCGACTAGCCGATTTATCGGACGAGCAGGATTTTGTTGTACTGACATTAAATATCTCTGATTCACCCAAACGCATAATGGAAATGCTAAAAACACTGCGGCTGGACTTGTCCGTATTGCTAGATCACGATGGTAAAACATTCGCCGCATGGCATGGCAAGGTATTACCAACTAGCTACCTGCTGGATCACACCGGCACGATACGTTACCGCGTTGTTGGTCCCACACAATGGGATGATGCTGACGTAGTATTAAAGGTTAAACAGTTAATTGAGTCCCGCTGATTATTCCATCTGAAACCAAATGTTCTTTCGCCGTACCTACCGTATCGACGACCGCATGCATACCCAGTGAGTTATTGTTAGAAATTCATCGATAGGCTGGTGACAATGGCATTACGACGGCTAAAGTTGCCTCGTAGCTAGGCGTCTACCCACATGCAATATCAAGCGAGATTAGACATCACATAAGAGAATAAAAAAGCAGACGGGTATAACGGTTATCTATTTGATGTTCATTATACGCGTCTGCTGAACTGATCTAATCCGAAAAACTGTCGAGGCGGTGCGCGCCGGCTGGAAGCTGCGGCCGTAGCTGAGTAGCGCGCAGCCACATAAGTCATCATAAAAAAGGCCCCAACGGTTTCCCGGTGAGGCCTTTTTTAAAGACGGCGTCCTGCCGTCAGTTTAGGCGTTACAGCTCGTTGCCGTGGCACTCGGTACAGCCTACCTGGTGGTCATCCGGGAACAGAACGCTGTTTCCGTCCGGGCAGAAGGCCGTTGTTTCGTCGCAGTCCAGCACGCGATCGGTGTGCATCGCTGACAGCACAGTACCCTCACCGTCATCTCCATGGCATGCGCGACAGGCATCAGGATTATCCTCTGCAAGGCCCCCATGACCACCTTCTGCAAAGTTATTACCCGCAGTGCCTATAGGGTGCATGCCATGTGGGCCGTCAAGGTTACTGCCCAGATCACCGATATGACAGGTACTGCATTCTGATATCGTACCGGTATGTCCCTGCAACTGCAATGAAGCAACGTTGTCGTTCGCATCAGGATTGCCGTTTGGCCAGATACCATGTGTCGCACCATGACAGGCTTCACAGAAGACCCCCTCGTGTCCCTTGCTTACCCGGTACAGCATTGGATTACCTGCACCAGGGTTAGGCATGCCGTCGAAGGTTGCCGGAACCGTGTTTTCCGCAAAGCGCTTGTTGCTTGGCACAATCGGTGTTGCCTTGGCATCCCCTATCTTGAAAGCCTGCATCAGGCGAATACCATCCTGCGGATCGCCCAGCGTATCCGCATCGCCGTGCATATTGTCTCTGACGTCACCGGTATGACAGGAACCACAACCCGGTTCGTTGGCCCAGGGTACGCGTGGCGTATCAGGATTGGTGTAGAAGTCGCTGGCCAGTTCGAAGTTGCCGATATTGTCAGGTAATGAGACGTTACGGGTAAAGTCATCACCCACCTGCGCCATATCACCGTGGCAGTCCTGACACAGCATACCACCAGTGGCCATGGCACCGCGCAGACAGTCAGTACGCTGTCCCGGGTGACACTGGTAACAGGTCTGCTGCAATATATCATTTGCCGCAATCGGATCACGCAGGACACCGTTATCATCTACGGCTGGTGGCATAGCTGGAAACAGCTGATTACCATCGGTACCGGTGACTGTCGAATGATGGCTGTGCATCACATTGGACATCGACTTGTGCTTAATCTGATCACGACCGTTAGCCAGCGAATCGATCGGCAGGGTGCCACCATTCAGTACCAGACTTGCATCGTTCTCTGGTCCCAGCGGACCCAGTTGGGCCAGGTCAAGCGCCGGCGTATAGTGACAGGACTGGCAGACCACGGGTGTCTGAAGCTCAAGATCAGGTGTGTACTTCGCATTAACACCAAGACCGGAACCGTGTTTTAAATCATGCAGACGGACCAGATTCAGATCTGCCGCATATTCCTTGCTGATCTCTAGAGGCACATTAGCAAACTCAGGGTCGTCGAGCGAACTGGCTACAGCAATGCTGGCGTCAAGCATGGGCTGAGTTGCGGCACCGTTACCACCGTCAGCCGAGTCACCATGACAGAAACCACAGTTGGCTTCACCTGAAATTGGTAATACGGTATCCAGTGAGGCCAGTGTCTGGCCGCCTGCTTTGGCCTGTACGCGCATCAGCGCCCACGGGTTCTCCCGTCCAAAGTCATCAAAGGCGGTCAGCGGTATACCGGCCGCTTCATACCAGTCCACACCCTCGGCGACGTAGCCGAAGGGGAAGCCGGTAAAGAACGGCTGGTCAATGGTAAATATCTTGGAGACCTGTGGGTCGTTGATCGCATAAGGACCCGCAATGCCTGGCATATTCTGCTGTTCTGCCGCCAGGAATCCATCGCCCAGGTAGAAGCGCTCGACATTCGGCATCGGTAGGCCTACATCCAGAATATTAGCCACAGGACCCGCTGGATAGAACAGCGGCAGAATACCTGACGGGTAGAATGGATCATAAGCGTCACGAGCCACATCCAAGAAGTTGGTTTTATAAACACTGCCATCGGCAAGCATGCTGGAAAGTACCGGGCCGCTTCCTGCAGAGTTGATGCCGGTCAGTATAGGGTCATTCGGATTGGAACTGGCTGAGTAGACCACCTCTACACCATCGAGCGGGGTCAGAATGTCAGGATCGCCGCCGCGTCGGATAACCTGTGTGTGCATTACCTGAAACGGCGGCAGAACACTGGAAATACGGGTATCGAAATCGCCACAGTGCATGCCGAGGTCGTTGGCAGAAAACAGCACGTAATCGGCCTGACCAGTAAACGGCTGCTCACTGACCGACGCACCAGGTGCTCCGTTCCAGCTGCTGGAGTTAATGGATACGTTCGGTATCGGTTGTGGCGGCGCATTGGATTCATTGTTGTCGTTGGCATTTACACATCCAGGATCATCCGGAAAATCGATCAGACCATCTTTATCGTTATCGATGCCATCGGCGCACTGAGCAACTGGTGGTGCATCGGTTTCATCGTCGTCGCTGGCATCTGTACATCCGGGATCAGCCGGAAAATCGGTCAGGCCATCGCCATCGTTATCGAGGCCATCGTCACACTGCGCAGCTGGTGGCGGTTGACCACCACCATCATCACAATCAGCCGGTGCATTGCTAACTGCCATTTCAGCACTCTGACCATCGGATTGTGTGGCTCGTATACGACATGGAACAGGATCATTACCGCGGATTCTTTCACGGACTTCCCATCTATCTCGACTGACATCATCGGTACCAACTAACGCGGTGGTATCTGCATTGCTGACCGTAACGCTTTCACGTCGATCACCCCTGCCGCTAACCGTAATTCGGTCTCTTCTATCGCTCCAGCTCGCCCGGTCAATTCTAAAACTGGAACCATCATCATCATCCGCCCGTACATCAACAGAAGTAACTGCTGCGGTCGCAAAAAAAATTGCACCAGCAGCAGTTAGAAAAGTTGTGCTTCGGAGGAATTTTTTCAGAGTGTTTATAAACATTCTCACATCCTCATTTAATATTATTTTTAGTTAATTTAGATAAATTTATTTACATCAGAATTTATCGCCATGGCCATAACTAAAGAGGAAAACAATTCCTCAAATTATGCTTATGATGAATAAATCCATGATAAATAAACTCATGAAATCCATGATAAAAAAATCCATGTCCATGTTAAATATGTCCATGTCCATGTTAAAAAATCCTTGAATTTCTTTTACAGCCAGAAGAACCCCGACTGACATTTAGGTACAATTAATAAGAGGAAAACAATTCCTCAAATAATGTTTATGAAAAATAAATCCATGATAAATATGTCCATGTCCATGTTAAATATGTCCATGTCCATGTTAAATAAATCCTTGAATTTCTTTTACAGCCAGAAGAACCCCGACTGACATTTAGGTACGTTAAGTAATCTCATTACTTAATAGGTGGGAAATATAGCACCGAAAAGTGATAAATGTCAACTTTTTAACTGCAGATTAAATCATCATAAAAAAAAAGTTATAATCTGGGCAAGGATAACTAATTATTATTTAATTAATTCAATACATTACAGAATATAATATATCTAAGTCGAACCAAAAAACGTCGGTTTTCTTAATAAAAAACATGGGTTAGTTAACATAAACGCGTCATTTCCAGACCAGAGCCGTCGACTTTATTTACACTTCCAAAAAAAATAAAAAAATAAATGCTATACCACCAGATTAAAACCGACTAACCATCTATCCAGGTAATTTTAACAAGCCGATAATTGCAGTGGAAGCCGGTGGCTTCTCCCCGTTTATTTCCTGGTATGCAATACGCAGTTTTATTAAAGTTAAAAAAAGTGCATAAAGCATCCATCACGATGTATCTACACACTTTTTTGTTACTTTGCTTTAAGTCAGTGTGCTGCTCTGACTGTTAGCTGGAGATGATTGATTCTGCCCCACCGCTTTTTCGATGGAAAGGGTGCACCCTACGATTGCGCATCGTTGTTACTTTTATCTTATTGGAAAATAAAAAATGCCGGGCAATGCCCGGCATTTTTTTAAATCATCTAAGACTTCTAACTATTTTCTACTAAATATTTCCCAGGTATTTTTTCACCACTTCTGCAGGTAAAGGGATATAGCCGTCTTTAATTACAACTTCCTGGCCTTGCTGTGAAAGAACAAGTTTAATAAATTCTTTTTCCAGTGGCGCTAACTCTTTGTTAGGGTGCTTGTTAACATAGACATAAAGAAAACGTGAAAGCGGGTAGGTTCCTGCTACTGCGTTATCTGGCGTCGCTTCGATTAATTTTCCACCTGCTTTTTTAGTCAAAGGTACCGCACGCACGCCGGATGTTTTATAGCCAATGCCAGAATAACCAATACCATTAACCGAGCTTGATACAGACTGAACAACGGATGCTGAGCCAGGCTGCTCATTTACATTATTTTTATAGTCGCCCTTACACAGTGCTTTCTTTTTGAAGTAACCATAGGTGCCTGATACCGAGTTACGACCGTAGATCTGGATATCACGGGTACTCCAGTTGCCTGACAAACCCAGATCACCCCATTTGCTAATGTCTTTATCATTTCCACATTTTCTGGTTGATGAAAATACCGCATCAACATCTGGAATAGACATACCTTTTACAGGATTATCTTTATTAACATATACAGCCAATGCATCAATAGCGACAGGAATAGCCGTTGGTTTATAACCATAACGATCTTCAAAAGCAGCAATTTCTTTTGATTTCATCTTACGGCTCATCGGGCCAAAACTAGAGGTTGCTTCTGTTAACGCTGGCGGAGCAGTAGATGAACCTGCCGCCTGTATCTGAATATTTACATTCGGGTAAGAACGCTTGAATGCCTCAGCCCATAAGGTCATCAGGTTTGCCAGCGTATCAGAACCGACGCTGGATAAATTACCCGATATGCCACTGACTGCTTTATATTCAGGTATGCCTTTATCAACGGATACAGCTGAAGAACTGCCTGACAGCAATAAGCCAATACTCAGCAGCGAAGCTGTTATAGCTGTGTTCAGCCTGGATGTAATACGTTTATGTTTCATGTTTTTTTCAGCTCTAGTTAAATTAAGTGTAAATATTTTGGGTGAAAGTTATGACGCTAATATGTCAGCGTTATTACAATATTGTTACAGGATCATTCGTCATTACAGAACAGGACGTGGGACAAAAGCTTTATCGAAGACCTAAAGTTCATTAGAGACTTAAAATACTATATGTGCGCTACCGGGAAGTCACAACGAAAAGTGCTGCCTTTGCCAACTTCACTTTGTATTTGCAAGTTTGCGTGGTGACGGTCAAGCACATGCTTGACAATGGCCAGACCAAGCCCGGTACCGCCCCGTTCTCTGGAACGGCCCGCATCAACACGATAAAAACGTTCAGTTAAGCGAGGAATATGCTGGTAACTAATACCATCACCACTGTCCTGCACGCCAATAGAAAGACCGGTGTCACTTACCGTAGCAAATAACTTTATTTCACCCTCTTCCGGTGTATAACGTATGGCATTTGTCAACAAGTTTGATAACGCCATGCGTAATTCGTCATAACTACCATGTAAATTAAAAGCCAGCTTGCTATCCGGGTCTTCAGCTTCAATATCCAGTTTAATATGATGTTTATTTTGATCAAAAGAAAGTGCTTCGTTATAGACTTCATTTAATAAAGTATTCGTATCTACTTCAACTGTAAAATCAACGGCTGCAGATGATTCCAGTCTTGCAAGTTCAATTAACTCAGTAATAATTTTGTTCATGCGCACAGTTTGCTGTTGAATCTTATGCAAAGGGATTTTTGATTTCTCATCAGCGTTATGTTGCAAAAATTCTATGTAACCAGTTATAACAGTCAGCGGCGTGCGTAATTCGTGAGAAGCATTAGAAATAAAATCGCGTCGCATATTATCAAGTTGACTACGTGATGTAACATCATGCGCGCTTATTAGATATTGGCCGCTAGCATAAGGTGTAATAGATAAAATTATTTCTTTCTGGGTAAGTGAAAACTTAAGCGGCTTTTTAAAATCTTTTTTTAGCAGATAATTTACGAACTTGGGCTGGCGGATTAAATTGTCAATACGCTGACCTACATCAATGCCAGAGTGTAAGCCAAACATCTGCTTTGCTGCCGGGTTAAACCACTCGATTTCATTTAATTCATTCAAAACGATGGTGGCATAGGGTAATGCCCGTGTAGATTTTTGAAAACGATTGAGAATGGATGTTAACTTACGCCGAGCTTTGCGTTGACGTTTGTATAAATGATGTAACTGATAATACACATCATCCCAAATACCGATTACTTCAGGCGTTTTTTTTGATGGTTTAACTAACCATTTACTTAGTTTATGCAGATTATATAAATTCCATATTACATATACCAGTAAGCCAATAAAAAGAAATACAACAATTGAATTATTGACTATGCCTATTATTAGCAGGAATGCCATCCATGCACCAAGCAGGCTTAGTTCACGCTTTAAGCTGAGTGTCATAGTGTCTAACCATTACTGTTTTGAGAAGCGATAGCCACTTCCATGAACTGTTTGTAATAGTGAATCTAAATTAAACGGTGCAAGCTGTTTACGCAGTCGTCTGATATGTACATCAACAGTACGTTCCTCTACATAAACCTGTGCTCCCCATACCTGGTCCAGTAACTGTGCTCGAGTAAAAACTCGATCAGTATGTGACATAAAATAATGTAATAAACGAAATTCAGTCGGTGACAATTCTACTGGCATTTCCTTAACTTTTACTCGATGGCTTGCAGGGTCCAGAAACAGATCACCAATTTGTAAAGCTTGCTCATCAGGCATGACACGTCGAAGGATAGCCTGTATTCTTGAATTTAATTCACGAACAGAAAAAGGTTTAGTAACGTAATCATCGGCACCAACATCAAGCCCCAGGATTCGGTCATCTTCTTCAGCCTTGGCGGTAACCATGATTACCGGCAATACTGAATGGTATTTTCGAATACGGTGTAATAAATCAATACCACTGTTATCCGGTAACATCCAGTCAAGTAACACCAGGTCTATCGCTTTATTCTCAATTATTCCCCAGCCTTCTTTTACTGTAAATGCAGAATACATGGTATAGCCTTCTGCAGATAAAGAATATTTGAGCATATCCTGTATACCCGGATCATCTTCAACAACCAGAATATTTGCATGTTTCATGACAATATATCTTTTTCAACGTCATCTAAATCGAGATGCCGTATATCTTTACCCTTCACCAGGTAAATCACATATTCAGCAATGTTTTTTGCATGGTCGCCAATCCGCTCCAATGCACGCGCAGCCCAGATCACATCAAGTACTTCAGAAATCGTTCTTGGATCTTCCATCATGTAGGTAATTAACATGCGAATCAGATCCTGATATTCTTTATCTGCATTTTCATCATCACGAACCACTTTAATTGCTGCATCAACATCCAGTCGAGCATAAGCATCCAGCACATCATGCACCATGTGTTTCACCTGATCGCCAAGATGGTGTATACCAGCATAACGGCTATGAAAACCAGCGTCATCTTCAGCAAGATTTAGTGCCATTATTGCAATTCTTTCTGCTTCATCGCCAATACGTTCAAGATCGGTAATGGTTTTAATAACGGCAATGACCATTCTTAAATCAGAAGCCGCAGGTTGGCGTCTTGCCAGTATTTGCGTACAGGCTTCATCAATAGCAACCTCAAACGAGTTGACTTTATGATCTCTAAGAATAATCTTTTCAGCACCCTGCGCATTTGTGTCCTGCAAGGCTTCGATAGCACCTTTAATTTGCTGCTCAACCAAACCGCCCATTTTTAAAACCTGGTTGCGAAGCCCATCCATTTCTTCATCAAATTGCTGGGATATGTGCTGACTTGTCTTACTGGTATCCATATATAAACCTCTTTGCTTTTGTCGAAAATTACAGGTCGTATGACTTATGTTGTATGCTTTAGCTCGTATGCTTAGCCATAACGGCCAGTGATATAGTCTTCGGTTTGTTTCTTCTCAGGGTTGGTAAATATCGTATTAGTCTGGCCAAACTCAATCATTTCACCCATATACATAAAGGCAGTTTCATCAGAGACACGCGCAGCCTGTTGCATATTATGAGTAACAATAAGAATAGTGTACTGCGATTTCAATTCGTATATCAGCTCTTCAATTTTTAAGGTTGAGATGGGATCAAGCGCTGAAGCCGGCTCATCCAGTAATAAAATTTCCGGTTCAATAGCAATAGCACGCGCTATCACCAGGCGCTGTTGCTGGCCACCGGACAAACCCAGTGCGCTTTCGTCCAGACGATCCTTCACTTCATTCCATAAAGCAGCAGCCTTCAATGCCCACTCCACTTTTTCTTCCAGGACTCTACGTTTATTAATACCTTGCAGTCGTAACCCATAAGCAACATTTTCAAATACACTCATAGGAAACGGATTTGGTTTTTGAAAAACCATGCCTACGCGCTGGCGAAGTGAAGTAACATCAACATCCGGTGCATAGATATTATTTCCATCAAGGATAATTTCTCCTTCAACGCGGACACTATCAACAAGATCATTCATGCGATTAAAACAACGCAGCAATGTTGATTTACCGCAACCGCTGGGGCCGATAAATGCAGTCACGCGATTTTTTTTCATTTGAAAACTTATATCTGTTAATGCCTGTGCTTCACCGTAAAATAAATTCAGATTATGTACATCCAGACATACTTCACTTTTCTCAGTTTTATTAGAACCGGATAGTAACGAAGGATCAATGTTTGTTGTGATAGATTCACTCATAATTACATTCAACATTAGTTATCTAGTGCGCGGTATTTTTCACGCAAGCTGTTTCGTAAATTAATGGCCGTTAAATTAAGTGTCACAATAACAACAACCAGCAGGAATGAAGTCGCATAAACCAGTGGTCTGGCGGCTTCTACATTGGGGCTTTGAAAACCCACATCATAAATATGAAAGCCAAGATGCATAAATTTTCGGTCGAGGTGCATGAAGGGGAAATTACCATCCAGCGGCAGGCTCGGCGCTAGCTTGACGACACCAACCAGCATGAGTGGAGCAACTTCACCCGCAGCACGCGCCACCGCTAAAATCAGTCCTGTCATAATTGCCGGGCTTGCCATCGGTAAGACCACACGCCACAGTGTTTCTGCTTTTGTCGCACCCAGCGCCAGGCTACCTTCGCGCAAACTTCTCGGTATACGTGATAAGCCCTCTTCAGTCGCTACGATTACTACTGGCAATGTCAGCAACGCCAGTGTCAGTGACGACCATAATAATCCCGGGGTACCAAATGTAGGCCCGGGTAAGGCTTCCGGAAAAAATAGTGCATCAATATTACCGCCGAGAAAATACACAAAGAAACCCAGGCCAAATACCCCATAAACAATGGAAGGCACACCGGCGAGGTTATTAACTGCAATGCGGATAATTCGAATGAGTGCACCCTGTCTCGCATATTCACGCAGATAGACAGCCGCAATAACACCAAAGGGGGTAACGAATATGGCCATTAACATCACCATCATGACGGTACCAAAAATGGCCGGGAATATACCACCTTCCGTATTGGCTTCACGTGGATCATCTGTAATAAAGTCCCACAGCGAAAGCATATAGAAACCCAGCTTATCTGGCAAAGACATTTTATTTGGCTGCCAGGCTTTTACAATTTTTTCCAGCGGCACAAGGACTTCAGTGCCGTCCATTACTGTAGCTCGAATTGAGTCACGGTTAATTTCTGTGTAGAGTTTTTTAGTTTCTTTTAATAAGACCTTATATTCCAGATCTAACTGCTTACGTTTATTTGCTAAATTTTCAATGGCTTCCCTGGTTAACGCATCATCCATCTGTAAGCGTTTTTCTTTTAAGCGCAGTCGTTCCAGCTTGTAGTTAATAGCACCAATGTCGCCCTGCTCAAGCTGTAACAATTGCTCACGTATTTCGATGGTTCTGTGCAGGCGTTTAATAAATTCTGGCCAGGCTGCTTCACCACTAGTTACTAACACGCCATTTTCATAAACTGAATTTAAATAACCGTAAAAGTTACCCCACTCTATGCGCTCTAACGCCATCAGGTTTTCCGGCCGCTCACGATTAATCAGATCAATATCGTATAACCATCTAAAATCACTACCGAGAATATCGCGATTGCCTGTTTTAACAAGGTAGCGAGTTACATTGCCGTCTGCATCACCCTGCGCATTGTCAATATCATATAGCGAATCAACTGGCACTGCTTCAGATTCAATAATTTCCGCAATGATGGTGACTGCGTTTTCATTATTGTCATAATAAAATGCTTCAATATTCGCTGGCCAAAAATGGCTCATACCACGAAATAAAATTAAAAATAGCAATCCAAACACCGCAACCAGCGCAATTGAAATTGCACCGGCATTTAACCAGATCCACGGCGTACCACTTTTAAACCACAAACTCATTTTCTGCCGCATCATAAGCCGCTATACCTTTCACGTAATCGATGACGAATTATCTCGGCTAATGTATTAAACACAAAAGTGAAGATAAACAATACGAGTGCAGCCAGGAACAAAACGCGATAGTGCGTACTAAAAACCTCGGCTTCCGGTACTTCTACTGCAAGATTTGCGGCAAGTGTACGCATGCCCTGGAACAAACTCATGTCCATTAATGGCGTATTACCTGTCGCCATTAATACGATCATGGTTTCACCCACGGCGCGACCAAAACCCATCATTACTGCAGAAAATATACCCGGACTAGCCGCAGGCAAAACAACACTTGTCATGGTTTGCCAGCGTGTTGCACCAAGTGCCAGTGAGCCACGTACCAGGTGTTGCGGCACACCAAATAGCGCATCTTCTGCAATAGAGAATATGGTAGGAATAACAGCAAAACCCATAATCAAACCCACTACCAGTGCGTTGCGCTGATCATAGTTAAGCCCCCATTCATTGCTCATGTAGGAGCGTAGATCGCCGTCAAAAAACAGTGATTCAATAGGTGAACTTAGATTTGATGAAATCCAGATGAGAACTAATACTACCGGAATTAATAACGCTGCTTCCCAGCCTTCGAATTTTGATTTGCCGGGAACATATCCCCAAAGCCAAGCACATAATATAAAACTTGCAGGCAATATCAGTAGCATCGTAAAAATACCGGCAAGATGTGTTTCAACATACGGCGCCAGCCACAGGCCCGCGAGAAAACCAAGAATAACGGTTGGCAGTGCTTCCATTATTTCAATTGCCGGTTTTACTGTTTGGCGCATACGCGGCGCCATAAACTGAGCGGTAAACATGGCACCAAAAATAGCGATAGGCACAGCAAAAATCATCGCATAAAAAGCGGCTTTGATGGTACCGAAGGCAAGCGGCATTAAACTGTACTTGGGCTCAAACTCATTGGTAGAAGCTGATGACTGCCAGATATAATCCGGTTCATCATAACCCTCGTACCAGATTTTCCCCCACAGTACATCCCATGATACTTCTGGATACTCATTATGCACGTCATAAAAATGTAACTTATTCGAATTGTCGACAACCAGCAGGTTTTGAGCACGAGCGGACCACGCCATTTGTTCAATCGAAGCATTTGCAGTATTAATGTTAGCCAGCGTTCTTTGCGAGGTAGAATAAAAAAGCGTAATCTGTCCAGCTGTGTCAGCCACCGCAAAACCTTTACGCTGCTGCTCAGTCGCAATATAAGTAACAGGGTTATTACTTTCATGAAAGTTGCGGATGAATGTTAATTCTCTGCCACCTTCTTTTCGTACAGACATCCATTGCTGAACTTCGCCATTCTCCAGCCCAACCAGTAATGAAGAACCGCCCAATAGCATTTTAAGATGACTGATTTCGTGTTTAAATTTATACTCTTTAGCTACGCCATCAGCACCATCTTCATCAAGCGAATAATCTACCAGTATCCCATCTTCAGCCGCCGCATAGAGGTGATCCAGTCCGGGAGACAACGCAATCGAACTAATTTTACCTTCAAATTCCAGCTCGGACCGCGACTCAAGTTCAATAGTGATTTTCCCACTAATGAAAGACTCTTCGCGCAGGTAACGTGCAAACACTAAACGGTGGTCGACTGTTTTTGCCCCCAGACCGACAACATTTTCACTCAGCTGAATGGCGATCTGTGCCAGTGCATGTCCAGACTCATCCAGCGACAAAGGCTCTTTACCTAACGGGAATTCAAGCCTGGGCGTAAGCACACGAACATCATCAGGGTAACTTAAATCAAATTTATAGCGCACTGCCAGAGCCGAGCCGTTTTCAAGGCCTAACACGACAATATCCAGATTCGATCCAACACTGCTTATCTTTGCAGGAAGATCTAAAAATTGATCAACAACGGTGTCGCCAGTTTCCGTATTAAAGAAAATAACGTGAGCATTATCGGTAAATCTGACACCAATGGTACCCTGCTCTTCAAGCCCGAGATGTAGTGTTTTAGCTTCAGCAGAGGACGTATACGACACCTTCTCTTTTATTTCAGCCGAACCAAACATCGGTATAACAACGTACAACAAATAAAAGAAAATCAATAATATAGCAACAATAACACTAATACCGCCTGAGGCCACAAAATACCGTGTTAGACGGTCTTTTAGTGCCCGCTGGTTATATCGCTTTTGTAAGGATTGATCTTTCATGCGCGAAGTTTATAGATGCGATGTTACAAAGTTATTACAGAATGTGACAATTTGATGAACTCATACAAGAAAGCGTTGCTGCAGGTTACACGGCGGCACCTTGAACAGACCATTCGTGCTTCATATCAGTGCGCGTGGCGTTGTCTGTGATTTCTTTCAGCGCATACCAACACTTCAATGCTGGCGACAGAAATTTCCTGGTCGCTAGGATAACGCGCCACTGTCATATTAGAGGCAGTTTGACCGAAATCTGACATTCTGTTAACCACCACTTGTGTCCGTTCAACAGTTGTTTTAACCATAATTAATATGAAGTGATAGTCATAAAGCATCTAAATGCCCTTATAACTGGCTTCCAGGACTCTGTAGAACATTTAGCTATCCGCCAGGAGCAAACTTAATTTTTCTGGCACGCCTTTTGCTTTTTAGTTATTAACAGCATAATTAACAGCCACTTAAATCCGAGGTAGATATGAATTTAATTAGATTTATTATTACAGTCCTTCTTCTGGTTTTATCTGGCCAATCACAGGCATTATTTATACCGACTGGATTTCAGATAAGTGCTGAGATTACTGATGTATCTAATGAAATCGGCTGCTGAATGCTTTTATACAAGAAAGATAAAGAGTTATGGAAAATCCAGTTTAAGAGGTAATAGCGATTGAAGGCGGCTACATGATAAATAATACTATCTAAATAGTAGCCGGTTACCAGACGCAGGACGCTGATGGTTATGCCACATCATGGGACCGTACTTCAGTAGGCGCTAACTGGTTCATCAATAAACATGACACCAAACTACAGTTAACTTACAGAATGGGTGAGAACCTTGACGGTGTCGAAAACAAAGACGAAGACGAAGTGTTTCTGCAAACACAGTTCGTTTTCTAAATTAGGTCATAGCTGACAGAATGGACTCCTGCTTGCCATGGATGGCTTTTATTCATTAGTTTATTCAGGGCAATTCCGATTAATGTCACACAAACACAGAATAATAGAAAAATAACATTATTCATTTCTTGTGATAGCATCATCGAATGCTATTTACTCTGCTCAACTATTATTTTCGTCTGATTCTACACAAACCTCGTCCTTCTCTGCCGCTAATAACAATAGTGATAACAAAACTTGTGTTTATTTCACCTGCTACAGTTTCAACTTGCGCCAGGCAGTCCTCTTCCAGCGCCTTAGTACCTGAAAACGATCAGGCATTAATAGTTTATCGTGTTATTGATGCAGATATGTTTCAAATGATCTTCTGCTAATTACGTACAAACCTGTAGATAATTTTTCAGTGACCGGATGCACATAAATGCATTAAAATTAATTAATCAGTTGATTCATAAATATAACGGGGAAACGAACATGTCAAATTTTGATACTGCCAGAGCAATTTGGAAACGACTACTGCTCTTTACCCTGTTGTCATTAACCTCCCACACTGCTGTTGCGACAAATGACCCCGTGGTTACCAGTAGAATTGAAGGGGATTTTCATGACATCGCCAATAATATCCGTACAGCGATTATTGGCAAAGGCATAAATATTGCCCATGAGCTACCTGCCAGTGAGATGTTAAAGCGCACCGCACCTGCTTACGGCTATCAAACCAATACCTACGCTAACGCCAGAACGTTTGAGTTTTGTAGCGCCAGTATCTCTCACAAGCTGGCACGCCAGGATCCGGATAATATTATCCTGTGCCCATTTACCATCAGCGTCTACAGCCTTACTAACGAGCCGGGCATAGTTCGTGTCACTTATCGAGTACCCGTTGGACGACCTGGATCTGAAGCGATCATCAAAGAAATAATTACGCTGATAAGCGGCATAATAGAAGATGCCAGCTGGTAATTAACCCGTGGTAATTAACCTTGGTAATTAACCCGTGGTAATTAAGCCGTTGCATCGGGTGTCTCACCATGCAGCTGAATAAAATACTGTTCCAGCTCAGCCATAACATGGTCAAGTTTACCGGCCACAATCAATTTACCCGTTACATCATGCGCATTAAAGGCGTCCATTTTTCGATCACGGCTAATACGCACCGCCAGCACCTCATCTGCGCCACCGCGGAATATCTCAAACAAATCGTCTCCATTGGCGGCTTTATCACAGTGCCACCGCGTTGCTCGACCGTGAGCAATCGTGTGACCAGCAAAACTTGCTAACTGCTCGCGGTTTTCCCTGCTAATAATATTTTCTGCTAAATTAATTATTTCTGACATCAAACCCACCTGTTTTCTTTAGGCCGCCGCTATTAATAGCTTGTGCCCCTAATTCTACTCTGAGAACTTTGTAGCAAGCTCTCACAAACTAATTGTTTTGATATAACTTCACTTCTTTTCTTCAAACTTCGTATGATACATGTTTCACTGCCTACTTTAACCAATAAACGCAAATTATTAAAACCTGGTTTTACCTTTTTTATTAACCCTGGTGCGCTATCGATATAATAATTACGGATTAAGTACATCACTTTGACAGGGCACAAACATAACCAGATGAATGAACACATAAACAAACCGGTGATCGCACTTAGGCGAACAATTGGTCTCCCGCTATTACTATTTTTTGGCCTGGGGAATATTCCTGGTGCCGGGATTTACGTATTAATCGGCAAGATAGCTGGTGAAGTATTCTCTATATCTCCACAACTGCTCCCACATTGTCCTACTTACGGGCTTCCTGCAATAATTTGAGGTGAATCGCTTTTAAACTCTTTAACATACGAAAATGGTGTAACAATTTTTAAGTTTATTGGCATTCATCAAATATAAGTGCATTACATGTTTTACACACAGACCTGTCCAGACGCTGATAAATACCATGAATTGCCTGAGATTTGCTATCGAAGAAATGATCGCTACCAATCTTTTTAATGAAACATGATTTTGCCGCAAACTCATAAACTGATGACTTTAAACCTACAAAATACAGGCCACCATTTTGAGTCTTCAGTTGGTTATTTTCAGAAACCATTGCTTCAGCACCAGCAAGATCTATAAAATTAATACCCGAGGAAATAATTAAAATATGATAGATTCTTTCGCTATCTACAATTTTGCTAATCCGCTTTTGAATGTGATTAATCGAACCAAAATAGATAGACATATCGATTCTGATAATCTTCAATTGCGGGCATTGTTTGACCGGTTTCATGCGAATATTTATTAATTTTCTTTTATCGCTGGAATCGTCCACGGATAAAGTCGGGATATGTGGCGTTGATGTTTTTGCTAAAAAAAGAACAAGTGATAACAAAACGCCCAGATAAATAGCAAACTCCAGCTCAAGAAATAAGGTAGCAAAAAACGTTGTCAGTAAGATAGATGATTCTGATTTACTGAAAATTAATGTCTGTTTGATATGATGAAAATCGACCAGATTATAAGCAACCAGGAGAATAATCCCTCCCATCGCGGCAATCGGGAGATACGCTGTAAGCGGCGCAATTAGTAACACGATAATCATTAATATAATGGCAGCGAATATTGCTGATAGCGGTGTTTTTGCACCGGCATCATAATTAATGCCTGAACGCGTGAACGAACCGGAACCGGCATAACTCGAAAAGAAACTACCAAAAATATTGGAAAGGCCCTGACCGATAAATTCCTGGTTGGCATCAATTCGCTGATTAGATTTTGTTGCTACCGCTCGACTGATTGATACTGCTTCGATCAAACCTAAAAGCGCTACAGCGAATGCTTCGGGTGCCAGCATTCTAATAGTTTCCAGCGAAAAGTCGGGCGATGACAGTGGCGGCAGGTGTGCGGGAATCTCGCCCACCAGCTTGATACCATCATTATAGTCTTTCAGAAAAAGCGCCATCACACTACCGCCAACCATACCGATCAGTAAATACGGTAATTTAGGCATTAATTTCTTAGAGGTAATGGCGATAAATAGTGTCACCACAGCTATCGACATAACAAATAAATTAACATCGCTTACCCCCAGAAACAGATCAGCCCAGGTATGCAAAAAAGACTCCCCCTTAGGTATTTCTATTGCAGTGATATGTTTCATCTGGCTGGTCGCAATCAGGATTGCAGCGCCAGCGGTAAAACCAATCACTACCGTGTGGGAGACAAAGTTAACCAGCGAACCCAGTCGCGCCAGGCCAAAGCCAAGTTGATATACACCGGCAAGAAAGGTGAGCGTCAATGCCAGCAATACAAACTCAGGTGTGCCGACTTCTGCGTGATGGCTTACCGCAGAAAAAACAACAATAGAAATAGCTGTTGTCGGACCGGATACCAGATGACGTGACGAACCAAATAATGCAGCAACAATAGGCGTCACCATCGCCGTATACAAGCCATATTCAGGTGGTAAACCTGCGATGGTAGCGAATGCTATTCCCTGTGGCAAGACGATAACCGCACCCGTAAGGCCAGCGATAATGTCAGCTTTAAGTGAATCTTTTGTAACTAATTTAAACCAGGTTAAAAAGGGGAAAATGCTGTTAATTATCATTTAGATACTCTTGTATATTTCTTACAATATTCAGTGGTGAAGTAAGCAACAGTAAAAGTGGAACGACATTGTCGTGGATATTATATGTGATTATGTGATGATTCCTGATTATACTCGCCATACCTTTAGCTTTTCTTAAAAGCTCGACTAAAACATCTTCTGCAATACAATGTGGGCATGTTCCGCTGCAGGGGAGCATGGTAGAACACGCTCTGTATAAGGCTGCCAAGAAAAAATGCGCAATGTAAAACAACAATCAAAAAAAACTTGAGTCTGCTTCTAATGACACACCAACTTTGGACAAGAATTTTTGTCGCAAGCTTAATCTTTTTTGGCGATGGTGCGCTTACATCTGAAGTTAATAATCGAAGTAACGTAGACTCCAGTTTTTTTAAAACCTGGAAAGATGTTTAAAGCTGACTCATTATGGTCTATCTACCGTATGCCCCCGCAAAACCCCAAACACCCATGCCGCGTGATCGCGCTATCTTCTCAAGTGTGTGATACTCAATAGGCGCATCTGGTAAAGCCACCGCCCAACCGCGTTCAAGCAAATAGGCACTTAAATCATCACCCTCTTCAAAATGTGAGTAGTTTACCCGGCACAACCCCGTCAGGCTTCCGTTAGGGTTTTCAGTGATGATTTCACAACGAACAAAACTCTTAACTTTAAACTCTAAAGCCAGTACAGCGCGTGAGCCACAAACAGGTGGGTGCTGACTGGTTCTACAGTCCTGACTTGATTTTGGGATATGAATGCCGTAAAGGTGAATCGTTTTCTTCTTGATGCGTAATGTAGCATCGTCATTGACGAAAGCGTAACTTTTCAGTACCTCAGCAGTCACTTCTGTATAAACCAGCAAAGTGGATGCAATCAAAACAATCTGCAATAGTTTACTCAGCTTCATAAGAATATCCATAGTTAAGAATATATACATTTAAACGGCGCAGTCAACTTAAAATCATTGTCAATCCACTTACAATTTTAACAGGCCTAAATAATTGGACGTGATCTGAGCTTCTTTAAGCCACTGGACTTTGCTGCAGTCATTCAGGTGATTTTATCTGTAGCCGTTAATATCGGTTTAAACGGAGAAATGAATCAGACAGGAATTTTCCTGATCTGGATTTACACCCAGACTGATTACGCCATTACCCAACAAAGGTGACTCTTCTCTTCTCAAATAAACCTTTTCTCCATCACTGCTTTTAACAAAGGTACCATTGGTACTTTGATCAATAATCACAAACTTACCACGCCTGCTTTCTATTCTGGCATGCAGGCGAGAAGCATGATTGCTATTGATAATAAAATCACACTGAGCATCTCGGCCCATAAATATCGCTGGTGATTTCAGGTTGAGACTAAGCTCTTGATCCCGGTGTTTCAGATGCAATCTTTTTACTATTGGGGCTGTGTCCATGAAATTAATCATTGTCGACATGCGTGTTACATCGTCGTCCTGTTGCAATACTTCACAAATAATCGTTTTTTTTGACTTACCCTTCAGGGAAAGTCTATCAAATCTCCGGCAACTTGACTGAAACAGGGGGATTAGTGAATCAACCGTTTCTTTGGTAGTAAGGATCTGACTGCCCCTGGCAATTGCAGCGACTCTTGCTGCTACATTTACAGCATCGCCAAATACGTCACCATCCTCTCTGATTAAAGCCTGACCAGTATGCAGACCAATACGAACATGGATTTTGCCGCCAACATCAGCGGGACGTTTCTGTAAGCTGTCCTGAATGATACGAGCCGTGGTAAATGCCTGATCAGCACTGTCAAAACGGCACATAATCTCATCACCAATAGTTTTTACCACGGTTCCGAGATGCTTTTCTGTAAGCTCAGACATCATCGTTATAACACTATCTATAATACGACTTGCCTGTTCGTCTCCAAGCTGTTCATACAATGTAGTACTGCCTGTGACGTCAGCAAACATGATGGTAGTAAAAACCGATGTATCCATATTTCAAACCTATATAAGCAGGTTTATTATAAGGTATTTTTCAGCGTGTTTAGAATTAAAGACACAGGATATTGATTTATAAAGACGTGTGGTTACGTTCCTGTAAGCCCTGCTGCATCGTCCTGTTGCAGATTCCATATAAATCAACAACCTGTACACTCCACAAAAATTACGCTGAGCAATTATATAGTAAGTAGCGTTAGTGCATGGCGAAACGACATAATTATCATAGGAGAAACATCACACATTTACCATTATCTGCGGTAAATCTAGCCATATCAAAACACGTGATTTTGTTAATATAGTAAGTAGCACTGCTGTCCCGTTAACAAAAAAGAAATTATCTAAACAGGCTGATGTAGCAGGCATTGACAAGGGTAGCTCTAATCCGAGACATGAAT
>RCNF010000154.1_pt1 | contig 31372 bp, 24 predicted proteins | sample 2041311 | NCBI WGS metagenome assembly RCNF01 (sample SAMN09708228, study PRJNA481090) | Marine sediment metagenome, whole genome shotgun sequencing project. | biome: marine sediment; feature: ocean; material: sediment; isolation source: Sewage treatment plant 2 marine sediment (STP2) ...
CAGGTCATCCACGCGAAAGATTTCGTAAAGATGACTCCAGGCGGCGAGTTCGATTTCGACTCGACCAGGGAGTGGCTGATAAAGGCCCTCTCTGTCGGGTCGGAATCATCAGAGCTCGAAATACTGTTCGACTTCAGGCAGGCGCGCGCTGAACTGACGACGACAGATATCTGGTACCTCGCGGCCGAGATGGACAAGCATCGGACTCTTTTCAAGGAAAAGATCGCTATCCTGATCCGGCCTGACGGAAATTTCGACAATGCGAAATTCTTTGAGCTCTGCGCTACCAATCGCGGGCTCGATGTCGCTGCGTTCATGTCGTACGAGGAAGCGATAGACTGGCTGTTCCCGTCCAGCGATGTAGAGCCAGGGGATGACGACAGCTGAAAAACCCGCCTTCTGCACTTGACATCGGTATAACTTTTGTTATACTTGATATGTGAAGACTGCAATATCAATACCTGATTCACTGTTTGATGCCGCTGAAAGGCTTGCCAGGCGTCTCGGTGTCTCCCGAAGCGAGCTTTATCAGCGGGCCGTTCATTCCTATATCGAAAAACACAGGGCGGAGGGTGTTACTGAGTCACTCAATGCTCTTTATGAGACTGAAGGGGTCTCGAGCAGGCTCGATCCGGTCATCGAAAATCTCCAGTGTGCCTCGATCGCGAAAGAGGACTGGTAGTGTTGAGGGGAGAGATCTGGTGGGGCGAACTTTCCGTGCCTAAGGGATCGGGTCCCGGCTACCGGCGGCCGGTCCTGATAGTGCAGGCAGACCAGTTCAACAAAAGCAGGATCAGCACGGTTGTCGCCGCGGTCATCTCGTCGAATCTAAGGCTGGCTGACGCTCCAGGAAATATCTTTCTGAGCCACCGACTGAGCGGACTGCCAAAAGATTCCGTTGTAAACATCTCCCAGCTTGTGACTCTGGACAGGGAATTTCTGTCAGATAAGGCCGGCAGACTGTCAGCAAAGCATATGGCAGCCGTTGATGACGGACTGAGACTTGTTCTCTCTATCTGACCGGCTTCACCCGGTCTACTTCATCAGCACCATCCGTCCAGCTTTATCTTCCGCCTCGAGCAGCAGCGCCCGCAGGTGCGGCCATCCTTCCGGTCCGACTTTGCCGCCTACGAGTGTCAGTTTGCGCTCGATAGTCACCCAGCCTTCATTCATCTCGACCGATATTGTGAAGCTGCCTGCCTCGTTCTCCAGGGAACGTGCTTCCGGGAGATGAGCGATGCTCTTCTTGCATGCCTTGACGCGGATCCTTACCGTCTGCGACATGGCGCCGTGGAGCATTACAGGTGATGTCCGCTGCGCGTGATAGAGGTGGACATCGGAAGGGAGAATATCAGCTATACCGCCGACAGGACTGCCGATCGCGCATCCCCTGCGGCCCTGCTTGTCAGGCTCAGCCTTTTTCATCGTGAACTCGAAGCCCGCCGCGACATGGGTCTTCTCGAAGACTTCGGGATTGTATCCGGTCACTTCAGCGTTATGAAGGATCGATCCGGCTATGGTACCGATCGCTGATTTCGCTTCGCCGCCGAGGCCCGCCATGTCGGCGTAGGGGCAGAAGACGCCGTCGACGTTGAGATATCCTGTCCCGCTCCATCCGTCTTCGCCGGGCTCGATAGTCATGGTGACAGCATACGAGCTGGCATTGGTGTCGGCGGGAGGATAGCTCCAGGGTGCCTCGTCAGAAGCGGGCTTCCAGGCCGCCCTGCCATAGATCGCTCTCGGTCCTGCGGACATGACGCCTGTTGCCGGGTCATAGATCGCCCTGAACGTCTCACTGTGAACGCAGATCCTGATCTCGCCGAAACGTGAGAGTCCGGGAATACCTTCATCGACTCCGCTCGGTCCGGACGAGACATATACCGGCTCGGCCTTCAGTCCCGCCTTGCGGAACATCGCCGCCGCGAGTACGGCACGGTCAAGAGCGTGGCCGTAGGCGGTCTCATACGTCCTGGAAGCGGGCCTGGGAGAGAACTCCCAGTAGCGTGAATCGTAATGAATGCTCCTGGTGAACTTATTGACCAGGCTGACAGCCTTTCTCGCTCTTGCCGCCTCACTTGGCTCATCTCTGAATGCCTCGGTGAGGATGTCGGTGAGTTCGGTCCCTAGTTTTACGGCATTGTCGAAATCCGGAATTATCGCTTTTTTCAAATCCGCCCAGCTTTTCCACGTCGTCCATGCGACACATGGCGCGTAGATGGCAGGATCGGCGATCCTCGGCGAGCCGAGTCTTTCGAGGTTCTCCATTGTGACGATATGTATAGCCTTGCCGTCGCCACCCGCTTCATCGGGAACGGGGGCGCCGTTGTATCCCTGCAGCTGCAGCATGGCGTTCTCGGGGACCGTGATCTTCATCTCGACCTTCACGGCCGGGTCCCTCTGCTGCATCACGAAGAAGCCGTCATAGCCGGCCGAGCCTGGATGTTCGTCGATCTCGTAAGCGGTCTCCATTATGCACGGGAGCTCCACGCCGTCGTGCAGGAGCATCGCCTCACGCATCATCGTATAGTCATCCGCCATTGCGACTGCGCCGGGAAGTGTCTCTACGACAGCTGTCGGGCTGACCTTCGACTCGTGCGGCCACCACTTGCCCTCGCGCCAGGTCCTCAGCAGATGCACCTTGCATGTTGCTGCCTCGGAGTTCCAGGGCACTCTCAGGTCGGCGTGGTCGCGCAGTCCCGGAGGGGTCCCGATCCAGACGACGCGGTGGATCACTGTCCGCCTCCCGCCGTGCTCGTTTATCGTCTCGTGCCTGCTCTCGAGGAGCACGACAGCGTCATGCGCTGAAAGATCGAATGTCTTCTGTGCCTGTGCCCAGAGTGCGTCGAGGTCGTGGCCCCGTGAAGTGCCCATCGTTTCCGCGCCGAACGCGCCCGCCGCGGCGAGCGAGAGGATGGCAATGACGATCGCAGTTCTTATGGTATTGGAGTAGTTCATCACTTGCCTCCTTTCTCGATGCGGTAGACATTTCCGCTGAATTCCTTCGCTTCATCGACGGCCTTCTTGAACCCGCCATATCCGTCAGGCGGGATCTGCCGCCTTTTTATCGTAGCGTGCTGTGTGATCTTCAATGTTTTTCCATCCATCTTGCTCGTTCCCTTGAACGACGCGTATGTCTCGTCGATATCCTTAGATGTCGGAGGGTCGACCGCCTTGTATCCCTTCGGGAGGCGGATCTTCTCGGTCCCGTCTATCAGCTGGGTGTAGTAGAGGAAGACGTCTGTCTCGCGTTCATCCTCCCAGCGCGCCGTTGCCGCCCTGAAGAGATTTCCGTTATTGATGACTATCTGCATCATCGGGCTCTGGAACTCGAAGCCGTCTCCTATCGGATCGGCGAAGCGGGGTATGCTGTACTTTATCTCGATCCACATGTCCTTGCTGAAATCCTCCGGAGTGTGGTGTGTGAGTGTGATCCCCTCGACCCGGTCGCTCACATGGGCGAAGAGCTGCGCTACTGTGTGCGCGACCTCCTGGCGGCGGGTGCCTGAGACCATCCGGCGCAGCCTGCCGTCTATGGCTCCCGAGCCGGACATCCTCAGTGTTCCCTCGAGGGTGCCGTCATCGCTCATCTTCGCGTCGTGCTTGATGGTCAGGGGCGATTTTTCCGGCGGGCTGTAATCGATACGAGAGAGGAACTCACCCTCCGGCGTGCCGACGAGATAATGCTGCTCGGCCTCGAGCAGGGACCAGATCGAGTTGTTGTAGGGGACCCAGGTCGGGTCGTACATCGTAAACGTACCGTCCTCTTTCTTGAGGGCGCAGACGCAGTGGTTGAACTGGTCGGCGGGGACGAGGTCGATCCTGCTGCCGGCCATCGTCATCGCCGCGTAGCTGTCCATTCCGGCGCCGCGCATCATGGCGACAAGCATCCCGGCGATGTCCTTGCAGACGCCGCTGCGCTGCTCGAATATCATCGTCGAGGGATGAAGGGTGAATCCTTCGCCCTCGCCCATCGTCTGGCCGCTGTACCTGATGTTCTGCGCGACCCAGTGGACGAGCGCCTTGGCCTTCTTTTCCTCCGAAGCGTTTGAGACACCGGCCTCCTTGAGGATTTCGTCGACCTTCTCCTGTATCTCCGGTGACACCGCGAACTGGTCGCGGTTCACGTCGAAGAACCAGCGGCTCTTCGCCTCCCAGCTCTCCGCGGTCGCCATTACGACCTTCGCCGTGAAATCGCTCCGGTCGGGCTGCCTGGTCTCGCGCTTTGCCGGCGGGAGGTTCAGGCCCCACCAGGAGTATTCTGTCCTGTCCTCGCTGTAGGTAGTAGCAGAGTAGAGTGGGCCGTTGTAGATCTCCGAGTGCAGCCGTTTGTCTGCGGGCAGGCTGAGGATATACTTCTTCTCGATGATCGGCTCCGAGCCGGCGAACAGTACGATATCGAAGTACTCGCCCGGCATCGGCGGGATGTAACGGTCGTCATCCGGGGCGCCGGCCGAACTGTCCTGCGGCGGGCCGTCGAGAAGGGCATATGTGAATCCCTTGCGGAAGACGGTTATCTCGATACCGTCGTTTATCTCCAGTCTCGGAAGCTGCAGGGTCTTTATCCGGTCCTTCCAGTAGATCGCTCTCTGCGGCGCTGGCAGGTCATGGCCCGTTGAGACGTCGACAGGGATCTTCTTTCCGTCACGGATGATATTTACTTCGCGCACCTCGACGTGGCTGCTCTGCGGGTCGTAGTTCCATCTGAGGACCGACCTGTCGCGGCAGCCTGCCGGAGTGAGGACCTTGTATATTATGTAGCTGTCTACGTAGGTGACCCCGGTGGGCTTCATGTGGTTCTTCGCGTAGTCGTAGACGACGACGTGATTCGCGCCCTTGTGGTCGTCCGCTGTCCCTGCGTCCGTGACACGGGAGAATACGTCAGCGGGCGGTTTCTCGCCCGGCGGCGAGCCGGTCTCCTCGGCGAAGACTGTCGGCATCCAGAGGATGAACGACATGAGAACGATTGTTAGGATAATAGATAGACGTCTGAAAGGGCTGATGGCGCTCAAGGCGACCTCCCGTTGATGATTGTGGCGCTCGTTACGGAGTGCGATCTATTTACAAAATCAGAAACGTGGTAACAACAAAAACGGCATATACCGACGGGAATACTATCCTGGCAATACTGTCCAGCCTTTCAGCGAAGGTGTTGTGATCATTGTCCGCCAGGGCGCCCGTTGTGACAGCCTCGGCCAGGGCGAGGAAGACGCACACTGTCGATCCTGTGATGAATATGTCCATCTTCGTCAGGTATGGGACGGGGGGAAGTACATTTGAGATGGCAAACCGGTATGCTATAAGAGTCAGCATCGAGGTTGCCGACATCGTCAGCTGCGAGCCGAGATGATGAGGTTTTACGAAAAAGACGCTCCACGACATCATTACGATAAGGATGAGAGGGATTACTATGCTCCACATGAGGTATGAGGATTTTCTGTTGCCGTGAAGGCTAATATTGAAACTGAGGAATTCCCTTCCACCAAACGCGCTGAATATTCCTGTTTCGGCCGTCACATCTCCTATTGACCAGTTTGGAATCGAGAATACGCCTGCCCTGTCTATTGAGGTCTCTGAAAAGTCGAGTCGTACTTCGGCCGGTGAATGGTCGACCGATATCATCAATATGGTGACGTTGCGCTCGTCGAAGGGGAAGTTTCGTATGTCGGCCAGGGTTGTGAAATCCCCAGAATAACGCTGTTCGTATGCGACGAATCCTTCAGCGTCTATCTTCACGATCTCCGGGAAGTGTGTTTTTACATCTCTCTGGTTTCCCACACGCAGCCGGGGGTTCCATATTTCGGGGAGCGGGAGAGAGATCACGTCATTCGCCCCGGGCCTTGCCAGCCTGGGATCGTGCCACCTGAGGCGGACGGATATATCAGCCTTGAAGGACTGCTCGCGGTCGTCGATCTTGGAGATGTCTATAACATATAGTTCCACTGAGACCACAGTCGGCCCCGAATCGGCTCCGGGCCTTGTCCTCATTCCCGCATCGACTTCCAGCGCGGCTGCGGGTATCGCGACCAAAGCTGCCAGAAGGATAACAATCGCCGTGGTTATCGATGCTGCTTTCATGTTTCTGTCTCCGTCTTTATGTGGTCGTTAAATTCGCCCGGAGTATACCCGAAATCCCCCTGGAGTTCCAGTATTCGGGTTAAAAAGGTCCCTGTATGACAGACCTGACCGGCCTGATGCTCTTTCTGGTACCTGATTTCAGCCGCAATCTGTATATTCTGTATATGATGGATAATGAATCTGGAGCGGTAAAAGTCCCTGAACGAAGCCTGTCAGTGACTGTGGTCGCGATCATCTGCGCTCTGTTTGTCTTCGTGCTGGCGCGCAGCGTCGATCCGATGACATCCACCCATCCGGCCTTCCAGGCTGGAGGTGACCACCTGCATTACATCGCCATGGCTGAGGAGCCGGGCGGGTTGTACCAGGCGCCTTTCTGTTATCGTATTCTCACTCCGACAATAGTCAGGCTGATGCCGTTCGGGCTCGCCGACAGCTTCTACTTCCTCTCCATCATCCTTCTTGTCGGAACAGGTGTACTTGTCTATTACATCGTGTTCGAGACTGTAGGGAACAACTGGCTGGCTATGGCCGGGATCGCTATTTTCTATTCCCTCAGCGCCGGGGCGAAGTTCTGCATATACGATTTCTGGCTCACAGAGCCGGCTCTTTTCTTCTTCGGAGCATTGTCGCTCTACTTCCTTCTGCGAAAACACGACATCTGGTTCAGCATCACCCTGGCGGTAGCTGTCCTGGCCAAGGAAAGCGCGCTCTTTCTCCTTCCGCTCGCCTACACCATCAGGGCGGAGAGTCTTTTCGACAGGAAGGCGGCGACACGGGCTTTGGCAGTCTCTGTTCTCCCCGTCGCCGTCTATCTGGGCGTTCGTGCCGCTGTTCCTTCTCTTCCTCAGCCGTCTCTAATCGAACTTTTCAGCACGATAGGGGTGGACAGGTTGAGCAGTGGCTTTTTAGGATTCATCCGCGGAGGAACGGTGGGAACGTGGGGAGTGCTTATATTGGCGCTGCTGGCGTTTTCTGACAGGAAGGGGGGCAGGATACTCCTGAGAGCCCTGCCGTTTCTGATCCTGGTCTATCTCCAGCCCCTGTTCGCGAAGAATGTCGACCGGTTGCTCGTGCTTGCCTTCATCGCCATGATTCCAGCTGCCGTGGAGAGCTTGAGATATGTGACTGCCCGCTTCCGGCTGACCCGCTGGATGGCGGGGGGATATATCGTGATCCCCTTTATTCTCACCGCGCTTAAGAGCGGCTACAATTCTCCGAGCCCCGAGCAGCAGCTTGCCGTGCTGGCCGGCTGGACCATTATCGTCGCGGTATCAATATCGAAACAGAAAAAGAAAACGGGGCAGGAACCCTGAGGTCCCGCCCCGTTTTCCCTGAAGGACTGACGTTCTTCAGCTGCATCTGAACAAGCCGGCTACTTCTTGATCTTGGCCCTGCCGGTACCTGTCCGTATCTCTATCTTCCTCGAGCCGTCACCCTTGGTGAACCATTTCCTGATGTATTTCTCGTCGTTGCGCTCGTACACCTCTTCGTCCTCGAAATCGAATGATGAAGAGATCTTCCCGTCGCGTTTCCTCATCGACATCTCCACATATGCGTCAAGGTCGGCGCCGCCGCATTCTATCGTAGCCTTGCCCGTTCCCGAGCTGACTTCGAGCTCGTACGCTTTTCCCGATGGAAGGTCGATCTGGGCATTGCCAGTGCCGGAAGAGAAATCACCATAATCCTCGAGCTCAAGCTCGGTTGCCTCGACGTCGCCGGTGCCCGAGTTAGCTTCGAAATCACCGCTGGCCTTTGTGATCTGTACATCGCCGGTGCCCGAGTTGGCGTCGAAATCTCCATCGGAGTCTTCGATCGTTACGTTGCCGGTGCCGGAGTTGAGTTTAAACTCGCCTTTGGAGCCGGCCAGAATTACGTTGCCGGTGCCGCTGTTGAGGTCGATCTCGCCCTTGTACCCGTCGATTATCATGTTGCCGGTACCTGAGCTGGCTTCGAGCTCTCCGCTCAGCCCGGAGGCCTTAAGACTTCCTGTCGCGGATTTGAACTCGATGTTTATCCCGGCAGGTACTGTAATGAACCATTCAGAATCGCCCTTGATGTCATTTCCGTCGAGATCCTCCTCGATGTGGAGGGATCCGCCTCTCTCCTTGAACTTCGCCTCGAAATCGTCATCATCATACGTGTACTCGACACGGATGCTGATCTTGTCGCCGTCGCCCTGCTTGATGATGCAGTCGCCGAGGATCGTTTCGATCTTCAGCTCATTGACACCGTCGAAAGTCTTCTCGATTACCTTCGTCTTCTTGGCGAAGGCAACCGTCGAGAGCGAGCATACGAGTGCCACGAGCACGAGTATCCCCAATGTCCTTTTCATCGCTCCTCCTTCAGTGAGCGTAAAGTTTCCGGATACGCAAAACAGCCACATATATGAATACGCATCAGGGGGGAACCTGTTGCATGGCAATGGGAGGAATATATGGATGTTAAAGATTTTAAAGGAGTTAAAGGCGGTGGGTGCCGCCGGACCGGAGGGTGCCGGCGGCAAAGTCGCAGATCAAACTGATCAGTCTTTCAGATCCCACCATCCATACCAGTTGACGTAGATGATCACCTTCTGGTCCATCACACTGGCGTCGTCGAAGGTCATCTGTTTCTCCCACGTGTATTCGGCGCCGAGGGATCCAGAGAATCCAGCCGGTGTAAAGGAATCAAGGGAGATGCCGAGTGTGGGGCCCATCAGATTGTTCCAGGGGATTCCCTCGGTATCCCACTTGAATCGCAGTTTTGCATATGTGTTCAGGGATGTGTTGCCCCACTTGCCCCAGTCGAGCCCCTGTTTGATCCAGCCGTCGAGAACGAGGTTCTCCTCGCCTTCCTTCGGTATTTCATACCTCAGTTCGCCCCATGAGGCGCCACGCAGTCCCGCGATCTCAGCGTGCACTCCTCCTGCTCCAGCCGCCATCACAAGCAGCATCACCAGTGTTCCACCGAAAAATCGGTTCATTGTTATCTCCTTCCGAATACGAGGGCATGTGTCTCGCCCCACGAATGCTCTATCGTAAAATCTTCAAGCAGAGTGCAGTCCGCGTCCAGGATGTCCTGGAAGCGTTCGCTCCGGTAATGTTTTCCGTAGTAATCGTCCTCGCAGATGATGAAGTCGACCCGTGAGTCGAGCGTTCGGGCGTCATCATCGCCGCGGATGAACCATGTGATGTGATCGAACCTCGCGCCGGGATATTCCGACTCGAGAGCGTATTCGTACATCACGCCGTCCCAGCCGTTCGTCGCGACAGTCATCCCCTCGAATCCGTTATGCCTGAGGTACTCGATGACCGGGCTGACGTCGGGGTGCTGCTTCTCGAGCCACCTGAGGTTGTTGATCCCGTATGCCCAGACGACAGTTATCACCGAGACGGTGAAGAAGAGCTTCACCGCACGGCTCGTCTCGCGCATCGAGAAGATGTGAGCGATATGGTCGATTCCCATCGCGCCGGCGGGTGCGAGGAAAAGCAGTGCGAACACGACGTTCTTGTTTACCGAAGCCTCGGCCCTCGTGACGATATGGATCAGAAGGATAGGCATCGAGGCAAGTATGAGCAGGGCGGCAAGACGCCTGTACTTCTCGTGAAAGAGGCCGAAGGCGGCAAGCAGGTATGCCAGCGAGAGCCAGCGGAAGGTCCAGTCGAATATCGTAGCCAGCGGCAGGTTCGAGACATCCCGGGCATTCTCGATCTGGTAGATAACCTGCGGGTTGGGCGGATATGGAGTGAACCAGAAGAACAGGGTCATGAAAATGGTCAGTGGCGCGAGCGCGAAAAGGACAGACTTCATCACGCCGTATCTGAGGATGACATATATGAGGAAGGCCGGGATAAACACCGGCAGCAGGTACTTTGTGATAGCCGCGAGGCAGAGAAGGATCGAAGCCGTTACGAGCGAGGCTGCCTCGTATCCTGGTGACTGAGCCTTATGGGCCGCCACCGTCATGAGGAACGCGCCCCCCAGGAAGAGGGCCGCAGTCATGTCATACGTAGCGAGCTTCATAAGGTAGAGGGCCTGGCCCGAGAACATGAATATCGCCGCGGCGAGGAGTCCGAGATCCCTGCCGGTGAGCATCCTCGTTGCAAGGTAGATGCAGACTGTGAGCATCAGTCCAAGGATGATGTTCATGATACGGGCGCCGTACAGCCCGCCGAACTGGTCCCCGAAAGAGGCGAACAGCGGCCATGTCATTACCGAGCCTGTATGCGCCGGGCAGCCGGGGCAGTATTCCCCGGCGACGAGCTGGCGCCCCATCACTATGTGATATGCCTCATCGACGAAGACCGAGTTGTAATCGAGCTTGACCAGGCTGATCACCAGTCCGTAGGCGAGGATGCCTCCGAGGAGGATGTAATGTATCCTTGTAGACCTCATTATTCCACCAGCTCTTCGATCTGATCGGCGATCATTACGAGATACTTTGCCTGCTCACTGTTCGGCTCGTCGAACTCGATGCCCATCAGGGCCTCGGGGAAATCCTCGACAGGGAGCAGTATCGTCCGTGCGACCTTTCCCTCGATATCGACTATATCCTGGCCGACGATGACCCTCATCTTCACGGCGCCCCCCGGCTCGACGGGGGTCTCGGTGGCGATCATGCAGCCTGTCTCCGATACGTTCCGGACAGCTGAATACCGCGGTTTCCTGTCGCCGTTCGTTACGACTGCCGGCAGCCAGGAGCGGACCCTTCGCGCTCTCTCGGGGATCTCCTCGTCCTTCTTCAGCCTCCTGTCGAGGTACGTCTCGTATCTCGTAGAGTACTCGCTGAGAAATTTCGAGACGGACGAGGCGGAGAGATAACGCGTGAGCCGGTCCCTTCGTTCCCGCGGCATGCCGTTGAGCTTTATGCCGAGTCTCGATGCGAGGTGGCCGTTCGCCTTCACCGTCCTGCTATGCGTGATATATCCTTCTGTCTCGATGTTCCCGCCGGGCAGGATCAGCTCGAGCCCGATCTTTCTCTCCGCTGGAGCCTTCCCGATCGTCATGATCGAGATCCCTTCGTGCGTGAGGTTGTCGGCGACCGCGATGCGTTTCTCGCGGCCCTCGCCGTTCTCATAGCGGTAGAACATCGGAATGTTGTCTGCGATCCGGAAGTTCTCTCTCTTCTGGGCGAACTTTTTCCGCGCGTACTGGATTATCCCTATCCCCAGGCCGGTGTTGTAGAGGGCCCAGAGACTGTTGACAGCGATAATGAACTCGTCGCTCCTGTCGCCGAGAATCAGGAAAGTAAGCGCCCAGACTATGGCGGTTATGCTTACGAGCACAACTGTGATCTGCGGTATAAGGTACCTGCCGGATGATCCGCTGCTCCCTTTCGGTGTCACCTTGAATTTCCGAGACCGCTTCGGCATGAGGAAGGCGAAGAGCGAGCTGAGATATGTGATGAATTTGCCCATGCTGAACTGCTCGAGGAGCAGGTTGCCTCCGAAACCACGGCCCATCTCGTTGAAGGCGAAGATCGATATCGCGTAATACGGTATGAAGTGGAGGAGGTACTTTATATCGACTGCGTGCATCGGCAGTACGCCGGTGAACAGGATTATCGGCGGAGTGATATAAAAGACCAGCTTCTGGAACCCCTCGAACGGATAGATGAGGCTCGCCAGGTAGCAGAGCCGCTGCGGGAAGCTCAGCCCCTTGATGAAGAACGGGTTGGCCTTGAAGAAGACCTGCCATCCGCCAAGGCTCCAGCGGCGCCGCTGGATATGGAAGGGCACGATCGTCTCGGCGGCGATCCCGTAAGCGAGAGGCTCGTTGTGATAGACCGAGTTCCAGCCCTCGGACTGCAGCCGGATCGAGGTCATCATGTCCTCGGTGATCGAGCCGGTCGCGAACCCGTCGATGTCGTCGAGAGCCTTCCTGCGGATGATCGCGCAGGTGCCGACGAAGTATGCGGCGTTCCAGTGGTCCCTGCCGGGCTGGATGATGTAGTAGAAGAGCCCCTGCTCGGCCCAGATATATTTCTTCTCGGCCGCTACGCGGTGCTGGAACGAATCGATGTTGTAGAATTCCTGGGGAGCCTGCGCGAATCCGAGATCGTCATCCTCGAAATATCCCAGCAGGCGGTCGATGAAATGGGGCAGCGGCGCGTGGTCGGCGTCGAAGACCGCGACGAACTCCGCCTCGGAGTGTTCGAGGCCGAAGTTGAGGTTGCCCGCCTTGGCGTCCTCGTGCTCATCGCGTGCAAGGTAGGTGCAGCCGAGCTCGATGCATAGCTCACTGACCTCTTCACGCCCCCCGTCATCGAGGACGAGGGTCCTGTGGGGATATTTCAGGTCGTTGCAGGCGAGCAGCGTCTTTCTCAGTACCTCGACAGGCTCGTTTATCGTCGGTATCAGGACGTCGACGGTCCGTCCCTCGAGCGGTTCGGGAGCCTCGCGCGTCTTCGGCTTCCAGACGGTGAAGTAGAAGAGAAGGGTGGTGAAGAAACCGAAGACCTCGGCACACCAGAGCGACCACGAGAAGAAGAGGGCGTTCGGATTGAACGTCTCGGTGACTCGCCAGTAGAGGTAGTAGATCGTTACGGCGACCGCCAGTACGGCTACGACACGTCTGAAGCGTTCGCCTTTCAGGTTCCTGAAGTCCATGGCACAGATGCTCGTCTTTTGAAGTATGACCTCAGGTCATGGCAGCAAGTGAAAACTGCGAGATTCCGTTGCGGCCCTGGCCCAATTGTTCGAACAACCATGTTCCCCTTCGTGCGGGAACATGTCATAATTATACCATAGTTCAATGGGTTATAACAACAGACCTGGCGGTGAAACAGATGGCAGAGCGTGTATGTCCATGGTGGATGGGGTATTTCCTGCTTAGCCCGATCAGAAGAATATTCGAAAATCCCCGGAAAATACTGTCGCCATTCGTGAAAAAGAGGATGAATATCCTCGAACCGGGTAGCGGGATGGGTTTTTTCACCCTAGCGGCGGCCAGGCTGACTGGCCCGGAGGGCAGGGTCCATGCCGTCGACCTGCAGCAGAGGATGGTCAGCGCTCTTGAGCGTCGTGTGCGCCGGGCGAAGATGTCGGATGTCATTACGGCGAGGCTTTGTCCGGCCTATTCGCTTGGTGTAAGCGATCTGGACGGCACCATCGACCTGGTACTCGCGCTGTATCTCGTCCATGAAGTGCCCGATCCGGACAGGCTGTTCAGGGAATTCCGCCAGGCGCTCAAGCCGGGCGGACGGTGCCTTGTAATCGAGCCGGCAGGACACGTGTCGGAGGAGGCTTTCGCCGCGAGCCTGGAAACGGCCCGTAAGGCGGGATTTGCCGTGAGCCCAGGCCCTGAAGTCAGGAAGAGTCATTCAGCCGTACTGGAACTGGAAGTCAGGGGATGATCAGTCTGTCGAAGTAGAACAGATTACAAGAATTGCAGGATATAATATGAATCTGGAAATACTGGGTTGGGATTCCCGATTAAGCGATGCATTCAAGGCGTATCAGGGGGATGATTACGTCCCTTTACGGGTAACGAGAGATAACCGAAATATATATTCGGCGATCGGTGAAGCAGGTGAATACTGGTGTGAAGTGTCCGGCAAATTCCGGCATGGCGTTGGAGAAAAGAGTGGATATCCTGTTGTTGGTGACTGGGTAGTGGTCACGATACGGCCAAATGAAAAGAAAGCCACAATTCATGCGTTACTTCCTAGAAAAAACAGGTTCAGCCGGAAAGTGGCTGGTGATGTCACTGATGAACAGGTGATCGCCGCAAATATTGATACTGTATTTATTGTTACCGGGTTGGATGAAAATTACAATTTAAGGCGAATCGAACGATATCTTTCAGTCGCCTGGGATAGCGGGATCACCCCCGTTATCCTCCTGAACAAATCTGATATTTGTCCCGAATATGATGCACGAGTGAATGAAGTCGAATCAATTGCGATCGGAACGGATGTACTGGCTGTCAGCGCAATAGAATCGACCGGAATCGATCTCCTGGCCAGGTATCTCAAGAAAGGTCAGACAGTAGCATTTTTAGGATCATCCGGAGTGGGAAAATCAACGATCATCAACTCACTACTCGGTACCGAATATATGAAAGTCAACGAAGTGAATGAAGTCGGAAGCCGGGGGCGGCATACGACTACACACAGGGAGCTTATAGTCCTGCCAGATGGAGGTATGGTGATCGATACTCCCGGTATGCGTGAACTGCAGGTCTGGGGTGAGGAAGAAGGATTAAAACAGGTATTCGATGATATTGAACGCCTTGCGGAAGCTTGTCAGTTTCGGGACTGTAATCATGAAAGCGAACCGGGATGCGCAGTGCGGGAAGCTCTGGAGACCAATACCCTGTCAGCCAAGCGTTTTGAAAGTTATCTGAAATTGAAAAAGGAATACGAGTATCTGGCGAACAGACAGACAATGAAACCAAGCGCGATCGAGAAATCGAAATGGAAGGACATCAAGATATTCGCAAGGCATCTTAAGAACCGGGATAAAAACAGGTGAAGTCGGATTCGTGTCAGATCGTCATCGATCCGGACCGAGGAGATGCGCGTCGAAGTCGAACTGGAAGTTCATGTAGAGGATGTCGTCATCGATATCTGATTCGAACTCGCTCGTCGCTTTCTTGGTTACGTAGTTGAGCTGGATCCTCAGATTCTCGAGCGGTGACCAGTTGATCCCCGCCGTCCAGTTGTCCTGGACCATCTCGGTTCCATCTCGCCCCGACTCACTGACGAACCTGTCGAATCTCAGCGCCAGTTCGAGCCTGCCCTTCAGCAGCGGCCAGACCCCCTGCAATCCCCAGCCTGAATAATCATAGAGATACTGCTGGGCATCGAAGTAATCCTCCATCTCACCCGCACCGTAGAAGCCGTACATTCGCGGCGCATTCGAGTGGCCGACCGCGATGTCCGCCGACCAGGCCTTCCTGTCGATGTCCATTATCGGGCCGCGGTCTCCCAGAGAGACGTCTTCATGCTTGTTGCTGCTTGCGTGCATTCCGGCAGTGATCCACTGGATGGGAGAGGCCTCCAGCCTCCCGCCGAAGTACATGTCGCCGAGCGAGTTGGTGTAGAGGAACTCCTCGTTCTCGCGGCCGCCGATGTACCTGTTGGCTCCCATCCCGTTGCCGGCCATGAGGAACCAGCGGATATCCCAGTATTTGTCAGGCGGCCACGATCCCTTTATCGCCAGCCCGAGGTCCCTGTCGTACGACTTCGCAGCCATGACCGAGGATATATACGGTGTCCTCGTCATCGAATAGTCGCCGACCTTTCTGCCGAAGGTCGACCTCGACGCGAAATCGAGATCGTTGTATGCGGTGAGCACCTCGGCCGTCGAAGGGATCTTCATCTGGCCGATATAAAGTCTGAAATATTCCGTGGGCAGCCAGCCGCCGTAGAAGTCGACGATGTCGGTCCTCTCCTCGAGCCGTATCCTCAGGAGGAGCTGCAGGTCACCCTTCGGCGATTCGAAGATGAAGGCGATCCTCCCGTGCCTGAAAGCAAAACCCGACGCGTAATTGTCCGCCTTGTCGCCGCTTCCCTGCTGCGTGAGGCCGTTCTGGACCTGCTCGTAGATCGTCCACCAGAAGCTGGCCGTTGCCTCCATGTCGAGGGTGGGGGACGAGCTGTTATCTTCCCCGGCCGCGTAAGACGGGATCAACACCATGACCAGCAGGGCCGTGATGATTATCTTATTCGATAAAGCCATTCTCATAATTATTCAGTCGGCATCCCATGGCCGTAGATCAGTATGGCCATCTCATCGATAAGGGCCCAGCCTCCGTTGATGATGTCGAACTCCTCGCATCCGGCCGGCATCGGGTTTATCCGGATTATTACGGCGCCCTTGATCATGCTGCCAGCATTGTGATCCTTGTCGCCGTCGAAATCCCATTCACGGACCGTGCATCCGGTATTGTCCTGGTTCTTTCCCCTGTCGGGGGTGTTGTAGTCGTCGGTAGCCGAGCCGGGAGGGATGATATTCCTGAATGGCCCCTCACCGATGATCCTCCCGGTAATGGGATCGAGATAGGACGGCTCCAGAGCCGCACCGTCACGTTCCCAGGCGATGATGTGCCACTGCTCGTGCCCGATTTCCACGCCAATCCAGTCTCCGCTGGCGAGGCCGTACGTCTCGGGGGGATACTCGATGAAAGCGCAGTCGGCTCCGAGTGCGTCGACGTCGAATCCGCTCCAGAAGCGGTGATCGGGATACTGCTGTGTTATCTGTTCGACAGTGAAGGAACGCGCGTAACCGTCAGGAGCAAGAACATCGATGCTCGTCGCTCCGGTCAGGTCCACACCGACCGCTTCGAGCAGGTCGGTTATCTTGACTCCGGTGTATGTTGCGTAATAGTCGAACTGCTGCTTGGTCGTGTTGGCCAGCCCGAACTGTATGTGCCTGGGCATATCCAGCAGGTCGTCCATCGTCACCTTTATGGAAGCGCAGAGCTCCTGCCCGGGCATGCTTCCCGCGTCCCCCGGATATCTCAGATCAGCTATCTCTTCGTCGTTATCGTATGTGTCCCCATCGCTGTCGAGGCCTGCGATAGCCAGTATCGCAGCGCCGTCCCTGCCTGCATCGTCATAAGCGGTGCCGTAAGGGTTGAGCGTCTGTGCAAAGCTCGTCGGCAGCCCGGTCCAGCCTGCAGGCGGATGTATCACGAAGTGACAGAAATCACATGGATTGGCGGTGACGGGTCCCTTGTCGCTCATGACTTCGCCGCTCGTATGACATGTCTGGCAGTCGTCGAGGCGGGTACCCACCGTGTGGGGGTAAGTCTTGACGAAGTTGTTTATATCTGTGTCCGAGGCATGCCCCTGATACGACCGCGAGGACCTGATCTCGTCGGGAGCGAGCGGATCATCGTCGGAACAGTTGATAAGAAGCCCCATGAGCAGGGCCAGGGCGGGCAGGATTATAAACTGTGATCGAAAGCGCTGCGGGACCCTCATCGATACCTTCCTTGGGATCCGACCGTTATGCATGTATGTGCATAACGGTTCCAAAAAGTAAGCCGGCTGGTGTTCGCCGGTCATTTCCGGGTCTTCCCGAAGGCGATACTATACCCGTAAGGCCCTTCCGGATTCAACGGAAAAGTGTTTTGTAAATATTCTTGTTTGTTGAGTGCCCCCGGGCGTTGATGTATAATTGACCGATATCAGAGATTACTACATGGCTGAACATCGGAGGGCTGAGATGAAAAGAATGACGTTACCTGCCGCCGCATTGATCATATCTGCGGCGCTTTTGTTTTATGGAGGCTGCAGCAGCGACGACAACCCCGTCTCTGGCGATGCCACGATGGGTCTGGTGAGCCGTCAGGATATGGACTACGGGCAGGACACGCTGACGATCTACAGCGGGATGGATACCTGCGGCGGTACTGACGGGGATATCAAGGTGACGGTTCCCCCGCTCGAGGCTATATGGGCAGCCCTGATCGGCGGCGGAGGACCGTTGCCGGAGTGCTCCTGCGCAGTGACAGCCGGGATGCTCGAGAATTCGAGACCTGTGACGACGCACAGCCAGGATGACTCGCTTGGTGTCTTCGAGACGACCTTCGGCCTTCCCAAAGGAATCACCGCCCCCTCGATGCATCTCAAGGTAATCGCCGATGACGGCGCCGAGATATACCTCAACGACTATCATATCGGCACAGCCAGCCTGATGGGCGGAGTCTGGGAGAGGACGATCTCGATAGATTCACTCTTCAACTACAATCCCGACACCTGCCCTCCTGGCGGCGAGCCCTGCAGCGTCCTTGAACTGGCCAACTTCCTGAGATTCGATCTGGTCAACACGGGCACCGGTGAGTTCGGCGAGGCTGTCGCCCGCGCCGATACGGCGGATTGCATGTACGTTCAGTTCGAGGCCGAGATCACATGGACGACGGCCCCGGAAGTAACGATCGACATCAAGCCGGGCAGCGACAAGAACCCGGTCAACTGCAAGGGGAAGGGCAACGGAGTCATCCCCGTAGCGATCCTAACGACCGACGGATTCGACGCCCAGGCTGTCGACTGCGCCTCGGTGAGGTTCGGCCCCCTCGGAGCGTACGAGACACACGGCAAGTGCCACCTCGGGGATGTCGACGATGACGGCGACATGGACCTGATGTTCCATTTCCGCAGGAACGAGACGGGAGTCGCTTGCGGCGATACGATGATGACCCTCTGGGGGATGACCCTCGACGGGTTCGAATTCGAGGCATGGGATCATATCGACACAGTGCCCGACAAGTACGACGACTGATAGATAAACGCCGCCCCTGTTCACCGATTGCGGCGATGCCCCGGAGTCCGGCCCTCAAGCCGGGCGCCGGGGCTTTTTTCATCCCAATCGGGAACATTTTCTGCGCATATAGGTATAATGCACCTATAACATTATAGGACAGCCGCGAAACTGCATTTTGGGGTTGAACCGGCACCGCAGAGGCCGTTAATATTCTGCACCTGTTGACTGAACGACAGAAACAGGGGCGCCCGCACCGCTGGACGCCTCTTCGCAACTGCCGGATTCAATATCAAACACAAAGGAAAGGAGCCGTACATGATCGAGATTACCGGATTAACCCGATATTACGGCGACCTTTGCGCCCTCGACAACATCAGCCTGACGATCGAAAAAGGGATGATCCTCGGGCTGCTCGGGCCGAACGGAGCCGGAAAGACGACCGCGATGCGGATCCTCACCGGTTTCCTCGCGCCCACGGAGGGCACGGTCACCGTGAAGGGGCATTCTATCGACAACGAGATGCTCGAGATCAAGAAGCTGATCGGGTATCTCCCCGAGTCCGCCCCGGTCTACCAGGACATGATCGTCTACGACTATCTCCAGTATGTAGCCGATATCCGCGAGATGCCGAAGGAGACGCGTGAGGGCAGGATCAGGGAGATCGCCGGGATATGCGGCCTCGAGAGCGTGATGCACAGGTCGATCAGTGAGCTTTCGAAGGGTTACAAGCAGAGGGTCGGATTGGCTCACGCGATGATCGGCGATCCCGAGATCCTCATCCTCGATGAGCCGACGACGGGTCTGGACCCGAACCAGATCGTAGAGATCAGGGATATCATCAAGAAGATAGGCCGCGAGAAGACAGTCATCCTCTCGACGCATATCCTCAGCGAGGTCGAGGCCACCTGCGACAGGGTCGTTATCATAAACCGCGGAAAGATCGTCGCTGACGGCTCGACCGAGGAACTCAAACGCACCACTGCGGAGGACTACTCGATAAGCCTCCTGCTCAAGGACGCCCCCGAAGGCGAGGCGAAGCAGCTCTTCGAGGGAGTCGCCGGTATCGCTTCTGTCGACGCGAGCGGTGAGAACGGCAACACACGTCTCCGCCTCTCCTGCAGGACGGGCGACGATCTGCGCGAGCAGGTTTACGCAAGGGTCAAGACGAAGGACTGGGCCCTGCTCGAGCTGGTGCGCGAGTCGAAGAGTTTCGAGAGCATCTTCAGTGATCTTACGCAGGAAAAGGAGGGTTGAGATGACAGCAGCGGCAAACACGATGCATATATTCAAGCGGGAGTTCAAACACTATTTCGTGACTCCGATCGCCTACATCGTGATAGCGATATTCCTCGTTCTGACCGGCTGGTTCTTCTTTTCGACTTTCTTCCTGTACAGCCAGGCGGAGCTGAGGAACTTTTTCTCGCTTCTTCCGATAATATTCTCGTTCATCGTGCCGATGATAACGATGAGGCTCTTTTCCGAGGAGTACAACGTCGGTTCTTACGAGATACTCGTCACGATGCCTGTTGCGGACCCGGATATCATCCTCGGCAAGTTCCTGGCCGCGCTGGCGTTCATCGCGGTCATGCTCCTGCCGACGGTCAGTTACGCGATTTCGGTCTCCCTGCTCGGCGATCTCGACTGGGGGCCTGTCATCGGAGGATATGTGGGGGCGCTCCTTCTGGGAGCGGCCTTCTGCGCCGTCGGGCTTTTCGCCTCGGCGCTGACGAAGAACCAGATCATCGCCTTCATCATCGGGATGATCATTTGCTTCGCACTTACGATGGTCGACAAGATACTCTTTTTCCTCCCCGAGTCGATGCTCGGATTCTTCCAGTTTATCGGGGCGGATTTCCATTTTGAGAACGTGTCGCGGGGAATACTCGACACGAGAGACATCCTTTACTTTTTGAGCGTCGTCTTCGTGGCGCTTTACGGGACATTCCTGGTGCTCCAGGAAAAGAAGTAGAAAGGGGGAGAGATGAACAGGCAGATGAGAATGGGCAAGTATTACAGATTCCTCGTTTACCTCGTGGTCGTCATCCTGGTCAATGTCGCCGGGCAGACCCTCTTCCTCAGGGCGGATCTCACGTCAAACGGGATCTATTCGCTTTCAAAGGCGAGCAGTGAAGCAGTCGGTAACCTCTCCGAGCCGCTGACGATAAACGTATTCTTCACGAAGAACCTGCCGGCGCCGCACAATACCACGGAGCGGTACCTGCGGGACCTTCTCGAGGAGTACTCGGTCAAGTCGAACAGGTATTTCAACTATCGGTTCTATGACGTCAGCCCGGAGGAGGGCGATATCGGCGAGGACGAGAAGCGCAACCAGCAGCTCGCCCGCGATTTCGGCATCCAGCCCGTGCAGATTCAGGACGTCGAGCAGGACGAGGTGAAGTTCAAGCGGGCCTACATGGGGATGGTTTTCATTCACGGCGATGTCATCGACAAGATCCCCGCGATTACCACGACAGACGGGCTCGAATATACGATCACTTCGAAGATCGAGAAGATGAACAACAAGATAAGCGCCCTCGTAGGGATGCAGGAGCCGGTCGAGATCAAGCTGATGTTCTCACCGGCGCTGATCGAGATCGGTCCCCAGATCCGCATGGAAGGGCTGGCAGAGATGCCCCTGCGTATCGAGGAGATCGTCACGGAGCTGAGCGGGAAGTACTACGGCAAGCTCGAGTTTTCCGCCAGCGACCCGACAGCCGACCCGGCCGCGGAGGCTGAGAACAGCAGGTACAACATCGTGACGCTTCGCTGGCGCGAGAGCACGGACGCAAACGGCAATGTAGTAGTGCCGGCGGGGAGCGGGGCAGCCTCGATCGTCGTCGTAAAGGGCGACAAGTTCAGGACGCTGCCTCTTATTGAGGTATACAACGTGCCTCTATTCGGCACGCAGTACCAGCTCGCCGACCTGAACACGCTGGGAGAGCGTATCGGTGAGGCTATCGACGATGTCATGGATATCAACAAGAGAATCGGTTACCTTGCCAGTCACGGCACTGCTCCCCTGAGAGGCGCGCAGCAGATGCCGGGCCAGCCGCAGCAGCCTTCAACCGGGTTGACCAATTTCAGCAACCTGGTCTCGCAGAACTATTCGATCAGCGAGGTCATGCTCGCCGACGGCATTCCCGACGGGATCGACTGTCTAATCATGGCCGGCCCGAAGGAGACGTTCAACGATTTCGAGCTCTTCCAGATAGACCAGTTCCTGATGAAGGGCAAGTCCCTGGCGATCTTCTACGATGCTTTCAACGAGATGAACATGCCTCAGAGCCAGGGGCGCCAGCAGGGCCCTGTTTTCCTCCCGGTCAGTACCGGCCTGGAGAAGATGCTCGACCATTACGGCGTGTCGATCACGCCTTCGTATGTGCTGGACAGGAGCTGCTTCGAACAGCAGATGCCACCGCAGTACGGCGGCGGCAAGCAGGAGATATACTTCGCGCCGATTATCAAGAACGAGAAGATCAACGGCGATCTCGAATTCATGAAATACGTAAAGTCCCTCGTGATGCTCAAGGTCTCGCCGATAACACTGAGGGAGGAAGCCCTCGCTCAGTCGGGCCTGCAGGGTGATGTTCTCTTCTCCTCGTCAGATGAGTCATGGGAGATGAGCGGCAGGATCGACCTCAGTCCGTGGGCGATGGCGCCCCCCGAGGATCTGTCCGAGATGGAAAGCTACGACCTCGCGGCGCTGATATCGGGAGAGTTCACCAGCTATTTCGCCGGGAAACCCGTCCCCGAGAAACCAGCGCCTGAACTTGAAGAGGCCGACACGACATCTGCAGCTGGAGCAGCAGGCGGTCAGAACGCGGATCTCGTCACAGGCGAGGGCGCCGTGGTCGGGAAGGGCCGGCCCGGGAAGATATTCCTGATAACCAGCTCCGAAGTGCTCGGCAACAACATCCTCGATGAGGGAGGAGCATCGACGCAGTCGACCTTTATCCTGAACGTTATCGATCATCTCAACGGCCGGGATGCCTACGCCGACATGAGGGGGAAGACGCAGCGCTTCAATCCTCTCGGTGATACCGGCGCCGGCACCAGGACTTTCGTCAAGACTCTCAATATAGCCGGGCTGCCAGTACTCGTAGTGGCGCTCGGAATCGTTGTATGGGCGAGGCGCTCGAACAGGAAGCGCCGCATCCAGGCGATGTTCGCCGGGTAGAGCAGGCTGGAGGAAAGAGGAATGAAAAAGGAATATATAATACTCGCGGTGGCCATTGTGGCCCTCGGCCTCTATCTCGTGCTCCGTAACACCGACAGGACCCATTACGAGATACCGGAGATCATCACGCCTGCCGCGGAGCAGGTCATGAAAATCGATATCATCGGGCCCTCCGGCAGGCTTGTACTGAAGAGATCAGCCGAAGGATGGGTGTCCGATCCTATGGGATATCCCATAGACAAGGGCAAGGTCGACGGGATGCTCGAGATTCTCAGCGGGCTGGATATCGTATCGCTCGTATCCGAGGCGGAGAGCTACGTCCAGTACGATCTGGGCAATGACAAGCGCGTGTTCGTCGAGGCGTCAAGCATCGAGAAATCGCTGCTCAAGCTCGACATAGGGAAGACGGCATCGACACAGCGGCATACCTATGTGAAGCTTGCTGACGACACGAACGTCTACCAGGTCAGCGGCAATATCAGGCGCACTTTCGACGTCGAGATATGGGGGATCCGCGACAAGAAGGTCATGACCCTGGACAGGAACACGATAACAGGCCTGACTATAGAAGCGAATGGTGAGACACTATCGCTGACGAAGATCTCAAAGCCTGTGGAACAGACCGCGGAGGGACAGCCCAGGCCGCCGATCACAGCATGGATCAAAGCTGACAACACCGAAGCTGACGGCGCCGTCATCGACGGGATGCTCAACCGCCTGACAAATCTCCAAGCCGACGGATTCCCGGGGGACGATCAGCAGGTGGACATGAGCGAGTCGACATTCACCCTGACGATCCATGGAACGCAGGATGAAACCCTGAAGATCTTCGGGCTGTCGGGGGAGAAGATGTTCCTTGCGTCATCTGCGCAGTACGAGTTCCCCTTCATGCTAGCCGACTGGAAACTCAACCAGATAAGGAAGACTCCGTCAGAGGTGATGGGGCTTGCGGAGGATAAAGAGTAGACCCCACATTGCGGGCTTCATAGCCTGCATGGTACTCACAATGTCGCCCGGCACCGGCCGATGCGCCGAGCCGGGCGATAGTCTGTCTGTCGCGGATACATTCTGGGTCGCCGAGTCAGATTCCATGGCTGCCGATATATCTTCCACGGAAATAGAGAAGGGGCACTGGGTCGGTTTTCCGATCGCCTTTTACACCCCGGAGACCGGCTTCGGCGGCGGGGTCGCTCTGGGTTATTTATTCCCCAGCCGCGGCGATCGGCACCCTTCGAGCATGATGGGGATCTCTTTCTATACGGAGAAGAAGCAGGCGATAATAGGGATCGCTCCTGAGCTCTATCTCGAGGGAGGATTTCACGGGATGGCCGGGATAGGCTATCAGAAGTTCCCCGACAGTTACTGGGGCATCGGTCCCGACACAGAAGACGGCGATGAGGAGAGGTATACTCCCGAGGTCGTTCAGGCGAACCTCCTCGGTGAGTTTGAGGTCTACCCGCGGTTGAGACTCGGTGCTCAGTTCCTGTATCGCCGCGAGCTTATCCTCGAGACCGAGGAGGATGGTGTCCTCGAGGAAGGGATCATCCCCGGCTCGACAAGCGGAACAACTGCCGGCGCCGGAATCATCGCGACATATGACTCTCGCGACAACAGGTTCAGCAGTGAAAGAGGATGGTACCTCGCGCTTTCCCATGTCTCGTACGGTCGCATCAGCACCCTCAGCGACTACAATTTCACCAGCATCGGTTTCGACGTGCGGAAATTCTTCCCGGTATTCGGCTCCCATGTATTTGCAACCCGTTTTTACACGAGGTCCACAACAGGCACCGTGCCGTTTCAGGATATGCCATTCCTGGGCGGACCTAATTCAATGCGCGGCTACCAGGCCGGCAGATACAGGGACAAGTTCGCCGCGTACGCGCAGGCGGAATACAGGATCCCTTTTCTCTGGGTCACCTGGCTGGCTGTGTTCGGAAGTGTCGGTAATGTCTCCCGCGACCTGGGAAGCTACAGCTTCGACAGCATCAAGTATACCGGTGGGGGCGGAGTGCGGTTCAGGATCAACAAGCAGGGGTTCAGCCTCAGGCTTGACTATGCCGTCACAGGCGAGGGCGGCCGGAACTTCTATTTTTCCGCTAACGAAGCATTCTGAAATAGTAGCGCGATTCCCGACAGATCAGTAATCATGTTGCACTAGATCAATTCCTGCAATACGATGAGTCATGTCTTCCAGTCGAAGATTGACTCTTTTCAGGTTCATGACATGTACAGCAGGATAAACGATTATGGCATAATCGGTGATTCCCGGACAGTTGCACTGGTCAGCAATACGGGCAGCATCGACTGGCTCTGCATTCCAGAAATGGATTCTCCGAGCGTGTTTGCGGCGATTCTGGACGACACAGTCGGGGGTAGATTCGTCGTTCGTCCCTCAGGACCATTCGAATCAAGATCTCTTTACATCGAGGGCACCAAAGTGCTGCAGACAGTGTTTGAGAATACTGCCGGGCGGATAGTCCTGACTGATTTCATGTCCATGCAGGATGGGCAGAAAAGCGAATCAACGGATCGATCACGAGCGCTTTTCAGAAAGATCAAGTCAGAGAGCGGGGACCACGAGATCGAGATCATCTTCGACCCACGATTCGATTATGCCAGGGCAGATGCAGATCTCTCCCTCGCTGAAGGTGCCGTGGACGCATCCGGTGGCGGCTTGCATATAAAACTCGATATCGCCGGCGCTGGAGCGCCGGGGTTTTCTGATCCGGCCGGGAACTCCTTTACCCTGCATGAGGGAGGCGAAGTCTGGCTTCGTCTTTCCACGGGCGGTGAAGGGGCAGGGAGACTTTCTTCCGAAGAGGGAGAGGTCGCTCTCGATGAGACGGTACGGTACTGGCGAGGGTGGCTCGCTCGAAATGAGACGGGCAGGGATCTCGACATCGGTGAATTCAGGCCTCTGGTCGACAGGTCGGCTCTGACCCTGAAACTCCTCGAGTACGGCCCCACCGGGGCGCTGGCCGCTGCTGCCACCACATCGCTGCCTGAATCGATAGGCGGGGTCCGCAACTGGGACTATCGGTATTCCTGGGTGAGGGATTCGTCGCTCACTATTGAAGCTCTCTATGGTACGGGACATCTCGCCGAGATGGAAAACTACCTGCGATGGATGAGAGGCGTGATGTGCGACTATGGCGGCCTGCAGGTGATGTACGGCCTTAGGGGCGAGAAAGAACTGACCGAGCAGACTCTCGATAACCTCGAAGGGTACAGGGGGTCAAAGCCGGTCAGAATCGGCAACGGAGCCTGGGACCAGGACCAGCTCGATATCTACGGAGAGATACTGGATGCCGCCTTCAGGCTGTCGAATTACGCCGGGAAGATCGACCTCGATATGTGGGAGTTTCTCCGTCGCTCTTGCGATACGGTAGTCGAAAGGTGGAGGGAAAAAGACAGCGGCGATGATATTTATAAATATCGATCTCATCGTTTCTTTCAATGAAAAACGCCGGGATGGTTCCCGGCGCTTTCGTAGATCTTAAGAGCAGTAAACCGGGATTACTTGTTCAGGTTCTCCCAGAGGATCTTCACCTGCTCCTTGGTCAGCTTGACCTTGCCGCCGTCGTCGTCAACGATGATTACTTCGTCGTTCTCAACGGTGACCTCGGGGCAACACTTGCCCTCGCTGCAAAGATTAAACTTCTTCATTTTCGACCTCCTCGTTAGTCTGATGCTGTCAACTTACGTAATAAGGCTCTATGTGTCAATCCGTAATGCTTACAAGATCGGTCAGAAAGTCAGCAGGCGCATCCGTCCGGCTTATTCGCCGTGTTCCTTGTACTTGATGAACCTCGCCGATATCTCTTTCATCTCCTCGGTGTTGTTCGACTGTGAGCCGGTCGTGGTCGTCTTTTTGCCGTCCCCGGTGTGCTCGGTCTCGGTCGTTTCGGACCAGGACGTTCCGCCGTCTTTGATGTAGTGGTCGAGGCCGAGGATCACTACTGCGTCAGCGCCTTTTTCGCGGGCCTTCTCGATGATCTTCTCCTGCATCTTCTCAGAGCTGGTGAACTCACCAGCGGTCGCAGTGAGGTGTCCCATCACCTCGTAGTTGCCCTTGATGTCTTCTAGGGAGAAATAGACATCGACATTGGCTGTCGGTGCGTATGACTTCCCGACATAGTCGATCTTCGTGCATGAGACCGTCAGCATAACGGCCAGTGCGATGAGGGAGAGCTTCCAGATCTTTGACCGATTTATCATCTCGGACCTCCTCCGATTCAGGGGGCCATAGGGGATATTCATTAACGGGGCGATGATAGCAGGATTGAGGCGTGGCGGAAAAGTGAATTTATCAAAAGGGGCGCCTCCCTGTGGAGACGCCCCTGAATCGGCAATTGTCGGACAATCACGGGATCGCCCTTCGGCCATTCGGCCTGAACTACTCGATCGCCGTAAGCTCGGAGGTGACTGAGCCGCCGCCGGCTGCCGCCGGAAGCTGCATCGTCGCTCTGACCTGACGGCGCGTCTTCGTGTCGATGAAGACAGTGCCGCCGCCTGGCTCGTTGCCCATCGGCCTGAGCTCGATCTTGTACGCCTCGAAGGTGCCGGCCGGGACGGTTACGTCCTCGATGCCGGTTACCTCGACGATGTATACCTTCACCTGCTGAGCGAGCAGATCGAAGTAGCGGAGCGAGGTCTTGTAATCAGGTGCCAGCGCCAGTCCCGAGATGACAACATCGAGAGCTGTTCCGTCGCCGAAGACGGGAGCCTCGAGTGCTGTATTGACCGGCATCACCTGCGGGCCCATGGCGATCTCACCCGTCACGGCCGCTTCGCTGTACTCCATCGTGACAGTAGCGCCGCCCTGTGTGACTCCCCTGTAGAGGGGCAGCAGGCTCGTGCCATCTACGATGAATGTGTCAATCGCGTTGCCCATCATGCTGTTCTGCGTCGATACAGTCATCCAGGCGGGCTTGTCGTCGAACTGTCCCTCGGAGATCTCGATAACGACATCGAGGTCGACTTCCATGCCCTGAACGCTGGCGACAGCCTTGTACGTGAGCTTGCCCGGTTTGATCAGGTTCGCGTCGACTGCGGGGAGCGCTGCTGTCATTGCAGCGTCGATGTCGCCTTCGGGCTCCAGCAGCGTCACCGACGCGACGGGGACCATCAGCTCGTCGTACTTGGTCTGGATGTCGGACCTGACGTCTTCCTGAACACGTCCGCCGAGGTGCTTGGAGAAGAACTTCTCCATGGCTACGTACATCGCCACGCGGTTGTCCTCGTTGGCGAAGCCGTGTCCTTCATTTTCAGCGACCATGTACTCGACGTCGCGGCCGAGGTCGCGCATCGCTACGACTATCTGGTCAGACTCGGCCTTGACGACGCGGGGGTCGTTGGCGCCCTGGACTACGAGTAGGGGAGCGGTGATCTTGTCAGCCGAGAAGAGGGGCGACTGCTTCTTGAGCCGCTCGAGGTCCTCGGGATTCTCGGGATCGCCGACCTGATCGTTGAGGAACTTCCTCGCCGTCTCCCAGTAAGCCGGGATCGAGTTGAGGAATGTCAGCATATTGGAGACGCCTACGTATGAGATACCGCAGGCATATACGTCGGGGGTGAACGCCAGTCCGGCCAGCGTCGCGTAGCCGCCGTATGAACCGCCGTAGATCGCTACCTTCTCGGGGTCCGCGATACCCTTGTCGATGAGGTAGTTGACACCATCGGTGATGTCGTCCTGCATCGTGAAGCCCCACTGCTTCTTGCCGGCGTTGAAGAACGCCTTGCCGTAACCGGTCGAAGCGCGGAAGTTCGGCTGGAAGACAGCATAGCCGCGGTTGGCCATGTACTGTACCTCGGGATTGTAACCCCACATGTCACGTGCCCACGGGCCGCCGTGCGGATGCATCACTACGGGCAGGTTCTTCGCCTTAACGCCCTTCGGTACGGTCAGGTAACCGTGGACCGTAAGGCCGTCGCGGGTCTTGTATTTGACCGGCTTCATCTCGGCGAGATGCTCGGTCGGCAGATTTGGCCTCGGCCTGTACTGCAGTTCGACCTCGCCCTTCTCCATATCGTAGAGATAGGTAGCGCCCGGATCGACATCGCTCGTGACTGTGACGAACCAATAGCGGTCGTCGTTGGTCGTCGCGCCGAGGTAGATGTCGCCCTTGGGGAGCTTTTTCTTGAGTTTCTTGTATGCCTTCTCGAAATCCTTGTCGTGGAACTCGATACGCATCCTGTCGCCGACATAGTATGTGGCGAGCAGCTTCTTGGTCACGTTTGAGAATACGGTGCCGCCGAAGTCGACTTCCTTCTTCGGGTCGGACTCGACGAGTGTCTCTTCGCCAGTCTCGACATTGAAGAGGGTCAGGCGGGAGAGATCGTTCTCATCGCCGATATTTGTGTCGAGATAGACGCGCTTTCCGTCCTCGTGGAAGCGGACTACGCCTACTGATTCATCGTTTGTCGACTTGATGATCGAGACGATATTGTCGCCGTCGATGCGGAAGTACTCGGTGCCGCCGTCGTCGGTCGTTTTCGAGAGGAGCCTCAGGTTGCCGTCGAGATCGAAGTCGTATCCGGCGTATCCCTCGGTGTTCTCGAAGATGAGCTCGCGCTCGCCTGTCGAGATATGGAGGCGGTACAGGTCATGATAACGCTCGTCGCGGTCGTTCAGACCCATGTAGATGATGTCGGGGGTCTGCTCGGGGAAAGCGTAGAACATCGCACGGATACCGTCGATGTCGGTGAGGTCGCGGGCCACGGGAACGCCCGTTGCCGTCTCGGCTTTGCCCTTGGGGTCGATAGCGAAGAGATGGAAGTTTTCGTCTCCACCCTTGTCCTGTACGTAGAGGACGAACTTGCCGTCCTGCGACCAGCCGTATCCACGTACGTTGCGGATAGTGTCGGCCGAGATAGGGTAGGCATCCTCGAACGGTTCGTCCTTGCCCTTGACCCAGATATTCAGTTTGCCTTTGTACTGCTTGAGAAACGAGATATGCATCCCGTCCGGTGAGATCTGTCCTGCGGCGATCTCGGGATCGCTGAAGAAAATCTCACGATCGATGATCGGCGGCAGCTTGTCGAGATAATCGAGCTGCTCAGCTGGTGCGCTGGCGGCCATCAGAGTGACGGCGACCAGGGCTAGAAGCAGATTCCTCATGGGGCCCTCCTTCCCTTTCGGGATGGTTGAGTGTTCGTATAGAAAGCCTTCATCAGATAGCATTCTATAAACTGGCTGTATGGATACTACCTTGAACGAGCGGAGAGTATTCAAAGTTTCAGGAAAAATATCAATGGAAAACCTCGTAAAATGCCATACGCAAAAGATAACTGCTGGATGTATATACAGTAAGGCTGGTGAGTGTATGTCGCATCAGCGGGATAATTGCCTTTGATTTGACGGCAGATTCAGATAGTATCGGTTCTTATAGTGGGCATCCCTGGTCTACTCCTGAGGAGAGTTGAGTGATGAACAAGCCTGTTTTATGCATCCTGGCGTTCCTGTCTGCCGCGACCCTTCTCGGTCACACGGCGCTCTATGCCACTGAAGGCGCCCATGAAAACGCCGAACATGACTTTCATCCAAATGAAGCTGGACTGTTCATCGGGGCTACGAATCCCTATGACGAAGAAGCCGGGGGTGAAACGTCCTTTACTGTCGGTTTTGACTATGAGCGCCGCATCACTTCAGTTGCCGGAGTCATGGGGTTGGTGGATTTATGCTTTGGTGATGGTTCGCGGTCATCGCTTATGGCTGCCGCGTTTGCCTGGCGGCCTGTGGAGGGACTGCGCCTTGGTGCGGGCCCCGGCGCGGAAGTGGACGAAGAAACCGAGGAATCGGGTGACAAAGAATACTCCCTCCATTTTGTGGTTGTTGCCAGAGCCCTTTATGAATTCCCTGTGGGTAAATTTTCCTTGTCTCCCACGTTGGGGTTCGATTTTCTGGGGGAGACCGAGACGAATATCAGCTATGGATTATCTGTTGGATATGGATTTTAATATCCCTGATCGGGAAGGAGCCTTACTGACATGTTAAGAGGTTACACGGAAAAGAGATCGATGGCCTTACTGCTGATGGTTGCCGCGGTGTTGACGGCAGTGATGACTGCAGGTCCGGTATCGGCACAGCAGAGCCGCGAATCTATGGCGGTCGACGCAACCGCCTCGCAGTGGAGCTACCAGTTTGCCGGTGAGGGATTCTGGGACTACAATGATGCCCATCCCGTGGGGCGGAAGGGATTTCTCCAGTTCCGCCTTGTCGCGCCGATCTCCAAGTCTGACAAGATACCATTTACGATGCTCCCGCGCCTCACGCTGCGGGGCGTCAATAACAGTGAGGGAGACTGGGGATTCGGATCCTCTGACCTCTTTATCCTGGGTATCGCCCAGGAATGGGCGACGGGCCGATGGGGTATTGGGCCGCAGATCAATTTTCCCGCCAAGGAGGGCTTTGGCAACACGAACTGGGGCTACGGTCTCGCCGGCGCCTTCACACAGCGCGCCATGGAAGACAAGTTCTTTTTCGCCTTCCTGCTGCAGCAGACGTGGAGCAAGAATTCAGATGACGTCACCAAGCCCGGACCGATCGGGATCAATCCTTCATTCGTATTTCAGCTTGGAGATGGCTGGTATATCGGTAACGGAGACTACGTTATCAACTACAACTGGGAAGCCAATGCGTGGTTCATACCGTTCGGCGTCCGGCTGGGCAAAGCGTTCGTACAGCCCGGCAAGACCTGGAACACCTACATCGAGTACTCGACAAGCGTTTATTACGATGACTGGCCCGGGCCAGTCCCGGGGCATTCGATCAGGGTAAACTTCCAGTACCAGGTCCCTGTAGGCTTTTAGGGGATAATCGACAATTGAATATCCAGGCCGGCTCCGGATCACCGGGGCCGGCTTTTCTTTGAATATTCCCGCGCCTCTTTACATATAAGCAAAAACGGCGTATATTTATACAGTCTGA
>RCNF010000155.1_pt1 | contig 31368 bp, 21 predicted proteins | sample 2041311 | NCBI WGS metagenome assembly RCNF01 (sample SAMN09708228, study PRJNA481090) | Marine sediment metagenome, whole genome shotgun sequencing project. | biome: marine sediment; feature: ocean; material: sediment; isolation source: Sewage treatment plant 2 marine sediment (STP2) ...
GAGGCGCCTCAGCTCAGTATTTTCCGGATCGAGACCCCGCAGAGTGTTACCGCATCGTCGCAGCCCGATTGGGAAGTCCGCATGTTGATCCGCAATACCGGAGAAGCGTCGATCCGGCTCACACTTGATGATGATTCGACCGGAGTCTCCTTCTCAATAGCTGGGGTAGGGGACGTGACTCATGAATACACGGTAGCCCCTCCGGAAGGGCTCGCCGGTATCGGCGGCCTGGTGCTGCCAGGTGGTCAGACAGATACTCTCGTATTCACTGTCACTATAACCGGTCCAACGACTGGAACTGCGGTCGTGAACGGAATGGTGACGGCGATCGATATCAACAGCAGCGAGCTTCTCACCGACGATACATTTACCAGCGGCGGCAGCTATATGGCTGTCCAGAACCCCGCGGAGCCTGTCGTGCTTGAGACGGTGGCCAGCCAGGAATTTGTGACCTCGGGACAGACGACGGAGTGGACAGTGACCGTGCTTGTCAGGAACGACGGTGAGGCGGCAATGACGCTTCAGCCACTCAGTACTCTTCTCTATGCCGATCACGCGCTGACAGTGCCGGTGCCTCCCGAGACATTCACGGATGGAGACAGCGTACTGGCCGCCGGCGAGGAAGCGTATCTCGAATTCGAGATCATTCCTTCTCCTCTTGTTCCGGCCGGGTACGACCTGAGGATAGACGCCCTTGCCGGTTTCATAGAGGATAACCGCGACGAAGCCCTGGCCTACAACACTGGATCGACAGACATCGGTTTCGGCGGTGTGAGGATACAGAGACGTGCAGATCTGAGCATAGTCGCGTTGAACGGTAACGCACCGAGGCAGCCGTTTGTGAACAGGAACCAGGATTTCCCGATTGCTGTTGAGATCAGGAACGATGGTGAAGCGGCGACTGAAGATGTAACTATCGATCTCGACGGTGTCGGTGGGTCACTCATCAACAATACACCTCTCGTCACGGCTCTGGCCGGTGGAGAGACCCTCGTAGATACGTTCAGGGTTACTGCCGATAATCTGGCCGGTGTTGAGCTGTTTACCGCCTCGATATCGAGCGCAACCGATGTCAACTCTGGAGAGACGGAAATCGTGACCCTGACGCCTGGGCCCGATTCGACCGAGACGATGACGATACAGGAGCCCGCTGACCTGGTAGTCACGGCAGTGTTCCCGTCCCAGACGGAAGTGAATGCGGGCCAGACGACAGACTGGACGATCAGAATCAATCTGTTCAATAACGGCGACACTCCAGCGACGATCGAAGTTCCATCGCCAGGTGATATCGAGTTCTTCGACGGCCTGACGTCGCTGAGCGGTTACCTTGTCGAGCCGCCTGTGACTTTCGGGTCGGGTAATGCCGGCTGGACACTGGACGGCGGCGATACAGATTCTCTCATCTATACCGTTTCCACCACCGGAACCGATACAGGATCGATGGATATCGACGCGGATATTTCATGGGTCGACGATAACGATCCCGGGGCAGATGCGTCGATAGCATTCGGAAGCTCATCGATCTACGTCAGAGAGCCTTCAGGGCTGAGGATAATATCGGTATCGAGCAACGCGCCGAACAACACTCTGCTGCCAAACACTTCTACAGTGAACACCGGCCAGGATTTCGATGTGACGGTAACGGTAGAGAACACAGGCGGAGACGATCTGAGAGATGTTCTCGTCTCTCTGGCAACCAACGCAGATGCAGACATTTCCACCCCGCCTGCATTGCCTGATCTGCCGAGTGGCGCCTCCGGAATTTTTGAATTCGATGTATCATCGGCGACTGTTGGAAACGAGATACTTACTGCAGTTATCGAAGAGGCGTATTCGGTCAATACGGGCGAGCTTGTCGAACCTATCCAGGCGGTCGAGTCGGTCGAGAATCTTGAGGTGCAGACACCGGCTGAGCTTGTTACTTCGACGTACGTTCTGGACCCGGTCGGGGCTCTTGACGATACAGTTTCGACAGATCAGGAGTTCCTGTTTGCCGCCTCCGTAGCGAATGCCGGGCAGGCTGAGATAGATACATCCGGTCAGATAACGCTCTCGCTGCCCTCAGGGTTCAGCAGGGTATATCCGGACACTGAATCACTTACGATGTCTTTCGCAGCAGGGCAGGAGATCGTCTGGACGCTCCTGGCTCCCGCGACAGCTTCCGTTTCGTCTCAGCCGATCATAGTGGCGATAACAAGGACCCCGGAAGATATCAATATAGCCGCCGATGCTTTCGTGCCGACGGCAACCGATACAGTATCGATAGTGACAGAAGATCACGCTGTTATCGCAAACTGCTCAGCGGCTGTGACACCGGCAGGAGCTGCGGATTTGGTCCTTTCGGCAGGACAGGATTTCACAATCATTCTTACGTCATATCCTTCAGCCAACTCGAGAAACAATACGGCGAAGATAGAACTGCCGATGGGATTCACCGTGGCCGGGGGCGAGATAAGACCGCTCGGAGATGGAGACGGTACCGGGAAAACGGCTGAATGGGTCGTTACCGCTCCGGACGTGACCAGATCGGGTTCAAGCTTCACTCTAAGCACGGCCGGAACGGACACGAACGAGGATGCCTCTTTCGACGGCTGCATCTACGAGTTCGATGTCGATGTGGTAAAGAGAGCCGTGCTCTTCCTGGCTGCCGAGATTTCCGGTCCGTCAGGGGCGCTTGACGGAAACCTGTCGGAAAACCTTCCGTTCACGATCCGGGCAAATGTGGCGAACATGGGGACCGCCGGTATCGATACGACTGGAGCGCGTCTCGAGATAGAGTTGCCCGACAGATACACGCTGGACGGGGTTGACGAGACCTACCGCAAGACATTTAGCCCCGGAGATTCGGTTTTCTGGAACCTCAGGGCGCCGGACACTGCTGAACCGCCGAGCATTATCACGGTACGCTTTGCGGTTCCCGCGGCAACGGACGAGAATACGAACGAAGCTGTCGAATACTCGACAAACGACATCCCTATCGGTGTCACAACCGAGTCGGGTACGATTACGATGCAGAACGTCTCGCATCTCGATACGATCCCGCCTGCCGTCGTTCCGAGGGGTGCGCTCGACGTGCCTGTCATGAGGGTCGTCTTCAGAAACAACTCAGCATATGAGGCCGGGCTGGATATCCTGTTTGTGAGCGTAGAGGACGGCAACGGTAACCTCAGGAGCGATCCTTCGAGATATGTCTCGGCTGTAACGATCAGCGCCGGCGGTCAGAGCTGGAGCGGTCAGGCCGTTTCTGCTAACCCGGTGCCGATCGTAGTCGATCACGAATACAGGCTTCTGGCGAGCGCCTCCGATACGGCTCTCGTATCGATATCTGTCGCGACGGCGGCTCCGGACGGGGAACTGAGGATCAACCTTGCCGAGAGCGATGATGTCGTCTTCTCGATCGGAAGCGAAGGAAGCCCGATAGGTGTCGTGAGTTACGACGCCGATGGCGAGGATATCGCGGGGTACTTCTACAACACGCCTCTCTCGGTGATGAGTGCGAGCTTCGAAGAGTACGTACACAACTATCCGAACCCGTTCAGGGCCGGAGATGAAGTGACGAAGATAGCTTATTTCCTCACGCAGGATTCAAGCGTGAGCATAATGATATACGACTACATCGGTGTGCTGGTCTGGACGAAGGATATCCCGGCCGGCGGACCCGGAGGCTCAGGCGTGCCGGGCGGCACATGGTGGGAAGCGGATTGGGACGGCCGAAACGGCAGGGGTGAGGTAGTGCGGAACGGAGTCTATGTCTGCAAGATAACGGCTGGCGGAAAGTCCGCGATGTTCAAGATCGCGGTGGCCAAATAGGTGGAGCTGGATGAAGAGAGTATTTGAAATAACACTGATCATCGCTCTCGGACTATGTCCTGTCGGCGCGGCCGCACAGGATGGAGGCGGGGGAACGAGGTCGGTCTTTACTCTCGGAGCAGGGTCACGAGCCATCTCCATGGGCGGAGCTTTCTCAGCGATAGCCAATGACGCCTCCGCGCTCTACTACAACCCGGCCGCGATGAAGATAAACGGAGCGCCCACTCTGATGGCGAACCACATATCCCTCTTCTCCGGCTTTACCGACGCGACTTATGACTATCTCGGTCTCGTATGGCCGACACTCGGCGCCGGTTCGTTCGGAGCGGCCCTGCTTACGACTGGCACGGGCGGCATCGAGGGCTACGATGAATTCAGCAGGCCGACCGGGGAACTCTCATACAGGGAAAGCCAGGGGATAGTATCGTACGCGTTCGACATGCCCTGGCAGTTCGCCGGAACGTGGTCGGTGGGTACATCTATCAAGATCCTCAGTCAGCGGGTAGGAGATTATTCCGATACGGGAACCGGGCTCGATCTCGGCCTGTTGTACCGCATGAAGTATATCGATGGCCTCGTTTTCGGTGCAAATCTCCAGGACATCGTGGGCGCGAAGACGAAACTCGTCTCCGCCAGCGACGAGGTCTATCGCACGATGATGTTCGGCCTCGGTTATATGAGGGCATTCGGCGAGAGTTCGAAACTTACTGTCGCGGTTCAGATGGATATGCCTGAGAAAGCGGACAACGACCTGAGATTCGGCGCTGAATACACGATCCGTGACATGATAAGCATCAGGATGGGATACGACTCCGAGTCGTTTACCGCCGGCATCGGTTTCACATGGCGTGGATACGCGCTCGATTACGGTTACTTCAGCAGGGAAGAAGCGGGAAGCTCGCATCCGATCACGCTCTCCGCCAGACTCGGCAAGCCTCTCGAGCAGAAGATCGCCGAGAGGGACGAGGCACAGAGGCTGGATGAGGAGAGAAGGCTCAACGAGCTCTTTGCGGTCCGTATAGGCTCGCATCTTGAAGCTGCAGACAGTCTCAAGGGAGCCGGTGAACTGGAAAGCGCCCTCGATGAAGTCAAGATCACACTTGAATATGATCCGGGCAACGAGCGGGCAGTTGCTATGCGCGAAGAGATCCAGGCGGAGCTCATGGCGGAACAGGCGGAGCGCACAAGGAACGCCGAGAATGAGCTGTTGATCAACCAGCATTTCGGCAACGGACTGGATCATTACACGGCCAACGAATATATCCTGGCAAGAGCCGAGTGGCAGAATGTCCTCGAACTCGATCCTGAGAACGAGCAGGCACTCGATTATCAGCGCAGGACCGAGGAGAAACTCGACGAACGGCTTCAGTCCCAGCTCTCGGCAGCGGAGGCGGACGAAAGGGCCGGAAGGCTGCCCGAAGCTATAGGAAAATGGAATATCGTACTTATGATCGATCCCGAGAATGCGGAAGCGCCTGATGCTATCGAGCGGCTCAAGCGTAGCATCGACAGCATGAGCAGGGATTACCAGGAAGCAAACCGCCAGCTCGAGACGATCGACCTCTATAACAAAGCGGTGACGGCACTCGCAGAGGGCAGGTACGAGGATGCGATCTCACTGGCGCAGCAGGTACTTCAGCGCGATCCGGACCACGCCGAGGCAAAGGACCTTATCAACAGGGCTGAGCGGCGGATGCAGCCTCTCACTGACGAGCAGAATGAAGAGATCAGGACCCTCTTCCTCGAGGGTTACAAATACTTCGAGCAGAAGGAATACGTAAACGCTATGGCTATCTGGACAAAGATCCTGGAGATAGATCCGGATAATGAGAGCATCAGGAAGAATATAGAAGAGGCGAAGCAGAGGCTGAAAAAGCTCGAGACACCCGAAGGCGGCTAAGTGAAGCGGGATCTCCTCAAAGGCAAAGAGACATTCCACCTCGAAATCCCGGCCGATGAGAATAATCTCAGCGAGGTCAGGGATTTCATTGCCGAAGTATGCCTCAAGGCCGGTTTTTCCAAGCGCGAGACAAATAACACGAAACTCGCGATGGACGAGGCCTGCACTAATATCATCAAGCACGCCTACAGCGACAAGGCCGGCACGATCCGTGTCGATGTCGAAGCTGAGCCCGGCAAGGTCGAGATCAATATATTCGACAGGGGAAAATCGTTCGACTGGTCCAAGGTGAAGGATCCGGACCTGCAGCAGTATGTCGAGATCGGCAAGAAGGGCGGCCTCGGCATCTACCTGATGAACAGGTTGATGGACGACCTTGACTATCAGCCTTCGGAGAACGGCAACCGGCTGATAATGGTCAAGAAGGCCGGCTCTGACATGTCTGAGCCGCTGTTCCACTCCATAAAACAGAAGTGGAACTCCACGTTGAGGTTCAAGTTCGCCCTCAGGGCGACACTCGGACTCTTTGGCCTCGTTTTCTTCCTCTGGGGAATACAGTACGTCAACCAGACGAGGGAGATATCGACGAGGAAGAGCGAAGCCTGGCTGTCGATGAGCAACTTCGCGAAGGCGGTCGAGGGTAAGAGCGAGACAGCGATCATCAAGGACGATCTGTACGATCCTGAATACAGGGAACTCACTGATTTCCTGATGGAACGGGTAGGCAAGCATCCCGCCGTGACATATACAAGGGTCGTCAATAACGACGAGATCATTGTCTCTTCCAGTGATATCGAAGAATTCATGACCGAGTATCAGGTTCCTCCTGGCGCGGTGACGATGGGCAAGGACGGAACATGGATCGCGACCAGTGATGCTAATGGCGATGTTATACAAGAACTGCATTTCCCGATTTATATCACCCGTGATGAGACTGAGAATGCCATGGTGCTCGGACGCATCGTAGTCGGCGTATCCGAGAATGTGATAATGAGCAGCATCGATGATCCAAGGCTCAAGACCGCTCTTATTCTTGCGGGCATATTTATCGTCGGGCTGGCGTTGATATACCTCCTTATCTCGGTATTCGTCAAGCCGATCCAGGCTCTGACAGATGGAGTGAGGGCTATCGGAGAAGGAGCGCTCCACGAGGAGATCAGGATCGACGGGCCGGAGGAGATCGGCGAGATCGCCCGTGCCTTTAACGAGATAACGATGAAGTTCCGTGACGCTCAGCAGAGCGTTGTGGAGCAGGAGAGGATGCAGAAGGAGATGCAGGTCGCACAGGAGATCCAGCATTCACTCCTTCCCAGCAATGTCCCCGATGTAAGCGGGTATGATATCGCCAGCCTCTACCGTGCGGCCAAGGAAGTCGGCGGAGACTATTACGATTTTGTCACTGTTGACGAAGAGACGCTTGGTGTTGTCGTGGCCGATGTTTCGGGCAAGGGCGTCCCCGGATCTCTCGTCATGACTATGATCCGTACAGCGCTGAGGATGGAGGCGAGGGGAAGCAGGTCGGCAGCCGACGTTATGGCCCGGATGAACGACTTTGTGACCGAGGACATGAAGAAGGGTATGTTCGTCACTATCTTCTATGTGATCCTCGATTCAAAGAACAGAGTCATAAGCTACGCCAGTGCGGGACACAATCCCATGATCCTGTTCAGAGCCGAGACGAACGAGACTTTCTTCCTCAATCCGCGCGGGTTCCCCGTCGGCATCAGCCTTCCCGACGAGAGCCTCTTCAGGCGCTCTATAGATGTCGAGAAGATCAAACTGAAGAAAGACGACATGCTCGTCATATATACGGACGGGGTCACCGAGGCTATGAACGATGCACGGGAGCAGTACGGAGAGGACCGTCTGCTTGCCCTGATCAAGACATGCGGCAAGAAGTCGCCTGACGAGTTCATCGACCTGCTGAACGAGGATATCAGGGAATTCACAGGCGGGTATCCGCAGAACGACGATATCACCGTAGTAGCGGTGAAGGAAAAGTTGATGGCCGACGATGTCCTGTTCGGCATCCGCAAGAAACTGCTCGACCTCGTTGAAGTCGAGGGGCTGACGGTAGCCGAGGCCTGTTTGCGTATGAAGGTATCGCCTTCGACCTATTACCGGTACAAGAAGCGTCTGACCGAGATGGGAGAGCGCGGCCTGAGGAACAAGTCGCTGCGCGAGGATGAAGAGATAAAACGCGTCAGCCTTGAACAGCGGAAGGGTGTTCTCGAGATCATCAGGAACAATCCGAAGTTCGGCGCGAAGAGGATCGCAACCACGTTTAATGAAGGCAAGGACGAGAACGATTTTCTCACGCCGTCTCTTATATACGACGAGCTCAAGAGGATGCGTCTCAATACATACGAGAAGAGACTCGAATATCTCAGGCGCAACAGGTTCATAACCGAGGAAGAGTTCCAGGCGATGCTGGCTGGTGAGGATGTCGTGGTGGCGCCCGCGGCCGGCGCTCCGGAGATCCCGGTCGGGGATATGCCCGTTCCTGAAGAAGTTAACGAAGAGATCCCCATACCAGCTGATATCCCGGACAGCGCCGTACCGACTGAGACGACGATTCCGGGACACCAGCCTGCCACCGTTTCGAAGTTCGAGGAGAAGGAGCCTGAGGACGAGGTCGAGAGACTGCTCGCATCGGTCCTGGGCGAGGATTCACCGGAGGGCGGCCTGATAGAGGTTCTGAATCAGGACGAGGAGACGGGGATCATCGTCATCAAGGTTGTCGGTCATCTCGATTCGAGTTCGGCCGGAGAGCTCGAGATCTTCCTCGAGAGCGTGTACGAATACGGATTCTCAAAGATAGTAGTGGATCTGGGCAGTGTGCCGTACATCAGCAGCGGCGGCTGGGGAATCTTCACCGGCCGCGTGAAGACGCTCAGAGAGAAAGAGGGCGACGTCGTTCTCGCCGGAATGTCACCCGAGGTATTCGATATTTACGAGCTGCTCGGGTTCCAGGACATCATCATGCACTTCCGGAATGTCGATGAAGCGGTCGATTTTATTACGCTCCCGTTTGATGTCAGGCAGGAAAGGCTCGAGATAATCTCCGGTAATGTCTCTGAGGGCAAGCGCCTCAAGCAGAGGATAAGCGCGGTTGCGGAGGAAGAAGCGGAGGCGGAGGAGGAAGGGGCCGTTCCGTGGTCACCATTGAGGATCGAGGCTGGCACAGTCGGAGAAACGGGCGAGATCACGATACTCAGCCTCATAGGGGTTATAGACACAGTCAGCTGTATGAAGCTCAAAGACATTCTGGAAAAACTCGTCGGCAAGGGCGTATTGAAATTCGTCATCGACATGTCTTTGGTAGAATATGTCAGCAGCGCCGGATGGGGTGTTTTCGCTTCTAGGATAGATGAAGTGAGGCGCGCCGAGGGCGATATCAAGATATTCGGAATGGATCCTGAAGTTGACAGTATCTTCCACCTGCTCGGCTTTGATGTGATCATGCGATCGTTCAGTATCCTTTCTGAAGCGATAGAGGATTTCGAACGTGCGTCCGCCCTGGCCGGAACGCCCGTGGGGATTGAGCCGGCAACGGTCCAGGTAGAGGATGCCGAAAAAGCTGTCGAGAAAACTGTAGTGGATGATGTGTCACCGCCTTCTCCGCAGCCGGACCGAGACATGAGCAAACTGCAGTTTGACGTGTCGGCGAGGAAATCGCCGGACGGGAAATCGATGGTTCTCGATATATCCGGCGCTATTGACGCGGCGACATCGGCCGTCTTCGAGGACAGGCTGGAGTTCGCCGTCGTGGATAAGCCGAAGTTCCTTGTGCTGGACCTCTCCGGAGTGATCTACATAAGCAGCAGCGGCTGGGGAGTCATCGTCAAATATATGCAGAGGACCGGGGCATCAGGCGGAAAAATGGCGCTTTCAGGGATGACACAACCGATATTCAAGATATTCAGGGATCTGGGATTCGAACCGCTTATACCGCACTTCATGAGCAGCGGAGCCGCTCTGGCGGAGCTTTCAGCGCCGGCAGCCGAATCACCTGTAGAGAAACCGGTCGAAAAGATCAAGAGTGCTCCTCCCGTCGAGGAAGTCGTCAAAGCGGATCCCGTACCGGTCGATTCATTCAGGTCAGATCCGCTGCCTGAGAAGACAGAGGCTCCTGAACTGGAGAAATCCGGCGTCGCGCCTATAGAGCCGGTAGAACCTGAAAAGGTCGAGAAACTCGATGTCAAACTTGATCTCTCTGAGGAGACAGGCGAGGCTGAAGGTAAAGATGGCAAGATCCGGAAGATCGGATGGGGCGAGTACGGCAAGAAGCTGTTTGAGCGAAACAACAAGAGGGCCGGGAGGAAGAAGAAGGAATGAAAAGTTTCGCGATAATGACGATGAAGGGGGGGACGGGTAAGACGACTACCGCAGTCAGTCTGGCTCACGGCCTGACTCTCAGCGGCAGGAAAGTGCTTCTCGTCGACTGCGATCCCCAGCGCAACGTGGCCGTTACATTCGGAGTCAAGGGTGAGAAGGGGCTGGACGGTCTTCTCATGACGGGCGATGTTGACATAATCCAGGTAAGGGAGAATCTGTTTATCATAGATTCCGGCGGCCGCCGTCTCGTCGAAGTCGAGCTTCAGCTTGGAAGGCAGGAGAAGCGCGAGGGGAGGATGCGGGACGCGCTGGCGCATCTGAAAGGCTGTGACTATGTGATCTGCGACTGCCCGCCCTCCATGAACCTGATAAATGTGAACGTACTCGCATACTGTGACGAGGTAATAGTCCCGGTGGGTATGGATTATCTCTCCGAGGTGGGAGCCCGCCAGACGATGGAGATCATCGAAGAGATCAAGTGGTTAACGGAAAAGAGCACGATCGAATTCAGGATACTGCCGACTTTTTATGATTCCCGCACGAGAATATCGACAAAGGTGCTGGATGACCTTAAGAAGCATTTCGGCGACAAGCTCTTTAAGACCGTGATAAGGGTAAATACGGCTATAAGGGAAGCACCCGGCTCAAATAAGACTATATATGAGCACGCCCCTCTTTCCAGGGGAGCGTACGACTATTACAAGCTGACCGAAGAGGTGCTTGCTCTCGAAAATGAGAGTTGAAATTCCCGTCAGCCATCCTGTTTTTCTGTATTCCGCGGAGGAGATATGATATCATCGCCGCATGCAGAAGGAGATATGTTTGGACAGCTTTGAGTTAAGGGAAGAGATTCGTCACGGCGGGGCCAGTTATTTCCTGCAGACGAGCTATAATCCGGAGAACGGGCAGATCAAGAGTTCGTTCTTCCGGGACGGGTCTGTTTTCGATTCTGTCGTCAGGATAGTCGAGGAAAGCGGCGAGGAGGAGCTGAGGGAACTTACCAAGGAGATCCATCAGCGCAACAAGCGGAGTTTCCGGTTTATCCTCGACGCGCGAGACAATATCGGCAGATCCGACGATCCCAATCCTCATCTTCGGCTGGCCGAGACACTCCTCAGAAGGAACCTCTTCCGGGAAGCGATATCCGAGGCGGAGACCGCTGTCGAGAAGGGCGCGAAAGACTCGAGAGCGTGGATGGTGATAGGGGAAGCCTTCTTCAAGCTGAATGAACTCGATATGGCGCTTGACGCTATCAGAAAAGGTATCGAACTCAGCCCGGATTACCCCGACCTTCATAACCTGATCGGAAAGATATTCCTGCTGCAGGGTATGTGCGGCATGGCCGTAGAAAGCTTCAAGAAGTCTATAAGCCTGAACATATATTATGGTGAACCCTATCTGAACCTGATCCGGGCCTATCTGACCAACACGATCATAAAGCAGGACTATGAGCTTTCCCGGGGGATCGAGGAAAAATTCACGTCCAATTTCGAAAAGGCCGGACAGCTCAATCCCAACCTGAAGGAAGGGATCCTCGACGAGGTCAAGGAGAGTTTCGCGAAAGAAGAGTACGAGAAAGCCCTGGAACTGCTGGACAGCATAGGATCGGCCAATCCCAGGAGCCTTGTGGACGATATAATCCTTGAACTCTACCTGATGCTGATACAGAGCGGAGACGAGATCGAGGAGGGGGATATCGAGAAATATCTCGAAAAGGTCGAGGAGATACTCGACAGGAACCCCAACTTCGCCGATGCCTGGAACTCACTTGGAATCTTATATACCGCAAAATGCAAGATATTCATGGATAAGGCCAGCGTTGCGTTTGGAAAGGCCCTGGACATCAACCAGGATTACGAAAAAGCGAGGAAAAACCTGAGGCTTACGGAGAACGACCGACAAGGCATTTTTATCCTTTTAAAGGCATTATTGGACTGAAAGTTGCAGTTAAAGACCCGAGGCTACCAAACCAGGAATGGCTACGTATGGATAAGCTGCTTATAGATGAAGAAAAGGTCGAGGACATTGTCGTCCTGAAGCTGCAGGGGCTGGTCGATTCCGGCACGTCACAGCTTATGGAAGGACGTCTCAACGATGTGATCTCTGGCGGAAACGTCAAGATCGTCGTAGACCTCGATCTCGTAGATTACATTAGTTCCGCCGGATGGGGGATTTTCGTCGGTGAGATCAAAGGTGTCAGAGAGGGAAACGGCGATATTAAGCTCGCCTCGATGCGTCCCGATGTCAGGGAGGTATTCGACCTGCTTGAGTTCAATACTCTGCTCACACCGTACGATTCCCGGGGGGATGCTCTGGCAGCGTTCGAGGCGGAAAAAAGAAGCGAACTTGCTTGAGCACGGAAGTAAAGGGGAACCTGACAGATGAACGACATCAACATTTCCTTCTCGAAGCCAGACGAGAATCCCGAAGTATCGGTCATATCCGTGAAGGGATATGTCGACACCACGACCTCGACTGATCTTGAGGAGAGCCTTAAGCGTCTGCTTGGCAAGGGCCGATACGACATCGTGATCGATCTCGGTGACGTCAATTATATCAGCTCGGCCGGGTGGGGTATCTTTATCAGCGAGATAAAGGAGATCAGGGAAAACGGCGGGGACCTGAAGCTTGCCGCCATGATAGGCGACGTCTACGAGGTCTTCGAACTGCTGGAGTTCCAGACGATCCTCGAGAGCTTTGACACGGTCGAGGAGGCCGTAGGAAGTTTTGGAGAAGCTACGACAGGCAAATCAGGCAGCGAGGAGAATCAGGTCAAAGCCTGATCCACGGGCCATTTATTTTGAAATGACAGGCCTCCGCCTAACGGCGGAGGCTTTTTTTATTATCCGTCAGGTGCCATGCTCGGTTAAACTGTTCCCGTTCTTCAGATGGAGGAAAGTTGGAAGCATCGACTTGGACGATTGTGACAGATCCCGACCCATGGAGGATCGCCGCCGGCGCGGCGCTCGTGCTCTATGCGCTCTGGGCGTATCGGCGGACCCTTCCGCCTCTTTCCCTGTCCAGGCGGGCGGTCCTTGCCACTTTAAGGATAGCGGGGTTTGTCCTTCTTGCCTTTTTTGCACTCGACCCCTCGATCGTGACACGGAGCGAATCGTCGAGATCCCCCATTGTCCCCGTCCTGCTCGATGTCTCGAGGAGCATGAGTATTGTTGACAGCGGAGTAGAATCACGGATCGGTACGGCCGTCAGGGCAGCGGGCCGGATCGCCGGGATCCTGGACGGAGCAAGAGTAGAGATACTGCCGTTTGCCGCCGGACTGTACGGGGCACAGGTCTCCCTCGACAGTATCCCCCAGGCTGACGGTGAAGGAACGGATATTTACGGGGCGATCACGAGCGCGGAGAGAAGATACGCCGACGATAATCTCGCGGGAATGATCGTTATATCAGATGGACGTGTAACAAGAGGGATGAAGGGGATGCGCGAGCCTGGCCGTGTTCCTGTCTTTGCCATCGCGGTCGGCGATACGGTCGAAGGAGCGGACCTGTCTGTCGACAGAGTGGAGTACGAAAGGACCGTTTACACCGGGACACGGGAGCATGTAAAGGCAGTGATCCGCTACTCATCCGCGGGCGGACAGCCGGTGCAGGTAGAACTGGTCGAGGGGGGCAAGGTCCTGGACAGGTTCAGTTCGGGAGCCCTTGAAGGCAGCGGGCTGCTCGAGGCGGATCTGGGGTATGTCCCTTCCAGGGAGGGGATCCGGTCGATGGAAATAAGGGTGACTCCGGTCGAGGGTGAAGTGACCGAGGGAAACAACAGGGAGACGTTCAGGGTAAACGCCCTTAAGGACCGGGTCAGGATCCTCTTTTTCGATGGGACACCCGACTGGAACATGACCTTTCTGCGAAGCATCTGTGAGGGATCGAAAAGATTGAGTCTCGAGACCGCGGTCCCTGCCCAGGGCGGAGGATACAGGATAGATGGTGGAGCAAACTGGACGTTCCCCGTCAGCTCAGGGGGATTATCGAAGTACGACCTCGTTATACTCGGCGGAGGCGGAAGCTTCCCTTCGGCAGGGGAAGCGGAAGCGTTGAGAGGATATATCGCTGCCGGAGGAGCGGTGCTGTTTATCGCCTCCGAGAGATCACCCCTGCTCTCACAAGGCGCGCTCACCGTCCTGAGAAGTATCCTGCCGGTAACGGCTGAAGGCTCTCCGCGGGTTGTGACAGGTGATTTCCCGGTTATTCCTGGATCAGCGGGCGATACATCCTGGCTGCCCGACATGCGGGGAAGCGATGCACTGCCGCCGCTGTCCGGAGCTGTCGCGGGCCTCTCCCCGACAGCCGGGGCGCATGTACCGCTGCTCATCAGGGGTTCCGGCCCCGATATGCCGTTCCTTGTCGTCGAGCAGAAAGAAAGCGGGATGTCGGCAGTCATACTGGGATTTCCTGTCTGGAGATGGAAGCTTGCCGGGGATGAGGGGGCCGATTCGTACAATGGCCTGTTCGGCGGATTGATCCAGTACCTTGCCGAGGGCCGTAACGCTCCGACTATAGATGTTCAGACAGACAGGACAGTGTACAGGACTGGCGAATCACCTGATGTCACGATATTTCCTTCGACTGAACGTGCCGGAGAGAATCTCCGGGGCGAGGTGCTCGAGTCCGGGGGAGACGGCGTTCCCGTTGAGACCTTTATCCCCGGACCTGCCCCCGAGATACCGGGGGCGTGGTCGGCCGATCTGGGAGATCTCAAACCGGGCGACTATACGGTCAGGGTAATGGCGGGAGGTGAGGACCATGCCTCCGCGGATGGTTCCACATCATTCGCCGTTGAGGCGCTTTCAGTCGAGATGCTGCGAACATCGGGAGACGCGGGATTGCTGGGAAGACTGGCGGCATCGTCGGGGGGCATCCTCCTCGGTTCCGGAGAGGTCGAGCAACTTGCCGGCCTGATTGATCTGAAAGAGGACACCGTCGTTTCGACTTCTGTGCGGAAGATCCGTGGAAAGTTATGGTTCTTCGCCGCTATCATCTTCGTATTCGCCGCGGAATGGCTCCTCAGGAAGATCTTCGGCCTGGTCTAGAATACTCTCCACCTGATAATACTTGATATCACATCTGCCCTGTTGTAAGCTTCCCCCGGAAGTCGGGGAGGTGGATGATGAAGATGTGGCGCTTCCTTCCTGCGGCCGTTCCTCCGATAATATTTTCGATGATCTTCGCAGCCGGCGTGCGCAGTTCCGTGGTGATCAATGAGGTATATTACGATCATCCCGGTAGTGACAGGGGCTTCGAATATGTCGAACTGTATTGTCTGTCCGAAACAGAGATCTCACTTGAAGGATGGTCGATAGCACTGATCGACGGCAGGACCGGAGCGCTCCGCGAACTGTGGAGGGCCGGAGCCGGGATGGCCATCGATGGGGGAGGGCTGCTGCTGATAGGCGGCGACAGCTGTGCCGTGCCCCCTGACTGTTATCTCGAAGGCTCGATCGAGAACGGCCCTGATGCTGTCGTCCTTCTGAGCGGAGCACTGGAGATCGACCTGGTAGAATACGGTGGTGAAGGCCTTGCCTGCTCTCCGGGCAGTTCACTTTCCAGGTATCCGGACGGGATCGACGCGGGTGACTACGGCACTTCTATGGTCTGCTCAACGCCTACCCCCGGTGACAGGAATTTCCATACCACAGACCTGTTAATATGCTTTAGTGAAACGCCTCATGTCCTTTGTGAATCAGAATATACAGAAATACCCGTTCTCCTGGTCAATAAGGGCCTCGATCGATACTCGGGTACTGCTGCGGTGACCCTGTACTTCAGCCAGGGAGGAATGCGAAGAGAGGCGGGCCGCAGAAAACTGAGCTGCGCCATCGAAACCGGGGAGGACCGTGAGCTCAGACTCCCCTGCGAGGGGATCTTTCGGGGCAGATCGACTCTCGAGGTGGAGATCGAGGCGGAAGGCGACACTAACGGGGCGAACGACAGAGTGTCTGCCGCCATATCCTCTTCCCCCGGCGAAGTCGTGATAAATGAGATCATGTACCGGCCGGACCGCAGTGGCGAATGGATCGAGCTTTACAACAGAACTTCCGAAGAGATCGATCTGTCAGGCTGGGAAGTCAAGGACAGGTCAGGGACCTCATGCTCAATATGTGACGGGGAGGAGATAGCAGCCGGAGATTACATAATCCTGGCGCAGGATCCCGGCATGTTCTCAGCAGCGTTCCCTGCATGCATGGCGGACGTTGTCTGTCTTGCCGGCGGTTGGCCGCGGCTCAACGACGATGGAGGTGACGGGACAGCTGATGAGATCTTCATAATGCGACCTGACGAGAGCCTGGCGGAGAGCGTCTCATATCGCGGCCTTCTATCGGAGGAGAAGGGCCGTTCCCTCGAAAGGCTGTCACCGGAACTGTGCAGCTCGGGAAGGTCCGGGATATGGCTCCGTTGCGGTGCGTCATCCGGAGCAACTCCTGGTGAAATTAACTACTGCCATACCGGAGTCATCCCGATCGAGGGCATGAGTGTCTCTCCCGATCCGTTCTGCCCCGGGACGGACGGGGCCGTGAGATTCTCAGCTGCAGTGTCTGCAGGGGAGATCTCCTGGGGCGCATCCCTGTATGACCTTGAGGGCAGGGAAGTATCGAGGCTCGCATCGGGGCCGGTCGACGCGCCGGCAGTCACATTCGTATGGGACGGCCGTGATAAAGAGGGAAGGCCGGCAGTGACCGGCCTCTATGTCTGCGTGGTGGAATTCAAGTGTGGTGGAGGCGGGGTATGCAGAAGAGAAAAATGTGTCGTAAGGGTGTGGGCCGGGCATCGATGATCATCGTGTTCTATCTCGCGTTGTCATACGGGCGGAGCAGCGCGGGAGATACATGGGAAAGGGGAATGGGGCGAGTGATCTTCCCCCGGAGGGAGCATCCCGCCGCGTTCGACAGGCACGCCGGATATCTGCTCGTCTCAGCGACAGCCGCGAATCCCTTTTCCATACCGGGACTCTGTGAATCGACAGTTTTTCTCTCCGTGGTCCGGGCTGGCTGGTCGGGAAATATCAGGTGGGAACATACCGGTATCGCGGGATATTCGCGGGACCTTCTGGAGACATCAGCTGGACTGGGCCTGCCCGGCGGCCTGTTTCACCTTTATCTGATCGTGCGGACCGACAGCCGGAGCGTCACCGGTTATGGCAGGGAGACCGATGTATCGACATCCTGTGCGGTCTCGGCAGGATCCTCATCGGCTGTTGCCCTTGAGATGGAGTCCGGGGTGGTTTCAGGTGAGGGACGGGCCCGTGCGACGTTCCGTGCCGGCAGGGACGGCACCTTCCTTCTTCTTACAATCGGCAGGGACGGTCGGGGCGAAAGCATCCTCCGGGCCGGCGGGGCCGTCCGCCTTGCCGGGCGAACCCTCTTTCTTGCCGGGTACGATACCGGGACGGGCGAGGTCTCCGGAGGGATCTCGTTCCTCGCTCATGTCCGGACCGCTGTTTCGTGGAGCATCCATCCTGTCCTGGGAACGACATTCTCGGTATCTGCTGGAGCGGTCCGATGAGGCGGGTATGGATGGCCGCTGCGATCCCTCTGATGCTGGCCTGTTCACAGTACCGGGGAACTGGACATGATATTCCAGGGGGAACCGATCCTTCGAAGGACCGGTACCTGGCAGAGACATTTCTCGACACTCCCTCCGCGGGCCCGTCGCTCGAAGCCGGAACAGGCTGTGATCTTGACGGAGCTGGAAAGGTTGTGACGAAAGACGCCTGGCTGCGGATCAGGTCACGATGGCTCAGTGGAGCGGGAAGGATGCGGATCAGGGGAGGAGCAGTAAGGGAAGCTTTTTATCTCTCATCAGAACCGGTTGACAGAGTGAAGATATACTTCGGGGATCTCGTTCCGGATCTCGGGATAGGTCTCGTCTCGAGCGGCAGACGATTCGCGTATCCTTTTTCCTCGAGGCATCCGCTATATCGCCCGGCAGGAGTAAAGGGGTGGACCGGGTTCTATGGATGCTTCATCCGGGGAACATCTGTCGAGATCTCATCCGGACATGTCGCTCTGACCGTCGTGGCGGGAAAGCCGATGAAGCACGGCACCGATGGAGTGGAATATCTCGGCACAAAGGATGTCTCGGGTCTCCGGATCACTGCCTGTAGCGGAGGGATCAGGGCAGGAGTGACGACCCTGGAAGGAGGGTCGCGAAAAGGTGAGAGGATCACCGGTCTTGAATTGACAGCCGTATCGGGAGGCCGGACATGCATGCTCGAGGCGGCAACTCTCCCCACCGGGGCGGTCTCTGTCGTATGGGGGCTGGCGGTCAAGGAAAACGATCTATATTGCGGGATGATCGGCTGGTCGGTCCCTGCCGGGACGGAAGGTTATCTTGCGTCCTTCCCGGGACTGTCAACAGCGTCGGATCGTTCGCGCAGTGGAACCTCGCTCACTCTGCGACGTCGATTCCCGCGGAAGACACATTTATCGGCATGGGGAGAGCTGCGGCGGAGCGATGATGGAGGGAAAAGATATCTCGACAGGGCCGCCAGGATCGAGACGGGGATGAGGTGGAGAAGAGGTTCGGTAAGGTGCGCCTGGTCCTCGAGATCACGGGAGTCCGAAGTCATCGTACCCTACCCGCCGGGCAGTCTTCCCGATATCGATCTCTACGGCGGCTTGACGCTGAACCTCTCATACCGGACCACATCGATACTCTCTTTTGTCCTGGAGATGAAGCACACCGGCAGTGAGGGAGGTGAAGGGACACTTGGCGCGGCCAGGATCACTCTCGCATTAAACAGGCTGTATTCTCGAATCAAGGTCTCCGCCGCTGCCTACAGGTCCGAACGGGGGAGAGCGGGATTCAGTCTCTATGAGCCGTCTGGAGGCGGAAAGTACCCATGGAAGACCCTTTACGGGAGTGGGAGCCGCCTTTCATTCTCCATTCAGACGAAGAAAGGGGGGCTGCAGGCATCAGCGTGGATGCTTCTGACACCGGAAGGCCCTTCGGAGTCAGCATTCAGCCTGTCAGTAGCTATTTGACGCATTTCCAGTAAACTGGAACCATTCATGCATGAAAATGGTCACTATGGAAACAACCAAAACACTATCTTATGACTTTGAGGCCGCCGGCCGCAAGATCGTCACGATTCCGTCAGAACTGCCCTTCTCGGACCACTATGAAGCACTTCGCGGTATACGCGACCGGGAGGAGAGGCAGAAGCAACTCACCGCGATAGCTGAAAAGGGGAACCTGTACGAGGTGTCAGCCGGGATCTCGTCCCATCTCCTCATTGCGGAATACCCTCATCTCGATATCCTGACGATCCTCTACATGGCGAGCAACGGCGATCCAGCAGGCATCAAGCTGCTGTACGCCTCGATGCTGGCCGTTCAGCCGGCAACCGTGATGATCGAAAAGATGGCCGATTTCGTTAATATCAAGCGGGTGATGGACAGGATCCAGAACAAGAGGACAAAGCAGGCCGCACTCAGCGAGGCCGAGGAATGGTTCAGCAGGAAGGTCATGCTGCTTTCAACGGCGCAGAAACTTCCCGACACCTCCGAATACGATGCCGAACGTCCGTGGCGCTCGTGGAGCGAGGGTGTACGCAGAGCCTTGGCGGAAGCGGATGACAGATGGGATGAGGCTGTCAGCGAAAGAGCCAAGGCGGAGATAGAAGCTCTCGACATGAAGATCAGGAATATCGTCGCCTCAATCGATCCTGACAGGCGCGGAGCGTTAGCGATATATCTCGGATCGCTCAGCGAAGAGAACAGGTTCAAGAAGCAGGCTATAGCTGAATCAGTCGGCAAGGGACAGTCGGACCCTCTGATCATCAGGCGAGGCCTTGAGAATATTTGGGAGAATGTGATCTCGTCCCTGCGTGAGTATGAGGCGGGAGCCCTTCTGGCTGACATGTTCGAGGCTCAGACCCAGAAGGCTCACTCGCTGCCCCAGCTCAAAGCCGGCGCGTCACTGATACGATCCCTCAACATGCATCCCGAGTTCAAGAAGGTCCCCGGTTCTATCGACCTGCCCAGTTGCCTTTATCAGTTTATAACCTGCGCCGCAGACGGGATCCTCGAGTCGATGGTTCCCAAGGGTACAAGGCTCGACGCGATACGTGATTCGTCGGGATTCGATTTTGATGATGAGGTACTCACGATCGACCTTGCGAGGATCTCGAGAGGAACTTTCGTCGACGAGGACGGGATGCCGATCAACGTCGACTGGACACTTGCGACTCTGGACAAACAGCTGAGCTACAAGAGCCTCGTGCTCTCCTATCTGGATAATGACAGTTTTCTCGTAGAACTGCTCAACAACCCGAAGGCTAATTCAAAGCCGGGTATCGTGGATATCATTTCACTGAGATGCCGTTCCCTGAGGGTGCTCTCACTCGTTGCGACAAGAAGGGAACTCTTTACAGGATACGCGAACAAGAATGTTCCACTGAACCTTCTGATGAGCCCTTCCAAGATCCCCCTGACCCTGCTCCGAAAGTTCGTCCACGTCAGGTATGTCGATAAGATGAGCCTGGCGCGGCTGACCAGCCGTGGCGGAAATATACGTGACGACGTCAGGCGGGAGATACAGCGCTATCTCGATAGTTCTCACTGATCAGTTTCATTTCCTGAACTTTTTTCTGATCGCTCCCCACGAGCTTTTCTCTGTTCCGTCCGTTCCGCAGTCGGCCCGGAAGGCGCCTATCTGCCTGCATAGGAATCCCGTTGGATGATTGGGTCTCAGGCAGGGGGAATCGAATCTCCTCCCGCGTTCTCCCAGAAGACGCTGTTCCCGACATCGATCATGGTACCTTCCCACAGACTGATCGCTCCACCGGAAGAACTGTACGAGATGATCGAGCAATCGAGTTCAATCTTCGCTTCGGTCATCAGTTGTATGCCGCCACCGTCGTCAGCATCATTCTCAGAGATCGTGCAATGAGTGACTACACCAGGTTCCGATTGGCTGACGGTGATCCCACCGCCGCTGTCGAGCGAGATGTTCGCGCAGATCGCCGAGTCTTCGATCTTGAAATTGTAGTTGTGCACCATTAAGCCGCCGCCGCGGGATTCGGCTTCGTTATTGCGTATCACGCAGTCCGTGAATGTTCCTGTGGTCGAGCTGTTTATCAGAAAAACGCCGCTGCCCCAATACGCGCGGTTGTCGTAGAAGAGACAGTCTTCCACGACCGGGGCACTCACTCCTCCGAACCAGAATCCGCCGCCCTGCTGTGCAGAGTTGCCCGTGAAGATGCAGTTGCGGATCACGGGGGAGGCGAGGTGCCCATCAGGCCGCCGCCCGCGTCGTAATTGACTGGAGCGACACCGTTGACGAAGGTGAAGCCGACGACGACGATATCATTGTGTGCCTGGATGAACATGACCCGGCCCTGGTATTGTGCGTCGAGTATCGTCACCTCGGGGCCTCCGGAACTTCGCAGGGTGAATCCGCCTACATATGTCTCGAAGTAGATCATTCCGTAATCATCGGTATGGCCCTGGCTCGCCCAGGTATAAGTACCGGGAGCCACGACGATCTCGTCGCCGTTGCCGGCAGCATCTATCGCAGTCTGGATCGTAGGGAAATCTCCCGTTCCTGAGGCGTTGACGTTCCATGTACGGGCAGAGGATATATTGGTCAGTGAAAGGATGAAAATGGCTATCAGAGAAAGAAGGTAAGGCTGTCTGGCAGGGGAAATTATTCTCAAATGGGCCTCCTTTTCTATAACTTACTATTTGTAATGGTTATTAGCAAGGGAACTGCGGGGAAAGGAAATATCGTTTTATTGTCCTGCTGGTGTTGACAAACGGAACCATGACTCCTAATATCCGTATGATATATTGTGAATAAGGGCGGATTCATAGAGATCGAACCATTCCAAACAGGAGGAGCGATGCTAGCTAACAGGATGAGCAGGCTGGGGACCGAGACTGCGTTCGAGGTTCTGGCGCGTGCGAAGGCGATGGAAGCCCAGGGTCGAGACGTTGTTCATCTCGAGATCGGCGAGCCCGATTTCGATACACCCGCGAATATCCGTGAAGCGGGCAAGAAGGCGATCGATGACGGATTCACTCATTACGGACCCTCGGCCGGCATGCTGAACACAAGAGAGGTCTTCTCCGAGTTCATCACGAAGGACCGAGGCATAGAGGTAGGTCCTGAAAACATCGTCGTCACTCCAGGCGCAAAGCCGATACTCTTCTTTACGATCCTCGCTCTGGTCAACAAGGGCGATGAGGTCGTCTATCCCAACCCGGGATTCCCGATCTACGAGTCGGTCATCAACTTCGTCGGGGCGACGCCGGTACCGATTCCGCTGAGGGAAGAGAAGGCATTCTCCTTCGATCTCGACGAGATGCGCTCGGTGGTCAACGACAAGACCAAGCTGATCATCATCAACTCTCCCCAGAATCCTACAGGTGGAGTCCTCACCTCGGAAGACATGAAGGGGATCGCCGAGCTGGCGGAGAAGCATGACGCGTATATCCTCAGTGACGAGGTCTATAGCAAGATGGTCTATGACGGCAAGCATGTCAGCATCTATGACTATCCCGAAGTGTTCGACAGGGTGATCCTCCTGGAGGGCCACTCAAAGACGTACGCGATGACGGGCTGGAGACTCGGATACGCATCGATGAATCCCGAGCTCGCGGCGCAGATCGCGAAGATCCAGACAAACAGCAACTCGTGCACCGCGGCTTTCACGCAGGTGGCTGGCATGGAGGCTCTCACGGGCCCGCAGGACGAGTCACTCAAGATGATGGCCGAGTTCAAGGCGAGAAGGGACCTGATCGTCGATGGCCTCAACGATCTGCCCGGATTCTCGTGCCTGAAACCGAAGGGCGCCTTCTACGTATTCCCGAATATCACGGGAACCGGAAAGAAGTCGAAGGAACTCGAGGAGTTCCTGCTCGATGAAGCCGGAGTAGCGGGACTGAGCGGTACGAGTTTCGGTGAGTATGGCGAGGGGTACCTGAGGTTCTCATACGCCAACTCGCAGGAAAACCTGAGGAAAGCCCTGGATATGATCAGGAAGGTCCTCTGAAAACAGTAGATGAAAATGTCGAGCACCCCTGGTGGAGACCAGTCTTCGCCGGGGGTGTCGATTCCGGAGGTAATACTTGGCTGGCGCAATAGATGTGGTGGCCCTCGGAGGGAACGCGATAATCCCGACCGGCGGCACGGGGACTATAGAAGAACAGAGAGAAGTCACTACCCGCTCGATGGAGCATGTGGCCGACCTCATCCAGTCCGGAAGAAAAGTGATAATCACTCACGGGAACGGTCCGATAGTCGGGAACATCCTCGAGAGGAATGAAGCGGCGAAGGACAGGATACCTCCGATGCCGCTGGATATCTGCGGGGCCGACTCGCAGGGCGGGATCGGGTACATGATCCAGCAGATCCTCGGCAATGTCCTGCGCAGACGCGGGATCGACAACCCGGTCGTATCGATCGTATCCCAGGTCGTCATCGATGAGGATGACGACGCGTTTCAGGATCCTACGAAACCGATAGGTCCGTATTATTCTCTCGAAGAATCGAAGGACCTCGAGCGGGACAAGGGCTGGGTCATGAAGGAAGCCGCCAATGGCAAGGGCTACCGTCGTGTCGTGGCCAGTCCCACACCCCGGGAGATAGTCGAGGCCGGTGTTATCACACAGCTTCTTTCACAGGATACCGTCGTTATCGCGGTCGGTGGAGGCGGCATACCCGTTATACGCAAGGATGGAAAGCTCGAGGGGATCGAGGCTGTGATCGACAAGGACAGGGCCGCTTCGGCGCTGGCCTCAGGTATCGGTGCGGAGAACCTTATAATCCTGACCAACGTTGAGCAGGTATACAAAGATTTCGGAAAGCCTGAGCAGATAGGACTGGGAAGGATCGAAGTATCCGAGGTCCGAAAGATGTACGAGGCCTACGAGTTCCCCGCCGGAAGCATGGGACCCAAGATCAGGGCCGCCATCGATTTTGTCGAGGCGGGCGGACAGTCGGCGATCATCACGCATTCGGCCACTCTCAGGGAAGCAGTCGAGGGTAAAGTCGGTACACGAATAGTCCAGGACGGCGCCTGATCAGGGCGTCAGGTGATCATGGATCCGATCAAACTTCCTTACGGAGATTCTGAGATCTCAGTTCCCCTTCCGGGGGGAACCGTGCCGGAATTCGCCGACTGTGCATTTCCCGACCCATTACCTCACGCAACTATTTCAATCGAAAAGGCTCTCGAGAAACCGGAAGGGTGCGGCTCGCTCTCGGGGCTGATCTCCGCTTCCGGCAGGGTTGCCGTGCTGGTCTCCGACCTTACAAGGGGCAGGACAGCGGCGGCCGTCCTCGTTCCTGTCCTTGAATACCTCGACAGGCACGGAGCGGGACCGGACCGAACCACGATCTATATCGCGAGCGGCATGCATCGCGGCCAGTCTCCCGTCGAGATTGAAGCTCAGCTTGGCAGATTTGTTACCGGCAGGTACCGGATCGTTCAACACGATGCGCGGGACAGCTCGACCCTCGTCGAATCCGGTACGACATCCTTCGGGACTTCATGTTATTTTAACAGGGAAGTAGCGGAGGCCGGACTGGTCGTCGGAGTCAGCGCCGTATCGTTCCATTATTTCGCGGGATTCGGGGGCGGCAGAAAACTTATACTTCCCGGTATCTCCGGTGAAGAAACGATCATGGCCAACCACAGGCGGTCGTTGAAGGATGATCCCGCGGAGGGGCTGTCTGACGGTTGCGGCCCCGGCGTGCTGGACGGTAATCCGGTCCACGAGGATATGCTCGAGGGTGCCTCTCTCATTCCAGCGCCGGTCTTTATGATATGCGCAGTGGGTGGAGCGGGAGGGGATCCCGCTTTCATCAGTGCCGGTGATATCACTACTGCTCACCGTATTGCCTCAACAAAGCTGAGTGACATTTTCGCTATCCATCCCGGCAGACGACGCAGGATCGTTATCGCTTCTGCCGGAGGGTCGCCGAAAGATATCAACCTTTTGCAGGCGCATAAGGCGATCAGGCATGCCTCTCTCGCTGTCGAGGATGGCGGACTTCTCCTGATGGCGGCGGCTTGTGACGAGGGCGTCGGCTCCGATTCGCTCGCGGAGGATTTCTCGAGCGGAAGGGAGGCTGTCCCCGCTCGTGTATCGGAAAGGTATACGCTGAACTCCCAGGCCTCCATGTCGATACACCAGATCACGGGAAGGATCGAGGTGAGGCTCTTCTCCCGGCTGCCGGACGAGATCCTCGATAATTTCGGATTCGGTCGCTGGGAAACGGGGGAAGTGCCTTCGGGAGAGGCGCTGGTTATATCCGATGCCGCATCGTTCCTGCCAGTAGTATGAACGGAAATCCCTTCCCAACTGCCACTGAAGCGTGTAGAATCCCAGTCAATCTGTAAGGTATTCAAATGCGTTCGGGAGGTTCAGATGTCCGAGAAGAAAAGTAATCTGTCGCGGAGAGATTTCATTGCTGCGACAGCGGCCGGCCTGGTAGGAGCAGGGATCGCATCGATGCCGGGCGGGAAGACCCTGGCAGAGGAAAAGAAGAAGGCCGGTGGCGAGATCATCACGAGAAAACTTGGCAGGACCGGACTGGAGCTGCCGATCATAAGCATGGGAGCTCTCAACATCGACAGCCCCGGGATCCTCAAGGCTGCTTTCGACAAGGGCGTGCGTCATATCGACACAGCATCGGGTTATCATTCGGGCAGAAATGAAGAGATCGTCGGAGAGGTACTCAAGAAAGAAGGCATCAGGAAAGATATGATCGTCGGTACGAAGATCTTCGTGCCGAACCAGAGGAAAGGGCTGGATGCCGACCAGATCCCCGCGAAGATGATGAAGTATACCGATGACAGTCTCGAGCGGCTTCAGATGGACTACGTCGATATCATGTATGTCCATGTCATGAATAGCGCGGAGGAAGTCAACGACAAGGCGATGATAGAGGGAATGAAGCAGATCAAGAAGTCAGGCAAGGCGAGATTCGTCGGGGTATCGACCCACGAGAACATGACAGAGGTTCTCAACGCTGTGGCTGCTGGCGGCTTCTACGATGTAGTCCTGCATACGATCAACTTCACTCTGGCTGATGACGCCGAATTCCTCAAGGCCGTCAAGAATGCTCACGCCAAGGGAGTCGGCCTAATCGCGATGAAGACCCAGGCGGGCGGCAAGCTTATCAAGGATGACGAGGAAGCGTTGAAGACCTATCCGGAGGGTACGATCGCGGCGGCTGCCCTGAAGTGGGCACTTTCGAATGAGGAGATCACGACGGCCATCCCGAGCTACAAGACATTCGAGATCATGGAGCAGGATGTCGCGGTCGGTTACGATCTCGCTCTGACCGCCGATGAGAAGAAGTTCCTCTCGGAGAAGCTGGAGACCCTGAAGATGGGAATGGGTTTCTGCCGCCAGTGCCATATCTGCAGCAGCACCTGCCCGCGTGGAGCGGACATCGCAACCCTGATGAGGACCCACATGTACGCCGCACGGTATTCCGATTTCCATATGGCCCGTACTACCATCGACCAGACGGGGGGCATCTCGGGCTGTGTCGAATGCGGAGCATGCCGAGCGACATGCGCTCACGGCGTGGATATCGCGAGGAACATAGAAGATCTGAAGCTGATCTACGCTTAGAGGCAGCTTGAAGAAGACAATGACAGCCGGCCCGGGTAAGCCCCGGGCCGGTTTTTTGTTTCTAAAGATTCATTCGGAGGGAGAGGCAGGAGAGCCCGCCGTCCATCTTCTGGAACTCGGACATGTCGACCTCGATGATCTCGAGCCCCCTGTTCTTGAGTTTCTCAAGCGTGACAGGGAATCCGGAGGGAAAGAGTATCCGCCCGTTGACCTCGATGCTGTTCGCGCAATATTTCTCGCCAGGGGCGACAGTGATCACGTCGAGTTCGGAGAACTCATCTATTCCTGCGAGAGTACTATTGGCCAGCAAGATCCCGTTGCCCAGGTAGCTGACATCTGATTTCAGGTGAAGGCTCCGGGCAATCGGGACCGTCCCGCATCTGAACCCGTCCTTTTCGAAGATCGCACAAAGCTGGCCCGCTCCCTCGGCATCTGTCCTGTCAGAGAGCCCGATAAGTATCCGGTCGTCTATCTCGAGGACATCACCGCCGTCTATCCTTCCGGGAGATTCGATCCGGTCGACTTCGGGGCAGAGGGAAAGTGCAGGTTCGATCAGTTTGATCTCGCCGAGTCGCGAAGGATGTCCCGGCCTCGTGATCACCGCGTGGCTGCCGGCTATTACGGCGACATCCTCGACGAAGGTTGAATCGGGGTATTCTTCCATTGCACCGAGCAGGATCACATCCACTCCGCAGGAGCTCAGCGCCTCGCAATAGGCTGTATGCTGCCGCGATGCCAGATCCATGTCGGGGCTTCCCAGGCCGGCTTCTGTCTGGCCCTCTCCGAGCGACATCGCAGGGCGCCTCGCTATGGCCTTTGTAAATGTCCCGCTTTTCACAAGTTACCTCCATCAGGATTTTGCGTAAACATAGGCTCTTTTTTGATGTATAATCAATTGCGGGATGGATTCAAGTAATCTTTCGGCCAGGGAGGCGATCATGGAAAGGAAGAAGGGCGGCCTGAGCAGGCGGGGATTTATTGCTGCAGCCGCGGGAGGGCTCGTAGGAGCCGGTATCGCGGGGCTTGCCCATGCCGGCCCGGCCAGCGAAGAGAAGGAAGAGAAAAAGAAGGGGAAGATTATCACCCGCAAGCTCGGGAAGACGGGGCTGGAGATCCCTGTCGTGAGCATGGGTGTGATGAACGCCAACAATCCCGAGATCGTCAAGGCCTCGTACGAGATGGGCGTGAGGCATTTCGATACGGCGGCATATTACCAGGGCGGCAAGAACGAGCGAATGGTCGGTGAGGTCATCAAGGAGCTCGGCGTCAGGGATGACGTCATCATCGCGACAAAGATCTACACGCCGAATATGCGGGTCGGTGACACGGCGGACGAGACCCGCAGCAAGATACGGATCCAGATAGACGAATGCCTTGCCAGGCTGCAGATGACCCATGTCGATATCATCTATGTACACAATGTCGATTCAGCCGAGTTCGCCATGAACGAGGCTGTTCACGAGGCTATGGAGGAGGCGCGCAAGAGCGGCAGGACGAGGTTCACCGGCATTTCGACACACAAGAACATGAGTGAGGTCATCGACGCGGTCACTGAATCGGGATGGTACGATGTCGTGCTCGCCGCGATAAATATGACGCTGGCCGATGATCCGAGGCTCCTCGGATCGATAGACCGGGCAAACGCTGCAGGCGTGGGTATTGTCGCCATGAAGACTCAGGTCGGCGGCAGGCGCTTCCCGCTTCCCGAGGGTGTAGTCGACTATGACAGCACGACAATCAATCAGGCAGCGCTCAGATGGGTGATGAGGAACGAGAGCATCACTACATCGATACCGGGGTATACTACATTCGAGCATATGAAGGAAGATTTCGATATCGCGTACAATCTCGAATTCAACGAGAAGGAAAAATGCCTCCTCGGTGACTGCAAACTCAAGGTCGGGATGGGGTACTGCAGGCAGTGCGGCCTGTGTCTCGGCGACTGCCCGTCCGGTGTCGACGTTCCCACCCTGATGAGGACGCATATGTACGCGGCGCAGTATGCCAATTTCCACCACGCAAGGGCGACTCTTGACGATATCGAGGCCGGAAAGGGGCTGGAAGGTTGTTCCGGCTGTGGAGCCTGCAGGATCAGGTGCCCGCATTCCGTCGATGTCGCGGCAAAGATCGAGGAATTGAAGCTCATCTACGCGTGACGCCCGGGCGTTTTTATGATAACTTCCTTTTTTTCCGGTGCACCTCGCCGTGCCGGATCCATTAAGCAGCTGTGCATCCGTATGAGACAAGGAGAATGCAGGAATGAAGGTTCTTGTGGTCGGCGGTGGAGGCAGGGAACACACGATAGCCTGGAAGCTTTCGAGATCCCCCCATGTTGATACTATTTACGCGGCTCCCGGCAACGCAGGGATAGCCGGTCTCGGCCAGTGCGTTTCCGTTAACGCGGAGGACAAGCAAGCACTTCTTGACCTGGCGAAGGAGAAGAAAGTCGATCTTACAATAGTGGGGCCGGAAGCTCCGCTCGTATCGGGTATAGTCGACCTCTTTCGCGACGAAGGTCAGAGGATCTTCGGCTTCGACAGCAAGGGCGCTCTCCTGGAGGGCAGCAAGGTCTGGGCGAAGCAGTTTATGGATAAATACAATATTCCTACCGGCGGATTCGCCGTATTCGACAATCATTGTGCAGCGCAGAATGCCGTTGAGGCTGGAAAGCCGCCCTTTGTGATCAAGGCGGACGGGCTGGCCGCGGGCAAGGGCGTTCTGATATGCCAGACCGTGGAAGAGGCGCGTGCCGCGGTCGAAACGGTCATGCAGAAAAGGGAGTTCGGCACGGCCGGGGACAGAATAATCTTTGAAGAATTTCTCGAAGGGACGGAGCTGTCGGTCATAGCCGTTTTTGACGGAAAGGACTACAGGCTTCTCGTGCCGTCGCAGGACCATAAAAGAGCGTACGACGGTGATAAAGGGCCTAACACGGGCGGAATGGGGGCGTATGCTCCTGTGCCGGTTCTCGGTCACGCACTCGAAGAGAAGATAAGGATAGAGATAATCGAGAGGACACTCAGCGGTATACAATCCGAAAAGATCAAGGGTGCCGGAGTGGTCTACTTCGGCCTGATGTTGACACCGGACGGCCCCAGGGTGCTGGAGTACAACTGCCGGTTTGGCGATCCTGAGACACAGGTAATCCTTCCCCTTCTCAAGACGGATCTTTTCGAGGTCCTGTTCGAGGCGACAGAAAGCAATCTCGAGAGTGTCGATTTTGAGAACAGCGATGAAGCATGTACCTGTGTCGTTATCGCGTCCGGAGGTTATCCGGGAGCTTACGAAAAAGGTAAGGAGATAACGGGTATCTCCGGGGCTGAAGAGGCCGGCTGCATCGTTTTCCAGGCGGGTACCAGGATTGAAGATGGCAGAACCGTGACCTCGGGCGGTAGAGTCCTGGGTGTGACTGCAATGGGCCCGACTCTGAGGGAAGCCACGGACAAGGCGTACGCCGGCGTAGACAAGATCGCGTTTGAGAACTGCTTCTCCAGGCGGGACATAGCCTGGAGAGCATTAAAGGACCAGGGATAGCAGACAAAAGGAGATCATCATGGGCGGAGAGATCCAGGTAGCCGTCATAATGGGAAGCGAATCTGACAGGGAGACGATGGAGGTCTGTCTCGGGCAGCTCGAGAAGCTCGGCGTCAAGAGCGAGCTTAAAGTCTCCTCTGCTCACAGGATGCCGGACCAGACGAAGGCATATATCGAAGAGGCGGTCGAAAGGGGCGCCAGGGTATTCATCGCGGGGGCGGGTATGTCCGCAGCGCTCCCCGGCTATGTCGCTTCGGTGACAATGAAACCGGTAATAGGTGTTCCTATACCGTCCGGCCTGCCGAGTGGAATGGACGCGCTGCTCTCCATGGTTCAGATGCCTCCCGGCATACCTGTCGCCACTGTCGCTGTCGGCAAAGCGGGCGCGAAAAACGCCGCGATCCTGGCAGCAGAGATATTAGCTCTTGTCGATGACAGCTTCACCAAAGAGCTTCAGAAGATGCGTGACCAATGGAAAAACCGGTAGAAGGGTATCTGGAGGGACGGAATATAGGCACAGTCGCCTCACTGCTCAGGAAGGGGCGTGTGGCAGTACTGCCCACCGACACCATTTACGGTTTCCACTGCGTCTATTCGAACAGTTTATCCATCAACAGGATAAGGGCGCTCAAGGGCCGCTCGAAGGCGACTGGCCTGATTCTGCTTGTCTCCTCGCTCGACATGGCCGACCGGCTGGTCGGAAGATGGCCGGCAGGTGTGAGAGATGTCCTAGGATCCCTCTGGCCGGCTCCATTGACGGCGATCCTCCCCGCATCGAAAAGTATTCCGGTACAACTGAGGCCGAACGGCGCGGTGGCGATAAGGATCCCCGCCATGGAATCGTTTACCGCATTGATAAAGAAGACGGGAGAACCGCTTGTCTCAACGAGCGTCAACCTTTCAGGCAAGCCTCCTTTGAACAGGATAGCGGAGATCAGGATCGACTTCCCGGGGCTTGACGCATATATTTCAAGACGGGGATCAGGGGGGCGCAATCCTTCGACCCTGATCGATCTTACCGGAAGCAAGGCGCGTATAATAAGGGCGGGCAGTATCGCCCGGATAGCAGCTCCGGCTTTCGGAACTGTATGACTGCGAGGTTAACGAAATGAAATTTTCGATCACTGCTTTAATCCTGGCCTCGGCGCTGATAATCGGATGCGGACAGCCCGGTAGTGAC
>RCNF010000280.1_pt1 | contig 31288 bp, 22 predicted proteins | sample 2041311 | NCBI WGS metagenome assembly RCNF01 (sample SAMN09708228, study PRJNA481090) | Marine sediment metagenome, whole genome shotgun sequencing project. | biome: marine sediment; feature: ocean; material: sediment; isolation source: Sewage treatment plant 2 marine sediment (STP2) ...
CGCCAAGCTCGATCTCGCGGTCAACACCCTCACCATCGTCACTCAGATCTTCCTCACCGGAAGGATCGTGCGGTGGTTCGGAGTCGCCTTCTCCCTGGCCTGGTTGCCGCTGATCTGCGTCATCGGTTTCTTCGGTCTCGGCTTCGTTCCGACCCTCGCGGTCCTCGCCGGCTTTCAGATCTTTCGCCGGGCGTCGAACTACGCGGTCGCCCGCCCCTGCCGCGAGATGCTCTATACGGTGCTCCCCAGGGAGACCAAGTACAAGGCGAAGAATTTCATCGACACCTTTGTCTACCGTGCCGGCGACCAGGTCGGCGCCTGGTCCTACGCCGCCATGGGATGGCTCGGGCTCGGGATGACCGGGATCGCCTTTGCCGCGATCCCGCTCGCCGGTGCGTGGATCGGTGTGGGGCTCTGGCTCGGGAAGAAGCAGGCGGTGATGAGCCGTGAGAGCTCATCACAGGGTTGAACCGCATGGGCGCAAAGGCCATAGCATCATTTACACCCTTGCGGTTCTCACTCGTGCGGGCGAGAATCAATCCCGAAGGAGCCACCCATGCCGCGAGCCGTTCTCGCCATCGACCAGGGGACCACCGGCACGACCGCGCTGGTCATCGGCCACGACTGCTCGGTCCTCGGCCGCGCCTATTCCGAGTTCACCCAGTACTATCCCGAGCCCGGCTGGGTAGAGCACGACGCCGAGGAGATCTGGCGGATCTCACTCGATGTCGCCGAGCGCGCGGTCGCTTCCGCGGACGTGGAGGGCGCCGAGCTCGCCGCCATCGGACTGACCAACCAGCGCGAGACGACCGTCATCTGGGACCGCCGCAGTGGCCGCCCCATCCACCGGGCCATCGTCTGGCAGAGCCGCCAGACCGCCGCGATCTGCGACCGGCTGCGCGCCGCCGGCCACCAGGACTGGATCCGCGAGCGAACTGGTCTCGTCCTCGACGCCTACTTCTCGGCGAGCAAAATCCGCTGGATTCTGGACCGGGTTCCCAACGGCCAGGCCCTCGCCGAGCGCGGCGATCTTCTCTTCGGCACCATCGACACTTGGCTGCTGTGGAAGCTCACCGGCGGCGAGGTCCACGCCACCGATCCAACCAACGCCTCGCGTACCCTCCTCTTCGACATCACAAAACGCCGATGGGCGTCCGAACTACTGGAACTCTTCGATGTTCCCCGTCTGATGCTGCCGAAAATCCGGCCGAGTTCAGGGATCTTCGGAACAACCCGCGCTCTCGGCACCATCCCGGCCGGAATCCCGATTGCGGGCATCGCCGGCGATCAACAGTCCGCCCTCTACGGCCAGGCGTGCTGGCGACCCGGGATGGTCAAGGCAACCTACGGCACCGGCAGCTTCGTCGTCCTCAACATGGGCGAAGAAGCCACCCTCTCCGATGGCGGTCTGGTGACGACCGTGTGCTGCACCGAGACCGGCGCTTCGGCCTATGCCATGGAGGGATCCATCTTCACAACCGGCGCCGCGGTCCAGTGGCTGCGGGATGAGATGCGGCTCATCGAGACCGCCGCTGAAACCGAGGTCATTGCCGGTCGCGTGACCGACACCATGGGGGTCTATGTGGTTCCCGCCTTCGCCGGTCTCGGCGCGCCGCACTGGGACATGCACGCTCGCGGCTCGATCGTCGGTCTGACCCGGGGCAGCGGACGCGATCAAATCATCCGCGCCACCCTCGACAGCATCGCCTACCAGGTCCGCGATGTCGTCGACATCATGAACCAGGATTCGGGCATCGACATCAGCGAGCTCAGGGTCGATGGCGGGGCCGCCGCCAACAATGTTCTCATGCAGTTCCAGGCCGACATTCTCGGGATTCCGGTGGTCCGACCCAATCTGGTTGAAACCACCGCCGCCGGCGCCGCCTTCCTGGCCGGGCTCGGGGTCGGTTTCTGGAGTGATCCAGAGGAATTGGGACGATCGTGGCGAAGGGAAAGGCTTTTCGAACCGAAGATGGATGGGGCTCAGCGGGACGAGCTTTACGAAGGCTGGCGAAAAGCCGTGAGGCAGGTATTGACGGCGAAATAATGCAAAATCCAGGATGGAGAGCAAACCAGAACTTGAACCTTGGGTCTTTAATCATGCATCCCGAATCTTATTTCTCATCGCCTATTCGGTTGAATCTCTCAATTCCCCCAAAAGTTTCGCTAGAATTGAAATGAAGGGGATCACGCTGCGATGAACCACGAGGAAGGCACACTCGCGACCGACGACGGTCTCGCCCTCTACTGGCAGTCATGGCAACCGCCCGGCGAACCCGAGGGCGTGCTTCTCATGGTCCACGGTCTGGCGGAACACTCGGGGCGGTATCTCAACCCGGTCCGCCACTTCGTCGCCCGGGGCTGGACATGCTTCGGTTTCGACTATCGCGGCCACGGCAAGAGCCCCGGACCGAGGGTTCATATCAACGGTTTCGACGAATTCCTCGCCGATCTCTCCGAAGCGCACCGCCTGGTCAGAATCCGCCACCCGAAACAGAAGATCTTCCTCGTCGGCCACTCCCAGGGGGGACTCCTCTCTCTGCTCTACGCAGAGACAAACCCCGACCGTCTCGACGGGGTCGTGGTCTCTTCGCCGTTTCTCGGCATCCACCCGGATTCCAGGCCGTCGCCCGTGGTCATGGGCGCATCGAAGTTCATCTCGCGCATCATGCCGAAAATGATGTTCTCCAAGGTCGCGGATCCCTCGCTATTGAGCCGAGATCCCGAGGTCGAGAAACAGTACATCGCTGATCCGCTGGTCAGCAACCAGGTTTCAGCCCGCTGGGCCACTTCGGTGATGGCCGCCCAACGCACCGCTCTCGCAGAAGCGCCGTTGTTGACCATCCCGACCCTGGTCATGCAGGCCGGCGACGATCGACTCGTGGATCCCGACACGACCCGAACCTGGGTCGCATCGGCACCCGCCGATCTCGTCAAGTACGTAGAGTGGGAGGGTTATTACCACGAACTCTTCAACGAACCGATGCTCGAGCGCCGCAGAGTCTTCGACAAGATGGAGACGTGGCTTGAAAAGCAGGTAAGCTGAGCCCCTCAACGAAGGCGCAGAAGACGCAGAGATCCATCCCAGGTGAACAAGCTACACTGCACGGGTGATCGTGACCCTGAGACCCGATTGCACCTGGTTTCGGTTGGCGAGAAAGGCAGATCATGCAAACCCGTTGGAAACTCATCCTCGTCGCATTGTCCGTCATTGTGCTTGTTACCTTCGCAACCTGGGTCGTCCAGCCGCTCGGGGCCGACGGTGGCGAGCGCGACGAAAGCAAACGAAACAAGCCGAACGTGATCATCCTCGGCTTCGACGGCATGGACTACGAATTGACGGCGAGAATGATCGACGAGGGCCGGCTGCCGTCGTTTGAGCAACTGGCCGATTCAGGGGGGTTTGCTTCCCTGGGAACCTCCATCCCACCCCAGAGCCCGGTTGCGTGGTCCGATTTCATCTCCGGCACCGACGCCGGGGGCCACGGGATCTTCGACTTCATCCACCGCGACCCAAAGACCATGACGCCGTATCTGTCGACCAGCATCGCCAGACCGGGAACCATGTGGGGCTTCGGAAAATGGCAGGTCCCGTCAATATTCAACCCCGGCTCGGTCGAACTCCTGCGGAAAGGCAACGCTTTCTGGACGGTTCTCGAAGAACACGGTGTGCCGACAACCATCATCAAAATGCCGGCGAATTTCCCCCCGTCCGGCACCGCCGGGCACGAATTGAGCGGGATGGGGACGCCCGATGTTCTGGGCACCTATGGAACGTTTTCCCTCTTCACCTCCGACCCGTTCGCTCCCGGCACCGAGAGCGTCAACGGCGGCGATGTCTATCAGGTGGAAGCCAAGAACGACCGGATCGACACCAGGCTCTTCGGACCCGACAACCCGTTCCTCGTCAAGCCGACCCGAGTATCCGCCGAGATGACCGTCCATGTCGACCAACAGACCAACGCCGCGAAGTTCGTCATCGGAGACGAGGCGTTCATCCTCGAGGCCGGCGGTTGGAGCGAGTGGATCCCCGTTTCCTTCGATCTGATCCCGACCCAGGCGCTCCCGGCCATCGCCCGTTTCTACCTGCGTGCGGTGAAACCCCACTTCGAACTCTATGTATCACCGCTCAACATCGACCCCACGGCCCCGATCATGCCGATCTCGACCCCGGATTCCTATGCCAAGCATTTGTGCAAATGCACGGGCTATTTCTTCACCCAGGGCATGCCGGAGGATACCGGGGCGGCCAAGGCCGGGGTCCTGACCGTCGATGAATTCCTCGCCCAGGCGGAGATTGCCGGCGATGAAAACATCGAACAATTCAAATTCATTCTGGATGAGTTCAACGAAGGTCTGCTCTTCCACTATTTCGGCAACACCGACCTCGTCGGGCACATCATCTGGCGATCCATGGACCCCGATCACCCGGCCTATGTCGCCGAGGAGGACGCGAAATACGCAGAAGTCATGCCCGAACTCTACGAGAAGATGGACAAGGTTGTGGGCTACACCCTCGAACACATGCCGAAAGACACCCTGCTGGTCGTGATGTCAGATCACGGGTTCTCTCCTTGGCGGCGGGCCTTCCACCTCAACACCTGGCTCAAGGAGAACGGCTATCTGACCCTCAAAGACCCGGACAAGGCCGGGGAGTATTACTCCAACGTGGATTGGACAAAGACCCGGGCCTACGGTCTCGGCATCAATGGCCTCTACCTCAATCTCAGCGGTCGTGAGAAGGGCGGCATCGTCGACCCCGAAGACCGGGATCGAATGATCGCCGAGATTGCCGGAAAGCTCCGCGCGGTCATCGACCCCACAACCGGCAAAACCGCCATCTCGAAGGTCTACATCCGCGAGGAGACCTACACCGACGGTGGCTATCTTCACATCGGGCCGGACATCCAGGTCGGCTACGCCAGGGGTACCCGGGGTTCCGACGAGTCGGCCATCGGTGAGATCCTGCCGGAGGTCCTCACCGACAATACCGATCGCTGGAGTGGAGACCACTGTATGGATCACGAGGCCGTCCCGGGGATCCTGCTCACATCACGGCCGCTCAAGAAAGAGGCCACCGAGCTCAAGAATCTGGCCGCCGCGATCCTCGCGGAGTACGGTTTGGAGTATCCGCCCCCCCGCGCCGAGTAGTCTCGGCGCGGCCGTTCCCGTTCCCGTTCCCGCGTCCGATGACCGGCACCGCGGCAGCGGCAGCGGAACGCAACGCCGACACCGTGAGCCCTCAGCAGAACGCGGACTCGGTGCCTGGCTCTCTTTTCGCCGCGAAAAGGTGCCTGGCTCCGCTCCCATCGCGATGGTGGTTGGAATGACTCAGCGCCTCAGCGGTTCAATCCCGCGATGCCATCGAATCCCCATCACTCTTGGAGGGCGGCACGGGGTCAAAGCCACCCTGGTGAAACGGGTGGCACTTGAGGATCCGCACCACTGCCAGCCACAGACCGTAAAGCCCGTGGGTCTCGATGGCCTCGGCGGCATAGACCGAGCAGGTCGGCTCGAACCGGCACGCCGGTGGCATCAAGGGCGAGATAAACCGCTTGTAGAGGCGGGCCGGATAGGCGACAACCCGCCAGAAGGTCTCGAACCTGAGGTGAGCGGTTCTCACTGGCGACCTACACCAATCTCTTGCGCCCAAGGCGGTTGCGAAAATGCTCGGCGTACGGCCACGTACGACTCCGCTTTTCGCAACCGCCTGGGCATCAATATCTTGGCGCACTTCATCCAGCAGAACCCCTCACCTCAGGTTCAGCTCACCCCCACCGCTGCAGCGTCGCGATCCGAAAGGACCCCACCGTCCGAACGCTCCTTGACGGTGCCGTCCCGTTTCCACGACCGCTCACAGCGCGGTTCTCCACGGAGATCGACGACGGTGACCGCCGACTCGTCGCCGGTGCTCATGGAAAAGCGGCTGACCCCGAAGAGGTCTGCGAACTCGGCGGCGAAGGGCTCGATGGCCTCGGCCCGCTCGGCGGGAAGGACGATCTCGATCCCGGCGTCCAGTGTGTTCTTGATCCCCTGAGCCGCCTTGGCGTCCTCGAGGCTCTTGAGCACCTCGGAGCGGAGCTCCATCACGACCGGCCAGCCCTCACCCACGTCCCAGTCGAAGCCCTTCGGCAGCGATTCCAGATGGACCGAGCTCGCGTCGTCTTCCTCGAGACCATGCAGCGCCAACCATGACTCGTCCGCCGTGTGGACGAGCACCGGGGCCACCATTCGGATCAGCCCGGTCGCTGCATCCCAGAGCACGGTCTGCGTCACACGACGCCGACGACTCGTCTCCGGGTCGCAATAGAGGCGATCCTTGACCGCGGTCATGAAGACCGAACTCATGGTGTCGTTGCAGAACTCGAAGATGGCCTCGACCACCCGTTTGAATTGGTAGGTCTGATAACCATTGTCGACCTTTGAAATCAAATCGGCGAGCTTGGCCTTGGCCCACCAGTCGAGGCTTGTTCGATCATCATCGGTGAGTTCGACCCGATCGGTCTCTGGGTCGAAGTCCTTCAGATTGCCGATCATGAAACGGAGTGTGTTGCGCACCTTTCGGTACTCGTCGGATGCGACCCGGAAGAACTCCCAGTCGACCTTCATGTCGTGGCTGTAGTTGAGCGAGGCGGTCCACCAGCGGCAGATGTCGGCGCCGTGCTGTTTGAGCAGATCCTCGACGTCGATGGCGTTGCCCAGGCTCTTGGACATCTTCTCGCCCTCGGCGGTGACCATGAAACCGTGGGTCAGAACGGTCTCAAAGGGCGAGCGCCCGGTCATTCCCAGCGCCGGGAGCAGCGAAAGTTGGAACCAGCCCCGGTGCTGATCGGATCCCTCGAGATAGAGATCGCACGGGTAGCCGATCCCGCGCTCGCGCATGACTGCGTTCCAGGATGAGCCCGACTCGAACCAGACATCGAAGATGTCGTTGCCCTTGACGAGTTGGGAGATTCCGTCGCGGCCCGCCCGGCGCAACCACTCGGGCGCTGCATCATCGGCGGCAGGGTCGTAATCGGCGAGGATCGTCTGCGGATCATCGGTGAACCAGGCATCGGAACCGTTGGCCCGGACATAGAGCGCGACCGCCAGAACCGTCGCCTCGGTGAGCACCGGACCGTGGTCGGAGAGAAAGGCGGGGATCGGCAGACCCCAGGAGCGCTGGCGGGAGATGCACCAGTCGGGCCGGGTCTCGAGCATCCCGGCAAACCGTTTCTGACCCCACTCGGGAACAAAGGTGATGTGGTTGCCCGCCTCATCCATGGCGCGCTGGCGAAGACTCGTGGCCTCGTCGCCGAAGGGCCGGTCGACACCGACAAACCACTGTTCGGTGGCCCGGAAGATGGTCGGTGTCTTTGATCGCCAGTCGTGCGGATAGCTGTGGAGGATCTTGTGGTGCTTGAAGAGGTGGCCCGAACTCTCGAGGGTGGACACGACCTTGGGGTTGGCACTCCAGACATCGAGACCCTGGAGCCACTCCGGAACGGTTTCGTCGAAGGTACCGTCCTCCAAGACCGGGCAATAGATGTCGAGGCCGATGCGAAGACCGGTCTCGTAGTCCTCCTGGCCGTGTCCCGGCGCGGTGTGGACCAGCCCGGTACCGTCCTCGAGGGTGACGTAGTCGGCTGTCACCACCGGCGATGTGCGATCGATGAAGGGGTGGAGGTACTCCACGCCGGCATCGGCAAGCTCGGAACCCTTACAACGACCGAGGCACTCGGTCTCCTCGCCCAGTACCTTGGCCGCGAGATCGGGAGCCAAGACCGCGAGGCGCGTTCCACCGCCGTGCTCGAAACGATAGAGACCGTACTCGGCCGCCGGCCCGACGGCCACCGCCAGATTCGCCGGCAGGGTCCACGGAGTCGTGGTCCAAATCATGAGATCCACCCGCTCGCCGGCCGGCGCCGAGAGCGATGTCGGGAGCGCACTCGCATCCTTGACCTCGAAGAGAACGTAGACCGAGACATCGTGCCGGTCGTGGTATTCGAGCTCGGCCTCGGCCAACGCCGTACGGTTCTCGATGGACCAGTGGACCGGCTTGAGATCCCGGTAGACGAGCCCTTGTTTGACGAGCGCGGCGAAGACCTCCAGGACCGCACCCTCGTAGGCGGGGAGCATGGTCATATACGGGTGGTCGTAGTCACCCGAGGTGCCGAGCCGGATCATCTGCTCGGCCTGGATCTTCTGAAAACCCGCGGCATAGTCACGGCAGCGATGGCGGATCTCCATGGTGCCGAGTTCGGCGGCATCTTCACCGAGTTCCTTCATGACCTTGTGTTCGATGGGCAGCCCGTGGCAGTCCCAACCCGGGACGAATTGGACCTCGTTGCCCGCCATCTGCCGGCTGCGCACCACCAGATCCTTGAGGATCTTGTTGATGAGGTGACCCATGTGGATATTGCCGTTGGCGTAGGGCGGCCCGTCGTGAAAAACAAAGGCTCCGGCCGGGTGCGGCTGTTCCTGCTGCCTGCGGTAGAGATCGATGGCTTCCCACCGCTCCTGGAAGCGGGGTTCTTTGGTCAGAAGCCCGGCACGCATGCTGAATGCGGTCTTCGGCAGGTGCAGGGTCTCGCGATAACGGTCCTTTTTTTTCTCTGCTGACATCTTCGGGGCTCCAGTGGTTGGGATCGCCCGGGCGGCGATCCGGCGTATTCTAGCGCGTTTCAATGCCGAAGCCATCAGCTGACAGCCAACCACTCGTTCGAAGTTCGGGCGATTCAGCCTTGCACCGCCCCAAACCGAGGAATATCATCCAACTCTCGCTTGTCGTAGTAATGACGCCGGAAATCGAGACAGTACCACCGGTGTCAGGGGAGACTCCCGAGTGAATCGAAAGAATGATCTCAGCGGCCTCGATCGCCGCGACTTCGTCCGCTTGCTTTCAGGCAGCGCCGCCGCCGGACTGGCAGGCGTCTCCGCAGGTTGCGGCGGCGGCTCCACCACCGACAAACGGGTCATCGTCCTCGGCCTCGACGGCATGGACCCGACCCTGATCCGCGCTCTCATCGACATGGGCCGGGCGCCGAACTTCAAAAAGCTCGCCGAAATGGGCAGCTTCTCGAAGCTCGGCACCACGATGCCGGCATTGAGCCCGGTGGCGTGGTCGACCTTCATTACCGGAATGTCACCGGGGGGGCACGGGATCACCGATTTCGTGGTGCGGGACCCGAAGACCTATATGCCGGTCTTCTCGATCTTCGAAAACACCGAACCGGATGTGGTCTTCTCCGTCGGCGATGTCCATCTGCCGATCAAGGGCGGAGGACCGGTCAGTCGACGCCAGGGAACCCCATTCTGGAGCTATCTCACCGAGCGCGGCATCCCGGCATGGGTATCGAAGATCCCGACCAATTATCCCGTCGATGACACCGCCACCATGGCGATCTCGGGAATGGGCACCCCCGATCTCGCGGATGCCTACGGCCTCTTTAGCTATTTCACCTCGGATCCGTTTGAAGACTACGCCGGGATGGAAGGCGGCACCGTCCAGTACGTCGACATCAACGACGATGTCGTCCACTCCAACCTTCTCGGGCCGGTCAACGGGCTCAAAACTCTGCAGGACGACAGTCACGACCCCTACATCAACACCACCAAGATCCCCTTCACGGTCTATATCGACCGCCAGGCCGACGGGGTCCGCCTGGATATCCAGGGCCAGAGCATCCTCCTCAAACGCGGCCAGTACTCGCCCTGGGTCTCGGTCGAGTTCGAGCTGCTTCCGATCGTGGGGACGGTCCACGGTAACGCCCGCTTCCTCCTCAAAGAGGTCGGCCCGCACTTCAAGCTGTACGTGACACCGATCAACATCGACCCGGTCCACCAGCCCGAGGGGGTGGTCTACCCGGCCGAACTCGGCGCCGAGATCGCCCGCGACATCGGGGCCTTCTGGACCAAGGGCCTGCCGTGCGACACCAAGGCGTTTGACTACAAGGTCATCAATGACGAGGAGTATGTCGGCCAGGCCGAGCTGGTGCTCAAGGAGCGGATGGCGCTCTTCGACCACCTCTGGTCGGGCTTCGACACCGGGCTCTTCTACTTCTACGTCTCGTCCACCGACCAGGACGCCCACATGATGTGGCGCAACATGGACAAAACTCACCCCATGCACGCGGAAAGCGACCCTCGTTTCGCTGGCTACATCATGGATCTCTACGCCGAGATGGACAAGCTGGTGGGTAAGGTCCTGCCCGCGGTCGATGACAAGACCCTTCTTCTGATCTGCTCGGACCACGGTTTCACCCAGTTCGGCCGCCAGTTCCATCTCAACACCTGGCTCCGAGACAACGGTTGGCTTGCGGTCAAACCGGGCACCGAGAAAAAGCCCGAGACCTCGATCTTCGACATCGACTGGAGCAAGACCGCCGCCTACGGGATCGGTTTCAATGCCCTCTACCTCAATCTCGAGGGCCGCGAGGGAAGCGGTATCGTCGATCCGGCCAAGGCGGGCGAGCTCACCGCCAAGCTCAAAACCGAGCTGCACTCGGTCGTCGATGACGAGACCGGCAAGAAACCCATCGCCAAGGTCTATGACCGGGACGACTTGTACACCGGTCCCAAAGTCGGCGAGATGGCCGAGATGCTGGTTGGCTACACGCCCGGCTACCGCAACTCCTCGACCTCGTTCATGGGCGCCACAGGGAGCGAAATCATCAACCTCAACCCCTGGGCCTGGTCGGGCGACCACTCCATGGCCAAAGATCTGGTTCCCGGAACACTCTTCTCAAGTCGTCAGGTGGCTGCGAAGAATCCCAACATCATCGATCTTCCAGTGACCATTCTCGACTGGTTCGGGATCGAGCGGCCTTCACAGATGGAGGGCAGTTCGATCTTCACGACCTCGTAAAACGTTGACCGAACCCGGGAATCGGCGAGCTTCTCCTGTGGTAGGGTTTCCCCACTGAGCGACGATCTTGGAGGAATGAATGAGGCTCCCGAAATTCGGTGTGATTTTTTTGATTGGAGCGGGAATCCTACTCCCATCCCCGGTGGTGACGGCCGGTGACGCGGAACCGACTCAAGAAAACCGTTTTCTCGGCGACCGGTGGAATGTGAGGCTCTTCGGCAACCTCAGCGATTTGAGCAGTGATGTCTCGGCCGGTCAGGAACTCGGCGCCATCATCAACCTCGAGAAACTGCTCGGGTTCGACGAAAACAATGTCACATGGAGCTTCGATGCGTTCTACCGTCTCACCAAGAACCGCAAACACACGCTGCGCTTCGGGTACGTCGACTACACCCGGGACGCGTACGCGGCAGTTTCCGGCACGATCCCCATCTTCGATGTCGAGTTCGTCGGGGAGGTCGACAGCCGATTCGAAAACAAGGTCGGGACGTTCACCTACCAGTACAGCTTCACCAACACCCGAAAGACCGAGGCGGGGATCTCGGCGGGCCTCGGTTTCTACAAATACGGCCTGAGGCTCGAGGGCCAATACGTCATCAATGGCGACCCCGAACTCGGTGAATTCGGCAGCCGGTCGGAAGACGTCCTCGCACCCGTCCCGACCATCGGCTTCTTCATCAACTACGCGTTCCGGCCCAATCTGATCCTCGACCTGAGAGCCTCATTTATCAGCCTCGGCATCGGTGATCACGAGGGTCGGATCTTCAACAACGCCGCAATTCTCACCTGGTACTTCACCCGCCACTTCGGTCTCGGCATCGGTGTTGCGGGCTCCGATGTGGTCTACGAGAACACCGGCGGCGACAACCGCATCAAGGTCGATCTTCGACAGACCTCCCTCACCCTGAACGCATCCCTCGTTTTTTAGGAGATCACATGAGAATCGCTCATTTCGGAATTGTCCTGATCCTGCTCATCGCCGCTTCGCCGGTTGCGGCCCAGAAGGTCTATGTCGACTACGACACCTATGCCGACTTCAACTCGTACAAGAGCTTCGCCTGGGTGGATACCAACACCACCTCGCTCAAAATGGACTATCCCGAGGTTGACTCGATGATCAAGAACAACATCGAGTACTACATGGTCAAAGGCGGGATGGTGGAGGATCTCAACGATCCGGATCTCTATGTCACCTACCACGCCTCGACCAACAACCAGACCCAGCTCATGACTTCGACCTTCGGCTACGGCTACGGCGCCGGCTGGAACTGGGGATCCTACTGGGGGCCGATGATGACCTCCGGAACCATGGCCACCGAGTTCAAAAAGGGAACCATGATCATCGACATCTGGGATGCGCACAAAAAAGAGGCGCTCTTTCGGGGAACGATCACCAACGTCTATGTCAACGACCCCTTGAAGGTCATCAAGAAAATCGACGATGGGATCGACAAAGTCGTTAAAAAGTTCCGCACAATGCGCGCCAAGGAAAAGAAGTAGGGCTGGAGAAACACATGTACAAAGCCATCGGCCTCACCATCATCATTGCCATCGCCATCGTGGGCATCGCCGCCCCCGCGGCCGCGCAGAAATCCTATATCGACTATGACCGGACCGTCGACATGAAGAGCTTCAAGACCTACGCCTGGGCATCGACCCCCGATGTTTCGGTCTATGACGACAACCCGCTGATGCACTCACGAATCAAGAATGCCATCGAGTACTACCTGGGCAAGGGCGGGATGGTCGAGAACACCGACGATCCCGATCTGTGGGTCACCTACTACGGCGAAGCAGACCGTGACTTCCAGATCAACACCATTGCGACCGCCGGCTACGGCTTCGGTGCGGGTTGGGCCTGGGATCCCTATTGGGGCAACAGCGCCGTCGGGATGACCGCGACCACACCGGTCGAACAGAAGGCGGGAACCCTCGTCATCGACATGTGGGGCGCGAAGACAATGAAGATCGTCTGGCGCGGGACCATGACGGCCACCATCCCCGAAAACCCCCAGAAGAGCCACAAGAAGCTCGACAAGGGCATCGAAAAGATGGTCGAGAAGTGGCGGAAGATGTACGCCAAGGATCAGGCGGCAGGACAGTAAAGCTCTTTTCAGAATTATGAATTATGAGTTTTGATTTATGAATTCAGGGCAGGGATCTTCGACATGGATGCGAAGAGTCGAACACTGGTGAGGGGGCGCGACATGGACTATCGAACTGGACGGGCTTTGGCGATTCTAGCGATAGCGGTCGTTTTGATCGGGAGTCTTGGGTGCGCGGCGACCAAACCATCGAGCGACCCGTGGACCACTCACTATATCGGCTCGCCCGACGATGTTTGGACCGCAATCCACATCGCGCTTGTTGATCTCGACTATGACGTCGAATCCGAAAACCGAGAGGATGGGATCGTCCGCGCGGTTCGAACGTTTGACGAAACAGGTTCCTCGGTGGTGCTCTCCATCGATCAGATCATGCTCACCAACGACGTCAATGTCTATGTCCGAGTTGCCGCCGGACCCAACGAGCCAGCCATGGGTTGGGACCAACAGGAAAAGCACGCCAAGGACTTCCTGGCCCTGGTCAACGGGTTGCTCTACAAGTAAGTCCGACCCGCCGGATCACCATGTCGCGGACGGTTTGACACCCTCCCCTAGGGGTCCTCAGACAGCCGAATCGTGTATCGGGGATTCCCTCAACAAGAAGCTATTGGATATATCCCAGGCTCTTGAGCTGCTTGAGAGTCTCGTCGTCGAGTGCGGCGTCGGTCCGCAGCTCGGGATCGAGAGAGGTGGCGCTGATCATCTTGGACCACGCCTCGAGATCACCAGTGAGCTTGGCGAGCTTGTCGGCTTCATTCTCGGCAATGTCGGTGAGTTCGAGCTGATCGGCGGCGGTGTTGAAGAGCTCCACCGTCCCTTGATCTCCCGTGGCCACGGCCCGGAAGCCCGCCAGCGCCACGAACCGTTGACCCTCACCCTCACCGAAGGCGATGTAGGGCGGCGTCGCGGTGCCGTTGATGACCGGCACCAGGCTCGCACCCTGGATACCCGCGGGAAATTCGGCGCTCGAGAGGTCAATGAGCGTCGGCATGAGATCCATGACTTCGACAATCTTCGAATTGGCGCCCGCCATATGACCACCGGGGAGACGGATCATCATGGGGACATGGGTCACGGGCGCATAAAGCGTCTCACCGAAGAGATCCCCGTGCTCCTGAAGGGCGAATCCATTCGTCCCGAGTACGACCAGGGTTGCCCTCTGGTCGAGCCCCTCGGCTTTGAACTCGTTCATGAACTCGCCGATGAAGGCATCGATCAGCTGGACTCGGGCGGCGTACCAGTCGCGAACCCGCGGCATTTCGTCGTCACTGAAGAGCAGCGGGTTCTCGCCTCCACGCGATGCCAGAACCTCGTTCACCCGCTCGGCGCCGACGGCTCGTTCCGCACCGAGGAGTTGTTCGATCTCGTCCAACGCGCTCGATCCCCAGCCGGCGATGAGCAGCACGAAGTCCTCATCGGCGTGTTCGCTCATCCAGAGCCGACCGTCGAGGCCGGGGTTACTCACCACCTGATAGGAATCAAAACCCTGGGCGAGGCCGTAGTCGGACCCACCCGGCGCTCCCTCGACAAACGCCGCGGTGGCGACGCCCTGCCCCCCGAGGACTTCGGTCAGGGTGACGGCATCGGGTTGGAGAGAATCTCCCGGCACCCGTAGCCCGTTTGTGGTCGGATACAGCCCCGACAGCATTGAAGCCAGCGAGGGCACCATCTCGGGTGCCTGGGCGAAGGCCCACTCGAAGCGCACCGACTCCGCGGCCAAGGCGTCAAAGGAAGGTGTGGCCACCGGTGCGCCATAGGCGCCCAGGGCATCCGCCCGGAGCCCGTCGATGGCGATGACCACCACGGGGTGCGGTCCCACCGGGAGACTCACGCTTGCCTCCTCCACGGCGGTCCCGCCGCCGCACGAGAGAAGCAGAACCAAGGCAAGAATGACGAACGAAACGACGGCCAGTTGTTTCATCTTTGCAACACCCTCCTGAAACGGGGGGAGTCTACCATGCGGTCCCGGAACCGCGGCCGGGGCCGTACCCGTGTCCGCGTCCGCGTCCGATCCCGTTCCCGATCCCGATCCCGATCCCGTTTCCGTGTCCGTTTCCGATCCCGATGCGATGATCCGAGTCCGAGTCCGAGTCCGGTATCGTTCCGAAACCCCATCCGATTCCACCGGCGCGGTCACGGTCCGGTCGAGGAACACCCGTGACGAGTTCTCCGGAGCCACCCGTTGCATTGATCGGCATCGACGCTCTACCTTCGCCGGAAAAACTCACCGCCGAACAATGCAACAAATGGCACCACTCCACGCGTACCGGATGGAAAACCCTCTCCACCGGGACGTGCCGGGTACGTAATTGTCCCGGAACGACCATCCGGCTCCGCATCACGCTGCGCACAATTGCGCTACCGGGCACTCCACGGGTAACGCGACGGGGTCAGGGTCTACCGGCTCAGAAGGAGGCCACCGCTCGCACGGACAGCGTGGTCACAGTCTTTCCGGCTTCCCTCTTATGACCACGCTGCCCGTGCGACGCTGGGACGCCAGGGACGTCCCATAAGGGCGGGGTTGAGGGAACTCCGAGGGGGGGTGGCCATCGCTCCACGGTATCCGGTACCATACGGTCTCCGCCTCGGCGGAATTCCTCAATATGGAGACACTTCCCATGACTCGTTCGCTCATCGCCCTGATTCCGCTTCTCACTCTCACTCTGGCATGTGCGCCGGCGACACCGCCACCCCCAACGCTCGACAACGGCCTTCTCCTCGCCCTCGCTGTCCTCGAAAAGGGCGCCGACGGTCGTCCTGTGCCTCAGCCCGCTCAGCTTGGTATCCTCACGGACACCGGGGACGGCTGGAGCTACGCCCCGATCTCGGATCCCGACTCCAACGTCTTTCACAAGGCCATGGTCTACGAGCCCCGTCCTGGTGAAGCCGGCATCCTGACCGCCGGTGGCACCGGCGCCCACCTGAAATTGTGGCGCGACGGGGCCGAGCCCGAGGTGTTGTGGCAGGCCGACTTCGGCGGCAAACACAGCCGGATGCGCGATGTCGAGATCGCCGACATCTTCGGCGACGGCACTCAAGCGCTCGCCGTCGCAACCCACGACCAGGGCGTCGTCGCGGTGATCAAACCATCGGGCGACGGGTGGGAAGTCATGGAGATCGACAGCGAACCGAACACATTCGTTCACGAGATCGAGGTCGGTGACCTCAACGGTGACGGAGTGGTGGAGATCTACGCCACGCCGAGCCTGCCCAACAAACTCGATGGCACCGCGCAGCCGGGCTGGGTCGTTCGCTATGTCCCCGCAATCGGCGAAGGGCGGGTTGATGTCGCCGATCTGGGGGACCGTCACGCCAAGGAGATCCTGGTTGAGGATGTCGACGGAGACGGCACCGACGAGCTCTATGTCGCTATCGAGGCGGTTGCCGGCGGCCGGGTCGAGATCCGCCGCTACGACGCCGACACCGATCCCGCCGAGGGCTTTCTCGTGGCGAGCCTCGAGGACAAGCTCTGCCGATTCCTGACCGCAGGTGATATCGATGGCGATGGCAGGAAGGAGATGGTGGCGGCCGCCCACAAGAGCGGGCTGTGGCTCCTCGAGCCCGGTGATGACCCGCGCGGCGCTTGGTCCATCACCTCCATCGACCGCAATTCCGGCGGCTTCGAGCACGCCGCGATCCTGACCGACCTCGATGACGACGGGATAGACGAACTCTACGTCGCCAACGACAACGCCGGAGAGATCAACCGCTACCGCTGGCAGGACGGATCGCCGGTCAAAGAAACCCTGTACACTCACCCGGAGGGCCTCTCCGGATTCACCTGGAACATCATGCCGGTGCCGGTTGAACTGGTGCCGGGCGGCTGAGAAAACCGGCGACGCCAACGAAAGGGAGTGTCATGGTTCCCACCAGGTCTCGTGAGGTTCACCTCATCAACCGACCCGAAGGCCAGCCCACGCCGGGTGATTTCGCCATCGTCGACACCACCATCGACGAACCCGGTCGCAACGAGGTTCAGGTCCGCAATCTGTGGCTATCGGTGGATCCGTACATGCGCGGGCTCATGGGCACAACGCGAACCTATGTCGATCCCTACCATCTCGGCGAGGCCATGACCGGCGGCGCCATCGGAACCGTCGAGATCTCCAACCACCCAAAGCTCGCCGAGGGTGACCTCGTGCTCAGCAACCACGGTTGGCGCGATCGTTTTGTCGCCAACGGCGACGCTGTCCATCCCATCGATCCGAATCTCGCTCCACCCCAGGCCTATCTCGGGGTCATGGGAATGCCGGGTTTCACGGCGTGGCTGGGGATCCATGAGATCGCACGCCTCGAGGCGAGAGAAGCGATCCTGGTCTCGGGCGGCGCAGGCGCGGTGGGTTCGGTGGCCTGCCAACTGGCGAGGCGAATGGGAGCGAAGGTCGTCGCCAGCGCCGGGTCCGATGACAAGGTCAAGTGGCTCGAGGACAACGCCGCGGCCGAGGCCTTCAACTACCGCAAGACAAAACACCTCTATCGTCAACTGGTGAAGATCTGCAGGGACGGTTTCCACGTCTATTTTGACAATGTCGGCGGTGATCACCTCGAGGCTGCGCTGATGAGCATGCGCAACCACGGCCGGGTGGTCATGTGTGGGATGATCGGTCAATACAATGCCGAACACCCACCGGCCGGCCCGAGTTCACTCATCGTCGCCATCACGAAGCGATTGACCATGCGCGGTTTCATCGCCTTTGACCACGCCGAACTCGAGCCGAGATTCCAGGCGGAGATGGCCGGACTCATCGCCAGCAATCAGATCCGCTGGACCGAAACCGTCTATGAGGGCCTCGAGAGCGCTCCGGCTGCATTCATGGGTCTGTTCTCAGGGGCGAACACAGGGAAAATGCTCGTCCGCCTCTAGGAGTGTGTAGTGAATAGAATTGGCGGCGCCTTTCGGGTGTCTGGCTCTCTTTTCACCGCGAAAAGGTGCTGCCTGGCACCCCTCCCATCGCGAACCCGGAGCGACGACCTCAGTCAACGACGTCCGGCGCCATCCTGGTGAATCTGAGCGGCGCGTCTGAACCACCGGCGTGGATCAACAGGAAGGGTCCGTCCACGGCCACGCGGTCGATGGCGCCGAGCGCCTTGTGGAATCGATCCTCCTGATCCATCACCGCCTCCGGACACATCATTTTCGTGCCCGCAAGCGGACCGAATGACAGCTCGCCATCGGTGAAGGTGTAACTCCCGGTGTAGCGGTTGCATCCGCCACTGCCCGAAACCCGGCCCTCGCCGTCGAAGACGAGCGTCGTCTGGACCATGTCCATGACCCCTCGGCCGCCGAGATCTTCTAAAAGCCAGTCGCCCGCAAGCTCGGTCGCATCGGGGATTCGAGAGGTGGCCTGAGCGGACTCCGCCGCCCCGGATTCATCAGCCTCGCCCACGGTTGTGATCGACACCGTCTCATGCTGCTCGGCCTGCGGGTCCGAGGCGGAACACCCCAACATACAGAGAGCCGCGATCGCGAGCGGAATCACCAGTCCAGAGCGTGCGACCCGCATGGTCTCAGCCGTTCCCCACGGTCACCGATACGCCCGAGAGGCTCTGGGTCGTGACGGTAATGGCGATGGGCGGGTTTTTCTTCAGGGCCTTGACAACGATCTTCTTGTCGGCCTTCCGATTCACCTTGTAGCGTTCGTCGATGGCGAAATCGAGCTCTTTGAGGAGATCATCCGTAATGGACTTGGGCTTGGCCTTGGCCAGGACGTTGACGCGAACCTTGGTCGGCTCCCCACCCTGAGGCTGAACAACCAGTTCGATGACGCCCTTCGTCTGGGCCTTGCCATCGACGCTGACCAGGGTTTTCTGTCGATAGTTGATTGGTATCGCCGCCACAGGAGGTTCGGCCGCCTCGGCGGGGGCGGCTGCAGCGGCGGGTTCAGCTTCGGCCTTGGGCTCGTCCGCCGGGGCCTCAGCGGCGGGCTCAGCTTCAGCCTTGGGCTCCTCTGCCTGGGCCGCGGCGGCGGGCTCTTCGTTCGCGGGCTCGGGAACGGGCGTCGGTTCCTCCTGGGCGTATGCGGCGGGAAGAGCAAGCACCAGGAGGCCCAGCAGCACCATCAAGGAGATTGGATACAGATTCGCGCGGTTTCGGGTATTCATATGTGATTTCCTCCATTAGTGACACTCATGGTGCCTGGTTTCGAGCACGAGTATATGCTCAACCCGACCCAGCTTACTCCGGCATCTCGGGTGCGAGTTCGACCTCGACGGCAAAACGGTGGCCGTCCTGAGCCGGGCCATCGCTCACCCTGACCACGGCGGCGTCCACGTTACCTGCCCGAAGCACGTCTTCGAGCACCGGGGCCAACGCGCCTCGATCCTGGTCGGGGCCGCTGATTTCAAGCCTCGACACCGGCCAGCGGAGGCTCTTCTGCGCCTTGGTCTTGGTGCCGCGGATCGCGGTGAGCACCTCGACGGCCGCCTCGTAGGTGGCCGCGTGGTCGGGACGCGGGACGGCTGCGACCTCAGTGATCACCGGCCACTCGGCGGTGTGAACACTCGGATGATCGTTGTCGGCAAACCGCCATGACCAGACCTCTTCGGTGACGAATGGGACAAATGGGGCGAGCAGGCGGAGAAAAGCCTGCAGCGCCCAGCTCAAAGTGGCCACCGCCGAACGCCGGCCGGGGGTGTCCTCCTCGGCATAGGAGCGCAGCTTGACCAGTTCGAGATAGTGATCGCAGAAGCTCCAGAAGCTGTCCTCGATGACCTGCAGCGCGGTCGCATAATCAAAGACATCGAAGGCGCGCGTCGCCTGGTCGATGACCGTCCGTATCCGTTCCACCAAGGCCAGATCGAGGGGTTCGGTGATGCTTTCAACACTGGGCATCTCGCCATCGCCCACCGCTCCCTCGAGCTGCATGAGGACAAAGCGGCTGGCGTTGAAGACCTTGGTCGAAAGCCGCTTGCCGATCTTGAAGACCGCGGGATCGAAGGTCGTGTCGGTGCCGAGCCGCGCCCGAGCCGCCCAGTAACGCACGGCGTCGGAGGAGAACTCGACGAGCAGATCATCCGGGGTCACCACATTGCCCTTGGACTTGGACATCTTCTTTCGGTCGGGATCGAGGATCCAGCCGGAGAGGATGACGTGGTGCCAGGGGATCTCACCCGAGTGCATCCAGGCCTTGACGATGGAGTAGAAGGCCCAGGTACGGATGATGTCGTGCCCCTGGGGCCGGATATCCATGGGGAAGAGACGGTTGTGGCGCTCGTCGTCGGTCCCCCAGTGGCTCTGGATCTGCGGTGTCATGGACGAGGTCGCCCAGGTGTCCATGACATCAGGCTCGGCTGAGAAACCGGCGGCGACGTCGCGCTGATCGTCGGCGTATCCGGAAGGGGTATCGGTGAGAGGATCGACCGGGAGGCTCTCCTTGTCCGCGTAGATCGGTTGTGAGAAGTCCGGTTCGCCATCCGGCCCGACGACGTACCACACCGGGAACGAAACCCCGAAGTGGCGTTGGCGCGAGATGCACCAGTCCTGGTTGAGCCCCTCGACCCAGTGAGAGTACCGGGTCTTCATGTGCGCCGGGTGCCACTGGATCTTGTCGCCCTGGGCGAGGAGCGCCTCCTTGTGCTTGAGGATCCTGACGAACCACTGGCGGGTGGGGACGAACTCCAGCGCTCGATCACCCTTCTCGTAGTACTTGACCATCTGATCGGTGGGTCGGGGTTCTGAGACGAGAGCGGCGCCGTCCCACCCGGGAAGGCTGCCGTCCTCGGCGAGCAGCTCGGCGACTCTCTTCTTCGCCTTGCTCACATAGGTTCCGGCGATCTCGTCGTGGGCGCGCTGCGCGGCAGCCGCGTCCACGCTCTCGAAGGGTGCCGCGCCAAAGGTCGCAGGCAGAACGCGGCCATCGCGGCCGATCAATTGTTTGAGCGCCAGATCCGATTTCTTCCACCACTCCACGTCCATGGCGTCACCAAAGGTGCAGACCATGAGTATCCCGGTCCCCTTCTCGGGATCGGCGTGCTCGGCAGCGAGGATCGGCACCCGTGCACCGTAAAGCGGTGTGATGGCGTACTTGCCGAAGAGCGGCTGGTAGCGCTCATCGTCGGGGTGGGCGACAACGGCGATACAAGCTCCCAGGAGTTCGGGCCGGGTGGTCGCGATGAGTAGCTCACCACCGTCTTCGATCCCGAAGCGGATATCGAAGAAGAGCCCCTGTCTGGGCCGGTCCTCGACCTCGGCCTGAGCCACGGCCGTCTTGAAGTCAATGTCCCACATGGTCGGAGACTCGACGTTGTAGACCTCGCCGCGCTCGACGAGGTCGAGGAAGCTCAGCTGCGAGACTCTCCGGCAGTGATCATCGATGGTGGCGTACTGGTCGGTCCAGTCGAGGGACAGACCGAGGTGGCGCCAGAGGTGTTCGAACGCTTTCTCATCCTCATCGGTGACCACCCCGCATGCCTCGATGAAATTGCGCCGCGAAACATCGTCGATGCTCTTGTCTTTCTTTCCCTTTTTCTTGGGCTCCCAGTCCGGGTCGTACGGCAGCTTGGCGTCGCATCGGATCCCGAGCAGATTCTGCACCCGCCGTTCGGTGGGCAGCCCGTTGTCATCCCAACCCATGGGATAGGCGATGTTCTTGCCGATCATTCGTTGGTAGCGGACGATGAGATCCTGGTGGGTATAGGAAAAAACGTGGCCGACGTGGAGCGAACCCGAAACCGTCGGCGGCGGGGTGTCCACGACAAAGGTCTGCTCCCGCGGCAGAGTCGGGTCCCAACGGTAGATCCCCCACTCCTCCCACTGCTGACGCCATTTGTCCTCGACCTCGTGGTGTTTGTATTTCTTGGGAATCTCGGCCATTCGCTCCTCCACCAGCACGCATTTTTGCGCATCCACTGCGATGTCGGCGCATGATAGCAGAGGAGATTGAGGACCAAGCCAATCGCGGTCCGGGGATAATCAAAAAAGATTATCGACTTGAAATTACTGCAAATAAAACACTTATGGGATGAACCCCCCCAGCTCTCGCCAAGTCGATTCACAACCAGAGCTTGACAACGCGGGTTGCCTGGGCTCTTCTTTGCATCTTATGGCGCACGCACTCATCATCGTTGAATCGCCGGCAAAGGCCCGAACCATCTCCCGTTTTCTGGGTGACGACTACATCGTGGAGTCGTCCATCGGTCACATTCGGGACCTCCCGTCCACGGCCTCCGAAATCCCAGCAAAGTACAAGAAAGAGAAATGGGCGCGGCTCGGCGTCGATGTGGATCAGGACTTCAAGGCGTTGTATGTCATCCCGAGCGGTAAGAAGAAACAGGTCGACACGCTCAAGAAAAAGCTCAAGGACGCGACCGTACTCTACCTCGCAACTGACGAAGACCGCGAGGGTGAGGCCATCGCATGGCATCTGATCGAGGTTCTGAAACCAAAGGTCCCGGTCAAGCGACTCGTCTTTCACGAGATCACCCGCGCCGCCATCGCCCAGGCCCTCGAATCACCGAGGGAGATCGACGACGAACTTGTCGCCGCCCAGGAAGCACGACGAATCCTCGACCGCCTCGTGGGTTATGAGGTCTCACCGGTTCTCTGGCGCAAGCTGCGCCCGAAACTCTCGGCCGGACGCGTGCAGTCGGTGGCCACCCGTCTCGTCGTCGCCCGCGAAGAGTCACGGATGCGCTTCATTGAGGGCGGATTCAGCCGGATCGAGGCCCGACTCGCCGTCGATGGCACCGGATTCTCGGCCCGCCTCGCCGAGCTCGATGACCGCAAGATTGCCATCGGCAAGGATTTTGACTCGGAGACCGGCGAACCCAAGAACCAGAAAATTCTGGTTCTGACCAGCGACAAGGCCAAGGCGGTCGCAGCCGAGCTCGCCGGAGCGAGCTTCACCGCCGACGAGGTCAAGGAAAAACCTTTCACGACCCAGCCGTATCCGCCCTTCATGACCTCAACCCTGCAGCAGGAGGCGGCCCGCAAGCTCCGCTTCAACGCGCAGCGAACCATGCGGATCGCTCAAAGCCTCTACGAGAACGGCTACATCACCTATATGCGCACCGACTCCTTCACGCTGTCGAGCGAAGCGCTGAATGCGGCTCGTTCGCAGGTGCACGAGCTCTACGGCGATGAATACCTGCCCGAAAACCCGAGGGTCTACAAATCCAAATCGAAGAACGCCCAGGAGGCCCACGAGGCGATCCGACCAGCTGGTGACACTTTCAGGACGCCCAAGAGCCTGGCCGCGAGCCTCGACAAGGACCAGTTCCGTCTCTACGAGTTGATTTGGAAGCGCACCCTGGCCTCACAGATGCGTGACGCAATCGGTGTTCGCACCAACATCCGGATCTCCGCACCCACCAGCGAGGATGGCGCCGCCGTCTTCACCACGTCGGGCAAGGTCATCAGCTTCCCCGGTTTTCTCCGTGCCTATGTCGAGAGCTCCGACGACCCCCGCGCCGAGGTGGCCGATCAGGAAAAGCTCCTGCCGAGGCTCGTCGTCGGACAGCATCCGGATGTCGAGGGCGTCGACGCCACCGATCACACGACCCAGCCGCCTCCGAGATACACCGAGGCGACTCTGGTCAAGGATCTCGAGGCGCGAGGCATCGGCAGGCCATCGACCTACGCCACAATCATTCAGACCATTCAGGATCGCGGTTATGTCTGGACCAAGAGTCACACGCTGATTCCGACTTTCACGGCCATCGCGGTGGTCCATCTGCTCGAGAATCACCTACCGGATCTGGTCGACTATGATTTCACCGCCCGCATGGAGGACGAACTCGACGCCATCGCCGGAGGTGAGCGCGAACCCATCCCGTGGCTGCATGATTTCTACTTCGGTGGTTCGAGCGCGGGCGGTGGCCGCCCCATCATGCGCATGGGCCTCCAGGGTCTGTTGAAAGAGACCACCGAGGGAATCCACCCGCGGGAAGCATCGAAGATCCCCATCGGCAAAGACGCCGACGGCGGGGAGGTCGTGGTCCGGATCGGCCGCTTCGGACCCTATGCCCAGCTCGGTGAGGATGGGGCGCGGGCCACGGTGCCCGACGAAATGCCACCCGACGAGCTGACGGTGGAACGGGCCTTGGCTTTGATTGCACAGGCCGAGACCGGCGGGCGCGTGGTCGGCGAATACCCCGACACGGGCGAGGCCATTCACATCAAGGAGGGCCGCTACGGCCCGTATGTCCAGCTCGGCGAGAACGGCAGCGACACCAAACCCAAGATGGCGAGTCTGTGGCCTGGGATGACACTGGAAAACGTCACCCTGGAAGACGCCGTCAAGCTTTTGTCGTTTCCCCGCGAGGTAGGACCGCACCCGGAAACCGGGGAAATGATCACAGCTCTGGTAGGCCGGTACGGACCCTATATCTCCATGGGCAAGGAGAACCGCTCGTTGCCCGGCCATGAGAGTCTGATGCTCTCGGTCGAGGAGGCGGTGGAACTCTTCAAACAGCCCAAGGGCGGCCGCGGGCGGGGCGCTGCCTCGGTGATCAAGGAGATCGGGCCGCACCCCGAGAGCAACGAAAACCTCCAGGTCAAAACCGGTCGATTTGGACCGTACGTGACAGATGGCACGGTCAACGCCACGATCCCCAAGGGGACCGATCCCGAATCGCTCACCATGGAACAGGCGGTGGAGTTGATCGCCAAGCGCGAGGAGCGGATGCGGGAGCAGGGCAAGGACCCGAGGGCGAAGAAAAAAAAGAAGGCAGCGCCGAAGCGGAAGAAAAAGACATAAAGGTATTAGGTATTGGGTCATCGCACTCGCCCCCCGGGCGCGTCCCTCAACATCTGCGATGGAGCTAATACCTAAAACCTAATACCTAATACCTTCAACGAGTTGACACCGAGTATCCCTAAGTGTAAACTCCCGCGGCTTCGTGTCAGGAGGATGAGATATGGCAAGAAAAGGGCATCGCATCATCGTCAAGCTCAAAAGTACGGAGAGCGGCGCGTACATGTACTCGGTGAAGAAGAACAAGCAGAACACACCCGACCGGCTCGAGCTCAAGAAATACGATCCCGTCGTGCGTAAGCACGTGATCTTCAAAGAGTCGCGATAAACCAGTAGGCGGAGGGCGCCGGCCGGCTGCATGCCGGCATAAAGGCCCGGATTCCTCGGTCACACCGATGGTCCGGGCTTTTCCATGTCTAGAGCGCGAGAGGGACACAGAAGGTAGCGAGGGCGGAATCTCGCCCTGCACCTTCGCTCTCGCTCGTGAGGTATTGGGTATCAGGTATTAGGTATTAGCTCCATCGCAGAAAGCCGATGAGGTCAGGGACCGGATGAAACTCTTGAGGATTCGTACGACTCCTCGTTCCTTCCGGCCAGTGCCAAGGTCAAGGGCTGCCATTTTTCTTCCGGTTCGGTTGCGATGACCTAATACCTAAAACCCAATACCTATCCAATTCGCCTCCGCGAGGCACCATCTCGTCAACGACGCGGTGCTCGGCAACGTCTGTGGGATCCACCCACTATCGCGATTCTGTATCATGTTGAAGTCGTCACACCCGGAAGGAGATCTGGCCGACCATGGACGCGCTCAGGGAATTTCTCGAGTTCATCGAATCGTCGAAGCCCGAGTCCGTCGAAAAGCTGATGCACCGCGTTCTCTTCAAGTGCCGCGAACTCGCGGGGGCGGAGGCCGGCACGATCTTCATCGTTCGTGGTCGCGGACGCAGCCGGCAACTCGAGGCGGCCGACTCACAAAACGACGTCATCGCCGTGAAGCCCGCAGCCTTCGTCGTGCCCATAACCCCCTCCTCCATCGCCGGATACACAGCCACCACCGGTGAGACGGTCTTTGTCGAGGATCTCTACGATCTTCCCCGCAGCGTCCCCTACACCTTTGACCGCCGATTCGACAAACGACACGGGTACCACAGCCGTTCGATGCTCTCCTTTCCGCTGCTCAATTACGACCGCATGGTCGTTGGCGTAGTTCAGCTCATCAACCGGAGATCCGACGAGGTCGATCAACCATTGGCATTCGGTGAAGAGCAGGCGGGCCTCATCGTTCCGGTCAACCACATCGTCGGCAGCGCCATCGAACGAGCCGAGATGCTGGGACGCATCAAGGCACAGAACGTCAGGCTTCGCGATCGGAACAAGACCCTAGCCGAGCAGAGGGAGAAGATCGCCGCCCTGCACGAGGAAACCGAAGAGGCATTCCAACTCTCGATCAACCTCCTCGCCCGCGCGGCCGAGGTTCACGACACCAACACCGCGTCTCATGTCCTCCGGGTCAATGAGTATTCCCACTTCATCGCCAAGACCTACGGATTGGCCAAGGAATTCTGCGATGAAATCCGATACTCGGCTCAACTCCACGATGTCGGCAAGATGAGCGTGGACGGGATGGTCCTGCGAAAGAAAGGGCCGCTCGACGACGACGAACGGGCCGAGATGAACCAGCATCCCTATTTTGGCTATCAGATCCTCGAATCCTCCGACCGGCTCCAGATGGCGGCAGCCATCGCCCTCAATCACCACGAGCGCTGGGACGGGTCCGGGTATCCCAACGGGCGGCGGGGCGACGAGACTCCCATCGAGGCGCGGATCGTCGCCTTGGCGGATATCTACGACGCGCTCCGCTCAACACGCCCATACAAACCCGGATTCAGCCACGACCAGACGCGCAGGATCATCCTCGAAGGCGACGATCGAATGGACCCGGAAGGCCACCTCGATCCGGAGCTGCAGCGCCTCTTTGCCGATCACCACAAAGGCATGGCGGAGATCTGGGATCGGCTGGCGGAATAGAGGGTTAGGAGTGAGGAGGTCAGCGCTCCCTCTGGTCGCTGTTAGAAGGTGAGTGTCCGAAATTCATAATTCATAATTCAGATTTAACCTTCAAGCCCGCGGCCAAAGGCGGCGTGCACCCTCACTTTCTAACAGCGAGCGAAGCGAGCGCTCACTAGCGACCGAAGGGAGCGCTGACCTTCTAACTTCCTTACCTCCTCACCAATATCAAGTATCATTCCCCCCATGGGCAAACTCATCGATCCCAACCGTACCCGTCTTGCGCGGAAGGCACGAAAAGAACGGGCCAGGGCAATTCTCGACGCTGCGGATAAATCATTCATCCGCTTTCCCTACTCCCAGATCACTCTTGACACCCTCGGCCAACAGGCGGGCGTCAAACAGGGTCAGGCGACCCTCGCCTATCGGAGCCGCGAAGAGCTCTTCATGACCGTCATCCGCGCCCGGATGAAGGAGTGGTACGACGGCCTCGAAACCAGTCTTCGAAGTTCGGATGCCCCCTTGAGCCACGAGGAGGCCGCCGATCTGGTGGCATCCAGCCTGGCCGAGCGACCCGAGCTGACACGCCTTCTGGGTCCTCTCCACATGTCATTCGAACTGCACGAGGACGGAATGCAGGTCCACCAGTTCTACCACTGGCAGCGGGAACGTCTCCTTGAACTCGCGGATCTGTTGGCTGACCGCACACCCGGAATCCACCAATGGAACGCCTTTGACGCGATCTACCGCGCCCAACTCATCGCCGCCGCCGTCCACCCGTTGAGCCGGCCGGTGGGAAACCTCGCGGTCGATCTCATGGCGGAAGACCACCAGGTCTTTGCCCTCGATGTCGAGGACGAAGTCAAGCGGGTTGTTCTCAGCAGTCTGCAGGGCTGATCACTTCAGGCGAAGCTGACCGCCCTGGACGAGTTTCCAGATCACCAGGAGGGCGTCGATCTCGGCGAGTGGTGAGATCTTGAGGATGTTCCCCAAAGGACTCGCTCCGTCGATGCGGGAGAGGATGAATCCCTCGGTGGGTTCCAGATCGAGCTTCGAAATTTCGCCGATCCCAATGGCGAGTTCGGGCACCGCTGTCGGCCCGATGCCGCACTCGGCGAGCCGATCGCGCACTTCGGACTCCACACCTGAAATCTGCTCACGTAGGACTCGATCGTGGGGCTCGAGGCTTGCGGCCGCCTGGAGGTGGCGAATCGTCGTTTCGAGTTCTCCGGACTCCAAGCGGTCACGAGCGACCTTCACCAGTGATTCACCGGACATCCCGGTGGCGGTGGCGGTGGCGGTCTCATCCCGCCGGATGCTCGAACGAGGACGAACGACCTTGATTCGCCCCTCCTGGACTTCGCGAAAAAGGATGTCGCAGACATAGAATTCGGTCGAATGGGTGTGGAGACAGATGTCTTCGATGGATCGGTCATCATCCACCGACTCGAGCACGCTTCGACATCCCGCGTCCATACCCTCTGCGCCCTCCAGAAGCGGCCGCACCGAGACCGGGACCGCCAGCATCGACGGGATCACCTCGGAAATCCGCTCCCACTCATCGAGGCGGCGCATTCCCTCGAGCACAAGGCCCTGAACACCGAGGGAGATCGGCACCAGTTCGAACTCGGGCAGATCGCCATCGATGAATTGGAACTGGCCGCTGGTCCAGGTAAAGAGATCGAAGATCGCCTCCTCCGCCTTGACCCGGAGCATCTCGTTGAGTCGGTCCTCGGTGATGGAACCACGCTGAACCAGGAGCTGTCCCAGCATTCCGCTATAGCGATCCTGGTCGATGATCGCGCCCTGAAGATCGTCCTCGTCGATGGCGCCCTGACTGACCAGGAAGTGACCGAGGAATTCACGCGGGTCGGTCGAGGTGCACGAGACGATGACGCCCTTCTGGATATAGATCATCTTCGTGATATCGGCGTTGGCGACGCGGATCGTCCCGGTGTGCCGACCATTGGAAGCCCACTGCAACAGATCCGCGACCGGCATGGTTTCGAGATTGCCCTCAAATGCCATACCCGCTCCTAGACCGTTGATCCGGCGGACTTCGATTCTCTCCCGAGATCCCCGGATTTCACTCCTTGTCCTCCACACGGGTCCAATAGGTGTTCCGACCGAGCAGGGACACCCCGATGAAGCCACGCACCTTGAGCACATTCTCGTTGTCGCTGAACTTGACCTTGCACTTGTAGGTCTTGCCGTTGTCGGGGTCGTAGATCGTACCCTTGTGCCACTGTCCCTTGCCCTTGTAAACAAAGTCCTTGGTGATGAGCAGCCCGACGACGGGCTCTCCCTGGAGATCGGGATCCGGGTTGTTGAGGTCGGTCTTCTCCTCCCCCGGCGTCCCTTTCGGATCATCGGGGGGGTAGGTCGGCTCGGCGAGCCAGATGATCTTGCCGAAGTACCTACCGTTCTCTTTGTAGACCTCGACGTGGGCCTCACCGCCGCCGCCCTCCGGGTCGGTGGCCCACAGACCGAGGATTGCATCACCGTCTTGTGCGACGGCCGTTCCCGCCGCCACCAGCACCAGTCCCACGAGCAGCATCGTCAAACGTTGCATCTCGCCCCTCCTTCACTCGAGTTGGCCTTCGATCATACCGCTTTTCACCTCCCAGAAAAACCACCTGCGACTCCCTGCAATCGACCCACGACTTACGACTCACGACTTACGACTCACGACTCACCCTGATCGTGTATCCTCCCCCGGCGATGATTACGGCATCTGACCTCGGTAAGGATTTCGGCGCCCAGACCCTTTTTCAGGGTGCGAGCTTTCAACTCAACCCCGGCGGACGCTATGGACTCGTCGGCGCCAACGGCTCCGGCAAGACGACCCTGCTCCGCATGCTCGCCGGGAACGAGGAGCCCAGCATCGGTGCGGTCTCGCGGCCTCGGAGGCTCCGCCTCGGCGTCCTCGAGCAGGATCATTTCAAGTTCGAAGCACTCCCCATCATCGATGTCGTGATGATGGGTCATGAGACTCTGTGGCAGGCCATGACCGAAAAGGAGGCCATCCTCGAGAGCGCCGAAACCGAATTCAATGCCGACCGCTATGCCGAACTCGAAGACATCGTGGTCAGCCTCGACGGCTATTCGTTCGAGGCCCGTTCGGGCGAGATACTCGAGGGTCTCGGAATCCCAACCGAGCAACACCGGCAGCCCCTTTCGACCCTATCGGGTGGATTCAAGCTCCGGGTTCTACTCGCCCGCGTCCTTGCCTCCGATCCCGACTGCCTCTTCCTCGACGAGCCCACCAATCATCTCGATATCCTGTCGATCCGGTGGCTCGAGAAGTTCTTCCTCGACTTCCCCGGCTGTGCAGTGGTGATTTCCCACGACCATCGTTTTCTCAACAACGTCTGCAACCACATCCTCGATGTCGACTACGAGACCGTCACCCTCTACACCGGAAACTTCGCGGCCTTCACCGCGGCCAAAATCAGCGATCGAAAACGTCGCGAAGCCGAGATCGGCAAACGGCAAAAGGAGATCGCCAACCACCAATCGTTTGTCGATCGTTTTCGGGCCAAGAACACCAAGGCCCGGCAGGCTCAGAGCAAAATCAAGCAGATCGAAAAACTGGTCATCGAGCCGCTTCCAAAATCGTCGAGACGCTACCCGATCTTCAACGTCTCGCCACAACGCCCGAGCGGCAAGCAGGTCATCGAGCTCGAGGGAATCTCCAAGGCCTTCGGCGACAAAAAGGTCCTGAACAATGTATCCCTCAACCTCCGCCGTGGCGACAGGCTGGCGGTGATCGGACCCAACGGGATCGGCAAGTCCACTCTGCTCAAGATCATCATGGGTCACCTCGAGTCCGATGCCGGCGCCCTCGAATGGGGGCACCAGGTCTTCCCCGGGTACTTTGCCCAGGATCACCGGGAGCTTCTCGCCGAGTCCGAAGGCACCGTCGAGGGTTGGCTCGGCGCCGCGTGCGCCGGCCAGACCATCGGCTGGGTTCGCGCCCAGCTCGCCAAGGTGCTCTTCTCGGGCGATGAGGTCGAGAAGCGGGTCTCGAGCCTCTCCGGCGGCGAGGCGGCGCGGTTGATCTTCGCCCGGCTCGCCGTCGACCGTCCCAACGTCCTGGTCCTCGACGAACCGACAAACCACCTCGATCTCGAAGCCATCGAGGCCCTTGTCAAGGCGCTGAAAACCTTCGACGGTACCCTGATCTTCGTCGCTCACGATCGCTGGTTCGTGTCCCAGCTCGCGACCCGCATCCTCGAGATCACCCCCGATCGACTCAACGACTTCGCCGGAACCTACGACGAGTACCTCGCGAACTGTGGCGACGACCACCTCGATGTCGACGCCGCAACGCTCCGCGCCAAGCGGGGGAAGAAAAAGTCCACCGGAGGGCGAGGGGGGACCACCGCCGACGCCGACGAAAAGCGCAGGGCCAAAAAGCGCAAGGATCTCGCCCTGCGACTCGAGGTCATCACGGCCGCCGTCGAGAAGGCCGAGGCCCGGGTCGAGGCCATCGACACCGCCTTTTGCCGGGAGGGCTTCTTCGAGGATAACGACGCCGCCAAGGTCCGCGCCATTCAGCAGGAACGCGATGATCTCCAGAAGGAGATCGAGAAGCTCATGGAGGAGTGGCAGAGCATCGAGGATCAGCTCGCGGA
>RCNF010000156.1_pt1 | contig 31239 bp, 29 predicted proteins | sample 2041311 | NCBI WGS metagenome assembly RCNF01 (sample SAMN09708228, study PRJNA481090) | Marine sediment metagenome, whole genome shotgun sequencing project. | biome: marine sediment; feature: ocean; material: sediment; isolation source: Sewage treatment plant 2 marine sediment (STP2) ...
GCAGACCACGTCAGTGCACCATCGGAGAGCTCGACCTTTTTTGGGCGCGTCACCGCCTTGGACTTCAGCGGTCGTACCGAGACCACCTGAGCGGAGCGCAGAAAAGCCTCAGCCTCTTCACCCTGGAGAGGCAGGCCCCACGAGGTTGCGGGTGCCGAGCCCTCCATTTGCAACGCAGCGGCACACATCAGTACCACCAAAATATTCAGACGCTTGATCCGATGCTGTACCGCCACGACCCGCAACCTCCTGAAGACGATGGCGATTCCGCCGGTCGAACCGCTCATCGTGCTGAGACACGACCGGGCGGCCCGGAGGTTTTGGCGTGGGTTAGCGCAACATCTCGATCACCCGGAAGGTGGGCCGGCGGAACTCCTTTTCCACCACACGCTGGGCGTTGAGGTGGGTGTACTCGACCCGGAAACGCGCCGGCGGGTCGAGGGCCTGGCCGGTCTGGATGTCGATCGGAACGACGGTGACGCGCGCCTGAAAGGCCGTATCGCGCTGTCCCATATAGGTGAGTGGCCGTTCTCCCAGGTACTCGATGCGAACCATCACGAGATTGCGGGCATATGGCTTGAGCATGGCCTGGGCGTCGCCCGGCCGCGGTACTTCACCGCTGCCGATCAACTCGCTGATGCCAGGAATGCCGTTCTCGTCGACGAGAGGGATTCCGGCTCGTGCCAGGTGATCCTCGACAAAGGCCTCGGCCTCGCCTGCGAGAAGCTGTTCTCCGACCGCGATCACCACCGTGCCCTCGGGCACGATCGCGGCTGCGGCCGGTGACTGGAACGATTCGAACTCGTTTTCGGGTTGTGTGAGAGGGGCTTGTTTGGTGGACCCGGTAGGTCTGATTTTTTCTGCGGGAGTCACGGTTGGCCGCGCCGGAACGTCAAGGGAGGCGTCGGGTTGCTGACCGCCAGCCTCGGCACTCGTCCCGGGAGCCGCCAGGGTCACGATCCCGGTCTCCACTGCCCCGGCGTCGCCTTCCACCTCGGAGGTGACCGCTGAGGTCTCCGGGATGATTGACGATGCCTGCTGGGGCGCGGCCTCGGAGGACGCCTTTGCGAACCCAAAGAGCCCCGATCGCCACGCAAACACACCACCCACGACAACCGCCGCGAGGCCCAAAAGGACCACCAGGGCCGCGACGACTGCGATGTTCCGCCCTCGTCCCGGTGGGGCCGGCAGCGGCGCTGACTCCACCACTGGGGTTTCACGATCGGACGCGGGCTCGGTCACTGGTGGTGCGCCTGGTTCCGGCAGATCGCCCGATACGGCCATCGTCGGATCGGTATCGAGCTGGTCGACCTCTGCGGTGGGCGGAGGTGGGGGTGGGGGAGCGCCGCCTGAGGCGGAGACTGCGAGTCGTTCGACGAGGCTGCCGGCAGCGCCTTTCGATGCCAGAAAGGCCTCGAGGCCTCCGATCAGCTCGGCGCAGCTCGACACCCTGAGATCCCGGTCCTTGGCCATCATGCGTTGGACGAGTTTGCGGAGCTCGGGATCCACCTCCGGTTTGAGATCGGCCAGGTCGGGCGGCTCGACGTCGATGATCTGTCGCAGCAGAGCGAGCGGGCTGTCGCCGCTGAACGGCGCCTTGCCGCTGAGCGCTTCGAAGAGGGTGACGCCGAGGGAGTAGATGTCGGTCCGGTGGTCGATGTCCTGATCCAGACACTGCTCCGGGGAAAGGTAGCCGGGGGTGCCCATGAACATCCCGGTTGCGGTCAGGCGGGACACCGCCGCGGTCATGAGGGCGAGTCCGAAGTCGGCGATCTTGACCAGCCCACGCTCGTCGATCATCAGGTTGGCGGGTTTGATGTCGCGGTGGATGACGCCCTGCTCGTGGGCTGCGCCGAGACCCGACGCGGTCTGCAACACGATCCGCGCGGCCTGGATCGAATCGAGTGTGCCCCTGGAACGCAGGATCTGTTGCAGGCTCTGGCCGGAGACGTACTCCATGGCGAAGTAGTGTCGGCCTTCATCCTGGCTGACGGCGTAGATCTGGACGATGTTGGGGTGGTTGAGGCGGGCGGCGCTCTGCGCCTCGCGCAGAAACCTCTCGACGTGCGCAGGGTCCTCTGTGAGGTGTTCGCCGAGAACCTTGAGGGCGACAAAGCGGTTGAGCGACTGTTCGTGCGCCTTGTAGACAACTCCCATGCCGCCGCGGCCGAGCTCGGCGACGATCCGGTAGTGGCCGATTCGTTCCACCATACAAACTCCCCACCCGCTGAAGGGCGTGATCTCGTGGTTGATTGTGGACGGGTCAATGACCTCTTTTGGATGCTAGCACAGGGGCCGCCAAACGCGGGGGACGGGAGACCCGTATAAAGGATGAGATCAGGGACGAGCAATCGTTCAACTCTCCTCCTTCCTCGCCGCCCCGCCGGACCCTCCCGGCGGGGTTGGTGTTTGGGCCGGCCGGTCTCACCGCATGTCCATGGCGGACGGCAAAAGGCGGTGGGTATATCCTTGGGGCCGGGAGATTCGAAGATGCGGTTGGCGATTGCCCAGATTGACTACACGATCGGTGCCTTCGAGGCCAATTTCGAAAAGATGGCGGCGGCGGTGGCGACGGCGCGTTCGTCGCAGGTCGATCTGGTGGTGTTCACCGAGTTGGCGACCGTCGGGTATCCCCCCGGCGACCTCCTGGAACGGCACGAATTCGTGGAGGCAAACCTCGAACAACTGCAGCGGGTCGCGCGTCTGAGCGACGACACGCTCGGCATCCTGGTGGGATTTGTCGACCGCAATGTCTCGGGCACCGGGAAGGGGCTCTACAACGCGGTGGCCCTCTGCGACGGCGGGGAGGTTGTGGCCCGTTGTTACAAGTGCCTACTCCCCACCTACGACGTCTTCGACGAGGCCCGCTACTTCCAACCGGGCACCGACGTCCGGCCGCTCGATTTTCGCGGCGTCAAGATCGGAGTCTCGGTGTGCGAGGACGTGTGGGCCGACCCCGATCTCGACGGCCAAAGCCTGTACTCCCGCGACCCCGTGCTCGAGCTGATCCACCGCGGTGCGCAGATCCTGGTGAATCTGTCGGCCAGTCCCTTCGAGCTCGGCAAGGCAGCCGAACGGCGCGAGCTCGTCCGCCGCTACGCCGCCGACTCGGGCCGGTTCTTCGCCTATGCCAACCAGGTGGGTGGCAACGACGAACTGGTCTTCGATGGCCACTCCCTGGTTTTTGACGGCCGCGGTGAGGTGGTCGCGCGGGCTCACGATTTTGCCGAGGATCTTCTGGTGTACGAGGTTTCGGACGAGACCCTGAAAGGACTGAAGGGCGCTGAGGGCCTCCCTGGCGAGATCCGAGAGACCGCATCGTCACTCGAGGCGGAAGCGTTGGCCGCGCTCGAGCTCGGTCTGCGCGACTATGTCCGAAAGTGTGGTTTCGACACCGTTCTCCTCGGCCTCTCCGGCGGCATCGACTCTGCCCTGACCGCTGCGATCGCTGCCAGGGCGTTGGGTCCGGACAAGGTCCTCGGTGTCGCCATGCCGACCCGGTACTCGTCCGAGGGCAGCGTCACCGACGCCGAGGCCCTGGCGGCCAACCTCGGCATCGACTATCGACTCATCCCGATCGATGGGATCTTCCAGTCCTATCTCGACGAACTGGAAACCGTTTTTGCGGGTCTCGAGGGAGATGTCACGGAAGAGAATATCCAGGCGCGAGTCCGCGGGGCGGTGCTGATGGCGCTGTCCAACAAGTTCGGCCGCCTGGTTCTGGCGACCGGCAACAAGTCCGAGCTGGCGGTCGGCTACTGCACCCTGTACGGCGACATGTGCGGCGGGCTGGCAGTGATCTCCGACGTGCCGAAGACCCTGGTCTACGACCTCGCGCGGTATCTCAATGCCGATCGGGAGGTGATCCCGGAGTCGACCATCACCAAGCCGCCGTCGGCCGAGCTTCGACCCGACCAGGCGGATCAGGACTCGCTGCCGCCCTATGAGGTGCTCGACCGGATCGTCGAGGCGTGGGTCGAAGAGCTCCGTTCGGAGGACGAGATCATCGCCGAGGGCCTCGACCCGGACGCGGTGCGTCAGGTGGTGCGGCTGATCACCCGCAACGAGTACAAACGCCGCCAGGCCGCACCGGGGATCAAGATCACCGCCAAGGCCTTCGGCGTCGGCCGCCGCTATCCCATCGCGGCGAAGTACTGAGCCTGCCTGCCCATCCTCATGTCCGATCAGATTGTGGGTCCGACCTAGGGTGGGCCTTTGGCCCACCTTCAGGCATCCCGTCTCCGTCTCCGAGCCCAGAGCACCCGCGGGCATACGCTCCGGAATGGAGATTCGGAAGTGAACATCCCGATGTTCAGCGCCGCATTGCCCGTGAGTGCCCCCTCCGAAGATGTTTGCGCCCAAAGCACCCGCTCAAGTCGGGGACAGGGGATCGCAAAATTGTTCGGAGACGGCACGTCCGGTGAACGCGAACTGCACACCTGCTGTCATCGTCACAAACCCCAAGGCCCCCAATATCCGCGTTCATCTGCGTGATCTGCGGTTTCTCCGGATGGGACGGTGGGGCCGGCTCCCTTTCTCCCTTTCTCCTCTGCTCCTCTGCCCTCGCCTCGCCACACTCCGCCACCGCCTTTCCCAACGAAGTGCGCCGTTTCGCCTCCTCCGGCTGTGATTGTGGTTGTGGGCGGATGAGAACCGCGAACGGAGGTGAACCATGGCGCAGAGGTTGTTCGGTGGAGTGGTGGCGGTGGTGCTCGCGGTGGTTGCGACTGTTGGCTCGGCCCAGGAGGCGGAAGAGACCATCGGTCTCGGCGAGGTCGGCCAGGGAAGCCTGCTGGCCGCCACCGAGACTCCGGGACGGTACCTCGAGGTGCCGCTTCAAAGCACCGAGGTGGAGATCACCGTCCGGGGATTGGTGGTGGAGGCCGTTGTGGAGCAGGCCTTCGAAAACCGATCGAATGAGTGGCTCGAGGGCGTCTATGTCTTCCCCCTGCCCCAGGGCGCCGCCGTGCACGCCATGCGCCTGAGCGTGGGCGATCGCGTGATCGAGGGCGAGGTCCAGGAACGCGAGGCCGCGCGCAAGGTCTACCAACAGGCCAAGACCGAAGGCAAGAAGGCGTCGTTGGTGGAGCAGGAGCGGCCCAACATCTTCACCACCTCGGTCGCCAATATCGGGCCGGGTGAGTCGGTCGCGGTGAGGATCGCCTACCAGGAGATTCTCGAATACGACTCCGGCCGCTTCTCCCTGCGCTTTCCGATGGTTGTGGGTGCCAGGTATATCCCGGGTGCGCCGGTCGAGACCGCGTCCGAAGGAACCGGCTGGGCCTTCGACACCGATCAGGTTCCCGACGCGTCGCGGATCACCCCGCCGGTCCTTCACCCGAGCGCGGGCAAAATCAACCCGGTCAAGCTCAACGTGACTCTCGATGCGGGCATGCCCCTCGAACGACTCATCTGTCCCTCCCACCCGGCGCAAATCTCCACCGATCAGGGCGGCATCCGCAACATCGGGCTCGAGGGCGCTTTTGCGGATCGCGATTTCGTTCTCGAGTGGGTGCCGGCCAGGGGCCGGGAGCCCCGGGCCGCGGTTTTCACCGAAGAGTTGGACGGGGCCTACTACGTGCTCGCGATGGTGATGCCGCCGGCCGATGAATTTGTGGAGACCGTTCGTCTGCCCCGGGAAACGGTTTTCGTCATCGACACCTCGGGGTCGATGGGTGGCGCCTCCATCCTCCAGGCTCGCCAGGCTTTGCTCATGGCTCTCGACCAGCTGCGGCCCGAGGATTTCTTCAACATCATCGAATTCGACTCGCGCTTCACCGTGCTGTACCCCGAGAGCCGGCCGGCGATGCCGGCGGCGGTGACCGAGGCCAAACTGTGGGTGGAGCGGCTCGACGCCAACGGCGGCACCGAGATGATGGGGCCGGTTCTGGCAGCTCTGTCCGACCGATTCGAGCACACGCCACTTCGTCAGATCATTTTCATCACTGACGGGTGTGTGGGCAACGAGGACGCCCTCTTCGGCGCCATCAACGCGGAGTTGGGACGAAGCCGTCTGTTCACCATCGGCATCGGTTCGGCGCCGAATTCGCACTTCATGGAGCGGGCGGCGATCTTTGGGCGCGGGAGCTTTACCCACATCGCCACCCCGTCGGAGGTTTCAGTTCGCATGGGAGAGTTGTTTGCCAAGCTCGAGAACCCGGTGCTTGCCGACATCGAGCTGGTCTGGCCTGATCCCGACGCGGAGACCTGGCCCGAGCGCGTCCCCGATCTGTATGCGGGCGAACCGGTGGTTGTGACCGCCCGCCTCGCCACTCTCCACGGCGATCTCGAGGCCTCGGGTGTTCGCGCTCATCAGGCCTGGCAGACCGGCGTCAAGCTCTCCGTTCGGAGGAAGAGCGCAGGCATCAACCGGCTGTGGGCGCGGCGCAAGATCGCGGCCCTGATGGATGATCGGGCCCGCGGTGTCGCGGAAAAGGAGGTGCGGGAAAAGGTTCTCGAGGTGGCGCTCGCCCACCACCTGGTGTCCAGGTATACGAGCCTGGTGGCGGTGGATGTGACGCCCACGAGGCCCGCTGACGCCGCTCTGAAGGGTGGCGCTGTCCCCACCAACCTGCCCGCCGGGTGGCAGTACGAAAAGGTCTTCGGCCATCTGCCCAAAGGCGCGACACCTGGCCGCTTCTATCTCTTGACTGCGCTCGTTGCTCTGGCGCTGGCGGTTGCAATGCGCGGTGTTCGTTTGGTGATGTGATGCGTCGACGAGTGGCCTCCGCCCTCTCCGTCCTGCTCCTCGTTGTCGGCGGGGTGCAGGGCGGGCGGGGGGCGTGGATCTACGCCAAGGCGGAGCTGGCCCAGGTCCTGCTCCGGCGCTCGTGGGCCGAGACAATGGCCGGTCGGGAACGCGTCCGGCCGTGGCCGTGGGCCGATGCCTGGCCGGTGGCCCGGATCATCCTCTCCGACGGCGACCATATTGTGCTCGGCGGGGCGAGCGGCCGCAACCTGGCCTTTGCGCCGGGTCATCTCGACGGATCAGCCTCCCCCGGCGGCCTCGGTACCTGCGTCGTCGCAGGTCACCGCGACACCCACTTTGCGGTGCTCGAACACCTGGTCGCCGGGGACAGGGTGCAGCTGGAAGATGCGTCGGGGACCGTCAGCAGCTACAGCGTCACGGCATCCGCTGTGGTCGACGAGAGCCAAACCGAAGTCCTGGCCGACAGTTCCGAACCGACCCTGGTGCTGATCACCTGCTGGCCCTTCGACGCTGTCACGACCGGCGGCCCCCTCCGGTACGTCGTGTGGGCTGAGGGGGTTGATCCCGGGTCAGAGTGAGCCGAACTCCCCCCGTTTGTCATTGGGTGAGCCGGCCTGGCTCCCTCTTGTCATTTCGACCGAGCGACGAGTCCCGGCGTCGTCGGAGGCGAGGCCGGAAGCGAGCGGAGAAATCTCCTGCAGGAAAGCCCTCCGCGACAGCGGTGCGCCGTTTTCGGGCGTTCGAGTGAAGTTGCCTTTTAGCACGGTGTACCCGAGAGGAGCCACCTTTAGCATTGTTTGCCCGAGACGCCCCACGGGTCTGCTGAAGATTGGAGCCTCAAACAATGCAAAAGATGGCACCTCCGCCGGACGCGGCACGTATTAGCACGCGCTACCCGAGAGGAGCCACCTTCAACATTGTTGGCTCGAATCACTCCGCCGACGTGGATGATCGTGTGTCCAACAATATTGAAAATGGCACCTCCGCCGTACGCGGGGTGGTGCTGATTGGCTACCGTCCGCCGTCGAGGTCGTGGTCGACGGTGGGATCGAGCTGGAGATAGCCCTTGAGGTAGTGCACACCGATATAGAAGGGCACGGTGTCGATGGCGGCGAAAACAAACTTGAAGGTATAGCCCGCGAATATATAGAGAGCGAGCTGCCGCCCCAGGGGCTGACCAGGGTCGATGGGGAGCGCGTGGGCGTAATAGTGGGTGATGAGGATGACGGCGGTGGTGTCGATGAGCTGGCTGACCATGGTGGAGCCGTTGTTTCTGACCCACAAGAGGCGTCCCTTTGTAACCTTCTTCCAGAAGTGGAAGACATAGACATCGCAGAACTGGGCCGCCATATAGGCGATCATCGAGGCCGTGACCGCGCCAAAGGTAAGGGCGCGGATTTCAAAAAACACCGGGAGACGACCTGCGGCGTCGCGAATGATCTCACCGGTGACGGGGTCGATCGTTTCAAAGCCCGGCAACACGCCCCCGAGCCAGATGATGGCAATGACCCAGATGTTGAGCAGCAGCCCCACGAAGACCACATGGTTGGCTCGTTTGCGGCCGTAGAACTCGCAGATGAAGTCGGTACAGAGAAAGGTCAGGGGGTAGGGTAGGACGCCGACTGCGATCGCGAAAACGAGGGGCGTACCGCCCGAGGTGGTGGTCTCGAAGAGCTTGACAAAACGGCTGATGCCGAGAATGTTGAGCATCGCCAGGGTGCCGAGAAAAAGACCGGCCAACACGAGAAAAACACGTTCCCGCCGGGCATGGAGCTCGGAGGCTTCAATGGGATGCAGGCTTTCTTCGTTGGAGACCACGAGCCAAGGATACCGGATCTCACCAAAAGCGGCCGGGATCGCGAGAAGCAACTCCGGGCGTTCGGGTGATTCAATGGTGGCGGCGACGGTCAGTCGGTTTGGTTGGGGTCGTCGAGCCCCGCAAACTCGATTTCCCACGCCTCCATCTCGTCCTCCGAGAACCCGAAATGGTGGCCGATCTCATGGAGCAGGGTGAGCTGAATCTGGTGAACCAGCTCGCGCCGATCTCGGCATGCACTGAGGAGTGGCTTGCGATACAGCACGATCATATCGGGCAGTACATTGCCATACCAGCCGCCGCGTTGGTCGAGGGGCACGCCGGTATAGAGACCGAAGAGGGAGTCGGACCTGGGATCGAGCCCGACGTCCGCCATGGTCTCCGCGTCGGGCGAATCCTCGACCTGAATCGTCAGATTCGACATCAAGTCTGCAAATTCGAGCGGGAGACCGTCCAGCGCTTCGCTGACGACGGACTCGAAATCCTTTCGGTTCACTGTCCGGTGCCGGGTGGGTCGACTGCCTCGCCGGTGCAAACACTCACTTGTGAGCGCGGCCCTTGAGCAGGTCAACAATGTTCCAGCCGACGACATAGCCGACAACGGCGCCGCCGACACCACCCAACACGGCGTAATATTGGTAACCGAGACCAGCACCGATGATCGCGCACACAATCCCCAAGAGGTTCCGCATGAATTTGACCGTTTCAAAGTCCATCGCCATGACTGTCACTCCCGTTGCAGCCCGCGCGGGCCTGATTTTGTCACCCTATCTGTTGTCGACCGCATCTTAACCGGTTTCGCCTCGATACGTGCGAGCGGTGTAAAGTGTCACCTCGGGAGGATCCTCTATGCGGTTCATCGGTGTCCTCGGCATTATCGTGCTGCTCGGTCTCGCCTGGGCCCTGTCGTACCACAAGCGGGACGTAAAACTGCGGATCGTCTTCTGGGGTCTGGGCCTCCAATTTCTGTTTGCCGTGATCATCCTGCGCGAGGACTTCTGGAGTTTTGTCGGGATGAGTGTTCTCGCCGGTCTGGTGTCGGTGTATCTGTTGCGTATGGACCGGGCGACCCCGGACCGCCCACCCCGCAAAGTGATAACCCTTTTGGCCGCTGCCGCTGCCGTCGGTTTGTTGCTCGCGTTGGCCGGACCTCCGGTGGCTGCTGGCGCTGCAGGAATCTGTCTGGTGATGCTCCTGCTCAACTCGAAATTCAAAGTTGCACCTCGCGCCCAGGCGCTGCTCGCGGTGGTCATTGTCGTGAGCGTTGCGGCGTGGCTGATTGCTTCAGACATTTACGGGCAGATCATTTTCATCGCCTTCAGCGAAAAGGTGGCAGCCTTCCTCAGTCTTTCAGACTACGGTGCCCGTTTTCTGTTTGGCAATCTCGCCGATCCCCAGTATTTCTTCCCCGGAGGCGCTTCGAGTTGGCCGGGATTCGGCTTCCAGTTTGCCTTCAAGGTTCTCCCGACGATCCTCTTCTTCGGCGGATTCATGGCGGTCCTCTATTACCTCGGGATCATGCAGAAGGTCATCGAGGCACTGGCCAGGTTCATGCGGTGGACGGTGGGCACCAGCGGTGCGGAGACACTTTCATGCACGGCCAACATCTTTGTCGGTCAGACCGAGGCGCCTTTGCTCATCAAACCCTTTCTCCGCGATATGACGCGCTCCGAGCTTCTGACCATCATGGTGGGCGGATTCGCGACCATCGCCGGAGGTGTGCTCGCAGCCTATATCGCCATGGGCATACCGGCCGGCCATCTGATTGCGGCCAGTGTCATGTCGGCGCCGGCCGCATTGCTGGTTGGCAAGATTATCTATCCCGAGCTGGAGCATTCGGTCACCGCGGGTGATGTCGAGATGCCCGAGATCAAAAGCGGCAGCAACGTCATCGAGGCGGCGTCCAATGGCATCACCGATGGACTCAAGCTGGCGGTCAACGTGGGCGCGATGTTGGTCGGTTTCATCGCCCTCATCGCCGTCATCGACGTGGCGTTCAACTGGGTCGATTCGTTGGTCGACGGTTTGCTGCTCCACGGCGAATGGGTCACCTACACGTCAGGCGGCATGTCGCCGGTGGTGGGAGAGTACCTCGGCGTGATCCCGGGCTCTTTGCAGACTCTGTTCGGGACCTTGTTGAGACCCCTCGCGTGGTTGATGGGGGTTCCATGGGTCGATGCAGACAAGGTGGGTAATCTGCTCGGTATCAAGCTTTCGCTGAACGAGCTCGTGGCCTACGGTGTGCTCGGATCCTATTCTGCCGAAGGCGTGATCTCTGAGAAGGCAGTTGTCATCTCGACCTACGCCCTTTGCGGATTTGCGAATTTTTCTTCGATCGGTATTCAAATTGGGGGCATCGCCGCCGTCGCGCCGGAACGGCGGACCGACCTCGCCCAACTCGGCCTCAAAGCGATGCTTGGCGGGGCGATCGCTTCGTGGCTGACTGCGACAATTGCCGGTATGCTCTTATGACCGAGGGGGACCGTATGCGACCTGTTTCGACAATCGTTGTAGCCATCTGCCTGGTGGTGGTGGGCGGATGTGATTTTCTGGATCCCGCCAGACCGACGGCTCAGCCGGACGTCGAGGTATTCGGGAATCTGATCGAGGTGACGCGCAACCCCGATGCTCCGGATCTCTGGACGGCTGTGATCAGGGTCGGGCCACCTCGCGCTCTGCGGGCAGCCGACGAGGAGACGGGGAAACCGACCCCGGCAGTGGAAAAGGGCCTGGTGGCGACGGTGACCGTCGGTCCCGACACCATCGTCATCGCCAACGACGGTTCGGCCAGTCTCGAGGACATACCCTCCGGGACGGAGGTTGTGGTCCTGCCGGTTCCGGGGACCACCCAGATCCACGGTTCCACCGAGCTCTGGGTCGATGCCGACATGCTGATGGACTTTGCAACCTACAGCCTGTGGCAACTGCCAAAGTTGGTCGCCTCTGATGTGACATTCCCCGACGACCCGCTGCTCATCAACTCTTCTGGTGCGGAGTTGGCGCCGGTCCCGGTTGATGGTGGTCGCGTGCTCTATTTCAGCGCTCATCTGCGGCCTCCGACCACCGCCGAGGATTCGTGGCACGGGGCTCTTCGCGAGGGCCTTGGTTCTCCCGACGAGGGCGCCGGGTTTGTTGAGCGAACCTACCGCACCGAAATGGGAGATGGGGGCTGGGGCGCTCCTGAGCTGGTGGTGTTCCCCGGCCTTGAGGATGCAGCTCAACAGAGGGTGAGCTGGGTGAGCGACGACGAAACCGTCTGTCTGGTGACTCTCGAGTCGGTATCCGAACCGCCGTGGGTCGGTGTGGCCCGTCGTTCGAATGCAGCAGCCGAGTGGGGCGAGGTTGAACCCATCGAGGGGATTGGCAGTCAAGCTCGGGACGCGGCGTATCTGACCGGGAGCCGCACCAAGATCGTCTTCGGTTCGGATCGGGGGGGCCGCGATCGCGATGATCTGTTCAAATACGATCCTGATGTGGAAACCGGCCCCATGCCTTTGCCGCCTGAGATCTGCAGCTTCGGGAACGAGTGGAATCCACGAACAGGCCCCGAAAACGAACTCTTTTTCTGTCGGGAAGACCGCCAGTTGCTGTTCACGGGGGGCCAGGTTCGGGCCTTGCGGTTGTTCGGTCCCCACCGAACCGTATTTACCCAGGCGGCGCCCACCGGTGACGGGAAGTGGGTCTTTTTCTGCATGCCGAAATACCGCCCGGTGACTTTTGACGACGACATTTTCGTGGCCCCGGTCGGCAAAGACTGGAGCCTCGGCACACCGGTAGCCGTGGACGATTGGCGGCCCTGACCAAACCCCGCTCGAACCGACCCGAGGTGCGCGCCGAGCTGCTCGGGCCGGCTTGGGGAAAATGGCGCGGCGGTTGGGAATCGCGTTTCAGCCTCGTCGGACGGGGGCAACACTGGGTGTTCGAGGACTCCGGGCGCGAGATCTCGCGTTGGCCGGATCTCGCTGCGGCTTTTCGTGACTTGTGGGCTAACAGGTCGGTGTGCAACGGCGCGCCGTGGGCCGTCGGGTGGCTCGGGTACGAAGCGTGTGCGGAGTTCGCCGGCGGCCTCCCGGTGCGTGACGTCGACCCCGCCCTCCCCACGGGGGCGTTGTTGGTGGAACCGGGGTTTTTCCAGGTTGCGCCCACGAAGGGCGTCCCAGTTGACCGAAGTTCAAGCGCTCGTTGGAGTCTCGATGGCGCCGGTTTTCGAGAGTCGGTGGCGACGATTCGTGAGCGAATCGCGGCCGGAGATGTTTACCAGGTCAACCTCAGCCGGCGACTAACCATCGATGACTCACCGGGGAATATGGAGGCTTTCGCGCAGGCGTCGTGCGTCGGTGGGATTCCCGATTATCTGGCCCGTTTCCATTTTGGTGACGGTGAGTTGATGACGGCTTCGATGGAGCTGTTGTTGCGTCGGCGGGGCTCCGAGTTGGAGACCCAACCGATCAAAGGAACCCGTCGACGGGGCCGATCCGAGGCGCAGGATCGCGACCTGGCGGCCGAGCTCGATGCCGATCCCAAGGAGTTGGCCGAGTTGGCGATGATCGTTGATCTGGAACGAAATGACCTTGGCCGGGTCTGCGAAACCGGTTCGGTCAAAGTCGTGGATGCTGGATCCGTATGCACCTATCCAGCGGTTCATCACCGGGTCGCAACCGTGACGGGCCAGTTGCGTCCAGGGCTCGAGTGGTGGGATGCTCTGGCGGCCATGTGTCCCGGTGGTTCGGTGACGGGTTGTCCCAAGATGGCTGCGATGGAGGTGATAGCGGAGCTCGAGCCGGTGCCGCGCGGTCCGTTTGCGGGAGCGCTCGGTGTGATCGGGGGCAACGGTGACCTGGAGATGGCACTGCCAATCCGGTCGGCCTGGTCAATGGGTGGACGGACGGAGTTTGCTGCAGGTTGCGGGATCGTCTGGGAGTCGGACCCCGTGGCTGAAGAAATCGAGTCACGGATTAAAGTGGCTCGCTGGCTCGAGTTGGTGGAAGGTGTTGGATGAACCCCACGTGGCGGGACGGTCGTCTGGTGCAGGAGGGAGGTCGACGCGATCTGCCCGGTGCCGGCTGGGGCGTCTTTACCACGGTCGGGTGCGACGCGGGTCGGCCGCTGCTGTGGCCATGGCATCTTGAGCGTCTCTCTGCGAGCCTTTCTCGGCTCGGTGCCGGTGACGGTATTCGTCTTCCGGATGAAGATGAACTGGGTCGGCTGCTGGCATCCGACGGCCTCGAGGGCCCTGCCCGGGTGCGGGTGGTCGGCCGGGCCGGCATCGATTCTCTGTGGAGTGTGGTCGCCACGGCCGTTGGGTTGGAGGAGTACGGCCCTGCGCTGCCGCCCTCTCGTTTGGCCATCCAGCGTTGGCCGGGCGTCCCTTCGATGGTCGGACACAAGATGTTGAACCGTGAAAAGTGGGACGTCGCTCGGGAACGGGCGTTGAAAACGGGTGCAGACGACGCGCTGCTGGTGGATGCTTCCGGTCACGTGCTCGAAACCTCTGTCGCCAATGTGTGGGTGCGCCACAACGACGTCTTGCTCACCCCACCGGCCCCTGATCGCTGTCTTCCAGGTGTGATGAGGCGGTGGGTGCTGGAGGCGGTTGGCCCCCTGAGTCTGCAGGTGCGGGAGTCCGATATTGGGGTGGACGACGTGGCGGCTGCGGACGAAGTCCTGGTGAGCAATGCGGTGGTCGGCGTCAGGAGGGTGGCGCGCGTGGTCGATCGACGGTGGTCGGAGTGGCCGTTGTTCGAAAGGTTGATCGAGGTTGGCGTGCCGGCGCCGGGTTGGTCGTGACTCTCGATCACACCAGGTGCTTACGGAACCTGGCGACCATCTGGTAGACCGGGGGTCCGAACCAGGAAAACGGGGGCAACCCTGTGATCCTGGCGAGCCAGCGCCACCTGGGGATCTGGCTCATGATGAGGCGCCAGGCCGCGAAGCCCTGATGGAGCTCGCCGTCAGTGGTTCTGACCCACATGGAATCTTCGTGGGCGTCGCGTTTCACTGGCAGTTCGTGATCTTCGGCGGCACGGAAATCGCGAAACACGACGTGGTCTCGGGGATCTCTCAGCTCGCACCACGCCTGCGAACGGCGGCACAGCTCACAGCTTCCGTCCATCCACACTTCGACCAGAGGCGTGCTGTCAGGTGAACGTGCCATTGATCCTCCCGTAGATGGAAACTTTGAGATGGTGTCTTGACATTCCTTAAGATCATTCTAAAATGGCGATATGTTGATATCTTACTCAGGGACCGAACGAGCCGCCGTCCACCGGGGTCGAGCATGACCGCGGTCCGTCTTGATTGCGTCTCGCCCGATCGTTCCCCGGAGGAGCTGGGTGTGCTGCGGTCGAAACTGGCGGTCACCGCAACCCGCCTCCGTCGGACCTCGGAGCACTTTGCATTGCTGGCGGGTGAGACCAGATTGAAGATCATCCACCTTCTCGGCGAATCTGGCGAGCTGTGCGTGTGCGACCTGGCGACGATCCTCGAGATGACTCCTGCAGCCGTATCGCAACATCTCAGCCGACTTCGGTCTGGACGCATCGTCGGCTCGCGTCGCGATGGCATGACAATATATTATCGGTTGACCGAGATCGTCGACCCGAAGTTTCTGGCGTCGATCCTTCGCGACTGGCCGATTCGAGAGGAGTAGAACATGCGGAATCATTTCTCCACTGTGGCATTGGTCGTCCTTTGTGTCGGTGTCGCGCTGAGCCTGTCGGCGGGCGGGCGCCCCGACACGGTCCGCACCGTGTTCACCATCGAGGGCATGCATTGTGACGGATGTTCGTCCGCCATCACCGCATCTCTCGAAAAGACGGATGGTGTGGTCGAGGCCTCGGCCGACCACGAAAATGGATCGGCGGATGTTGTCTACCATCCCCGAACGGTCGAGGCGGACAGCCTCAAGGCGGAGATCGAAAAGCTCGGCTACACCGTGACGGGAATGAGCACTGAGGCGCTCGAGAGCTGAATTTCGGATATCGGATTTCGGATTTCGGATTTTTCTCTCACCCCTCCGCAGGGGGCGGCGTGCGGTGGAGGTGCCATTTGCAATATTGTTGGACACACGGCCATTGCTGCAGGATGGACGGTTCGGGCCAACAATGTTGCGGGTGGCTCCTCTCGGGGAACGCGGGCTGATACGTGTTCCTCACGGCGGAAATACCACCTTTTCAGCCCTTCACCTTGAGATACGCCACCGTGGCTCCCCAACCGCCCCGTTCTGGCGGTGCGTCGTGGAAACCCGAAACCAGGGCATGCCGAGCGAGCAGCTTCTGCACCCGGTCGCGCTGCACCCCGATGCCCCGTCCGTGGATCAATCGAACTTCACGAAAGCCCTTTTCAACTGCCGATTCGAGGTAGGCATCGACGACATCCGGTATGTCGCGTGGCGGAAACGGGTGAAGGTCGATGCTGTCCTCGATTGGAAGCTCGAACGGTTGGTCGGAATCGATGACCTCATCGACATCCGGTTCGTCTTCGTCGACCTTTGATTCAGCTCCGGGGGCCAAAGCAAAAGACGTGGCCGTCAGGGCGACAGCAGTCATGACGGTCAGAATCGCACCAAAGACACCGAGGCCGATCCAGGCCTTTGGTCCGATCATGCGCGAAAGAGGCCACGTCGCGAGAGCGGCAACCCCGAACACCGCCACCTTCGTCACCACATACGCCAGTCGGACCTTCGGATCCGTCAACATTGAGGGCCTCTCACCGTCTCTCGAACCAGTACCGTCACCGAAAGTGGGTGAACGGCATTCCCAATTCCTAATTCCTCATTCCTAACTCATCACGGATTCAACCGGTTGATCAGCCGCGGATACGGGATCGCCTCTCTGAGGTGCGAGATCCCGCAGATCCACGCCACGCAGCGCTCGATGCCCATGCCGAAACCGGCGTGGGGGAACGAACCGTACCGCCGCACATCGAGGTACCACTCGAAGGCCTCGCGCGGGAGGTCGTGGGCGGCGATCTGGCGCTCGAGATGCTCCAGCGAGTCGGAGCGCTCCGAGCCGCCGATGATCTCGCCATAGCCCTCGGGGGCAAGCACGTCCACCGCCAGTGCCCGGGTCGGGTCGGTGGGATCGGGCTGCATGTAGAAGGCCTTGATGGCCGCCGGGTAGCGCGTGACGGCCAGTGGACGGTCATACAACTCGGTCAGCATGGTTTCGTCGTCGCCGCCGAGATCGTCACCGAATCGGATGTCCGACCCCAGCTCCTGCAACTTGGCGACCGCGTCCCCGTAGTCGAGTCGGGGGAAGCCGCCGGCCGCCGTCGGCTCGAGCTTTGAAACATCGCGTTCGAGCCGTTCGAGATCATCTTTACAGTGATCGAGCACCCGTGCGACGACGTTCGAGAGAAACTCTTCGCACAGATCGAGCAGCCCGTCGAATCGCAGCCACGCCACCTCGGGCTCGACCATCCAGAACTCGGTCAGGTGGCGCCGGGTCTTTGATTTCTCGGCGCGAAAGGTGGGGCCGAAACAGTAGACCTTGCCGAGGGCGGCGGCCGCCGGTTCGAGGTAGAGCTGGCCGGACTGCGAGAGGAAGGCGGTCTCGCCGAAGTAATCGGTTTCGAAGAGAGTCGATGTGCCTTCGCACGCCGCGGGCGTGAGAATCGGGGAGTCGATGAGGGTGTAGCCGCGGCTCTGGAAGAAATCGCGGATCGCGAACTCGACCTCCGACCGCACCCGCATGATGGCGTGCTGTCGTTTCGACCGCAGCCACAGGTGGCGGTGGTTGAGGAGGAAGTCCGGTCCGTGGTCCTTCTTGCCGATTGGGAACTCCGGAGCGAGTTGCACGATCTCGATCCCACTGACCTTGAGCTCGAACCCGCCCGGTGCGCGGTCGTCGACCGCCACCCTGCCGGTGATGCGGATCGACGTCTCCTGGGTGAGCTCGACGGCCTTGTCCCACACTTCTTCTTCCACCTCAGGTCTGAAGACCACGCACTGGAGGTAGCCGAAACCGTCGCGCAGGATGATGAAACGCAGTTTGCCCTTTTTGCGCCAGTTGTAGACCCACCCGTTGAGGGTTACCTCCTGATCGGCGTATTGAGCGAGTTCGGCAATCGTTATGACGGGGCGCGACATGGTCCCTCCCTTTGAGAGCGGGATTGTACACGAGGGTAGGGGGCGGAGGAGCAGGGGCGCAGAGGGGCAGAGGAGAAAGGGAGCCATCCCACCATCCCATCCGGAGAAACCGCAGATCACGCAGATAGAAGCAGATATTGGATGTTGGATCGGAATCACCCACTTGGGAGAGGAGCAGGGGAGCAGGGGAGACTCCCTCGTTATCACGTTTGGATACAAAAGCATGTCATTTCGACCGAGCGTAAGTCACGGCGAAGTCCGGAGGACGAAGCCGGCCGCGAGTGGAGAAATCTCTACGGGCTCCCTTTCTCCCTTTCTCCCTTTCTCCCCTGCCCCTTGACCCGCCCCCGAAGGTGGACCCTGTTCCCGTGATGCGTCACAATGCCCCCTTGGCAACCGAGGAGGCGTTATGGAAGTCCGGCCCGACAAAAAAGAGTTCGATCGGCTGGCCCGCGACTACGACGTGGTCCCGGTGGTACTCGAGCTGACGTCAGACACCGTGACGCCTTTCACCGTCTACTCGCACCTCGCCGCCGGCGGCCGCAACGCCTTCCTGCTCGAGAGCGTCGAAGGCGGCGAACGCGCCGCGCGGTTCTCCTTTGTCGGCGCGGATCCTTTTCGAGTGGTCGAGATTCGCAACGGAACGGTCTTTGTCGATGGCGCACCGCGCGAGGGCAACACGCTGCAGCAGTTGCGAGATGCGACCGATCTCGGCAAGGTGGCGCCGGTCGAAGATCTACCGCCATTTGCCGGCGGTGCAATGGGTTATGTCGGGTATGACGCGGTCCGTCTGGTCGAAGAATTGCCGGATACGAATCGCGACGAAGGTGGTCTCCCGGAGGCCTGGTTCGGTCTCTATGACGGCATCGTGGCGCTTGATCGAGCCCGCCAGCGGTTGTTGCTGGTGGTTGCGGCGCGTATCGGGGAGGATGCGGATGCCGCCTGGATTGCTGCGAACAACAAACTGATCCAGCTCCACCGCGCGTTGCTCGTCGGGGTTGAGAGCGCGCGGCCGCACGTCATTCCGCCGGCCGTCGACGGCTGGGAGGATTGGAAGGCAACGCCGTCGGAAGAGGGGTTCATGGCGGCGGTGTCCCGAGCGCGGGAGCACATCCTTGCCGGTGATATCTTCCAGGTGGTCCTATCCCGCAGGTGGCGCAAGATGCCCCGATGCACCGCAGCGGAGATCTACCGCATGCTGCGTCTGACGAACCCGTCTCCCTACATGTTTCTCTTTGATACCGGCCAGGCGCGGATCCTCGGTTCGAGCCCGGAAATGCTGGCGCGGGTCACGGGTGATGAAGTGGCAACCTGTCCGATCGCGGGGACCCGACGCCGCGACCCGGACCGCGCTGAAGATCTCCGGTTGGAAGAAGAACTCAAGGCGGATCCCAAGGAGCTTGCCGAACACGTCATGCTGGTGGATCTCGGCCGCAACGATATCGGGCGGGTCGCAGCCCCCGGCACGGTCCGCATCGCGCGCGAGATGGAGATCGAACGCTACAGCCACGTCATGCACCTGGTGAGCGAAGTCCAGGGACGGCTCCGTCCCGATCTCGATGCATGGGACGCCCTCTTCGCCTGTTTTCCGGCCGGCACCTTGAGCGGCGCGCCAAAGGTGCGGGCGATGGAGATCATCGACGATCTGGAAGAGGTGCGGCGCGGGGTTTACGGTGGTGCGGTCGGCTACCGCAACCTCAACGGCGATCTCGACTCCTGTATTGCCATTCGCACCCTGGTCGAGCGCGGCGGCAGCGTTCAGATTCAGGCCGGCGCGGGCATCGTCTATGACTCCATACCGGCCTCGGAGCTCGCAGAGTGCGCTGCAAAAGCGGGCGCCCTGGTTCAGGCCGTCGCCATGGCCGAAGCCGCCGCACAGGGGCTGCAAGATGAGGAATTAGAAATTAGGAATTAGGAATGGCCACACAGCTTTTCAAAAACGCGACTCAGGTTTGGATCTCAATTCCTCATTCCTCATTCCTCATTCCTCATTTCGGTTGTGGGGGTGAGTCGTGATCTTGATGATCGACAACTATGATTCCTTCACCTACAACCTGGTTCAGGAACTTGCGGAGGTCGGCCTCGCACCGATCGAAGTCATCCGCAACGACGACGCGACGGTGAATGAACTGATGGCCCTGAAACCGGACGCCATCGTCATATCACCAGGTCCGGGAGTGCCCGAAGACGCTGGGGTCACGATGGATCTGGTACAGACCGCGGTCGACACGCCGCTTCTCGGGATCTGTCTTGGCCACCAGGCGCTCGCGGCCGTCCACGGCGGTCGGGTGGTGCGGGCTTCGGAGCCCGTGCACGGAAAGACGTCTCCGGTGCACCATGATGGGAAGGGGCTCTTCGAGGGATTGCCCGATCCGTTCGAAGCCACCCGGTATCACTCACTGGTCGTGGCGAAGGACTCACTTCCGGATTCGTTGGAAATGACCGCCTGGATGGCGGACGGCACGATCATGGGCCTTCGCGATCGCGGTCGCCTCCATTTTGGCGTTCAATTCCACCCCGAGTCGTATCTTTGCCACCACGGCCGCCAGCTGTTGGCCAGATTCCTCGATCTCGCTGGCCTCCCGCTTCGAGATGGGTGGACGGATATCCGAAATCAGGGTTCCGTGTGATCGCCATCGACCACAGACCGCTGCTCAATCGACTGCTTGCCGGCAACGACCTGTCGGGCGAGGAGATGGAGAGTTTCATCGGAGCGGTGATGGACGGCGTCGTCGACGACGTGGTGGTGGCGGCGGTGTTGGCGGCGCTGCGGGCCAAGGGCGAGACCGGTGTCGAGATCGCTGCGGCGGCCCGCGCCATGCGCGAGCGCGCCATCCCGGTACCGGTTACTGATCCCTCTCGGGCAGTCGACACCTGCGGCACCGGCGGTGATGGCGCCGAGACCATCAATATTTCCACCGCGGCCGCGTTGGTGGCGGCGGCGGCCGGCGTCCCGGTGGCCAAACACGGCAACCGTTCGGTCTCATCGCGGTGTGGTTCCGCGGATGTGCTGGAGGCGGCGGGTGTCCGCCTCGACCTGTCGCCGCACGCGATGGCCCTGCTCCACGACGAGATTGGCATCGCCTTTCTCTTCGCTCCAAGGCTGCACCCGGCCATGCGGGCGGTGATGCCGGTTCGGAGGGCGCTCGGCGTTCGAACTGTGTTCAACCTTCTCGGACCCCTGACCAACCCCGCGGGCGTCACGCGGCAGGTGATCGGGGTGTGGGGCCCCGAAGTTCAGGACCTGATGGCCAGTGCCCTGGCGGAACTGGGGGCCCGACGAGCCCTGGTGGTGCACTCCGATGACGGTCTCGACGAGATCTCGGTGAGCGCTCCCACCAGAATCCTCGAGATCCGGGACGGCCTGGTCGTCGACGACTGGAAGCTCGAACCGGAGGACCTCGGGATCGACGCCAGCGAGACGGCGAGTTTGACCGGCGGCGATGTGAACGAAAACCTCGGCCGGATGCGCGATATCCTCGACGGTGGAGAACAGTCGGCTGCCGCCGAGTCGGTAGCGGTCAACGCGGCGGCCGCCCTGTACGTCGCCGAGATGGCGGAAAGCTTGGCTCAGGGGCTCGAGATGGCGCGCGAGACTCTGCGTTCCGGGGCCGGGTTGGCTATATTGGAGTCACTGGGGAAAAGATCGATGGAGATCACCGAGGGTGTCTGAGTCCATACTCGACAACATCGTCGCGGATGTCCGCAAGAGGCTTCAGTGGACACCGCAGGCGCCGGGGCTCGAACGCGCCGCGATGCGACTGATTGAACAACGAAAGACCCATCGGAGGTCGCTGGCAAAAGCACTGGGCGGCAACGAGATCGAAATCATCGCCGAGTGTAAAAAGGCCTCACCATCGGCGGGCGTGATTCGGGAGAATTTTGACCCGGTTCGCCTCGCACTGGCCTATGCGGCGGGTCACGCCGCGGCAATCTCGGTCGTGACCGAGCGCGACTCCTTTGCCGGTGACCCTTTGTGGTTGATCAAGGTTCGTAAGGCGGTGAGTCTCCCGATCCTGCGGAAGGATTTCATCATCGAGCGTCGGCAGCTCTTCGAAAGTGCCTTGCTTGGCGCCGACGCCGTTCTGCTGATCAATCGGATCCTCTCCGAGCAACGTCTCAAGGACCTCATGGCTACTGCCGAAATGCTGGGTCTCGAGGTCCTGTTGGAGATCTTTGCCGATGAGGACCCAGGCCGGGCGGTCGATTCGGGAGCGGCCATCATCGGTGTCAACGCCCGCGACCTCGCCACCTTCGAGATTCGCATGGATCGGGTCGAGTCCGCGGTGGCGAAGATCCCGGACGACCGGATCAGGGTTGCCGAGAGCGGGATCACCGGTCCCAAAGATACCGATCGATTGCACGCGGCCGGCTACCACGCCTTTTTGGTGGGAGAGCACTTCGTCCGCGCCAGCGATCCTGAGCGCGAGGTCCGCCGCCTCAATGGACGGTTCTCACGTTCGCGAGCGTGATTTCACCTCCGGCCGGCGCATGCTGATCAAGATCTGCGGTATCACCAACCCTGCGGACGCCGAAGCGGCGGTCGCCGCCGGCGCCGATCTGCTGGGTTTCGTTTTTCGGCCGGGGACCCCACGCGCCCTCGTTCCCGAAGATGTGGGTTGGGTTCGTGACGTGCAGGGCGCCGAGACCGTCGGGGTCTTTCTCGACGCGCCCCTCGACGAGGTGATCGAGGTGCGACAGCAGCTGGGGCTCGATTGGATTCAACTGCACGGCGACGAGCCCGACGCCCTTCTCGACGTGCTCGGGCGGCAGGTGATCCGCCGGGTCAGAGTCGGCGCCGCGGTCGATTGGGCACGGGTCGCGTTTCTGGCAGAAAGATCTCTCCCGTTGTTCGATCCCGGGGAGGGTGACGGCGTGGCGTGGGCCTGGGATGTTCTGGCCGGCGGACCGGGAGACCTTGCCTTTGGTCTCGCCGGCGGACTGACGCCGGAAAACGTCGCTGAGGCTGTGCGAGTCACACGTCCGTTTCTGGTGGATGTGTCCTCCGGGGTCGAGGCAGCTCCTGGTATCAAAGACCGCGACAAGGTTCGGCGTTTCGTTGACAACAGCCGGAACGCAAACCGCTGAGGTGGTTTTCCGTAGGAGCGGGGAGGGGGAATCATGAGTATTCTTCGGTATGTGGTCGGTTTGTGCGTTGTCACCGCTGCCTGTTCGCCGATGTGCAGTGACGACCAGACAGGTGTGCAGACATCCGTCATGCCCGAGTTGCGCGGGCCCTATCTTGGTCAGGAACCTCCGGGTCCCAGACCAAGGCTCTTCGCGCCGGGCGTGGTATCGACCGGTCTCGCCACCCGCGATGTGGCCATCACTCCTGATGGCAACGAGTTGTACTTCTCGGTCACCCTCGGCGCGAAGACCATGATCATGGTCACCCGTCAGGTCGACGGCGTCTGGACCGAGCCCGAAGTCGCGCCCTTCTCCGGCCGGTATCTCGACATCGAACCGACCATCTCAGCCGACGGCCAACGGTTTTATTTTCTCTCCACACGACCACAACCCGGTCAGGAGGAAAAGCCCGGGTGGGTCTACCAGGACATCTGGGTGATGGACCGCGAGGGCGACGAGTGGGGCGAACCGTCCAACCTGGGGTCGCCCGTCAATTCGGACGCACCGGAGTTCTTTCCGTCGGTGACTGCGGACGGGACCATGTACTTCACGAGGGAGGGAGAGGACCGGATCTCCAGCACCTATCGCTCCCGCTTCGTGGACGGCGTCTACACCGAGCCCGAGTTACTCCCTCCGCAGGTGAACTGCGGCAGGGATCGGTTCAACGTCTTTGTCGCGCGCGATGAGACTTTCGTCATCGTACCGGCGGTGGGCCGCGAAGACGGTCTCGGCGGGGTCGACTACTACGTGGTTTTCCGCAGCATCGACGACACCTGGTCCGAGCCCGTCAACATGGGCCCGCTCATCAACCAGGCGACCGGCCGTGAGTGGTCGGCCTCGCTGTCGCCCGATGGGAAATACCTCTTTTTCATGTCGTCGCGTACGGATAACGAGGTCGATCTTCCGCTGACCGGCAGATCCATCAGCGAACTCCTCGAGCTCTCGATGAGGCCCGGACAGGGCAGCTCCGACATCTGGTGGGTGAGCGCGAAGGTGATCGAGCAGCTCAGGCCGTAGGCCGGGCAGAGGGGCAGATGAGCAGAGGAGCAGAGGAGCAGGGGAGACGCGCTCCCTATCATGTTCCCTCCCAAGACTGTCATTTCGACCGAGCGGCTTGTCACGGCGAAGTCCGTAGGACGAAGCCGGAAGCGAGTGGAGAAATCTCTTGAAGGGAAGCCGCCCTCGATAGAGATGCGCCAATAACGGGCGTTCGAGTGAACCCACTTCTCAGTGCGCGTGTCCCGAGAGGAGCCACCCGCAACATTGTTGACCCGCAGGGTCCCACATGCAGCAATGTCATTGGGTCCAACAATATTGCAAATGGCACCTCCGCCGCTCGTGACTCGTTTCCGAACGCGCTTCCCGTGAGGTACCAGGCTGAAGCCAGGCACCTCCACCGCACGGGTGTTCTCCCTTTCTCCCTTTCCCCTCTGCCTCTCTGCCCTGGTGTGGGGTAGAATTCTCTCCTCATGAAGAAAACCCCTGACGTCCGCGGCTATTTTGGTGACTATGGTGGCAAGTTTGTTCCTGAAACCCTGATGGCCCCGCTGGCGGAGCTCGAGGAAATGTATCGAAAGGCATCGCGCGACCGCACCTTTCAGGCGCGGCTCGACGAGCTTCTCACCCATTATGTGGGTCGGCCCACTCCGCTGTATCAGGCGCGGCGGCTGTCAGCCGATCTTGCCGGTGCCCGCATCTGGCTCAAACGCGAAGACCTGTGCCACACCGGCGCCCACAAGATCAACAACGCGCTGGGTCAAGCCCTGTTGACCCGTGAGATGGGCAAGGGCCGGGTGATCGCCGAAACCGGCGCCGGACAACATGGGGTGGCGGTGGCCACCGTGGCCGCCCTGCTCGGACTCGAGTGCTGCATCTACATGGGGTCGGAGGACATGCGGCGCCAGGAACTCAACGTCGTACGGATGGGTCTCATGGGGGCCGAGGTCGTGGCGGTGGAGGCGGGCTCGTGCACCCTCAAGGACGCCATCAACGAGGCGCTTCGCGACTGGGTCACCAACGTCCACTCGACCCACTACATTCTCGGTTCGGTGCTCGGTCCGCACCCCTTTCCGATGATGGTGCGCGACTTCCAGACGGTGATCGGTCGGGAAGCCCTGGCTCAATTCAAAAAGGCGACCAGGACGTTGCCGGATCTGGTGGTGGCGTGTGTCGGTGGGGGTTCGAATGCGGCCGGAATGTTCACGGCGTTCGTGCCACACGAGGTAGTTGCGCTGGTTGGGGTCGAAGCGGGGGGACGCAGCCTCGAACCCGGCGAGCACGCCGCTCGTTTTACCGGCAGCGCCGCGACGGGAGTTCTCCACGGCACCAGGACCCGGGTGCTGCAGGATGGCGACGGCCAGGTGCTCAAGACCCACTCGGTGTCGGCAGGCCTCGATTATCCGGCGGTGGGACCGGAGCATGTTCAGTGGCAGGAGAGCGGTCGCGTCACCTACACCTGTGTCGATGACGACGCCGCGCTTGCGGCCTTTCATCTCCTGGCCGAGAGCGAGGGGATCATCCCGGCCCTCGAGTCCGCCCATGCCATCGCCTATGCCGCCAGGGTCGCCCCGCCGATGTCGTTGAACACCAACATTCTGGTCAATCTCTCAGGTCGGGGGGACAAGGACCTCGGCGAGGTGGCACTGATCGAGAGGGGTTCGTTATGAGCCGGATTCGGGACGCCTTTCGGACCGCCGACCGGGAAAAACGAGCGGCCTTTATTCCCTACGTCACCGCCGGCGATCCGAATCTCGCTCGCACGGTTGATATCGTCCACGCGCTCGAACGGGCGGGGGCGGATGTTCTCGAACTGGGCGTTCCCTTTTCGGACCCCATCGCCGATGGTCCGACAAATCAGCGCGCCGCTGAACGGGCCTTGAAATCCGGGACCACGCTGTCTGGAGTGCTGGCCACCGTCTCGGTTGTTCGCCAGGACGTCGATCTTCCGATCGTGCTCTTTACCTACGCCAACCCGGTCATTCGCTACGGCCTCGAGGATTTTGCCGTTGACGCCGTTGAGGCCGGAGTTGACGGTGTGCTCTTCACCGACATCCCTGCAGAAGAGATGGTGCCGTTCGAAAAGGTTCTGGATTCCGCGGGCCTTGATCTGATCATGCTGGTCACGCCCACGTCCGATCGAAGGCGCATGAAAGCCGCCGCTCATTTTGGCGGCGGCTTTCTCTATCTGGTTTCGCGCACCGGTGTGACCGGTGCGCGGCAAGACCTCGATGCGGAGCTCGACCGCAACATCAAGACCGCCCACAAGGCTTCCCGGCTGCCGGTTGCCGTGGGTTTTGGGATCTCGACCCCGGAACAGGTCGCGCGGGTCGCGGCCGCTGCCGATGGGGTGGTCGTCGGATCGGCCATTGTCAGCCGAATCGGCGCTCTCGGGGACTGTGAGGAACTCGCCGAAGAGATCGAACGCTTCGCCACAACCCTCGCCGACGCCTGCAAGAGGTAGTTATGAGTTATGAGTTTTTAGTTTTGAGTGCACTTTCACAACGGTTGATCTTGCAGGTGGAGAGGGCCCTCAATTCAAAGTTCATAATTCATAATTCAAAATTTCTCTGATGGGTCGACCAAAGCGTCACCGGCTCGGCCAGAACTTTCTCGTGGATACCGACGTTGCTGCGCGCATTGCCGGGGTGTTGGCGAGCGAACCGCCTCGAGTTCTCGAGATCGGCCCCGGCCGTGGCGCCCTCACCGAGCCCCTTCTGGAAAGATTCGAAAGGGTGCTGGCGCTCGAACTTGACCAAAGTTTGATTCCGCAGCTCGAGAAGCGATTCGGTGCGCATGGTCTCGACACCCGACACGCCGACGCCCTGTCTGTGGAGCTAAACGGGATGCTTGCGGCCGAAGCGAAGTGGCAGGTAGCAGCAAATCTACCGTACTCGGTGGGTACGGCGATTCTTCGCAGACTCCTTCCCCGCCACGATCTCGTCACCCGCATGGTGGTGATGTTGCAGCGCGAGGTGGCGCACCGAGTGGTCGCCCCTCCAGGGGGCCGTGGTCACGGACTGCTCGCGTTGGAACGGGCGGCCTGGGGTGAGGCACGGTTTCTATTCGATGTTCCTCCGCGGGCGTTTCGGCCGGTGCCAAAGGTGGTGTCGAGCGTCGTCGTTGTGGATTTGCGGCCACCCGCATTCGATCCCGAAGCCATCGGGGCGGGTCTGGCCGTCGCCGCCCACGCGCTCACCAAACCGAGGAAAATGCTCAGCAACGCTCTCGCTCCACTCCGCGATGTCGCTGCCATCGAACGAGCCGGACTCGAACCCGCCCAACGCCCGGGCACGGTCGATCTCGAGGGCTGGATCCGGCTTGCCGGACAGCCATAAGTCGGCCGTTGGCAGGGACTTGCCAGGAAGTGATACCATTTGAAGGGATGGAACCGCGTTGTAGAGATCGTCGGTTGGACCACCGCCGAAAGGGTGGGATGCGGCCCGGAATGGGCCGCGTCCAATGACGTGGTGGTCCGCTGCATTCCTCGGCGTATTGCAGGGTCTGACCGAGTTTCTCCCCGTCTCGTCGTCCGGTCACCTCGCTCTCGCGCAGATGTTGATTCCGGGTTTCCGACAGCCGGGCGTGGTGTTTGACGCGATGCTCCATGTTGGAACGGCAGCCGCAGTTGTCTGGTACGAACGCCATCACATTGTCGAATGGATCGGTACCCGGAGCGGTCGTCGGCTGCTCGGTCTGGTCGCTGCCGGTACGGTGGCCACCGCCGCAGTGGCGTTTCCTTTGCGCCAGTTTGCCGTTGCGGCCTTTGTTCGACCGCTATGGGTCGGCGTTGCGCTCCTGGTCACCGGTGGAGTCGTCGCCTCGACAGCGAGGCTCCCCGGCGGCACGAGTGACGAAAATCGGATGACGTGGCGGCAGGCGATGATGGTGGGACTGGTCCAGGGACTGGCGATATTCCCCGGTCTCTCACGATCCGGTGTGACCATCGCCACAGGGCTGGCAAGTGGTTTGGAAAGATCGTGGTCCGCCCGGTTTTCATTTCTGTTGGCGGTGCCGGCGGTCATCGCGGTTGCCGTCTTCGAGTTGGTCGGCGTATGGCAGTCGCCCTTGAAGCCCCCGAATGGATTCGGTTTCGCCTGTCTGATCGGCGCGACGACCGCCGCGGTCACGGGATTTTTTGCCTTGAAGCTGGTGATCAAGACCGTTTCGAGTCGGGTCTTCCATCGGTTTGCGTGGTACTGCATCCCGCTGGGCCTCCTGGTGTTGGGGTGGGGGTGGCTGAGATGAGGGAGCGCGTTCTGCGTGAAGCCGCGGCCGTGGCGCTGTTGCTGGGCGCCCTTCTTGTCGCGGTGGCGCTGTTGTCCCACTCGCCCCTCGATCCGAGCCCCTTCCACGCCTCGACCCTGCGGTCAACGCCTGAAAACCTCGCCGGTTGGTTGGGGGCGACGCTGTCCGCGGCGCTTTTCAGCTTCATTGGCGTGACCGCATTCGTGTTGCCGGTTGCGGCGGCAGTGATCGGGTGGCGGCTGCTCAGACAGTCACCTATGGCCAACCCTCGCATCGCAGGTATTGGTTGGGTCGCCATCCTCCTGGCTTTGCCGGGGTTTGCAGCCCTGATCGGTACCGACCTGCCGTTTCGAGACGGCCGGATTTCAGCCGGCGGGTTCGTCGGTTTGGCCGAGGCCGAGTTGTTGACAGGTTTTGCTGGGCCGGTCGGTGGTGTGGTGGTGTTGTCGTTTCTACTCGTGATCGGGGTGTTGTTGATCTCCGGGGCCTCGGCCGGGGCCTTTGCCGATCGATTGTCGGAGCGTATCCGTGACCAGGTCTTTCAAAGGCGCCGCCAGCGGTCCGAGCGACAGCGCGAAAAGTCGGAAGCGCGGGCCAAACAGCGGGTCTTCGAGCGACAGATCGAGCGCATGGAGGGCGACGACGACTACAAGGGCTCGCTGACCGTGAAGGAGGTCGAGGGACGAGGGCGTTTTCGGATCGTTCGCAAACAGGCCGAGGAGCCCACTGTCGAAAGTTCGCCGGTCCGCAAGGCCAAGACGAAACGAGTGGCCGCTCCGGCTCGGCCGAAGGGCGATCCAAAACCGAAACCGAAGCCCGCTGACGTGCAGGAGGAATTTGATTTTATCGAGGACCTCGAGAGCTACGATCTTCCCAAGGAGAACTTTCTCGAGATGGCCGAGGATGCTCCCGAACGGGATTCGGCGGCCCTGATTGAAATGGGAAAACTGATCACCGCGAAGTGCGGTGAGTTCAAGGTTCGCGGCGAGGTGGTCAACATTCGAACCGGTCCGGTTATCACGACCTATGAATTCAGACTCGATTCCGGGGTCAAGATCTCGGCGGTGCAAAACCTGTCGGAGGACCTGGCGCTGGCTCTGCGCACAGATTCGGTCCGAATCGACCGCATCCCCGGTCGTGCGACGGTTGGTATCGAAGTGCCGAGCCCTGATCCGGAGGTTATCCGGCTACGGCAGCTCATCGAGTGCCCGGAGTTTCAACGGGCCCAGTCCCTTCTGACCCTCAGCCTCGGTGTCGACATCCGCGGGAAACCCTTCTTCTCCGATCTCGCGCGCATGCCGCACCTCCTCATCGGCGGTTTCACCGGTGCGGGCAAGTCGGTGGGCCTCAACGCCATGATCATGTCGATCCTCTATAAGGCGAGACCTGATGAGGTCAAGTTCATCCTGGTCGACCCCAAGATGGTGGAGCTCGGTGTGTATGCCGACATCCCACACCTCTTGACCCCGATCATCTCGAACCCCAAGAAGGCGGCCAACGCTCTCGGTTGGGCGGTTGCCGAAATGGACAGCCGTTACCACGTGCTGGCGGCCCTCGGTGTCCGCAATCTGCAGCAGTACAACCAGCTTGTCCGCGACCCCGTTCAATTGCGCCGGGCGAAGAAAAAGCTCGCGGAAAAATCCGACGGTGACGCTCCGGAACTCGCACCGATGCCCTACATTGTGATCATCATCGACGAGCTGGCCGACCTCATGATGACCTCCTCACGAGCCGTGGAGGAATCCATCACCCGGCTCGCCCAAAAGGCTCGCGCCGTCGGCGTCCACCTCGTCTGCGCCACGCAACGGCCGTCGGTCGACATCATTACCGGCATCATCAAGGCCAATTTCACCTGCCGAATCGCCTACAGGGTGCGCTCGCGTTTCGACTCCCGGACCATTCTCGATTCGATGGGCGCCGAGCACCTGCTCGGCCGCGGCGATATGCTGTTCCTTCCCCCTGGCAGCGGCAGCCTGATGCGGCTGCACGGGCCCCTGGTGACGGAAAAAGAGATCCACAGTGTCGTCCGCTATATCAAGCGTTTCGGCAAGCCGGAGTATCACCGCGAGGTCTTGTCGCATGCCCCGCTCGGACCGCCGGAGCGTGGTGGCAAGGGGATGTCGGTCGAAGATGTCGAAGACATATCCGATCCCATGTATGATGCAGCGGCACGCATGGTGGTCAAGACCCGTAAGGCCTCGGCCTCGTATATCCAACGCCGCTTACGGCTCGGATACACGCGATCCGCCCGGCTCTTGGATATGATGGAGAAGGAAGGCCTGGTCGGTCCACTGGCAGGATCGAAGGGGCGCGAACTGCTGGTTCCCGAGAATTACTTTGGTGAAGTCGATGAAACGCACGCGCTCAACGACGACGCACCGGACGGCGATGGAAGGTGACCATGGACCTCGAATTCCTCGACCCCGGATCCGCGGCCATGTATCAACTGGGAGCGGTTGCGGGGATTGTTCTGCTGCTTTTCATCCTCGTGACTTCATTCATGTCTCGATCGAAGGTCTTCTGCCAGTACCTCGGGCACATGACGGGCATCCACCTCAAACCCTCGACAGTCATGCGCCTTTACAAAAAGGGCGGCAAGGCCGGTGTTCGTGACCACCTGATCGACCTCCTGATTCGCGAGGACCTCGCAGACACCAGCCGGGTCGTGACCCCGGACTCCAAACCGGACCTATCAATCTTCAACAACGTCAAGTAGGACCCGCCCGGGCAATCTGCCCGCAGATCACGCAGATCACGCAGATAACGCAGATGAACTCAGGAAAAGAACGCAGAGACGCGGAGGCGCAGAGTCATCCTGCCAGGGCAGACGCTGCAGGGCGGAGCAGCGGCACTCGCTCAAAACGCAAAGTCGCAAAGTCGCAAAGCCTGCTCATCAGCACGGCAGAACTGCCGGCGATCTTCGATCGCCGGGCCCCGGTGAGATGACGGCCGCCTCCGGAAGCCAGCGTCCGTCGCCGTCCGCCCTCTCACCGGCGACGCGCCTACAGCGCGTCGGCCCTGCCTTTCACGAGACCGGATAGATCGAACTGGATGAACTACGCGAGAGGCGAGGCCTGCGCTCCTTGAGCGCAGGACGCCGGATCGGGCCACCACGACAGGCGCTGGCGTCTGGAGTGGTTGCCCGATTCGGTGGTTTCTGGCCGCAACGCGGCCAGGACCTCGCCGGGGTTGACGGCAGGTATGCCATCTCTGCGTCTCTGCGTTGAATTTCGGCTGCGATATCATCTGCGTCAT
>RCNF010000441.1_pt1 | contig 31138 bp, 29 predicted proteins | sample 2041311 | NCBI WGS metagenome assembly RCNF01 (sample SAMN09708228, study PRJNA481090) | Marine sediment metagenome, whole genome shotgun sequencing project. | biome: marine sediment; feature: ocean; material: sediment; isolation source: Sewage treatment plant 2 marine sediment (STP2) ...
CTTAATTGTAACTCCTTTTTTCCGTTGTAAATAAAATGAATTATTTTTTAGCTTACATACCTGACTTAATAGGAGATGTAGTCGTACTCATATCTCGCACACATATATATTTTCCATCTCGTTTCTGGAAATAGGACATGTAATTTCCATTATCCTTTTCGTTACCAGAAGAATCGAATTCGGTCCAGGAACCAATCTCAACCGCAGTATTACCTTCAGCAAATAGGTCTACAACCTTATATACATTATAATTTTCAGTTGTATCTTTTGCAATACTATTTGCAATATTGTCTCTGATTGCTGCCTTACCTGAAAGAGGTTCTTTGTTTCGGTTATAACTCATGGCGTCCTCGCTGTAATACGCAGCCACCGCATCAGCATCTTTCGCTTTTTCACCTGCTGCATAGGCATCTTCCATAGCTTGAATTTCGCCTCTAACCTTTTCCATATCAAGGACTTCCTCTTTTTCTGTAGTTGTGCAGGCGGAAAGGACTAAAGCCGTAAATGCTAAAAATCCAAATAATCTAATGTTTTTTATCATAATAGTTATGTGTTAGTTTGGACATCAAGATACAACTTAAACATGGGGTCGGTGCTATTAATTGCTTTTCACTAATTTAATTGGCCAACAAACTAAAGGAACACGTTAGAAGTGAATCCTTAGCTACACTTTTTTTTATGCAGTCAAAAAAACTAGTTACGATATACCTGGCACCATAGTTATAAATTAGTTATTGCGAATAAGAAATTAGGACAAAATACTATTTATACCTAAAAATAGTGCTCTTTGCTTATTTAGCCATTATTACTCTCAAATTAATGCAATAAATAGGTATTTTCGAATATTCGATTTAAATATAAAGTATGCCTCGTCATTTTGCCTTCTACTTTTCCATTTTTATTATTCTTGGAATCTTGCCGGAAAGCAATTTGCTTCAAGCTCAAGAATTAGAACCTCGTCTATTAACCAATCTCCCCTTAAAATCTAATGTTCTTCTTGTAGGTTATGGATATGCCTCAGGGAATATGTTACTGGATCCTGCTATCCCCATAGAGAACTTTAATGCAAAAGTGAATTCATTCATGGGTGCATATGCCCGATCTTTAAGTTTCTTTGGTATGTCTGCTAAGCTTGACGTGGTTGTCCCATTTTCCACAGCCGATTGGTCTGGTACCTATAACGGTAATTATGAAGAGTCATCTCAAACAGGTTTCGGAGATATAAGAATGCGGTTCTCATTTGATTTTTTGGGTGCTCCATCAACTTCTATGTCGAAGTTTAAAGACTACAAGCCAAAAACCATAATGGGGTTCTCAACTCAAGTAATAGCACCAACCGGAGCCTATGATTCCAGCATATTACCAAACTTAGGTTCTAATCGTTGGGCTTTTAAAACGCAGCTTGGATTGGCTCAGCATTTTGATAAAAACTGGGTTATGGAGTTTTATTTGAGTACTTGGTTTTTCACTCCAAATTATAATTATCTAAATGGTCGCGTACTGAAGCAGTCACCCTTCCTGGGAATTAAAACACATGTCATAAAAACCTTTAACAACAGAATGTGGATTACTGCGGATGCTGGTTATGGGTATGGGGCAAAAGTAAGCGTAGATGATGTAAAAAGAGAAGTTACCATTTCATCCTTTATTTTTGGCGCTTCTGTGGCCGTCCCAATTAGCAATAGTCATACTATAAGGTTGGTTGGGAAATCAAGTTTACGTATAAAACAAGGACCTAATTTGGATGGAGTATTCTTATCTTATCAATACTTTTGGAATAAATCAAATGACAGCAAATTTTGATAGTTAAAATTTCAAAGAAACAGCAAGTCCTGAATATTCTCCTACATAAGGCATCACCGACAGGTTTTCATTTTTCAGTTTGACAATTTTATGAAGATGGGGTACCAGAATTCCAGTTGCTGCACCAATAATGGTTCCGGTCATGACATCTGTTGGAAAATGTTTTAATGCTCTGTAGCGATGATAACCAACAATTGCTGGTGGTATCAAAGCGGCAGCAAATATCAGGTATTTTTTATTTCCCAGTTCAGGATGATAATCACTATAAACTTTGGCCATAAAAAACGATGCAGCTGCTGTGGTTGAAGTATGTCCACTAAAAAATGAGTCAGTTGTTCCGGTAACGGTTTTGTCATCCAGTGGAATTTCATCATAATAAACAAAGGGCCTTATTCGCTTTGTAAGCATTGGTCCACCATAGGCGTAAAGCGTTGTGTTTATTGCCTGTGTTTCAAGATATAATACCAGCAGATCTAACCAGTCATGACGAATATCTTTGTCGAGGGCAAGTAATGCCGGTAAGAATAATGAAAGATTCATTCCAACATCTGAAATTTTCTCTGCATCGAAACGTTGGGAAGTACCTTGAGTAAGGGCATTTCTGTCAAAGGCCCATACATCATTTTTATCGAGAGAAACTATTTGGAGGCTATCGAGAGTTCCCTTTCTATCTAAGACCTGAAATCCATAATAATTTAGAGCAAATAATCCCACGGTTAATGGAATCTCACTTTTCAAATTAACCTTATATATTTTTTGATGATCTGTTTTCGATTTTTGTGCAAACGAAATTGTTGCGATCAACATTATAATAATAAAAGGAATTATCTTCTTCAAAGGGTAATATATATTATATATCGAATTCGGGCTTCTACAAATATAATTGATCTAAATCATTAATTTTTAGTGACAATGTGTTTTTTTCTTTTGGAAAAGTTCTATTCTACCTCGTTACTTGTCGCTATTTCAATGGCATTTTTTTCAATTACGGTCAACATTTTAGTTATCAACGCCGTATTCTCTTGCATTCATTCTGGCTACAGGGAGGTATTGTTTTAAGTTTTCGATCCGGGTATCGTTTGATGGGTGAGTACTTAAAAATTCAGGAGGCGCTGCCGCCTTGGAGGCCTCTTTCATTCTTTTCCATAATCGAATTGACTCCTCTGGGTCATAACCTGCCATGATCATAAAAACCATCCCAAGTTTATCGGCTTCGGTTTCATGCGTCCTGCTATAAGCCAGCATCCCAACCTGCGAGCTAATTCCATAGACACTATTCCACAGCATCTGAGTTTCATAATTTTGTCCGGAGGTACCCAAGGCAACCGCCATACCTCCCAATTGTTGACCATAAGAACTGGTCATTCTCTCTTGTCCGTGTTTGGCAAAGGCATGGGCAATTTCATGTCCCATTACAGCCGCAATGCCATCTGTATTTTTACAAACAGGCAGCATGCCTGTAAAGAAAACAACCTTTCCTCCTGGAAGGCACCAGGCGTTCATTTGATCATCTTGAACAAGATTGAATTCCCATTTGTAGTTATTGGCCTCTTCAGTCATTCCATTAGACCTCATGAAACGGTCAACAGATTTTGAAATTCTTTGACCAACCTCCAGAATTTCTTTTGTCTTTGCTTTATCATCGGATAATTTATTTTCTTTTAGAAAAGTATCATATTGCGCAAAACTAGCCGGAAGAATTTCAGAATCTTCCACGATATTTACACGTTTCCTTTCGGTTATCGGAACTGTGCTACAGGAATAAAAGAATATAAATACAACGAAACATAGAGCTATTTTTTTCATAGATAAATGACTGATTAAACTTAGCAAAGGTATGAATTATGTACTATATAATTACCTATTTAGATTAGTAAATATACTTGTATAAGGAAAGTATTTATGACAAAAAGTAAAAAATACTTTACTAAATGATAAATATTTCATACATTTGTGTCAATATTAAATTCAATATTATGAAACTAAACTATTTGTTCCCTTATCGATTCAAACGCATTGGCTTGTTGATTTTGATTCCTTTTGTACTTTTAGGCCTCTATGTAGTTAACAACGATATAGAACCTGAAGTTTTTGATTTAAATGTTCCTGCCATATTTGTTGACGAGTTTTTGGGTGAAAAATTTGTTGTCGGAATGACTGAGAACAATGTGTTGAATGAAATTATTGGAGTGATCTTGATCCTGAGTTTCCTCCTGGTTGCTTTTTCAAAAGAAAAACAGGAAGATGAATTGATCGCTAAGATCAGGCTCGAATCACTTGTTTGGGCTACCTATGTGAATTATGCCATTTTATTGGCTGCTATGATATTTGTGTATGGAATATCTTTTCTTTGGGTGATGATATTTAATATGTTTACCATATTGTTATTCTTTATCATAAGATTCAATTGGCAGGTTAGAAAATTCAATAAATCGATGAGTCATGAAGAATAGCATTAAGGTTGAAAGAGCGAAAAAGAATATAACTCAGGCAGAACTGGCACGATTGGCCAAAGTGAGCAGACAGACCATTAATGCCATGGAATTAGGTAAGTACGTTCCCTCAACGGTTTTGGCACTGAGACTAGCCAGTATTTTTGAAACCGAGGTAGGCGAGATCTTTGTGCTTGAATCATCTGATTGGGACTGATGATTTTTTTAAAACTCCTAAAACAGGGACTCTAAGTATCAGAAATGTATAGGCATTACCAAGACCATTTTTGATCAAGAATGTTCACATTTAGATCAGTGTACGACCAGCCAATGGCCTTTGCAGCTAAGGCAGTCAAGCTGTCCTGATCTTTTCTATGAATTCTAGATGATCCTGTCATATTGGGTTTCAGATTGAGGTCAAAGAGATAAAACCTGCCTTTTTTATCTTCACGGCAATCAATCCTTACAGGAGCTTTGGCCCCTATGAGCTTTGCGGCTTTTTCACAATGTGACATTGCTTCAATCAGTCGATTATTTTTTGTTTCCGAAGCCTTAAGAATCCTCGAATTGTTTATAACTGCTATATTTCCACTATAGGGAGCAATTCCATTGACATGATTAAATCTGAGTATTGGAGGGAGGCACCAATGTTTTTCCTTTACTCTTTTTAATCCGTCAATAGTATAAGTGCCCGGGGGCATAACAGTTAGTGTAATTTCTTTTCCAGATAAATAGGTTTCTGCATAGACCTTTGTTCCATAAAGTTTGGATTGGAACATTTTTTTTAATTCCCTTTTTATTTCTTCACGATCATAAACCAATACAACACCTTGACTTCCCCGACCTCTTAACGGTTTGAGCACGATTGGAAAGGAAGGCGGAATATGATAAGTATCACGATCATTCTCTTCAATAAGCCAGGCTTCAGGTACGGGAATATCATGATGTCTCAGCCATTCGTTTGTTATCCATTTATCGTCATACTTCTCTACCACAAAAGGCGACTGACCTACTATTTCGAGTCCCTGACCCCTAAAATCTTTTATGGGATGATCTTCATGCAGCACTGTGTTTAACCAAAAAATCCGAGCCTCCGAATCGAGGGCATTTTGTATGCCTTTATGAGTATCTGGAAACACCCAATCCATGTCGCTTGTTTCATTTGGCAATTTAGACGGAGTCACTACGGGCAGGCCTTTTAACTTTAAAGAATAGGCGAGGTCAGCCCCGCTGTCTGAGTAGCCCCCCGGTTTCATAGGTTTCAGCACTCCATCTTTTAAAGGTGCTGGTAAATCCTGATAAAGAATGGCTATTTTTTTCATAGCTAATCGTTTTTTGACTTTTCTCCCGGATGATAGGTGGAAACTGCTCTTTTGAGTACATCTTCTTTATAATAAGCAACCGTTTTGAATTGGGCATTAGCATAGCGTTCTGCCTGATCATCAAAATGTACAGATTCAGGGTTTCCACTCTGACCTCCGGCCAATAGGGTTTTGGCTCGCACCTTGTCACCAAACTCTACAACCGCTACAAAGCTATTACCTCCAACCCCATAGATGCGTTTTGTATGTTCTCCATGTCTGGTACCAAAGGAAGCAAGTGTTCCCCAATACCCGCTCGCCATCCCAACAGGAATACTAGCAAGACTATCGTTGAACTTTTGAACAATATCACCATTAAGTCTTTGGTATCTGTTGTATTCACCCCAAGGTATCTCCCAGCTTCCAAAATCAAGTTCAAGTTGTTCCAGAGATCTTTTGAATAGCTCAAGACGCTCCTTGGTTGAGGATGTTTTGCTCATATATTCGATCATTTGTATAAAATCGCGCCTTTGATATGTTATATATCCTGATTTTTTATAGGTATTCAGATAATATTGAGCCAAAGTCATAGCCACAGAATTTACAGCTACTTTAAAATCCCACGAACCTAATACCTTTAGAGCTGCTTTTTGTTTGGGGTCTGAAATAGTATGTGACTTTGCAGCTTCCAATAATCCGAAAATAAGATCCTCTGCTCCTGGAAGATAATGGTCATATGCCAGTTCAATCAAGGTATCAAGAGTGAGGTCATCGGCTTCTTTCAATAAGGAAACAGCATGAATTCCCCTGTAATTTTCAGGAAAGGAAGTCATATAGGCTGGATAATTTTCGCGTTTTGGACTATTTTTTCCTGCTGCAGTGAAGGGAGTGGAATTACAATTTTGTATCCAACCGTTATCCGGATTTACTATAAGAATGTTTTCATCAACTTCATGAAGACCATTCCAATCAGTTGCCGGATTACTGCCATCCACTGGCTGTGTATAGTCAAAATTTGTATTTCTTTCGGGGATGAAATTACCGTGGTAATAGGCAATATTTCCTTCAGCATCAGCGAAAACCGTATTGTTGGAAGAATTGGTTCTCAAGGTCATCATTTGCATAAAAGTCTTGTGATTTTGCTGTTTAGTTCTCAAAAACGATTGTTGCAAGGCTTGAACAGGCTCCCACATCAGGGCAGTAGCAACCCACTTTTCTTCATTAGCATGTGTGATAGGACCATGATGTGATCTAAACGCATTAAAAGTTTTTTCTTTAATTCCCTCGTCAGTTTTATAGTTTAAACTAACTGGGTATGATTCAAGTTTTCTTTTTTCATCGCCATATTGATATAAAGGCCCATTGACATCTTCGATGATGGTTTCTTCGAATTCATCTATGATATCGGTTCCTGTCGAAGTATGCATCCACCCAGTTTTTGCATTGAACCCTTGATAAACAAAGAATTGCCCCCAGGTAACGGCCCCATATGCATTTAGACCTTCTTCACTCACCACATGAACTTCTCCCCTAAAGAAAAAAGAAGTATGCGGATTAATCAATAACATACTTCTACCCGATCGGGTTAGTTTGCCTCCGATGGCCAGTCCGTTTGATCCTTGCAGATCTCCATAGTTCAATCGTAGCATTCCGTCATGGACCTGTGCCAGCGCTGATTCAGTATTTGAATCATAGAAATTTTGAATCTTTTTTGTAGAGACTCTTTCTATATCACCACCTATAGAGCCTTCGCTGAAATAAAAGGGCATCCAGGGTTCAAAATGATCTAATAACTTAGGCTGTACCTCTGGATGTGTTGCCATATAATAATTGATTCCATCGGCAAAGGCCACACATAATTTTTGCATCCATTCAGGACTTTCATTAAAATTATTCAAGGCCTCATCTTTGGTCATATACAAGCGGGCTCTAAGGTCACTGTACAAGGCTTTTTCCCCTTCGATTTCTGCTAATCGACCAATGGCCCAAATATAATTTCTCTCAACCCTGTTAAAATCATCTTCACATTGCGCATATAACAAGCCAAAAACTGCATCAGCATCTGATTTACCGTATATATGAGGCACACCAAAATCATCTCTTATGATCTCTACATTTTTCGCTTGTTCTCGCCAGCGTTCCAAGTCTTTGTTATCTGTAGGCTCCTGTTGGATATGAACGCAGCCTGCCAAGGCCAAAAGAAATAGAATAAATGATTTTTTCATATGCGTCTGATACGTTGAATACAAATCTGTTTGAACAAAGATAATTTTTTTTGCTTGGTTCAGTTAGAACACCTTTTTAAATGGAATGATTGGTTTTAATAGATTGTTTCAGGATCGAACCCATTGAAATTTTCAGTATTTTTAGGCATGCTAATCCTGTTTAATAGTAATTGCGTGAAAATTCTTAAAAGCGGAGGAATTCAAACAAGAGGTATTGGAACAAAGGGAATTACTCATGCGAAAACCCGATGATGTGCAATTAGTGTCAAAAGAGAGGGAATCCTTGGAAGTACTACTCGAAATAAGAGATATTTTAAAAGACATTAAGTCTAAGAAATGAATAAAACAAAAAAATTATGAAGATACTTCTCACCGGAGCTACTGGTTATATTGGCAAGAGGCTATTACCGGTTCTTGTGGAAAAAGGTTATGAAGTGATATGTGGGGTTAGAGATTTAAAAAGATTTAATCCTCCGGAATCCTTAAAATCCAAGATCCAAATTATAGAACTTGATCTTCTCGATCAAACAACTATGACAAATATTCCCAATGATATTGACGGAGCCTATTATCTCGTGCATTCCATGTCATCTTCCAAGGATTATGAACAGCTCGAATATCAATCTGCCCATAATTTTAAAGAAGCGATGAACCGAACCCAGGTAAAGCATATAGTGTACCTAAGCGGGATCATTAACGCTGAAGGATTGTCAAAACATCTGGAGTCACGTAAAAATGTCGAAGAAGAATTATCGAAGGGGAATTTCAAGTTGACCACCCTGAGAGCGGGAATCATAATTGGTTCTGGGAGTGCCTCTTTTGAGATTATTAGAGATCTGGTAGAAAAATTACCTATTATGGTTACCCCAAAATGGCTTGAAACTAAATGTCAGCCCATTGGAGTCACTGATGTAATTGCCTTTCTTGTGAAGACCATGTTTAATGAAAAAGGTTATGACAAAGATTTTGATATTGGAGGTCCTGACATTTTAAGTTATAAGCAAATGCTATTAGAATTTGCAAGTGCAAGAAATTTAAAAAGGCACATTTATATTGTTCCGGTCATGACGCCCAGATTGTCTTCCTATTGGTTGTATTTTGTTACGTCAACGTCGTATAACCTTGCCATCGCTTTGGTTAATAGTATGAAGATCGAGGTGATTTGTAGAAATAATACATGGGCAAAAACTCTTGGCATAGAACCTATAAGTTACAAGGAATCTTTGATCAGGGCTTTCAGTAAAATAGAAAGCAATGAGATTGTTTCAAGTTGGAAAGATGCGATGAGCAGTGGCACTTTGGAAATGGATATATCCGACTTTATTAATGTACCTTCTTTTGGTTGTTTTAAGGATCACAGAAAAATAAAATATGATGATTTACAAACCACTATTGATAATATTTGGAGAATTGGAGGCCAAAACGGATGGTATTATGGCAACTGGCTGTGGAAAATTCGAGGCTTTATGGACAAATTAGCTGGAGGTGTAGGGCTTAGAAGAGGCAGAACTAGTGAAATAGAGCTGAATTCGGGCGATGCTGTTGACTTTTGGAGGGTTCTATATGCCAACAAAAAAGAAGGTAGGTTGTTATTATTTGCCGAGATGAAGCTCCCTGGAGAAGCATGGCTTGAATTCAGAATAAAAAATGGGTACCTGGTTCAAACAGCTACTTTTAGACCAGTAGGGTTGATGGGCCGTTTGTATTGGTATGCTGTTTATCCCTTTCACGGTTTTATTTTTAGGGGTATGATGAACAATATAGCTTCTTCAGGGAAGTGAATAAATAAGAAAATGTAAAGTTGAAATGGGTAAAATAGTTTTTTGGTTTCGTCGTGATCTTAGATTTAATGACAATACCGGTTTATTAGCTGCTTTGGCGGAAAATGAATCTGTGCTACCTATTTTTATATTTGACGAACTCATCATCAATGAATTGTCTTCTGATGATCCAAGAATTAGCTTTATTCATAAGTCACTAAAGGTTCTAGATGATACCCTTAAAAAGCTTGGTAGCGGCATTTTGGTTCTTAAGGGAGATCCTCTTGAGGTATGGAAAGAACTCCTGAACAAATACAAGATTTCAAAGGTTTTTAGCAACAAAGATTATGAACCTTATGCACGTGAGAGAGATAAAAAAGTTCAGGAATTATTGCAAGCTTCATCTGTTGGGTTTTATCAGTTTAAAGATCAGGTAATTTTTGAAGAAGGAGAAATCGTAAAGGATAACAAGGAACCCTATCATGTTTTTACGCCTTATAAAAATAAATGGCTCAAACAATTTAAACCGAACTTTGAAGATAAGACAGCAAACTTTGAACGATTTTTAAAGCAGCCGAATTCTTTTCCAACACTGGAGAGTCTGGGGTTTACCACTTCTGAGAAAACAGTTAATGATTTTGATGTATCACGGGCAGTTGACTTGGACGGGATCGTGATTTTCCTGCAAAAAGCGGAGGCACAGCTATGGGTCCTCACCTGCGTTTTGGAACAATCAGCATAAGAGAAATAGTATCAAGTCTTTGGTCAATAAGTGAAGTTCTGGTTAGTGAATTGATCTGGAGAGAATTTTTTATGCAAATTCTTTACCATTATCCAAAGGCGGTTCATCAGAATTTTAAGACGAAATACGATGGGGTAATCTGGAGAAATGACCCTGCTGATTTTGAGAATTGGTGTAAGGGGCAAACGGGATATCCGATGGTGGATGCCGGAATGAGAGAATTGAATAAAACCGGTTATATGCACAACAGGGTAAGAATGATCACGGCAGGTTTCTTATGTAAACATCTGCTGATCGACTGGCGCTGGGGGGAGGCATATTTTGCTTCTAAACTTCTTGATTATGAGCTTTCTTCAAATAATGGAAACTGGCAATGGGCCGCTGGCACCGGCTGTGACGCGGCACCTTATTTTCGAATTTTTAATCCTTCTGAGCAACTGAAAAAATTCGATAAGGATCTTGTTTATGTTCGAAAATGGATACCTGAATATGATAGCCTCGGGTATCGTGAGCCGATGATAGATCATAAATATGCGAGAGAAAGGGCCTTAAAGACGTATAAGACGGGCATTGAGTAAAAATGTTTTTAAACATTGGATTATGATTACACTACTGAGAACAGATTCTTCACATCCTGATTTTAGGAAACTTGTAAACCTGCTTGATGCTGAATTGGCCGAAAGAGATGGAGATGAACATGCTTTTTACAATCAGTTCAATCAAATAGATAATTTGAAATATGTTGTACTTGCCAGCGAGAGGGGAGTTTTCATTGGTTGTGGAACCATTAAAGTGCTGGACAATGAGGCCATGGAAGTGAAAAGAATGTTTGTTGCTAAGGAAGCGAGAGGGAGGGGTGTTGCCAGAATTATTCTGGCAGAATTGGAAAAATGGGCATCGGAACTGGGAAATTTGGTTTGCAGATTGGAAACAGGGAAAAGACAGCCGGAAGCCATTGCCTTTTATGAAAAGGAAGGATATCAAATAATACCAAACTACTTACAATATGAGGCAGTAGAAAACAGCATTTGTTTCGAAAAGAAATTAAAAGAACCTTCGACATAACATGTCGCCTCATTGTTGTTGTATTATACATAAATTTACCTATGAATATCATAATAGACATACAATGAAAGAGATTTTTAAAGTTTTAGTAGGCATGACAGTGATCATAGGGCTGTTTCTCGTTTTTAACACCATCACTCAATTCAATGCCCCCGAACTAGGGCTATTAGCTTCTGGTGTAAAAGGATTCGTTTATGTGACACTTTTCATGGGTGTTGTAATTATATCTAAATCCAGCATTGAACTGGTAAAAGGTTTTTGTTTCAAAAGATAAGACTGTTTTTTTTAGCAAAAGGTCTTTTATTCTTCAGGTGTTTTAAAGGGGCAACAAGCTCGTTTTCAGTAAATTTTGTTTAAAACAATTAATAATCCAAAGGTTAAATAATTTTATCTTTCAGGATAAATTTTTATGTTTGAGCGGTTTGGTGAAATTAATCTTGATGTAATGAAAGAAAAAATATTGATACTTTTTCTTGTGTTTTCGTGCGTTAGCATATTAAACGCTCAGGAAAAGGTGCACGTTTCGGAAATAGAAGAAAGGAATATAGACGGTAAAACATTACTTTATGCTAATGAGGTCCAATATGATGGGGTAGTTTATGAGAATTACATTATTCCAAAATTGAAATATTCGGTTGAGAATGGCATCAAAAATGGACCATATGAACTTTATTATGAAACCGGCAAACTAAAGCGAAAGACTTCCTTTAAGGATGACAAATATCACGGCCAATATGAAGAATACTTTGAAAATGGTCAAATAAAGATAAAAACCAGCTTCAATCAAGGTAAATACCATGGTCGGTTGCTCATGTATTACAAAAACGGACAAAAGGAAGCAGAAGGAAACCACATTGAAGGGACTTATGATGGTATTCAAAAGAAGTACTACGAGAACGGGAACTTAAAGTATAGTGTTACTTACCAGAATGGTATAAAAGAAGGTGCTTCTCTTAAATACTATGAAAACAGTGATTTAAAGGAAACTACCTTTTACTCCAATGATCGTCTCAACGGAACTTATGAGAACTTTTATGAAAATATGATGCTCTATGTGAAAACGGAGTATGAGAATGGTGAAAAGGAGGGCGTTTTTCATATGTATTATGAAAATGGACGTTTAAAACGAAAAGGTTATTACTCACAAGGCATAGAAAATGGACCCTTTGAGATTTATCATGAAAATGGAAAATTAAAAAGGAAGGGTTATTTTAAAGATGGCAGGTTGACCGGTGACTTTGAGACTTATGATGAGAAAGGACGTTTGGTGAATAAAACGACCTATAAAAACGGGCAGGCCATAGGTTGATACCCTCAGAATATGTTTATTTAGAATGATTATATTATAGACATAAATTACACTTAAATCAATTATTTCCTTTAAAATAGCCGTAACTTCATGAAGTAGATTTTCGAAAAACTAAGCGCATGTTTAAAAGTGATGAGGTTTTTTACAAAATTTGTTTTGATTCTCTTTTAGAAGGAATATGCATAGCAAATGAAGAGGGAAGAATTGTAATGATTAATTCTGCCTTGGAGGAAATCTTTGGATATAATAGAGCAGAGTTAATCGGTAAAAGCATAGACCTTCTCATTCCTCAATCTCAACACAAGATCCACCACAAACATTTTGAGTCGTATTTAAAATTCCCGAAAAAATATAAGAAAGGAAAAGGGCGAGAATTTTTTGGTTTGCATAAAAATGGAAGTATTCTCGATCTGGAAATCGGTCTAAATTATTTTGAACATGAGGGGGCGTTTTATGCGAAAGCACTTATTTCAGAAATAAGTACAAGAAAACAGAAGGAGCTTCTCATTAAAGAAAGGAATCGAAATCTGGAATTTGAGGTTGAAAATCAAACAGCTCAATTAACACTTGTCGTTTCAGAACTTGAAAGATCTAACTTGAAGTTAAAAGAAGAGATCAAAGACAGAATCATTGCCGAGAGTAGAGTCAAAATGGCCTTTGAAAAAGAGAAGGAACTCAATATCAAGCAAACAAAATTCATCTCTTTGGCTTCACATGAGTTTAAAACCCCCTTAAGTGGGATTTTGACTTCGGCAGGTCTGATAGAAAAATACAATGATAAGTTGGCGAATAAGAAAATTGCCAAACATGTTGCTACTATCAAAATGCTGGTAATTCAGTTGAACAATATCCTTGATGATTTTCTATTTCTTGAAAATACAGAAAGTGAAAACTACACGTTACACTTATCAAAATTTAAGTTTTGTGATTTGGTTAACAAACTTGCAAAAGACGCTGAGGCCATTCTCAAGGAGGGTCAAAGAATAGAAATTACACCTTGTAAATCAACCATTGAAGTATATCAGGACAGAAAAATAATTGATATTATTATTAAAAATGTCTTGTACAATGCCATTAAATATTCTTCTGAACATTCTGTGATCTGGATGAAAATCAAGAGCAACGATTTAGTAGAGGTGTCTATTGAAGACCAGGGAATAGGTATTCCAACAGAAGCTATGGAGCATATTTTTGAAAGATTTTACCGGGCTAAGAATGCACTTCCTATTCAAGGAACCGGGATCGGACTTAATATTGCAAAGCGCTATTTAGACAAGCTAAATGGCAGTATCAATGTTCAAAGCGCCGAACTCAAAGGTACTAAAGTGCTCGTTAAACTGCCTATCGATTACAAAAAATCGGAAACAAAGGTATACTAAAACAATAGTATGGATTGAATCATAAATAGAAGCTTATGAAAAAAAAGATTCTGATTATTGAAGATGACAAAATTGTTAGAGAGAACACTGCCGAAATTTTACAGCTGGCAAACTATGAAGTGATAACGGCAGAAAATGGTAAATTAGGCTTGGAAAAAGCTATTTTTTTTAAGCCGGATATTATAATTTGTGATATACTGATGCCTGAACTTGACGGCTATGGTGTTTTACAGATCATGATGAGAAACAAGTCACTTCAAAGGATCCCGGTTATTTTTATGTCTGCTAAAACCAAACATGAAGACGTTAGAAGAGGAATGGATCTTGGGGCAAGTGATTATATTACAAAACCTTTTGAAGAATCTGAATTACTCAGTGCCGTGGCATCCAGATTAAAAAGAAAAGGAATCATGGAAAGTGAGGGGCACAAGAGTTCTGAAATGCTTAAAAAATTACGAATAGAGGAGATTGAAAACGCCTTTAAGCAAAAAGACAGAATGGATTATAAGTCAGGAGCTACCATCTATTGTGAAGGAAATATAAGTAACCATATTTTTTACATACTTCATGGAGAAGTAAAAACATATAAAATTAACCAAGAGGGAAAAGAATTAATCACAGAGATATACTCAGATAAGACGTTCTTTGGCTTCACTTCTTTTCTTTCCAACGAGCCTTATATTGAAAATGCAGAAGCAATTAAGAATACGTTAATTATTAGAATTCAAAAAAATGAATTGTTACAACTGATCAAGTCAAACCCTCAGCTGGGATTAAATTTCATGGATTTACTTTCTAATGATCTGGCTCACATTAAAGACCATTTAATACACTTGGCATATGATTCAGTGAGAAGAAAAACAGCCGATGCGATTCTCCAACTTCATGAAAAAGGCGGAGGCCAGAATTCAATAGAGATTACTCGTTCAGATCTGGCTAGTTTTTTGGGAATTGCCAAAGAAACCTTAACAAGAACCTTGACTGACTTCAAGGATGAGAAATTAATTAGTACACATAAAAATGAAATTCAGGTTATTGATCGAAAAAAAATGGAAAGAATTCAGTGATTCTGACGAAAATCAATAAGGGCGATGATCAAGGTCAGTGCTAAAAATTCAGGATTGTTTTAGTTTTATTTAAATTTAAACGACCTGTCATGAAAAAGATTCTTTTACCTACCGATTTTTCAGAGATTTCTGTCAATGCAATTGAATATGCCACTCATCTTTTTAAAGATATTCCCTGTAAGTTCTTTATATTGAATGTATACAGGATTCCCTATTTGGCCAATGAAGAACTGATGGACCAAAATATTTCTCAATTATCGACCATGGAGGATGAAATGCACCAGGCTTCCAAGGAAGGAATGGAGAAAATCCTGACCCAACTCCCTGAAAACAAGAATCATGTTTTTGAAACCATAAGTGACTATAATCTTTTTAGTCTGGCTGTGCATCAGGAAGTGGAAGAAAAGGATATAGACCTAATTATTATGGGAACCAAAGGTGCAACAGGGGCCAGGGAAATTTTTATGGGTAGTAACACAGCTGATGTGATTATGAGAAATGCCTGTCATGTTATGGCAGTGCCAGAAAATCATAGTTTCAGGCCTCCAAAAGAGATTCTTTTTCCCACTGATTTCCGAATCTCACATGATCTTACTGATTTATCTCCTTTGATCAATTTAGCTGAGATGAATGATTCTGTAATCAGAATAGTTCATTTTAGCGATTCGGATGATCTGGATGAGACACAAGAACATAACAAAAAAAATCTGGATTCTTATTTAGATAAAATAGCCCATGACTATTATACCCTATCAGTTTCTGATTTTGAAGAAGGCCTTAATTGTTTTACTCAAAGCAGAGGCAACATAGATATGATTGTGATTATTGGACGACATTATGGCTTTTTAGAAAGATTGTTTTTTAAACCAAAAATCAAAGCACTGAGCTTTCATTCCAGAATACCCCTATTCGTCATTCATCACTTAAATGAATAAATTATGGATATATCGATATTTTTAGCCAAATTTTGGGGTTGGTACTTTATCTTGTTTTTTTTTCTTTTTCTCCTGTACCCTAAAAGAATTAAACAAATGTTTTCTTTTACGGAGGATGATAAATTTATGATCATTTTATCGATTTTTGGGATACTTATAGGACTGCTACATATATTGGCTCATAATCTTTGGGTGAAGGATTGGAGGCTTATCATCACGTTATTTGGATGGTTTAGCTTGTTAAAAGGAATTAGTCAATTTGCGTTTCCTGGTTTTGCGACCAAATGGATTAAGGATATAGATTTTAAATGGTTTCAATTTCTCCTGTTCTTCTTGTTTATTGTAGGTTTGATTTTGTTAAATCAAGCATATCAATTGGTTCAATATTAAGAATGGACCCGATTATTGATTAGCATCAATGCATTCATTGATGCTAATCATTGTTTTGCTAAATATAGTCGCGTAGCTTTGACCTATTAAATGAAAGAACCATGTGTTCTCACATTTAATAGATCAAATTCTATGAAACAATGAGAGGCGGTTCAAGCGAGAGTTTGAAGGGCTTTGGAATCAGAGATTAGTTTTATAGGTTAACAAATACCTGACTGATGATAAAGATCTGATAAGGAATTTAATGTAAGGTATTTCTAAAATATAAAAGTTATTTTTGATTCAAGGGAACAGGAAATTTTTAATTTCCTGTTCTTTTTTTGCCTTATTGTCGTTTTAAAAATACCCTTCTTTCTTTTTAACCTATGTTCTTGATAAAGATCATCGATTCTCGTGAGCCTCGTCATTGTCAGATCGAAGCGCTTGAAGTAATTTTATTCTTAGCAATGAGTAACAGTATTAATTAAAACCAAAAGTATCATGAAAAAATTATTGTTAGGTTTATTAGCACTAGGGTTAACCACCCAATTCTATGCGCAGGTTATTAACGATGGCATGTTACCGGAAGTTGTGGTTCGTGCAACAAATTATAAATACCTGAACAGCGTAGACAATAGCGACGCTAACGTATCGGTCAAGCTTCTTGAGGATATGGTGGCTAAGTATGACGTCAAAAGTTTCGAATTGTATGAAGATGGAAGTGATTTTTACAGGATATATTTTTATATCCCAGATGCCATGATTGTAGCAGCCTATGACAGAGATGGTAAGATTCTTTATACTATAGAAAAATTCAAAGACATAGCGCTTCCAAATTCTGTAGCTTCTTCTGTTGCAAAAAAATATCCAAATTGGAGTATCGCAAAGGATGTGTATAAGGTCAGTTACACCGCCGATAGGGGCGCTAGAAAAAGCTATAAGATCGTACTCAAAAACGGCAAAAAAACTATTCGAATCAAGGTTGACGAAAATGGAGTAATCCTTTAAAGAGGAAAATTTTGAATAGCGCAAAAGTTGCCCGTAAGGGCAACTTTTTTGATGAGTATCACTGATGTGCTTGACCAAGGTCATTGCATAAATCAGGTCTTTAATATAGCTTTGGTTTGTTGTTAATATAAAATGTATTGTCATGACACTTGTAAAATTTAAAAAACCCAGATTACCTTGGTATGACACCATGTTTACAGACCTTTTAGGTTCAGACAGAATGCTTACCAATGACTTCTTTTTGGAAAACAAATGGGTACCTGCAATGAATATCAAAGAAACTGACGATCTCTTTGACATTGATATTGCGGCTCCTGGTTTTAACAAAAAAGATTTTGAAATATCCATTGAAAATGGATTGTTGAAAATTTCAGCTGAGAACAGCGTAGAAAGTAAGAAAGAAGAAGATGATTTTACTCGTCGCGAGTATAATTATAATTCCTTCTTTAGATCATTTACATTGCCAGAAAATGTAAATGAAGAAGAAATGATCGATGCTACCTACAAACGTGGTATCTTGAAATTGGTTTTGAATAAACTTCATGTGGATGAAACTACTCCAAAACGAGTGATTGAGGTTCATTGATCATTGAAATAGGGAGTCTCGGCTCCCTATTTTTTTTAAAATACACTACAAACGTTTAAAATAAACAGTATGGAAAGCGACCTTAACACTTTATATAAGCTTCATGATAATTCAATAACCTGGATTAGCGAACTCGAATTTATGAAGGACGAACAGGTTTTTCTGGAACATTTATTGAGCACACATTTTCTTGATTTGAGTACAGAAAAATTATATGAACCAACCCGCAAACTGATTCGAAAACTAAAGGAAGTTGAACTTTTAGGAGTCGAGCTTACCGAAAAGGTCGATTCTCACAATGAGAAAATTGCATTAGTGATTGAAAAGAAAAAGCAAAACTTTGACACAGACCTTGTCAATGATCAAGGTACAATCCAAAAAGATTTTTATACCTATACCCTAAAATTCAGATATGTCAAAAAGAAAATATTTGGTGTCATAAAGGAAATCATGATCCATCATAAACAAAAACTTTTGATCAATAAAACCTGAAAGACTTTTGAACCTTTAGATGTCCCCTCATTTTTTCATAAATAGGCTGTTTTAATTAAGCAGCCTATTTATTTTTTATGCAGTTTGAAAATGTTCGAATCCAAAGGGTCCAGGCTAATTTTCAATTTGCCGATGCCATCTGTTACCCGGAGCTGATTTTGCATCGATTCATGAAGTTGATCCACAACTTCATATTCCCCTTGTTCCAATTGCCAGATTTTGATGATATCTTCAGGAATGATCAACTCCAAATCATAGTTTTTTACGGTATCAAAATTAGAAACTATAATCAATTGTTCCTTGTCGGTCCATCTTACAAATGAATAAATTCTGTGATCATAAGCTGGGTTTTGATCTTTGTTGAAGTAGTGAATATCTCGATATGCTCCCATCAGGGCATCACTTTCAATGCTAAAAGCCAGAAGTTTTTTATAAAAACTTCTCAGCTCCTTTTCTTCAGAGGAAAGACCACCACCATCAAATTTTTTGTGATTTGTCCAGCGTTGAAAATGAGGAACACCAATATAATCGAATATAGAAGTTCTTGTAGGAGATCCAAATCCTGCAGCTTCGGCTCCTGGTTCGCCCACTTCCTGACCAAAGTAAAGCAGTGTAGGTGAGGTACTGATCGTTGTAGAAACTACCATTGCAGGTTTACCTTTTTCGGCTGATCCGGCAAAATCAGGACTTGCAATACGTTGTTCATCATGATTTTCTAGAAAGTGTAGCATATGATGTTCTATGTCAGAAATATCTTCCTGTACTTTGGGGATATGATCGGTCCAGCCATGGCCCTGGACCATGTGTTTGATGCTGTCGTAAAAGCCTACTTTATCATAGAGGTAGTCCATTTTTCCCAAGTGGATATAATCTCTATAGAGACCTGGATTATAAACCTCAGCCAGTAATAGAGCTTTGGGAAATTTTATTTTGATCGACGAATTCATATAACTCCAGAATTCAACCGGAACCATTTCAGCCATGTCATATCGTAGCCCGTCAACTCCTTTTTCAAGCCAAAAGAATGCAATGTCCCTGAATTTGATCCATGAGTCGGGAACCGTTTTCGCTTTCCAGAATTCGAAATGCGCTTTGTGATCCTTATTTGCAAAACCCTCAGGAAGTTCTTCAAAATCTTTGGTACCATCCGGTCTAAGCCCATAATTGATTTTTACCGTTTCGTACCAGTCGTTCTCATGAGGTTGTGATAATCTTGAGCCATTCCCGGTCCATTTGGCAGGGACCTCAACAAATTCTCCATTCGCTAAGGGGTGGGCTTCACCTCCAAGGGGCTTATAGTTATTCTGCCAATTGGGTACTTTGAATGATTCTCCTGTGATATAATAGAAATTGTTGTCTCTTTTATATTCATAACTCGTATCGTCATTAGCCCCAAAATTTGATATTCCTTCAGGATTATTCAGTCCTTCATATTTTCGAGCCACATGATTAGGAACAATATCAATAATAACCTTCATGTCATTTTGATGAGTTCGGTTGATCAAAGCTTCAAATTCTTCCATTCTTTTTACGGGATCTACAGCCAGATCAGGATCAACACTGTAATAGTCTTTGACCGCATAGGGAGAACCCGCTCTTCCCTTTACAACATCAGGATCATCATTTGAAATGCCGTATTTGCTATAATCGCTTACCATGGCATGGTGCAAAACGCCAGTATACCAAATATGTGTTACTCCAAGTTCACGGATCTCTGACAAGGCTTTATCTGTAAAATCATTAAATTTTCCAACGCCATTTTCCTCAAGTGTTCCCCAGGGTTTATTCGTAGTATTATCATTGCCAAACAGGCGTGTAAAAACCTGGTAGATTACTTTTTTATGCTCTTTCTGCTTCATTTCAGATAGTTTAGGTTGGCCTTGATGTTCACAGCCGAAAAATAAGCCGAATATTGCAAATAATAAAAGGATGAGACTATTTTTCATTTGAAATTAATTATAAACCTATTTTTTCCAATAAAACTATTGAGAAAGGGGTTTCGATATTAACAGCGCCATTTTTGACAACAGCAGTTGTACCTGAATAAGCATCTTTTAGCTTTACACCGTCTTTAAAAATGTTTCCCACAGAAACTGATTTAAGACCTTTTTCCAGATCAAGGCCAATGACAATGGCATCCTTGAAGGCTCCCCTAGAGAAAGTTCTTTGGAATACATAAGGAGCCTCACTGATCATCTGATGCTTACCGGCTCCAATGGATGGATGATTGCTTCTGAATACACCCAGTTTTTGCCAATGGGTCAATATGGCTTTCGTCTCTTCATCGGTCTCGATATCATCCCAATTCATAAAAGATCTTAAGGTGGCATCACCTTGAGTTCCTTCAACGATCAAACCTCTTGCTGATTCATCCCCGTAATAGATTTGGGCCGAACCAGCCGATAATAATAATTTTGTGGCCGTTTCATAAGGTTTTTCCCTTTCTTTATCGAAAGGGTTGCTGTCATCATGAGAGGTGAGGTAGTTTAAAACCTGGAACCCTGAGCTTACATTATTAAGTGTATCACTATAAGTGGAAAATATTGTTTCATAACTCTCCACAGCGCTTTTCTTGAATTCAAAATTGATCATACTGTTAAAGCCATGATCGTAATAATTGACTTTTACATCCCCAAAATCAAAACTTTTACCGGAAGAAATGATATCGTAGTCATATACTTCTCCAACCATGTAGAAATCATTATCGTCTAAAACAAGATCAGCATTTTTTTGCTTCCAATCTTTAAAGGCAGCTTGACATTCATTTTTGAATTCGGCCCATACTCCTTCTTCAATATGCCGCACAGTATCTGCTCTATAACCATCAATACCAAAGTCTCTAACATAATCTGACAACCACTTGATGATATAAAATCTCGGAGCTCTCGGGTATCCGGTTCTTTCAAAAAACGCATCGAGTTCAGCCATTTCCTGTTCGTAGCGGCCTTCTTTTTTCCATTTATCAATGAGTTCTTTCGGAAGTTCAACACTTTCATTTGACTCGGTTAATATATCCGGAAGGTTTTCAACCAAGGTGCAGTGAACAGCCGTTTCATAGGAGTCGAATTCGCATTTAGGACTGGTTCTTACCCAATCGTTTGGCCATACTTTGTCTTGATCCGTGACAGGACCTGTATGGTTAATAACAGCGTCCATTACGATTCTGATATTATTTTTATGGGCAACTGACACTAATTCTGCAAGATCTTCCATGGTTCCGAAATTCGGATCCAAGGAGGTCCAGTCTTTGGCCCAGTATCCATGAAAGGCATAGGTATAGCCAGTGCCTTCGTCAGTTCCTCCGTGAATTTGTTCTACTACGGGAGTAAACCAGATAGCATTGATTCCAAGATCATTGAAATAACCCTCTTTGATTTTTTCCGTAATTCCTTTGATATCACCACCTTGAAATCCACGCATAGGAGCAGCGGTTAAAGTTCGCTCGAAATTGAGGTCATTGGCAGGATCAGCATTGTTAAATCTGTCTGTCAATAAAAAATAGAGATTTGCATTTTCCCAAAAAAAAGGAATTTCAGGGCTTAAATCCTTAACATCTCCAGCCGTATCTTTATTCATTTGTTTGCAGCCGGTAAAGAGTAATCCTAAAATGGCCCCTATAAGTACTAGATTCTTGTACATGGTAATCGTTGTTTTTATATTTTATTTATCACTTTCGAACAACCACTTTATGGCTGCTTCGAATTGTTCTCTCCAAAGTTGTTCATTATGTTCTCCTTCTTTGACTACTTCAGATTTAATATTTTTCTCTGGGAAACCTGAACTTGTCATTATTAGAATCATGTTACCCATTTCGTCGACCATATGTCCGCTTTCACGGTCTCCAGCCATAAAATAGATCTTGGTGGAGCTTATATTGCTATGATCCCTGGCAAAATCTGAACTCATTTTTACAATTTCAAAAGAGGGAGAAAATACACCCGCTTTTCCAAAGGTCTCGGGATATTGTAAAGCCGCGTAATAAGAGATCAGGCCTCCAAGGGAGCTTCCCATGATGCCCGTATTATTTCTGTTATTCAAGGTTCTGTAGTTTTTGTCGACAAATGGTTTTAGGGTTTTGACGATAAATTGAACATAGGCATCTCCTTGAAGTTTTGAGGGATAATCGGTGATTTCCCAAGGGCTATATTCATCGATTCTTTCTGCGTCCCCATGGTCTATCCCTACAATGATAAGTTCAAGCTCCTTGTTATCGCCTAACTTGTCAAGGGTTTCATCAACTTCCCATTCTCCGCTGTAAGATAAAATTTGATCAAACAGATTTTGTCCATCTTGCATATAAACAACAGGATATTTTTTAGCCGAAGTATGATAACTTTTAGGAAGATAGATCCAAACCCTTCTTTTTTTATCTAATGGTGACATATCAAACGCTTCAGCGAGCAAGTGTACATTTGCTGAAGCTGTACTTATTTTAGAGCTATAGTCGGCCCATTTTGCTATTGCAACTCTAACTGTATCATTTTCGTTAGAAAGGGTTAAGCTTCTGTTATCAAGCTCCTGACTATCATTATCAAGCTCAACCGAATCCCAGCTACCTTTTGTAAATTTAAAATGTATAGTTTCCTCAGACTTTGTGAATGTTATAGCATAGTTTTCTCCTACTTGTTCCAAGCGATAGGCATCCTGACCTCCTGTCCAACCTTCAAAATCTCCCGAGATATAAATTTCATCATTGGGAGGCGTATTATCTGGAATCCCTTCTACAATCAACGTAGTTTGCGCCGTTAATGTGATGCATGACAGAAACCAGGATAAAAGAAAAACAGGAATATTTGAAAGCTTAGAATTGAACATTTTATTACTTTGTCATTAAAAGAATAGCGCCTTTTTCACTTAAGGTTAATTGATCTTTCCAAATAACGCTTTCGCCGGTAAAAAGACTAGTCAGTTCTTTCTCTTCCAGAGTCATTTCTTTAAACCTTCTCAGATCCAATGTAACGGCCTCAGAGTTTTTGTTGAGAATCAAAACAACGACTTCTTCATTTAAGACTCTAAACAAAACATAGACGCCATTTTGAGGAGAGAAATGAATGGTTTTTCCTTCGTGAATGGCCTTACTTTTTTTTCTGAATTGTAGTAAGGTTTTCACGTATTGTTGCATTTCTTTTTGTTCTTCGCTTAGCCCTTCTCCTGTAAATGCATTGACTTGGTCTCCTTCCCATCCTCCGGGAAAATCTGTTCGAATAAGGCCGTGATCGCCAGGTTTAGCTGTATTTTCCATTAGAATTTCAGTTCCGTAGTACAGCTGAGGAATTCTTGGAAGCGTTAGGAGATAGGCCATCGCCATTTTCGTCAAAACAGGGTCTTCGTTCAACTGAGTATGGATGCGATCCATATCGTGATTGTCAGGGAATATCATGATATCTTTTGGGCTGGGATAATGAAAATCATTAGCCAAACCTTCATAGATTTTGACAAAACCTTTGTCCCATTTCTCCTCTTCTTTGAGGGCCTCAACAATATTTTTTTGCATGGGAAAGTCCATGGTTGATTTTAGATTCGAATCATAGCCATCCTTGTTTATAGCGCCATCCTGCCAATAACCTACTAACAGTGGATTATGACTCCATTCTTCACCCACAATGCTAAAATTGGGATATTCTTTCATGATGGCTCCTGCCCAATTTGACATAAAGATTTTGTCGGGATAGGGGTAGGTATCTTGACGAATTCCACCCAGCTGAGCAGTTTCAATCCACCAAATACTATTTTGTATTAGGTATTTAGCCATATAAGGGTTGTCCTGATTCAAATCGGGCATAGTTTCGACAAACCAACCCTCTGTCATTTCTTTGGAGTCAATTTTGGCGGCATAAATGTCTTGATTGGTGGTTCTCTTATGATTTGAAAACACCGGTTTTTCACCAGCTTCAAATCTCGACTGATAATTTACCCAATCTTCAAATGGAAGGTCTTTCATCCACCAATGCTCACTTCCACAATGGTTTGCTACCTGATCCATGATCAGTTTAATCCCTTTTTCACTTGCTTTTGAAGAAAGGTCTATATAGTCTTCCAAAGTCCCAAACCTCGGGTCAATTTCATACAGATCTGTAATGGCATAACCGTGGTACGAGGTTTTGGGCATATCATTGGTAAGCAGTGGGCAGGGCCATATGGCTGTAAACCCCATGTCTTCTATATAGGAGACATGATCAATAATACCTTTAATATCACCCCCATGTCGTGCATAATCGTTTTGTCTGTCTATTTTCAATTCTTTTAATCCTTTGACGATATCATTAGTTGGATTAGCATTAGCGAATCGATCAGGAGTAATCATATAGATTGCATCGGTGCTGTTGAAACCCACATATTCTTCGGAAGGTTTGGCTCTTGCTTTTAATTGATATTCGTGTTTGATCTTTTTCTTTCCCTTAGTATCAAAAACAATGGTGAAAGTACCCGGCTTTACCTGAGAAGTGATCTTCAGATCGAGAAACAGATAATTCGCACTCTTGGCCTTATGAATCTTCTCAATACTAACTCCTTCGTATTCCAACTGAGGTGTGTAAAGAGAAATGTTCTCTCCTTTAACCAGTAATTGTAAGCTACTATCTTTAAAACCCACCCACCAGTTTGGTGGTTCAACTCGATCTATTTGCCCTGTAACAGTTGCACTGCATAGGACCAGAAATAATAAAATAACGTTTTTCATGGACTTAGATTTTACTTAAAGTATGATTAGATCTTTATTGAATATGGTCACCTCCTTACCTGATACAGTAATGGTAACAGGAGTATCAGATTCATTGTAGAACTTACATCCTTCATGGTTCTTAAAAACTTTTATCGTGTGATCTCTGTATTTGATCTTAAAGGAATAGGATTTCCAGTTTTTTGGAATTTTCGGATCAAAAGACAGGCTGTCATCGAAATTCCGCATCCCACCAAACCCTTGTACAATTGACAACCATGTTCCCGCCATACTGGTAATATGCAACCCTTCATGAACTTCGTGATTATAATCGTCAAGATCAAGTCTTGATGTTCTCAAATACATTTCATAGGCCTTTTCTATTCTATCTATTTTGGCTGCTAATATTGAATGCACACAAGGTGAAAGGGATGATTCATGCACCGTCAATGGCTCATAGAAATCAAAATGGGTTTTTAAGGATTCCTCATCGAATACATTCTCAAAGAAATAAAATCCCTGTAATACATCGGCTTGTTTGATATAGGGCGATCTTAAGATTCTGTCCCAGGACCATTTTTGATTTATAGGTCTCTCAGATTTGGCAAGTTGCGCGACAGGAATCAATTCTTTATCAAGAAAACCATCCTGCTGCAGAAATACATTGTACTTTTCGCTATATGGAAAATACATTTGATCTGCCGTCGAACTCCAGGTATCTATTTCTGTTTCATCCAGTGTCACTTTTTCAGCAATACGAACATAATCTTCCGGGTAATTTTCCTTGAGTAATTCAATATTTTCAATGGCGTATTCCATGCACCATTTAGCAAGATAATTTGTATACCAGTTGTTGTTTACATTGTTTTCATATTCATTTGGTCCGGTAACGCCAAGAATAACGTACTGTTCTTTGTCTTTAGAAAAAGTAGCCCTTTGACTCCAGAATCTGGCAATTGCAATGATGACTTCCATTCCGTGAGAAGCGATATAACCAACATCACCTGTGTAATTAACATAATTGTAAATGGCGTATACCATGGCTCCATTTCTATGGATTTCTTCAAAAGTAATCTCCCATTCATTGTGGCATTCTTCCCCGTTCATGGTAACCATGGGGTAGAGGGCAGCCCCTTTGCTAAACCCTAATTTTTGAGCATTTTCAATGGCCTTGTCCAATTGATTGTAACGATAAATCAAAAGATTTTTGGCTACATGATTATCCTTTGTACTCATATAAAAAGGAATGCAATAGGCTTCGGTATCCCAATAGGTACTTCCTCCATATTTTTCTCCTGTAAATCCTTTTGGGCCTATATTTAGCCGTGAATCTTCTCCTGAATACGTTTGATTGAGTTGAAATATATTAAACCTGATAGCTTGTTGAGCTTTAATATCACCAGAGATCATGATGTCTGCGGTATCCCATATTTTTCCCCATGCCATTTCCTGTTTTTCCAATAGGGATTCGAAACCAAGTTCTGCAGCATTGTTCAATTGCTTTTGAGAAACATTAGAGAGTTCAGCATCAGGATGATTCATCGATTGGGTATATCCTCCATATTTTACAATGGAAAAAGTATCCCCGCTATTAACCATTGTTTTATAGGTGTACATGATACTTTTATCTGAAGAGCTCACCTCTTTTTCTATTTCAATAATATAATCATTGAGGATGAGTTCATTCTTCATACCAGTACAAACAAGAAAACCTGTTTTCAATGTTTTCGACATGATATAGGCTTCATCACCTGTTTCTTTTTGGTCTACTATTTCCCAGAAAAATTCATCGTAATTAGAATCTTCATTCATAATTCCGGCGTCCAGATAAGGAGAAAATGCGATCTCCCCTTGAAAATTGATAGGCGTCACACTGTATTTAATGGCACCAACTTCAATCAGGCTCATGCTAAGAAACCTTGTAGACAAGACTTTGACCATGTCTCCATCATCAAACTCGGCAATAAAGGAACGGGTTAAAACACCGTTTCTCAGGTCTAATTCTCTTCTAAAATCGATTACCTTGCATGCATTGAGATCAAGAGACTTCCCGTTGATTGTTACTTCAATTCCAATCCAGTTTGGGGCATTGAGTACTTTGGCAAAATATTCTGGATAGCCATTTTTCCACCATCCAACTCTTGTTTTATCGGGATAGTAAATGCCTCCAATATAACTTCCCTGGAAGCTTTCACCGGTATAACGTTCTTCAAAATTCGCACGTTGTCCCATAGCTCCGTTTCCCAGACTAAAAATACTTTCAGATGCTGTTAGGTTTTCTTTGTCAAAGCCCTCTTCAATTATTTTCCACTCGTGTGGTTTTATATAATTTAAATTCATAGTTTTTTGATTTAAGAGATCAAATTCTGTATGAAATCGATAGTTAATTCACTTGTGTTTTTTAATATAAAATCTGCTTCAGCCAATACTTTTTCATCTCCAATTCCAATACTCGTCATTTCGGCTGAATTTGCCGCTTCGATACCTGCCTTAGCATCTTCAACAACAATGCAATCTTCGGGTTGTACTCCTAATTTTTCGGCCGCTTTAAGAAAAACTTCTGGATCTGGTTTTGCCGTACTTACGTCGTTGCCATCAACTATAGCGTCAAATAGATCCATAAGATTAAGCGTCTCGAGAATCAGTCGAGCGTTTTTACTGGCAGAGCCCAATGAAAATGGGATCTTGTTAAATTTTAGGTAGTGCAACAGATCATCAATACCCGGTAATATTTCGGTATGATCCATTTTGGCGATATACTGGAGGTATTGTTTGTTCTTTTCGTGAAGTAATTTTAACTTTACATCATCTCCAAGATGTTTATTCCCAATGTCTAGGAGAATCTCTAAAGAACGCACACGACTCACTCCTTTTAGTTGTTCATTTTGTTCTTCGGTAAAATCAAATCCCAATTGAACAGCTAGTTCTCTCCAGGCTAAATAGTGATATTTAGCTGTATCTACTATCACGCCGTCTAAGTCAAATATGATCGCTTTTTTGCTCATGTTTTATTATTCTGTTTTGAGAATTACTTCGTCATCAACATCTTTTACCTTGAAAACTAATGCGGCCGCTATCAAAAATGATACGCCGCTCATAACCAAAGCATAAATTGGGTTACCATCATATACATATTTAACAATCGGACCTCCAATTAGTGCATTGACAATTTGCGGAAGTACAATGAAAAAGTTAAATATTCCCATATAGACACCCATTTTTCTTGGTGGAATTGACCCTGCTAGAATGGCATATGGCATGGTCAAAATACTTGCCCATGCTATTCCAATACCCACCATTGAAAGTAGGAGCCAATACTGGTCTGGAGCGAAATAAATTGAAATAAATCCTATTCCACCGACAATTAGTGACATAGCATGCGTTTTTTTTCTCCCTAATTTTTTAGCTATGGCAGGCAAAAAGAAGGCATAAATAGCTGATATAAGGTTATAAACTCCAAATAACACTCCTACCCAATCCCCTGCATTTTGATAAGTTGTACTGTGGGTATCCTCTAATGGCAATCCATAAACATGATGTGCGATGGCCGGTGTTGAGAATACCCACATACCGAATAGTCCGAACCACGAAAAGAACTGCACCCAGCTTAATTGCCTCATAGTGTTAGGCATATTCTTAAAATCGGTAAAAATATTGAGCAAACTTGATTCTTCTACTTTTTCCTCTTCTTCGACCCCATTGATCAAGGCCATTTCTTCAGGAGAATACTCTTTCGTAGTAAATACTGTGACCAAGATACTGACGATGAGCACTGCTGCTCCGATTAAAAACGAGAGTATTAAGCTTAATGGAACTGTTCCAGGTTCTGCTGTATTTGAGATTCCAATCCAATTCGTGAGAACGTATGGCAACCATGAGCCTATAACTGCTCCAATTCCGATAAGAACGGTTTGCACGCTGAATCCTAAGGTACGTTGATCACTTGGCAAGACGTCAGCCACTAATGCCCTAAAAGGCTCCATGGCTATATTAAATGAAGCATCCATGATCATAAGCATTCCTGCTCCTACCCAAAGTGCAGGCATAAATGCTGTGAACATATCTGCATTTGGCATCAAAATTAAGCCAAAAGAGGCAAGGATGGCTCCTGTTAGAAAGAAGGGTCTTCTTCTTCCGAGTCGTGTCCATGTTTTATCACTGTAATAACCAATAATGGGTTGAACGATCAATCCTGTTAAGGGAGCTACAAGCCAAAACCATCCTAGTTCGTGAATATCAGCACCAAAAATTTGCAATACCCGGGAGGCATTTGCGTTTTGAAGGGCAAAGCCCATTTGAATACCCAGAAACCCAAAGCTTAGGTTCCAGATTTCCCAAAAACTGAGACGTCTTTTTTCCATAATTAAATAGTATTTGATTAGCTGAATTCAATTGACAAAACATCTAAGAAAAGCAACAAAAGGCTTAAAGCCTGAAATTTACGTTTTGGTTAAAATCAATAAATTCAAAATAAGGAAAGACTATCCGCCCAACCTTGTAAGTGAAGTATTAAATAATTAGCAAGTTGTGAAATATGTACTAATAGTCAACAAATATATAAAATTTATTGATTAATTCTGAAACTGAATTTTTTTAGTTGAATTACGAATTTTCAGATCGGTTTGAATCAAATTGGTTCTATATTGATAATGAGCATCTTGTGAATCAATTTCATCGAGTAATAATTCTAATGCTTTATGTCCCATAGATCTTCCGTGTTGGGCAACGGTTGTTAAGGAAGGAGTTGCGAATTCGGAGATCAAACCATCAGTAAATCCAATGACTTCAATGTCTTCGGGAACATTATAGCCATAATTTCTGGCTACTTGCATAACAGTAGCGGCGTAAATTTCATTGACCGCGAAAATACCATCAGGCACATTATTCCCTTGAAACACTACAGCCAACTGTTCTTCAATGTTAACTTTATCATTTATTTGAATAATAAGATCTTGACTAACAGGAATATTATTATCGTGTAAAGCTTTGATATAACCTTCTTTTCTTTCGTGCCCAACCGTTACATAATCAGGTGTTGTCAATAAAGCAATCTTTGAGCAACCGTTTTTGATTAATTGTTCAGTGGCAAGAAAAGCACCTCCTTTGTCATCTGCAATTACTTTGTTACAGTCAATTTGATTGACCACCCGGTCAAACATAACCAAAGGGATTCCGTTGCTGATCAGTTCGTTAAAATGTCTGTAATCATCCCTTTCTTCAGTCTCTTTGGAGACCGATATTATAATACCATCCACTACACCATTGGCAAGCATTTCAAGGTTCAATACTTCCTTTTCATAAGACTCATTTGATAAACAAATCATTACATTATACCCTTTATCATTGGCAAGCTTTTCAATTCCGGTGATCACCTTAGTAAAAAAATGATGCACAATCTCAGGTATAATAACTCCAATGGTTTTGGTTTTTTGATTTCTTAAGTTGAGCGCTAAACTATTCGGCTTGTAATGGTAATATTTGGCAAAGGCCTGTATTCTTTCCTTGACTTCTGAACTGATCTCATGGCTATCTTTCAGAGCCTTGGAAACGGTCGAAATCGACACTCCAAATTCTTTGGCTATTTTCTTAAGAGTAATTTTTTCTTTCATATTATTCAAAAGATAACTTCCCCCTTTTTTGGCGAAAATTCAGATATTACTTCATTAAATCGTGATTATCGAAAGGTTTAAGAACTATGAATACTTTGGGGGTTAATTGCGTTTATAAAAATAGGAAAATTTTATGGGTGAAAAAAATCTTTTAAAGTTCATGATGCCAATTACATATTTTAAGGAAGCTATTTTGTCAAATTTGCAAAATAGTAAGCTGATTTTTAGAATTTCTCAACGTTCTTGGGGCTTGCCGAAATTTCACTCTAACGTTTGCGTAATTAAAGTTATCAACACGAAAACGTTTGCGTAATTTTTTATGCGCTTGATTTTGGTGTTAAATTCATGTTAAAAAATTAAATTCGTCGGGTGAAATATTAAATAAACAGCAAGTTTAA
>RCNF010000157.1_pt1 | contig 31107 bp, 28 predicted proteins | sample 2041311 | NCBI WGS metagenome assembly RCNF01 (sample SAMN09708228, study PRJNA481090) | Marine sediment metagenome, whole genome shotgun sequencing project. | biome: marine sediment; feature: ocean; material: sediment; isolation source: Sewage treatment plant 2 marine sediment (STP2) ...
ACCTGGGCAAACTCCTCCTCGTACATCACCATCTGGGGGCTTGCCATGTTCTGAGCCGTGCTCCTTCGCCTTCTTCAGTGCTATGAGTTCCTAGCAGAGCGCTAGTCACCGGTAAAGATTTCCGGCCCCACCACTCCCAGCATAACAGGCCGTCACTATAGGCAAAATCGATGCTTCGTTTCCTCTTCCGCTTGTTCAGGAATCTACTGTGCGTGCCGCTCCTACCGCTCTGGGCGATCGCCCGATGGCTATCGCGACCGAGGGGCCCCTGGATCGTCGTGCGCCTCAAACCACGCCTCGTAGAGGCGCGTCAGCCCGTCCCGTGGCTCCGCAGGCTCCTCGACGCCGAGACCCTCCGGCGCACCTCGTCCCTTGCCGCCGTTCGCAGGCTTGCTGACTATGCGATCAGGGATCCTCGAATTGAAGGGGTCGCATTTGTCTTACCTCCGCTCCAGGGAGGCTGGTCGGTCTGCTCCGGGCTGCGCGAGCAGATCCTCCGGCTCCGGGATGAAGGCAAGCAGACCTGCGTCCTCCTGCCTCGGGGTGGAGGACACCGGGAGGTGTACATCGCGTCGGCTGCAGAGCGCATCTACCTAGCGCCGCAGGGGACGGTCACCCTTCTCGGCCTCTCCGCGCAGTCGCACTACCTAAAGCCCATGCTCGATCGCATCGGCGTCGAGGTCGAGCCGTTCGCCCGCAAGCAATACAAGACCGCAGCCGAACGCCTGAGTCGCGATTCGATGAGCGAGCCGCAGCGCGAACAGGTTCAAACCCTCATCGACGGACACACCGCCGCGCTTCTCGCCGCGCTCTCGCAGCGCATCGGCACCACACCAGAACAAACACGAGCGCTCTTCGAGGCAGGGGTCTTCCGTGGTCAGAACGCGATCGATGCGCGACTGGTCGACGGGCTCGCGTACGAAGACGAGCTGCCCGAAAAGCTCGGCCTCGCGGACGAAAAGAAAAAGAAGACCGGCTTGATCGAAGGCGGCCGATACCTCGCTTTCAAGGAAGCGAAACCATTCCTTCCTTTGCGACGCGAGCCGTACATCGCAGTGGTCGCGGTCAAGGGCGCCATCTCGGAGTCCGGCGCCCCGATGGGCAGGCGGGCCTCCATCGTAGCGGCTCTTCGTCAGGCGCGACAGGACCGCCGCGCGCTCGGCGTCCTTCTATGGGTCGACTCGCCGGGCGGTTCAGCGGAGGCCTCCGACTTGATCCACCGCGAGGTCGTTCGCGTCCGCGAAAAGAAGCCGGTCGTCGCGTACTTCGGGGAGGTCGCGGCCAGCGGGGGCTATTACGTCGCCGCACATGCGAACGCGATCGTCGCCCAGCCATTGGGCCTCACAGGCTCGATCGGCGTGGTCTCGGCGCGTTTGCTCGCATCCCAGCTTCTCGACCGGGTTGGCATTCGTACCGAGGTCCTTCGAACGGGGCCCCACGCCGACATCTACTCGCCTCATCGCCCGCTCACCGATGAGGAGCGCAGCCTGATGAACCGCGAGCTCGACGCCTTTTACGACTCCTTCGTTGCGCTCGTCGCGGACGGCAGGGGGCGCACCGTCGACGAAATCGAGCCGCTTGCCCGAGGCCGCGTCTGGCTGGCCGCTGACGCCCACCGTCACGGTCTGGTCGACCAGCTCGGTGGCATGGACAAGGCGCTCGAGCTGCTCAAAGAAACCATCGACGTGGCTCCAAGGCTGCGCCAACGGCTGCGCCCAATGGTGATGGCCAGCTACCGTCTCGAGCCCCCGCCACCGGCTGCCTTGCTTCGGCTCGATGGCTCCGTATTCGAGGGGCTGCGAGACCTGGCCTTCCTGCTCTCGGAGAGCCCTGCGGTTCTCTACCACGCAATTTCCATCCCGCGGATACGGTGAGCCGCCGAAATTACGCTTTCGTCCAAGGGTCGTTTATCGTGGGAGCGGGGAGAGACCAATGAAGGCAAAGCAGATCACGCTGGCCCTAATGCTCGGGGTCATCCTCGGCTGCGGGGGCTCTCAGAAGCCGAAAGCCGGTCCGCTGCCCGAGGGAGCGACCTTCTACGGGGTCTGGCAGTCACCGCAGTACGGCAACATGCACCTGTGCCAGAGCGGCAGGCAGGTCGTCGGCGACTACGTCAAGAACGAGCGCGCCGGGCGAATTCAGGGCGACATCGAGGGAGATCTGCTGCTCTTCCAATGGGAAGACCGCAGGGAGCTGGTCGTCGGCAAGCCACAGGTCCGGCGAGGCCGCGGCTACTTCCGGATCGAGTTCGGCGAAGATGGCGATCAGTACATCAAGGGCGAATGGGGCATGGACCAAGAGCTGGCGGGCGGCGGACCCTGGAACGCGGTAAAGCTTCGCAAGGGCCAGCCGGACCGATGCACCGGCGTCGACGAGCCGATCTCCCTGGAAGAAAAGCCGCACCCCTGGGACGAGGACGAGTAGCTGGCTCCATCCTCTGAGGCCGGACCCTGACAGGGGAAAGCGGAAATCCGGCTAGGCGGCCGATTCAGCAGGCGCGCAGAAAACGACGGAGCAGCTCTTGCGGCGTTCGTCGCTGAGCCGGGCGCAGAGCTCGGCAAGATTGTCGTCGTAGTCCACGACCAGACCAGCGGTAGCTTCACCGGCTTCGTTGTACGTGCAGCCGTCGAGGGCGACCCAACGGCCCTCCCAGTTGGCGTCGCGGCAGACGTCCGTCCAGGCCACCGGATCGGTTTCCTGCTCGGAGTCCTCCAGGCCTCGGAAGTTGATGAAAGAGTGTCGTCGCTGTTCAGTCATGTTGCTGCCTCCGGAGGATCCTCTGCATCAGCATCAAATCTCTCGAAGTCGGGCGAGTTTCCATCGCCTCTACGGGACGCGCAAGTCGAATCAACTAGGTGGGTTTCGCAGGCCTGAAGGTCAAGGGCTAACCGATAAAAACCAATAATATCAGATATTTACAGTTGTTCCGAAACGTGGACAAAGCGTGCTTCCGTACATGCCTGATGGATCTTTGCAATGACTGCGGGTTGGTTCGGACGCGATCGGCTTTGCGTCGCGGCGCGCGGCGCGTGGTCTGACGGTTCGCGGCCTCGATCAGGCCGCGAGGGCGGCGAGCAGTTGATCCAGGTTCTCTCGGGTATGCAACTCGGTGACCGCGATCAAGAGCTCGTTGCGCCAGTCGTCCCGGAAGCGGCCGAGGTCGAGGCCGCCGATGATGTTTCGCTCGGCCAGGCGGGCGAGCACCTCGCTTGCATCGGGGCCTTTGCTTCGGACCAGCAGCTCGTTGAACACCGGCGCGGAGTATGGAACCTCGAACGCATCGAGCTTTTCAATACCCGCTCGGAGGTAGGTCGCAGCGTTCAGGCAGCGCCGCCCCGTTTGTTCGAAGCCCTGACGTCCAAGCATGGCCGTGCGGATCCCCATCGCAAGCGCGATCAGGCCGTGGTTGGTGCAGATGTTCGAGGTCGCCTTCTCGCGCCGGATGTGCTGCTCCCGAGTCGACAAGGTCAACACGTATCCTGGTTGGCCGTCTAGATCGACGGTGCGCCCCACGAGCCGACCGGGCATCTGACGAACAAAGGCCTGAGAGGCACCGAAGAGGCCGACCCCAGGGCCCCCGTACTGAGGGGGGACCGCGAGGGCCTGCCCTTCGCCGACGCAGATGTCGGCGCCGCACGCACCAGGCGGTTGAAGCACTGAAAGCGCATACGGCTCCGCGGTCGCGGTCACCAAGAGGGCGCCCTCGCGGTCCGCCACGGCGCGCGCCGCGTTCAAGTCCTCGACGCAGCCGAAGAAATTCGGGTAGCCCACGACGACCGCAGCGGTTTTGGCGGTCATCAGGCTCTCGGCCGCTTGCCAATCTGTGCGACCGTCGCCGGCAATCGGGATGAGCTCGATCGTCACTTCAGCGTCGAGCCCGGATACGTAGGTGCGGATGGTCTCAATGTACTCGGGGTGCAGGCCCTCGCTCAGCAAGACGTGCGTCCGTCGCTTGATTCGGCGAGCCATCAGGACGGCCTCGGCAGCGCCGCTGGCGCCGTCGTACATTGACGCATTGGCGACGTCCGTCCCCAATAGCTCGCAGACGATGGTCTGAAACTCGAAGATCGCCTGAAGCGTTCCCTGCGAGAGCTCGGCCTGATACGGCGTGTATGCCGTGTAGAACTCGCTTCGCTGCAGGAGCTGATCCACCGCTGGCGGCACGTGGTGATGGTACATTCCACCGCCGAGAAACGAGAGCATGTTCGCGCCCGCGCTTGCCTCGGCCAGGGCGGTCAAATGCTCCATCAGCCGGGGCTCGTCGAGCGCAGGTTCGAGATCGAGCGCCCGATTCAGACGAAACGGCTCGGGGATGGCCTCGAACAGGTCGTCGATCTGTTGCACGCCGACACGGGCGAGCATGGTTCGAATTTCTTGCTGAGTATGCGGTAGGTATCGCACGTTCTAACCGGTCGCTCAGCCGTCCAGGGTTCCGAGGTACTCCTCGTATTTGGCCGCATCCATCAGCCCCTCGAGCTCGCCCTGGTCCGAAGGGCGAATGGTGATGAGCCAGCCGTCCTCGTAGGGACCCTCATTGACGAGCTCCGGGCTCGATTCGAGCGCGTCGTTGACCTCGACCACCTCGCCACTGACCGGGGCAAAGAGCTCGCTCACGGTCTTCACCGACTCGATGTCGCCGAAACGTTCGTGTGCCTGGACGTCTTCCCCAGGGGCCGGCATGTCGACCAAGGTCACATCGCCGAGCTGTTCGACCGCGTACGACGTGATTCCGACGCGAATCACGTCTTCCTCGATGCGCGCCCATTCGTGGTCGCGGGTGTACTGGCGGTCCCTTGGGTACGTCACTGTCATCACCTCTTGTAAAACGGGGTGCTCACTACCACGGCGTCGACCACCTTGCCACGGATCTCGATTCCCAGGCCGGTCCCCACCTTGGCGAGGGCCAGAGGCACATAGCCGAGACCGATGTTCCGTCCAACCGTCGGCCCCGGGGAGCCGCTGGTGACCTCTCCGACCTGCTTTCCGTCCACCACGATCGGGTAGCCATGGCGGGCGATTCCACGTCCGGTCATTTCGAATCCGACGAGCTTTCGGTCGAGCCCCGCGGCTTTGATCGCTCGCAGCGCGTCGCGTCCGATGAAGTCGCCGGCATCGAGCTTGACCACCCAGCCGAGGCCCGCTTCGAAGGGGTGCGTTTGCTCGCTGATGTCGTTGCCGTAGAGCGCGAGGCGCGCCTCGAGCCGGAGGGTATCTCGTGCGCCCAGCCCGACGGGTTCTGCTCGGTGAGACTCGCCGGCTCCGAGCACGGCTCGCCAAAGGGTCACGGCGTCATCGCTCGCACAGAATAGCTCGAAGCCATCTTCGCCCGTGTACCCGGTGCGTGCGACCCAGAGCTCGACGCCGGCCAAGCTCGAGCGCGTGACATGGAAGTAGGTCAGATCGAGGACCTCTCGGGGCGCACCAAGATCCTTCATGATGGCCACCGCATTGGGCCCCTGCAGCGCGAGGAGCGCCCAAGCATCAGACACATCGTTCCACGGTGTCCCGAGGTCCAGGTTGTTCGCGAAGTGAGCGACGATCTTGTCGCGGTTTGATGCGTTGCAGACGACGAGAACTTTGTTCGCTTCCAAGCGGTAGACGATGAGGTCGTCGAGGATGTAGCCCGACTGGTTGCAGCAGGCGGTGTAGAGCGCGCGGCCGACCTCGAGCTTCGAGACATCGTTGGTGACCAGATGATCCACCGCAGCGACAGCCTGGGGCCCTTCGACGAGGATCTCGCCCATGTGGGATACGTCAAACAGGCCGGCGCGGCTGCGAACCGCCTCATGTTCCTTCTTGATGCCCGCGTACTGGACGGGCATCAGCCAACCGGCGAAGGGTACGAGCCGTGCGCCAAGGGCCCGGTGCTCGTTGGTGAGCGACGTTTCACGGAGTGTGTCGGACAAGGTGCCAGGAGCTTAGGGTCGACCGGGATCTACGCAACCGCCACCGCCGCCGGCCGATATCTGCTTCGTGGCTTTGGACGATAGGCTCTGTCTCAGTCGCGCCGGGCGGCGCATTCGGTCTTTTCCGTTAGGGGTTTCAGCGCTCGAGCTCGGCTCGCACCCGGACTGCGATATCGTAATCCATGCCGCCGCGGTGCCCCCACGGTCGAAGCTTTTTCAGCCTCACGGGGGCACCGTTTTTATCTACGACCTGGACGAGCGACCCGGCCTCGGTGCGCGTTCGGTCATGCCGATTGGGCAGCACCTTGCGGTGGGGGCAGGCTACACAGTGACGCGTCTCAAGGCCGAAGCGGTTCCGCTCGCGCAGGGCGGCACCGAGCTGATTCGCGGGTGCGGCCCCGATCCTGCTCGGCTTTCGCTCATCGGCGGCCACGGGATGGCGGCGCGCGCCGTTCACCTCGGCGAACAGCCGATCTCGCTCGGCGGCGCTCCGGACAACGCGATGAGCCTGTCGGACAGGGCGGTCAGTCGGTATCACTGCCGGATCGAGCCCTCGGCCCAGGGCGTCTTGGTCCGCGACCTCGCTAGCACCAACGGCACCTGGGTCGACGGTCTTCGAATCCGCCGACACGAGCTTCGGCCCGGCGCCGTGCTACGGGTCGGCCGTACCGCGTTTCGGGTGGTTCGCCGGAGTTGCGCTCGCAGCTCGTCGTCGAATCGACTCCGATGGTTTCGGTCATGGCCGAGGTCGATCGTTTCGCGACTCTGCCATGGCCAGTTCTGATTCGAGGCGAGACTGGCGTTGGCAAAGAGCACATCGCCCAGGCGCTGCACGACCGGGGGCCGCGGGGAAAGGGCCCGTTTGTGCCCATCAATGGGGGCGGACTCCCGCGCGAGCTCATCGAGAGCGAGCTCTTCGGGCACGAGCGCGGCGCGTTCACGGGGGCGGTCCAAACCCATCGCGGTGCGTTCGAGCAGGCGCACGGGGGCACGCTCTTCCTCGACGAGGTCGCCGAGCTGGCCCCCGATCTTCAGACACGCCTGCTTCGCGTCCTCGAAACCTGGCAAGTCCGCCGTGTTGGCAGCGAGTCCGGGCGCCGCGTCGACGTTCGGCTGCTCTGCGCCACCCACAAAGACCTGCGCGCGATGGTGCGCGAAGGGCGCTTCCGATCCGATCTCTACTACCGAATCCATCGCTTGGTCGTCGACGTCCCCCCGCTTCGCGTTCGTCCGGACGACATCGCGCCCTTGGCTTGCCACTTCATGCGCATCATGGAGCCCGACGTCGGCGAGCGTCGAATCGCACCCGGGGCGCTCCAACGTCTCCACGAGTATCCTTGGCCGGGCAACGTGCGCGAGCTGCGAAACTTGCTCGAGGTTGCAGCAATCGACCGCGATGGCGAGCTCATCGACCTCGCGTCGGTCGAACGCGCGCTACGACGATGCGCAGAGCCGTCGGTCCACCGTTCATCGACGGGTTCGCTCCGGGAAACGCTCGAGCAGTACGGCGGTAACATGTCCGCCGCGGCTCGAGCCTTGGGGATTCCGAGGTCGACGCTTCGTGACAGGCTCCTAGCGACTTCGGAGCTCGGCCGCTAGGCCGTTCGACGGCGCGATTCTTTGACGCGCCGAATACGAAGCTCGACCAGGTCTTGGGCGACCCCATAGATTCGCTTGAGGCCCGTGGACTTCGACTGTCCGGAGCGACGTGGCCGGCATGCGATCGTCACAACTGTCGTCGGGACGCCTGCGCCCAGGATTCGAATCGGGAACTCGAAATTCAGAAAGAAGGTGTCGGGAACCAACTGGTCGGCGTCGAACAGCGACCGGCGGAACAGATACGGCCCGTCGCTCTGCATGCGGACACCGTGGACCAGTAGGATCAGCCCGCGGACGCCCGCCGAGAGAATCTTGCGGTGAAGGCCGTCGTCCCGATGGTCATAGACACTGAAGACCACGTCGCTTCGATCTCGGGCTGCTGCATCGCGAAGCGTCCCGATGGCATCGGGCGCGATCTGTCCATCGGCCGGAAGGAATGTGACCCATGCGCCTTTGGCTGCGCGCACGCCGGTCTTGAGCGCCGCGCCGATGCCACGATTGACGTCGTGGCGAAGGAGCTGGTGCGCCGCGCCTGCCAGCGCCTTGGAGGCCTCAGTGGAAGTGCCGTCGGAAGAGCCGTCATCGACGAAGACGATTTCGGCCGAAGGCTCGTGCCTGGACAGCCATCGGCGCAACTCGACCAAGACCGGCGCGATGTTGTCCTCTTCGTTGAAGGCGAAGATGATCACGCTCAGCTCGGGACCGCTCACCGGGGCCGCTCCCGGATCACCCTGGCCGGAACGCCCACGGCGATGCTGTAGGGCGGCACGTCTTCCACGACCACCGCGCCGGCTCCGATCTGCGCACCTTTGCCGATGCGAACGCCTGGAAGCACGATCGCGCCGACGCCGAGATCGCAGTGGTCTTCGATCACGACGGGACCGAGCTCGATGGGTGAGCTCAAGATCGGAACGTCGCGGCCGGCCTCGCCGTGAAACGAGGTGATGATCCGCACAGCAGGGCCAATTCCCACGCGGGCGCCGATGTCGATTCCGCCGGCGCTGTGGAAGAACGCTTGCTGCCCGATCCAAGTCTCGTCGCCAATGCGCATGGTGTTGTTGTGGTAGCCCTTGAGAATTGCCTGGTGCCCAACATATACGTTCGCGCCGAGCTCGATGTTCTCTGGGTGAAAGACGAGCACGCCCGCTTCGAAGACGCAGTCGGGTCCGCAGCGCGCAAACTGGTCAACGCGAAATGAACCGTCGCCGTGACTGCGGTGTCGCATCGCTCAGAGGTTAGCAGGAGAGGCCGGCAAGGTTGCAAACTTCGGCTCGACCGGGCCCATCGCGTCGGACAGCTCTGCGAGGTAGCGTGCAAGCCCCTTCGCCCCGGTGGCTTCGGCAATCCTCGACGCATAGTGAAGATTGCGCGCGGGGTGTCCGAGGGCCGCCGGCGGCTCGTAGAGAGGCGCGGGCCGGACCGCGCGCCCGATGCGAGCCGGCACCGTCGCAAGAGCGTCTTCGTCGAAACCCTCGAGCCGAGGCACCCCGGCGATCAGCGTCGAAATGGCGGCGCGCGGAAAGCCTTGAGAGTACAGGTCGTGTCCGCGGTCGAGCGTTAGCAGAGCGATCAAGCCGTCGGTACCCGGAGAGCCTTCGGCGAGCTCAGCAAGCGCGACGCTCGCGTATCGTGCGAGCGCCGGTTCGTGCGCGGTGTCTCCGCAGCGTGGGCGAACGTCGAGCAGCCATTCGCTTGGGCAGCTGGGCAGACCGAGTCGATCGCCCAGAGCCGCGCGCGCAACTTGAATCGGCCGGCCCGGGTTGGCGCGAAGAAAACGCCGCACCCGCGCAACCCGGCCCCCCGGGCCACGCAGCTCAAACGGCGCGAGATCCGGGTGGCGCCGGTAGAGATAGTCCCAGAACCATTCGGATGAGGCGAGGCCGTGCGCCAATAGCGTCACGTCCGAACGAATGCCGCGCTGCTCCTGAAGATACCACATCGGACCGACCCAATGGTCGCGTTCCACGATCAGGATCGCGTTTGGCGGCGCCGAACGAAGTGCTTCGCGACCGATGTCCGACGTGAACGTGTCGCGGTGCCGGCTGCGCTGATACGGAGCCGGGGGTGCCACCATGACGAAGAGTAGCAGCGCAGCAATCGCCACCGGGGCCCAGGAAGCGCGGTAGTAGCCCAAGTAGGCCACCAATAGACCCACGCCGGAAGCCGCGAGCCAACTGGGAATCGCGAGGTAGCCGCTGTAGTCGAGGACATCGGGCGCGAATACGCCATTGCGAGCGATGAACGCAACGAAGAAGATCCACGTCGCGTTGAAGAAGAAGCGGCCCAACCCTCGCTTACGTGCATAGAGCGCGTATCCGCCGAAACCGGCAAGCAGGAAGGGGAGCCGTCCGTCGTCGAGGGACCAGAAGAACAGCGCGCCGACGTGCCCCCACCACTCGGACCAGGACTCGACGCCTTTCGAGGCGAAGTCGGCAGCCGTGAAGTAGTGAACGATCGATTTGGCGCTGGTCGGTGCGCCCCAGACGACCACGTCCGTTCGTCCCGCGACGACGAAGACGTACAGGTGCGCGGCGAGGCCGAGCAGTCCGCCGCCGATCAGCATCCGAATGGCACGTCGCGGAATTTCCTGGCGCACGATTCCCATCACCAGTCGCGGGGTCATGGCCAAGGCGACGCCAAACGCGCATATGAGATTGGCGCTCGCGGCGAGCCCCAAACCGAGTCCGGTCGCGAAGTAAGGACTCGGGCGCTGGTCTTCGTCGAGGATGGCGTTTGCAAATCGTGCGGCTGCCCAGAGCGCGAAGAAGACCGCGAGAGGGTAGACCTCGATGCGCGTGGCCGGCTCCCAAAGCGCCGGATGCATGCCTAGGAGCGCAATGACCGGTGCGACATAGCGCACGTCACCCTCGGGACAGTCGGCATCGGGCCGAATCAGCGCCTCCGCGAAGCTGGTGGCCGGAACGACGGTCAGGGCTCCAAAGAGTGCGGAGAGACCGTTGAGGGCCACGAGCGGATCGACGCCCGGCATTCGGCTCGCGATCGCACCCAGGATGGTGTGGAGCGGTTGGCCGAACGGATGGCCTAGACCGAGCTGCTCTGCGACCATCGCGAGCTCGGGGCTGTCGTACATCGACAGGCTTCTGCACATCGTTACGACATAGAAGACGAAAAGCGCGGAAGCCGACGCGGCGGTGATGCGCCGAGACTGCACCGGGAGCCCGAGTAACCGCTTAGCCACCGTCTCTACCTGATAGCGGAACAAGGAGATTGATCACGCCACCGACCCCAGCGGTGAGCAACTGAATCGCCCAGAAGCTGAGCGAGGCCGCGTAGGCGCTCGCCTCGGGAACCCCGACGGTTCCATAGAGCGCCGCAAAAGCTGCTTCGCGGACGCCTGCTCCGCCGACGGTGAAGGGGAAGAAGGCGGCCGCGCCGATCAGCGGCATCACGACCGCCGATTGGGCGAAGGTCACCGACGGCTCGAGCGAGTGCATGATCGCATGACCTGCGACGATGTTGATGGCGTGGATGATCAGCGAAAGCAAAGCGGCAGCCAAGAACGGGCCGATCGAGAACAGGCGCGGGAGAGCACGCAAGGGCTTGCCGAGCTTCTCGGGAAGCAAGGGAGCCAGCCGGGGTGCGACCGCAATTCCGAACAGCGCGGCGGCGGCCGCGACGAGGCCGAGCGTCGCCCAAAGACCGAGGTTTTCGATTCCGGGAATCGGTCGCATCAGATAGGCGCCAGTCGCAAGAGCCAGAAGCGCCGAGACTCCGATGACGCGCTCGATGAAAACGACCGCGACGCCGCTCGTGGCGCTTGCCAAGTCGAGGTCTCCAAACGCTTTGCGGCCCGCTACCCCTCGAATGACGTCTCCGCCGACGCCGCCCGGCGCGTAGGTATTGTAGAAGTGGCCGACCAAGTAGAGGTGCGCGATCCGAGGCCATGCAGGGATGTCGATCGCGCCGTAGGCTCGGAGCAAGAGCCGCCAGCGAAGCATGCCGCAGAACAGGCCCAGCATCACGGCGGTGATCGCGGTCAGCGCCGCGCCCAAGGAAAGCCTCTGAAACCCCAGCAGGACATCGCGAGGGTCCACCCGGCTCGCGAGATAGGCGACCGCTGCGATGGTCACCGCAATTCGGCCCCACCTCAGGTAGCGGCGGCGCGTCTCGCCGCTCGTGCTGCGTCGTCCCCCTTGATCGAGCATCTCAGTCCCCGAAGCCTAGCGCGTCCTGGAGCTCTTTGAGCAGTTCTGGGGCGCGTTGCTCCACCAGCCGCTGCAGCGAGGGGAGGTAGTCGGCAACCTGCTCGGATTGCTCCTCGAGCAACGCCAAGGCGGGCCGCCGTCGAAGCGCGTCGCGGAGCCGCGCCAAAACGAACGCGGGCTCGGCGTAGTCGCGAGGCGCTCCCCAAAGCGCGAGACGAGCCTGTAGCTTCGAAAACGCTTTCCCCTGGTCGCTCCACTCGAGGAGCGCGTTGGTTTCGAGCTCGATCGCTCGGAGGTATCCCTCGATATGACGCTCCTCGCGCACCAGCCAGCCGTCGAGCAGCATCTCGGTTCCGATGTGGCCGACGGCACGCGCGGTGCCGCGTCGCACACCCGACTCGGTCAGGGCGTCGAGGGCATGTGCGCAGGATGCGAGAAAGGCCGGCGCACGATGAAACGCGTCGTCGGTTCGATGGTGTAGCTCGATCCCGCGTTGGATGTCCGCATCGTGCACCATCGACAAAGGGACGCCCACCATGGTTTCGAAGTCGGGCAGCATGCTGCCGAGCAGGTGCCTCGACCGGCGGTCGGCCCAGCTCGCGACGACGGCATGTCCAAAAAAATTCAAAGCCTCAGCTCCTGTGCGATCCGGTCGACGCAACTCTGCTTGCCGAGCTCAGCGCCTTCGCTCCGCCAGCTTACACCGGGCTCGCTTTTGAACCAGGTTCGCTGCCGGCGCGCATAAACCCGGGTCGACTTCCGGATTCTACGAAGCGTTTCTTCGACCGGAATCCCTTCGCGCACATGGTCGAGGATTTCGCGGTAGCCGACACTTCCAAACGGACGAATATCGTCTCCCCATCTAGCGCGCAGCGAGCGAACCTCGTCGACCCAGCCTGCCTCGAGCATCTGCTTGGCACGGTCTTCGATGACGGCACCGTGTCGCTCGTGGCTCAGATCCAGGACGATGAAGACCGCACGATACCGATCTTGGCCGAGCGCGTGCTCTGCGCGAAGCCTGCCAAGCGGGGTGCCGGTTTGCTCGTAAACCTCGAGCGCGCGAACGATGCGAAGGGCGTCGTTTGGATGAATCGCCTCGGCGGAGATCGGATCGACCTCAGCGAGCCGTATGTGCAAGGTCGCCGCGCCATCCTTCATCGCCTCAGTTTCCAGGCGCGTCCGGATCTCCGGGTCGACCGGTGGAACGTCCACGAGCCCGCGAACGAGCGCGCGAATCCAAAGGCCCGTCCCGCCAACGATGATGGGTAGCCGACCCCGGTCGCCAATCTCTCGAATCGCCACGTCTGCGAGATCGGCATAAGCGACCGCGTCCACTTCTTGGTCTGGATCGAAGACGTCGATGAGGTGATGGGAGACGCCCTCGAGCTCCGCAGCCCTCGGCTTGGCCGATCCGATGTCGAACCCGCGGTACACCTGCACACTGTCGGCGCCCACGAGCTCGCCGCCAAGCTGACGCGCAAGCTCGATGGCCGCACCGGTTTTGCCCGTGGCGGTTGGACCCGCGATCACGAGAATCGGCGCGAGGGGTTCAGTCAACCGCGGCCTCCGCGCCCGTCGCGGGAAGCGGGACTCTGCCGAGAACGCAGGCGCGATGCGCTTCACGGCTCGGCCAGACGTTCGCGATGATCCGCTCTACCGAGGCCTGCCCTAGCGGCTGGCCATTCGCGGTCGCCGCTCGTTGCGCCATGGCGCGAAGAGCCCCGCGAACCGCGTCTTGGCCGCCGCGTTGCAGAGCGGCGAGGGCGTCTTCGAAAAGCGCCGTGGCACGTGCATCCGCGAGCAAAGCCGGCACCGCGCGGACGACGTACGAACCCTCTCCGAGCTCGGACCAATCGAAGCCGAGGGCGCGAAGGACGGTCTGGTGCTGCCCGATCGCGGCATTTGCCGACGCAGCCAGCTCGATTCGATCGGGAAAGAGCAGGTTCTGTCGGGCGACGGCGCCAGCGTCGGCAGCTTCACGAAGCGCGTCGTAGCGAACCAGGGACTCCGCGCGCTCGCGATCGAGAAGCAGGATCTCATCTCGGGTCTCGCAAATCAAAACGCGGTCACGAACGTGAGCGACGAGTCGAAGCCCGTTTGGGCTCTTTGGTTCGTAGTCGGCGACCGGTTGCGCGACCCCAGTTGGAGCCGAGGACCCGACCCCGCCGGCCGCCACGACCTCGGCGTCCCGCAACGGCCCTGACGCACCAATGCGCGTCTCCCAATATGCGTCGCCGGCAGGTGCGGCGGGAAGCCGGGCTGCGATCATCCTGGTCACGAGATCGACGAGCTGAGCGGTCCGTTTGAAGCGAACTTCCGTCTTTTGCGGATGCGCATTCACGTCGACGTCCTCGGGCGGGAGCCGAAGCGAAACCACTCCGCGCGGGTAGTGGCCTGGTGACAGCCGATCTCCATAAGCAAACGCGATTGCACGTGCGAGCCGGCGGTCGTTCACAGGCCGCCCATTCACGAAGAGAAAAAGGTGCCTGGCCCCGGCGCGTGCGTGCTCGGCAGCGGCAAGCACCGCATCGAGGGCCACGCCGTCCCGTTCGGCGTGGATCTCCTGCAGTGTAAGGTCGCCGAAGACCTGGTAGGCGCGCTCGGCGAGGCTGCTCGCGGGGAGGTACTGCCGAGCGGTCCTGCCGTCGGAAGTCACGACCAGGCGCAGCTCCGGATGGCTCAGCGCGAGCCGCTGACAAACTTCGAAAATACGTGAGGTTTCAGTCTGGCGTGCCCGAAGAAACTTCTTTCTTGCCGGAACGTTGTAAAAGAGATCGTTCACCTCGACCGTGGTCCCCGGTGGGCATCCGGCCGGCGACACGTCTCGCAGCTCTCCGCCTTCGACCAGGATTTGGGTTCCCTCGAGGGTATCTCTCGGGCGGCTGCGAATCATCATTCTGGAAACCGACCCGATCGACGGAAGGGCCTCTCCTCGAAAGCCCAGCGTGGAGACGCGGACCAGGTCGTCGAAGGACGCGATCTTGCTGGTGGCGTGCCGGTGGACACTCAGCGTCACATCCTCCGTCGACATCCCGATTCCATCGTCCGTCACGCGAACCTGCGCGCGTCCCCCATCTTCCACTGACACGGTAATCGAGCTTGCCCGTGCGTCGATCGCGTTCTCGAGCAGCTCTTTCACCAGATTGGCCGGACGCTCGATTACCTCGCCAGCGGCGATCTGGTCGATCAGCGTATCGTCTAGCAATCGTACCGTCGTAGCCACGGCCTGCGCGTATCAAAGCTGGTCTGGATTGGCAACGCGGGCCTGCGAATTTCGCCCCTTCGTTGACCCTCCGTTAATCGCGATGCTACCGTGTTTTGTGGGGAGTTAATAGGGAATTCACGAAGATGAAGGTATGTCCCGCCTGCAGGATTGACTACGGCGGCGGAGAGGTGTTCTGTCCGGTCGACGCGACGCGTCTAATCACGACGTCGCAGATGAGCGCCAGCCCACTCGACCCCAACGATCCGCTGATAGGCAACGTGCTTGCCGGCCGCTATCTGGTGAAGTGCCGGATCGGTGAGGGCGGGATGGGCTTGGTGTACGAAGGCCTGCATCGGGACATCGACAAGCGGGTGGCGATCAAGGTCCTTCGCGACGACCTGTCCCGTCGCCCCGAGGTCGTTGCGCGCTTCCGCCAGGAAGCCAGAAGCGCATCGCGCATCGGGCATGACAACATCGTCGACATCTTCGATTTCGGAGAGACCAGCCGCGGCGCGAGCTACTTCGTCATGGAGTTCCTAGACGGCGAGGACCTAGGAAACGTCTTGGGCAAGAAGGCGACCATCGAAGCGGAACGGGCCTGTGACATCGTCCTTCAGTGCTGCCGAGCGCTTTCCGCGACGCACGCCAAGGGCATTGTCCACCGAGACATCAAGCCCGAGAACATCTTTTTGACGAAACGCGACGGGGTCGATGACTTCGTCACGATCGTCGATTTTGGGATCGCGAAGATGAGCGACATCGAGACCGACGGAGCGCCGGGGCGGAAGCTCACCAAGACGGGGATGATCTTCGGCACCCCCGAATACATGTCGCCGGAGCAAGCGGGCGGTAGGGACCTGGACCACCGTGTCGATGTGTACGCCCTAGGCATCATTCTCTACGAGTGTCTCGCGGGTCGCGTGCCGTTCGAGGGTGATACGTTCATGGGGATCCTCACGCAGCACCTGACCGCGGAAGCGCCGCCCATCGACGAGGTGAATCCGCGCGCCAAGGTCACCGAGGAGCTCGAGCTCGTCATCCGAAAGGCGCTCGCCAAGAGTCCCAACGACCGTTACCAAGACACCGAGGAGCTCGCCGAGGCCGTCGTCTGCGCACTTGATGGCCGCGTAAGCCGCGCGACTCGGCGAACCCCACCGTCGGTACTCGGAGCGCCGCTGACGCGTGAGCTCGACTCCGTGCCGAGGCGAAAGACGTCTCCTTGGGTGTGGGTCGCGGCGGCGATGGGCGCAGCTGGTCTTCTCGTATGGTCCGGCGTCGGTTCGCTTTCCGGCCCGGGGGGCGAGGCGGAGGCAAGTGTGGTTCCATTCGAGCCGCAGCAACCAACTGCCGCGGAAGTCCCAGAAGTCGTCGAGGAGGCGCCGCCGATTGCCGAAGCGGAGCCGGAGTCGATGTGGGTCAACGTCCATGTTGCGAGTGACCCGTCAGGCGCCAGCGTCTTGTCCGAAAGCGGCTCGGAGGCCTGTTCCTCGACGCCGTGCACGCTCGAGGTGACGCGGGGTGCGACGCTGGTACTTCACGCAAAGCTTGGTAAACGGAGGGGAAGCACCGCGATCACCCCGACCCGAGAAGAGACGGTTTTGATCGAGCTCCATGCCCCGAAGAGGCCTGCTGCAAAGCCTCGCAGCGCGCAGGTGCCCAAGCGGAAGCGTGAGGCGCGAGGCCGTTCCTCGGACCTCAAGGTTCCCGAGTGGGCTCAGTGAATGAGGCCGAGCGAAAGACGCTAGCCGATCTCGAGTGGGACCAGGTAGAGCGGGCGGTCGCGGAGCGATGTCGAGGGCCGCTGGGGGGGGGGCTTTCCTTGAAGCTCGCCAATTCCTTCGACGAGACCGAACGCGCCATCGCCGAAGCCAGGGAAGCGTGGACGCTGCTCTCCAGAAACGAGCCGCTTCCCCTCGACGGCATTTGCGAAATCCAAACCTCCCTGCAGCATCTGGAGCGGGAAGGAGTCCTCGACGGCAGCGCACTCAAAGATGTCCGCATGACGCTTCGTGCGGCTGGGGCGCTGCGACGCTTTCTCGGCCAGCGCAAAGACAGCGTCCCGCACCTGTACAGCGCGTGCGCGATCGATCCGACGCTCGACGGTCTCGAAGAAGAGGTCGGGATGTCGATCGGCGACGACGGCACGATACTCGACTCGGCGAGCGCCGAGCTAGCGCGTCTACGCGAAGAAGCCGGGAACCTTCGAGCTCGGATCATTCGGAAGCTCGAAGACCTGATCCAGAAACGAAGCGCGATCCTGCAGGACTCGTTCCACACGATTCGCGAAGGCCGCTACGTGCTTCCGGTTCGCGCAGATGCACACGAGCGTTTCCACGGTATCGTGCACGGCTCGAGCGCCAGCGGGGCGACGATCTTCGTGGAGCCTCGTGAGCTGGTCGAACGTGGCAACCGGCTCAAGATGGCCCAGGCCGAGCTCGAACGCGAAGAGCGGAGAATCCTCGCCGCGCTTTCCGACTTGGTTCGCCAATACGTCCCCCAGCTCCGTGCCGCGGCCGAAGCCCTCGATCATGCGGACCTCCGCGCCGCCAGCGCTAAGCTTGCGGTCGATCTGCGTGCGGAGTTCGTGACGCTCTCGGCCGAGCCACGAATCTCCTTGCGCGAGGCTCGCCATCCGCTTCTGGTCCTGCGGGGCATCGAGGTCGTCTCAAACGACATCGAACTTGCGGGCGGCGAGGCGCTAGTGATTTCGGGGCCCAACGCGGGTGGCAAGACGGTCGCGCTCAAGATGCTCGGCCTGGCCGCGCTCATGACCCGGGCCGGGCTTCCAGTGCCTGTAGCCGAGGGGAGCGTCTGTGGGTTTTTTGCGCCGGTGCTCGCGGCCGTGGGCGACGAGCAAAGCCTTGCGCGTAGCCTTTCGACATTTTCCGCGCACCTCGTGACGCTCAGGTCGGTGCTCGAGCAGGCCAACGAACGGGTCCTCGTGCTTCTCGATGAGCTTGCGGGTGCGACGGACCCGGAGGCGGGCGCGGCCTTGGCGTGCGCAATCATATCGACGCTCGTTGAACGAGGCGCCGCTGTTGCCGTCACGACTCACTACGAAGCACTGAAGGCCCTCGCAGCGGAACGGGACGAGATGCACAACGCGTCAGTGGGCTTCGACTTCGATGAAATGGCCCCCACCTTTCGTTTGAGAATGGGCGTCCCCGGCGGCTCCAACGCGCTCGAGGTCGCCCGACGTTTTGGGATCCCCTCCGACGTGGTCGACGCTGCGCGGACGGCGCTGCCGGAGCACTCACGTAGCTTCGAGACGCTCGTCGCCAAGCTCGACACGGCGACCAAGGCGGCGCTTGAAGAACAAGCGGCCCTCCAAGACGAACGAGCGAAACTCGGTGAAGAGCGCACGAAGCTCGACGCGCGTCGCCAAGAGCTTGCAGCGCGCGAAGCGAAGGGGCTCGGCAGGGAAGCCCAGAAGCTCGTCGACCAGCTGAAGGACCTTCATCGTCGCCTCGACCAGGCCAGGAAATCGCTCCGCGAACGCGCCGAAGCCGAGTCGGTTGCGGCAGCCTCTGCGGTCTCGAGCGAAGCGGCGGAGCTTCTCGGCGATATCGACCGTCGCCGGGTTTCGCTCGAGCCGAAGCCGGTCGAAACGGCAGAGCTGGACCTCGAGGCGGTTCGAGTGGGGGACCGCGTTTGGGTCGAGCGGCTCCGAAGCGCGGCGGAAGTCGTCGAAGGGCCGGCGCGCGGTAAGGTTCGTGTCGCCGCCGGCATGATGAAGCTCTGGGTCGACCTCGGCGATCTCCGCGGTCTCAAGCAAAGCGCCGAGCGGGCACCCAAGGAGTCCGCCCCAGTGACCGCCACGCAGCCGAAGGCACAGCGAAGCGTTCGAACGAGTGACAATACACTCGATGTGCGCGGCCTTCGGCCGGACGAAGCGATCTCGTTGGCCGAGGCGTTTCTCGACCGCATGTATGGCGCGGCAGAGTCGAACGCGTTCATCGTGCACGGCGTCGGCAGCGGCGCGCTTCGAGCCGCGATCCACGAACACCTGACTCGGGACGCCGCCTACGTCGAAGGGTTTCGGCAAGCGACCCAAGAGGAAGGCGGGCCGCAGGTGACCGTCGTCTCGCTCAAGTAGCGCTCAGGCGCTCGCGCTCTGTGGCTCCCCGTTGCGCATGCGAGGCTTCACCGCGAAGTGCCAAACCGCAAGGCCAACGCAGACCATCGCGATCGAGGACCATTGGGCAGGCGTGAGCCCAGCGTATCGGACATCGCCGCCCTCGAGCGGAGCAGCCCGGAGGAAGTCGAGGAAGAACCGAACGGGCGCATACAGGAGCGGAAGGAGCACACAATAGAAGCCAACCGGGCGGCGCTTTCGGTGTTCGAGCCAGACGAACAGCCCGATGATCAGCAATGAGAAGAACACCTCGTACAGGCCGAGGTCGTGACGCGGCTGATACGGCGGGGCGCCGAAACGATAGTCCGAGACGGCCAACGCGAACTCGGTGACCTTGCCCGGATGATCGTGGACGACGAAGCATCCCATGCGCCCGAACAACCAACCGACCGGCAAACCAAAGCAGACCGCATTGGCATAGGGGAGCAGGTCCATCTTCCTGCGGTACTTCCAAATGAAGCAGCCGAGAATGCCGCCAAAGAAACCACCGTACGAAGAGAGGCCAAGCCAGGTCGAGAAGAGCAGCGACGGATCGCGGACGATCTCCATGAACGTGTCCCGCTCGTAGAAGAGGCCGTTCAAGAAGTAGCCGAGGATGAAGCCGGTCACGACCGCATAGGTCACGAGGTCGCCGGTAGCCACCGGGTCTAGCTCGTTGCGCCGTGCGAATTGGCCGGCGACCCATGCGCCGAGGAGCACGCCGGTCGCGACGAGAACGCCAAACGGCTGAATCGACAGGGTGTCTCCCAAGACCGGAACGGAGAACGGCAGCGGGATGTCCCAGGACTCGAGGCGAAACCAAGGAATGAACAGCAGGGCGTGCATGGCGGCCGAGCCTAGCACTCACATCCTTGCATCGCCCCTAATCAGCCGCTAAGCCGAGCGCGAGGTGAATTCATGACCGAGATCATCGCCGTAGGCGCGAGAGAGATTCTAGACTCCCGAGGAAATCCCACCGTCGAGGTCGACGTGGAATTGATGGGCGGCGCAACGGGCCGCGCCGCGGTTCCGTCGGGGGCATCGACTGGCGAGCACGAGGCGCTCGAGCTTCGCGATGGCGACAAGAGCCGGTACATGGGCAAGGGAGTCTTGAAGGCTGTCGAGAACGTGGTGAATGAGATCGCGCCGCAGGTGATCGGCGCCGAGGCGCTCGACCAAGCCGAGGTCGATCAGCTCATGCTCGACCATGACGGCACCCCTTCGAAGGCGAAGCTCGGAGCCAACGCGATCCTCGGCGTTTCGATGGCCGTCACGCGCGCCGCGGCTGAGGAGGTGGGGCTTCCCCTCTGGCGTTATCTTGGAGGGGTACAGGCTCAGGTTCTGCCGACGCCTCTGATGAACATCATCAACGGGGGCGCACACGCCGACAGCGGCCTCGAGATTCAAGAGTTCATGGTCGTACCGCATGGATTCGATTCGTTTTCGGAGGCGCTTCGCGCCGGCGCCGAGACCTTCCACACCCTCAAGAAGCTTCTAAAAGAGGCCGGGCACGCGACGGGAGTCGGCGATGAAGGTGGGTTTGCGCCTCACCTGTCGACCAACGAGGAGGCGCTCTCCTTCGTCGCGCGTGCGATCGAATCCGCGGGATACCGGCCCGGCGCGGAAATCTCCATCGCTCTCGACTGTGCGGCGAGCGAATTCTACGACAAGAACAAGGGCGTCTACACCTTCGACAAGAAGCCGGTGGACGCGGCAGCGCTCGTGAAGATCTACGCGGACTACTGTTCGAAGTATCCGATCGTCAGCATCGAAGACGGAATGGACGAGAACGACTGGGAAGGCTGGAAGGTCCAGACCGAGGTCCAGGGGGCCCAGGTTCAGCTGGTCGGCGACGACCTCTTCGTCACGAACACCGAGCGGCTTCAGATGGGGATCGATCAGGGGGTTGCCAACGCGATCCTGATCAAGGTGAACCAAATCGGGTCCGTCACCGAGACGCTCGACACCATTCGTCTGGGTGCGCTCAACGGCTATTCGTCGATCATCTCGCACAGGAGCGGAGAGACCGCCGACACCTTCATCGCCGACCTGGCGGTCGCAACCAACGCGGGCCAAATCAAGACCGGTTCCGCCTCCCGCTCGGAGCGCATCGCGAAGTACAACCAGCTGCTGCGAATCGAGGAGCAACTGGGCGACGCCGCGGTGTACGCTCGCAGGTCGACGTTCGCGGCTTGAGGGCTGGCTGCGAATTGGCGCGTCAGCCCGCGGCGAATCGCAGGGCGGATTCGGTGTCGTACTGCCCCGCGCGGAACGCGTAGTCGCCTAGAACACGCCGTAGCGCATCGACATTCGTGGCGAAGGGCTCGACCCGTAGTTCGGCCAGCATACGGTCCATCGAGAGCAGCGCGCTGTGGCGAACCGGCTCGTGGGTGCTGAGCTTTGCGATGAGGGGGCGGTCGTCCGCAGGCAGGGGCAGCCCGACGGTGGCAGACGAGGTTGCGCGAACCCGGCCCGGCGGCGCAGGCGACACGGCGTAGAGCGAGACGACCGCGTCCTCTTGATCGAGGGCCAAGATGGACGCGTCGAGTGCGTGCCCGCGGGGCATCAGTGTTTCGAGCTCTTCGGGGATCGGCTCACCCGAGGTGATTCGAAGCTGCAGCGCGACGAGGTCGACCCTGGTGACCATTTCGATGAGTGTGTGGTGCCTAGGTAGGCCGATCGTCACGTCCGAGACCCAAGACAGACCTGATGGATCGATGTGAAACCGCACCTCCAAAAGCCCCGCATAGCGAAGCTCGGCCGCAAGACGCCGAGCGCTTTCGAAAAGGGACATCCGGAACGCCTCCCCGTCCATGCGAAAGAGGAGGTCGGGCGAAGGGGTTTCGTGGATCAGCGTCTGCTCGGAGGCCGAAAGGCTGCGGTCGTATTCGACAATCGCGACGGTGGCTCCGAGAGAGTCGGCGGCGACCATGACGCCGACTTCGCGAGGCCGTGACGAGTCCTCGCGTTCGCGGAGCGTACGAACCTGCGCCCTTTCGGCGGCCGCTTGGATGGTTGCCTGGTCGGCCAGGGCGCCGAGAACGTCGAGGTCGGTGCCGACGACTGCCACATCGGCCTTTTCGGCGGCGCTCGCGAGCTCGAACATCTCGGGCTGGCCTTGGTAGCCCAGGTGGGCCGCGTCGGCGCCCGCCTGCTCGAGGATCGCGGGTAGCTGGTCCGTTGGAATTCCGTCAGCCTCGTCGAAGTCGATCTCGATGCTCCGATCGGCCGCTTCGATGTGCCGGCTCGCCTGCTCGTCCTTGGGAGCGACGACGATCGATTCGACGCCCAGTCGACGGCACGTTCGCGCGACGCGGGTTGCTGCTTCTCCACGGCGGAGGATCAGTACTTTTTCGAACACCCGCGGAGCATAGCAAGCGGCCCGCCCCGGGCACCCCGCCTTCCGACTTGACCCAATCGGAGGCGGGAGACAGTAGCCAAGCGATGCCCGTATGGCTTCGCAGTCGCGGCTTGGAGCGACGCCCGGTTCGTCACGCCGATCTTCGATGGCGTGCGGAGGCCATGCTGGAGGCCCTCGGCTTACCCGATGCGGAGCTTTCGATTCTGCTTTGCGACGATGCGACGATCCGTGAGCTCAATCGCCAATACCGAAAAAAGAACCGCGCAACCGATGTGCTCGCCTTTCCGATGCACGAGGGCCCTGGGCCGCAGACGACCCCAGGTCTCCTCGGCGATGTGGTGATCTCCCTGCCTACGGCGAGCCGCCAGGCCGCCGAACACGATCGCGCGATCGTCCATGAAGTGACGTTTTTACTGGCGCACGGACTCCTGCACCTGCTTGGCCACAATCACGCCAGTCAGCGGGAAGAGCGTGAGATGACGGCTCGAACCGAGGCTCTCATGGCCGCCGTAGAAGCGGCGCGTTAACCCTTCGCGCCTGTGGAAAACCGGCCCCGAACGCTATCGATCTTGCTCCTCTTTCTTAGTCAGCGCTTTTGTTTTGCCCGCTATCATCCTGAAACTAGGCCATATTCTGCTGCGTGATTGGCTTCTCGAAAAGTGGGACGCCAGCGTCAGATCCCTTGTGGACGGGCTGTGGGAAAGCGTCCCGGCCGAGAGAGTCTCGATCAGCGGATAGGGGTCGCGTGCAGCCCGGGATCGATTAACCCCAAGAAATTTGTTTGCGAAACCGCACAAAGACCCTTGTCAGCAAGGAAAAGCACAGGCATAGATGGCGCCGTGCCTGCCTGGGGCTTTCTTTTGGGGGCCTTTTTGATCAAAAGGGGCAGGTCACAGAGTTAGGAGGGAACTATGGTAGCGGGCAAGCGAATGACGAAGGCCCAGATCATGAGCGAACTGGCCGACAAGAGCGGCCTTACCAAGAAGGAAATCACGAGCGTCTTTGGTGCGCTTCAAGACCTCGTGAAGAAAGAACTTGGTCGCCGTGGTCCGGGGGAATTTGTCATTCCAGATATGATTAAGCTCAAAGTTCGTAAAATCCCAGCGAAACCCGCTCGGATGGGACGCAACCCAGCAACTGGCGAGGAGATGATGCTTCCGCCCAAGGCTGCGTCAAAGAAGATTCGCGCAACGCCTCTCAAGAAGCTCAAGGACCTCGTCCTCTGAGTCACTGAGACTACGAATCGAGAAAAAGGGGCCCTCAGGGCCCCTTTTTTGTTGGATTCGTGCGCGTGCGCACCGCGTTGCCAGAACCTTGCAGCCGGCCTTCCGCGTAACTCAAGATGAAGCGAATCTGATCCGCGTTGAGCTTGAAGGAAACCTGGATTCGATTTCCGTCTGGCGTGAGCTCCATGCGGCGAAGGGTCTTTCCAAAGCCCGCCAAGCTCATGATCAGCTGCTGCGAGTAGAACGTCGCAACCTTCTTCCAGTAGACAGACGCCTCTCTTGCGAGCTCGTCCGACTCGTACGTGGCCAATACGCTCACCGTGGCTTCGTCGGCTCCGGTTTCACGAACGGCGAGACGCACACGGACCGGCACGTGCTTGATGCTTCCGATGACGAAGCGATGCACCCCCTCGACCTCCAAAGAGATCGCTTCGTCCGGTCCCATGGAAAGAAGCGCATCAGGCCCGCGAGCTGCGACGAGCCCTTCCTTTTTCGCATCTCGAAGCTCGCGCGCCTGCGCCATGGCGAGCACTCGCTGGAGATCCTGTCGCCGGCTGATGCTGAAGTGCTTGGTGCTCAGAATCGCGATGGTCCGTGGCGTTTGGTCGAGGTTGTGCCAAGCCGCGGTCGGAACTCCAAAACGTCGCTGCCAGCGCACTGGTTTTCCCCGGGAGCGGGCGAGACGTTTCACGCTCTTGCGAGCAAAGCCTTCGCCACGCCGGTGCCGTCCGGCCAGCACGAGCTTGGAGCGCAGCAGATTTGGCGTCGCAACCAGCAGCCGATCGAGGTCTGCCACGGGATCGATCCCGGACCCGTCGAGAAGGAGCTGCCAATCGGGCACACCGCGCAAAAACGCTGTGACATCCGCGCCCAGGGGGGATTCTCGAACGCGCCGCAGGTCGACCCGGAGGGCCAGCTGCGCGCCGGGAGGAATGCGGGAGGGGCCGGAGAGACTCGGGGAGGCGACGGGGAAGGGGGCAGCGTCAGTGCCAGCGTCAGTGCCAGCGTCAGTGCCAGTGCCAGTGCCAGTGCCAGCGTCAGTGTCGTCCTGTGGGACGCCGGCGTCGATTCGTTCCTGTTCGGGTCCTTCAGCCTGTGTTGCGTTTCCGGCCCATCTCGGATCGGGGGAGCCCGTTGCTCGTGGTGGTGATAGATCGGCCGCCGTCGCCATCTCCGCGGTGAGACCAAACTCGACCTCGGCGGGCAGCGTCAGCTCGAAGTCGAAGTCGTACTGTGCCGTCACGCTCGTGATGTAGGCGAAGGCGGTGAGGTGAACTGCGAGCGATGCCACGAGCCCGAACGTCGTGGAAAACGCTTCGAGTTGTTGACCCGTGCTCATCCTAGTGACAGTTCGTAGCAGACCGAGGCTGTGCAGCGCACACGACGAACAGGGAAGGACCCCGCCTACGTGCTGATCGGCGCTTTGGCTGTCTTCGCGCTTGCCGGCTGCCAGATCGACGACCCGCTTGCCTTCCTCGATGTGGAGCCCCCACAGAGGCCGATTGATCTCGGGCCGCCGCAGCGCGTTTTTGCCAAGCGCTTCGTTACGCCGATCCGGTCCGCACCCAGTCCGGAGGGCGTTCGAGTCGGCTACCTGCGCGCCGGGGCGCTCCTGCATTCCACCACCACCGAGCCGCTTGGCTACGATAGCTGCGAAGATGGCTGGTACGAGCTCGACACCGGGGGCTTCGCCTGCCGGCAGCGAGACATCCTCGTCTTCTCCGGTGACCGTCTGCCAGAGCTTCGTGCGCGGCAACCGGACCGAGACGCGGACATGCCGTATGAGTACGTCACGGTTCGTCGAAAATCCCCGCTCTACAAACGAATCCCAAAGGCTGACGAGGTGCACGCGATCCCTCCGGATCCCGAGGACGGAGGTGTTGAAGCATCGTCGGCTGAAGGACCCGAAACGCCGGGGACGGCAGAGGTCATCGAGAACCCGCTCGTGCTTCGAATCCTTCGACCCGGGTTTTACGTGAGCCTCGATCGACGCTTCGAAAGAGACGGCGAAACCTACTGGCGGACTCAGCAAAATGGATTCGTGCCGAAAAAAGACCTGCGCCACAAGGACTGGAGCCGGTTCCGAGGGCAAGCCCTGAGCGGCGGCAGCTGGAAACTGCCAGTCGCGGTTACCCGGCGGGATGAGACAACGGTCTATCGGCTGAACGAGCGAGGAAAGCTCAAGCGCATCCGTGAGCGTCTCCAGAGTCGATCGTGGCTCCCCGTTCAATCACGCCGCCGCATCGGCGACAGCGTTTACCTCCTCGTTGGAAACGAACGTTTGGTACGTGAAACCGAGGTGATGGTCATCGAGCCGACCGCGCCGCCTGAAGGGGTGGGAGAGGGTGACCGATGGATCGACGTCGATCTCGGGCGGCAGGTCGTGCTGGCCTATGATTGGAAGCAGCCGCGCTATGTGACCCTCGTTTCGACCGGGCGCACGAAAACGCCCAGCCCGGAGCTGAGCTACCTCACGCCCAAGGGCCTGCACCGTATCCGAGGCAAGCATCTGACCTCCACCATGGACAACGATGAGCCGGGCGAGCCGCCGTATTCGCTCGAAGATGTCCCGTACGTGATGTACTTCAGAGGCGCGTACGCGTTCCACAGCGCGTTCTGGCACGACCGCTTCGGGCGTCCGCGAAGCCACGGCTGCATCAACCTGGCCCCTTACGATGCGAAGTGGCTATTCAACTGGGCCGGGCCGGACCTGCCGGACGCCTGGCACGGGGGGATGGCCACCGAGGACAATCCGGGGACCTGGGTCTATGTCCACGGCGAAACCCCGTAAAGTCGCCGCTTCGCGTCGACCACGGGGCTTGCCCCTCCAAGCGGGGGGCAAGGGGGTGAAACCCCGTGGCCGGCGCCAGCCGGCTTTTGCGGGGGGCTTACTTGGCCAGCGCTGCGCGAACCGCTTTGAGCAGCTTCTGCCCTGAGGGGCCGACCTGCTTTGAAATGTTCTCCGGGACGCCCTTTTCCTTGTCCTTGAACTTCTGAAGCTCGGCGCTCGACGGTTCGTGGATGTCGTAGCCGTAGCGGACGAGGTTCTTGATCAACACCGGCTCCATCTTGCGGACTTGTTCACGGCCCCAGGTAGTGAGGTCGTAGGGGACCGTCAAAAGGATCTCCTGAATGTCCTTGGGAAGGGTGTCGAACCACTTCTTGGAGTACACGACGATCCCTGGTTGATAGGAGTGCTTCGAGAGGATCAGATTGCGCTCGTCGTCGCCGAGGCCCTGGTACCAGGTCGTCGCCATCGCAAAGAGCGGCGTGTTGTCGAAACCGTCGACGACGCCCGTCTGGAGGCTGGTCATCGTGTTGGCGACGTCGATGGTGACCGGGCTAGCCCCGAGTGCTTTATACGCTTCCACGTGTGCGACCGCCTCCTGCGAGCGATAGCGAATCCCTTTCATGTCGTCCGGGGTGCGGATGGGCCGCCGGCTGAAGTAGGAACGAAAGCCATTCTCTCCCCAAAGCGCGAAGACCAACTGTTGCTTCTCGAGAATCGCGCGAACCTGTTTCAAGACTTCGGGATCATCGAGGGCTTTGTCTGCTTGCTCGACGGTATCGAATACGTAGGGCGCCTCGAGGACGTTGACCTCTCGGACGATGGAGCTCAGGCCGCCCACGGAACCCGCGAAGCCTTGCTTGCTCCCCATCTGGGTCCGCCGCGCGAGCGAGCGTTCGTTCGAGCCACCGAGGCGGAGCTTCACTTTCACTCGGCCTTCGGTCTTTTCTTCGACGTACTTCTTCAGGCGCTTGAGCTGCATCGCCCAAGGGCTGCCCGCAGGGACGACGGTCCCCATCTCCAACACGAACTCCTGCGCCGATGCTGGAGCGGGTCCGGCGAACAGGAAGGAAAGGGCGCAAAACGCCGCAACACAGACTATGGACTTACGCATTGAATTCTCCTCGGGCTGGCCCTGTGGACGCTGTAGCGCTTGGGCCTATTCAGATCAGAAAGTGTCGTCGATTTCGGCCATCAGCTTCTTGGCTTTGCGCTGCTCGCAGATGCTCTCAGGAACGAGTTCCGGAATGACGTTCGGGTCGCCTTTGAGGACGTAGTTCAGGAGTTCCTCGAAGAGGGGGCGGTTGTCTTCTTTGACCGCCCATTCTTCCGCCATGAGGGTTCGGGTCCCGTAATATTTCGGGTACGCTTCGATAGCAGTGTTGAAGAACGCGGCTGCCTTCTTCATGTCACCGCCTGCGAAACCGGGCGCCTTGGCGTAAAAGATGCCGAAGTAACGGTTGGGGCCGCTGTAGAAATAGTCATCATTGTTTGCGAGGCAGAACTCCATGATCTCGCGAATTTCATCTTTGTACGAAAGCAGCGTCGCGAAGCTTTCGAGGGTCGCCCAGCGGCCGAGGTTCGACGAACGCCAGTAGAGGGCCGGCACCGCCGAAGCGTTGAGAACGCTGATCGCATCCTCGATGCGCTCACCGGCGGACATCTTCTCTGCAAAGGCCGGAGACATCGCGGACAAGGCCCGCTCTGCAGCCCTGGTGCCTTCTTCGTGCATGTTCTTGTAGGCCTCGGGGTTGTCCTCGTCGAAGCGAAGATGGCAATCCGAGTAGAAGTAAATCGCGTGCGTCAACTCGTTGAGCGCCGCGACGTTCGTCGGGTCGATCTCAGCGGCCTTGGTCCAGGCGTCAATCGCGGCTTTGGCCTGCGCCTTGTCCCCGCGCTTCGCATACGCTGCTTCCGCAGCGGCCATGAGTTGGGCGACCTGCGCCCGACCGGCGTCATCGAGTTGAACCGCACCCGCGCTGGTGTCCCACGCGGACTCACGGGTCGACCCACAACTGGCCACCAAGGCGGCCAGACTTATAAGGGCAAACCAGTGCCCGATCTTCAACGAACGCATCATGCTTTCCTCCTGCTCCCGCTCCGATCGACCGGGGCTACTGGCGGGGAATACCAAGATGCCTTTCACGCTGTCAACGACGCAAAGCGTTAGGGCGTCGGTTTGCTTGCAGGGGGTGGGGCGCTGTGGTAGGTGCCGGCGTGAAAATTTGGTTTGCCTCTACTGGGTGGGCCGCCACGGCCCGCCCGTTTTTCGTTTAGCGACCCAGAGCGACAATTGACTCAGGCCCCCCAAGAGCTCGTCCAGGCATTGCAGCACTTAATCGAACCAATTTGCCTCGCCCACGGTGTGGAGCTGGTCGAAGTGCGCTATTTGCGGGAGCCCAAGGGGGCTGTGATTCGGGTCATCATCGACCGCGACGTCCCGGGCTTGGAGGTTGGCAGCGGGGTGTCGCTGGAGGATTGCACCGCGGTCAGCCGAGATGTGTCGACCAGCTTGGACGTCCATGAAGACGTGATTCCTTCCGGCGCATTCCGCCTCGAGGTGAGCTCGCCGGGGCTGGAGCGACCGCTGGTGAAGCTCTCGGACTTCGAACGATTTTCAGGTCATGAGGTCAAAGTGAAGACCCAGACCCCAATCGAAAGACAGCGCCGCTTCCGCGGAACGCTGCTGAGGGTCGTCGATCAAAACATCGAGCTCGACCAAGACGGCAAGGTCCTTTTGATTCCACACGCGGAGATCGCTCGGGCGAACATCGTGTACAGATTCTCGAACTAGGTGGGTAGATGGCTATGCAGCAAAGCGCGCTCTCGCTTCAGCATGTGATTGAACAGGTCAGCCAAGAAAAGGGCATCGACGCCAAAATTCTGGTGGAGGCGACCGAGCAGGCGATCTTGACGGCGGCAAAGAAAACCTTCGGCCCCGATCGCGAGCTCGAGGCAAGGTTCAATTCGGACTCCGGTGCGGTCGATCTCTTTCAGTACATGACCGTCGTGAAAGACGTAGAGAACAGCGAGCAGGAGATCACGGTCGAAGAAGCCGAGACCCACGGACTCGAGGCGGAAATCGGCGAAGAGCTGGGCTTTCAGATCTTCTACCTTCCAGAAGATCGCGAAAAGGCGCGCGAGCAGGACAAGCAGTTCGGGGAGCTGCTAGGCCTCGAGCAGAGCCGGAGCCGCTTCGGACGCATCGCTGCGCAGACGGCGAAGCAGGTGATCATCCAGCGCGTCCGCGACGCCGAGCGCGAGCGGGTGTTCCTGGAGTACAAGGGTCGCCAGGGCGAGATTATCACCGGAGTGGTGCGCCGCTTCGAGCGTGGCTCGAACATCATCGTCGACCTCGGCCGTGGCGTCGAAGCCGTGCTGCCACCCCGGGAGCAAACCCCGCGCGAGAGCTACCGACCGGGGGATCGCATCGTCGCGCTACTCAAGGACATCGACCGCGAAGCACGGGGTCCTCAAATCATTCTATCGCGGACCGACGTTGGAATTCTCGTAAAGCTCTTCGAAATGGAGGTTCCCGAGATCTACGAAGGCATCGTGCGGATCGTGGCCGCGGCCAGAGAGCCCGGCGCTCGCTCGAAGATCGCGGTGAGCAGCCGCGACTCCGACGTCGACCCCGTTGGTGCCTGCGTGGGCATGAAGGGCTCGCGCGTGCAGGCGGTGGTTCAGGAGCTCCGCGGTGAAAAGATTGACATCGTGCCCTGGGACCGTGACCCGGCGCGATTTGTTTGCAACGCGATCGCGCCGGCAGAGGTCGTCCGCGTCGTCATCGACGAGGGCAACTCCAACATGGAGCTCGTCGTGCCGGACGCGAAGCTGTCGCTGGCCATTGGGCGACGCGGCCAGAACGTACGTCTCGCCTCGCAGCTGAGCGGCTGGCGGCTCGACATCGTGAGCGAGTCCCGCTTCCAGCAGATCGAGGAAGAAGCGATTGCTGCGCTATCACGGCTCAGCACCAACGAGGAGCTCTCTCGGTCGCTCTATCGAATGGGCTTTCGGAGCCTCGACGAAGTCGTCGAAGCCAGCGAAGGGGAGCTTGCGTCCGTGCCCGGAGTCTCGGCGGAGGATGTCGCGAAGCTTCGCGAGGACGCCGCAACCGCGATGGAAGAGCTCCGCAAGGAGCGCTTGGCTGCGATGGCGGAATCGACCGAGGCGCCGAGCGAGCGCGACAAGCTGCTCCTCGTGCGTGGGGTCAACAGTCGGGTTGCCGATAAGCTCGAGCAGAACAGCTACTCCTCGGTCGCTGCCATCGCGGGCGAAGAGGATGCCGATCGACTTGCGATCAAATCCGGGCTCGGCGCGGCGAGGGCTCAGGCGCTCAAAGCGGCGGTCGCCGCGTTCGTCGATACGGAGTGGCCACCAATCGAGGTGAAGATGCTCGAGAGCGTCGCGGTCGCCCAGGCGGAAGCCGCACGCTTGGAAGCCGAAGCAGCGGCTGTCGCTGAAGCAGAGGCAGAGGCGGCGGCGTTGGCAGCAGCCGAGGCGGAGGCAGCAGCCGAGGCGTTGGCAGCAGGCGAGGCGGAGGCAGCGGCGGAGACGGGGTCCGAGTCCGGGACCGAGACTGGGAACGAGACCGAGACCACCCAGGAGACCCGGTAGAGGTAACTTCGATGCTGGGCGTCATGGGCAGGACCGAACGAGATAGGCCTTCGAGGCGGATGTGCGCCGGCTGCGGTAGCCGCACGGAGCGGGACGAACTCGTTCGCTTGGTGGTCGGGCCGAGC
>RCNF010000158.1_pt1 | contig 31090 bp, 28 predicted proteins | sample 2041311 | NCBI WGS metagenome assembly RCNF01 (sample SAMN09708228, study PRJNA481090) | Marine sediment metagenome, whole genome shotgun sequencing project. | biome: marine sediment; feature: ocean; material: sediment; isolation source: Sewage treatment plant 2 marine sediment (STP2) ...
AGGCCGCCGCGACCGCGGCCCGCCTCGACGAACGTCAGCGGATGAGAGAGCAGTGACCCGCGGCCCGGACCTGATCAGCCTTTCCGGTCCATCCTCGCTGAGGCAGGAAGGCGCGTTGATCCTTGCCCTTGGCTATCCTGAATCCCTCGGGCAGATCTCCACCGCCGCGCGGCGAAACGATGGCGGACGCGGACGCGCCGACAAGCATGATATAAAAAACCGGCAGCAGGGCTGCCGGCAGTAATCTCTTTATGGATCGTCTCTTCATCATAGTATCGTCTAGTCGGACGGATTCACCACGGCCTTGAATGCCGAGGCCCTGATTATAGGGTAACCTTCCTCGCATTCAGCGACAGCGAGATACTCGTTGTCCATCGAGGGCAGGATCGTGAAGACGGCATTATCGAGCGGTCCCGTCACCTTGAACGTGAATGTATGTATCAGGATCTTCGGACCCGGAACACAGGGCATGAACCTCTCGCTTATCCCTCTATCGAAAGTACCCATCGACATGACCCTGTCCTGGCGGTACTTGTCATTCTCGATGAGGATGCCTTCCGGCATATCGAGACGGAACTGTGTCGAAGCGATCTCCTTGTAAGCGGGACATATGAGAAAGAGATACCCGAGGAATTCCTCCTGGCCCTTCTTGAGTTCCACGGTCCTCTTCGTTCCCTCTGCATCGAAGAACAGCCCGTAGCTGACCTCTTCGTCTACATATTCTATCGTCTCATCCTTTTCCACAGCCGGCTTCTCCGCCTCAGCCTCCTCTTTCCCGCCGCAGGACACGGCCAGGAGGGGCAGCAGAACCAGGATGATCAGTGTCGATATCCTTCTCATTCCAGCACTTCCGTTCATTCCAGTGTTCCTTTCTGAAAGATGTAAAAAAGCGTGTAACTTCACAAGTGTTATCAGTTCACATCATATAACGTCCGGGGCGGCCTGTCCAAACGATTTCGGACCGGTGATATTCCGATTGACCCGTAACGTCCCTTTCAATAATATATTCGGGTCTGATATCGGGACCCCCACGCCCCGCTGGAGCCGCAGGCGGCCTCGCGGGAGGAGGATGAATTGAAGAACCGTCAGGATAAGCTCGACAAGCTGGAGAAAAAACGCGAACAGGCCCTCCTCGGCGGAGGAAGGGCACGAATAGAGAAGATACACGAATCGGGAAGACTCACTGCCCGTGAGAGGATCCATGTCCTTTTCGACGAGGGCACTTTCCAGGAGATGGGTGTCTTCGTAACCCACCGCAGCACCTGGCCGGGACTGGCCGAGAAGAAAATGGTCGGCGATGGAGTCGTATGCGGACAGGGACTCGTAAATGGCAGATTGACTTTTTCTTTCGCTCAGGACTTTACCGTGTTTGGAGGTTCCCTCGGTGAAGCGCATGCGGGAAAGATCCTTCGGCTGATGGATATGGCCATGGAGAACGGCGCCCCTGTCGTAGGCATCTCGGACAGCGGCGGCGCGAGGATCCAGGAAGGCGTGGCTGCCCTTGCCGGCTATGCGTCGATCTTCCTTCGCAACACCCTCGCCTCGGGCGTGATTCCCCAGATCTCCGCGATCATGGGACCCAGCGCGGGCGGCGCGGTCTACTCCCCCGCCCTGACAGACTTCATCTTCATGGTCGACAAGACGAGCCACATGTATATCACCGGCCCGAACGTGATCAAGCAGGTCACCCATGAGGACGTATCGCACGAGGATCTCGGAGGCGCGTACGCTCATAACTCGAAGAGCGGAGTGGCTCACTTCATGGCCGAGGACGATGAGGACTGTATCGAAATGATCAAGGAGCTCCTCTCCTACATCCCGCAGAACAACCTCGAGGATCCTCCATTCGTCACACCGGTGGACGATCCGAACAGGCAGGCACCGGAGCTGAGAAACCTTATCCCCGACGATCCCCGCGATCCTTACGATATAAAAGATGTCATCAAGCTGATCGTGGACGACGGCGAGTTCTTCGAGGTTATGCCCCTGCACGCGCAGAACATCGTAGTCGGATACGCCCGCCTCAACGGCCACTCGGTCGGCATCGTAGCCAACCAGCCCGCGCACATGGCCGGAGTCCTGGACATAGAGAGCTCGATCAAGGGTGCGCGCTTCATCCGTTTCTGCGACGCCTTCAACGTGCCGCTTCTCACATTCGAGGATGTGCCCGGCTTCCTGCCCGGTACGGACCAGGAGTGGAACGGTATCATCAGGCACGGCGCGAAGCTTATTTACGCGTACTGCGAAGCGACCGTTCCCAAGCTCACCGTTGTTACGCGAAAGGCGTACGGAGGAGCGTACTGCGTTATGTCGAGCAAGCATATCAGGTCGGACTACAATGTCGCCTGGCCGACCGCCCAGCTCGCCGTGATGGGAGCCGAGGGCGCGGTGAACATCCTGTACAGAAAAGCTATCGCCGAGGCAGAGGATCCCAAGGGTGAGAGACAGGCAAAGATGGACGAGTATACCGAACGCTTCAACAACCCGTACGTAGCGGCGGCGCTCGGATATCTTGATGACATCATCATGCCCGAGACGACCCGGCCAATGATCATTCACGCATTGGAGAACCTGCTCAACAAGAGACAGACCCTCCCGCCGAAAAAGCACGGCAACATCCCGCTATAAGATGGAGGTATCCCTATGGCAGGCAAGAAAAGTGATGCCACCCGGCTGAAAGACTGGGAAAAAAACGTCTACGGCCCGTTCAGAGAGAAGGGCGGCGAGCGCCACGAGAGATTCGTAACGACATCGGACATCGTGATAGGGCCCGTCAGCACTCCATTGGATGCTTCGGAGGATTCATACGACAGCAGGCTCGGGATGCCCGGCTCCTTCCCCTTCACCAGGGGCGTCTACCCCACGATGTACAGGGGACGGCTATGGACGATGCGCCAGTATGCCGGATTCGGAAGCGCCGCTGAGACTAACAAGAGATTCAGGTATCTGCTGGACAAGGGACAGACAGGACTCTCGGTAGCGTTCGATCTCCCTACACAGATGGGATACGACTCCGACTCGCCGATGGCATTCGGTGAAGTCGGAAGGGTCGGCGTTGCGATCGATACTCTCGACGATTTCAGGACCCTGCTCAACGGCATACCGCTCGACAAGGTAAGCACCTCGATGACGATAAACGCGACGGCCGCGATACTCCTCGCCATGTATGTCGCGCTCGCCGAGGAGACCGGCGTACCGTTCGAATCGATCAAAGGTACTGTTCAGAACGACATACTGAAGGAATATTACGCACGTGGAACATACATCTACCCTCCCGCCCCATCGATGAGGGTCATCACAGATATCTTTTCATGGTGCAAAGAGAACGCCCCCAGGTGGAACACGATATCGATCAGCGGTTACCACATCCGTGAGGCAGGATCTTCGGCTGTGCAGGAAGTGGCGTTCACCCTTTCCGATGCTGTCGAATATATCGACGCAGCCGTAAAGGCCGGCCTGGATGTCGATGAGTTCGCGCCTCGCCTCTCCTTCTTCTTCTGCGTACATAATAACGTCCTCGAGGAAGTGGCGAAGTTCAGGGCCGCCAGAAGGATATACGCCAGGATCATGAAGGAGCGGTTCGAAGCGAAAAAGGACAAGTCGTGCCTCCTCCGTTTCCACACTCAGACAGCCGGGTGCTCTCTGACGGCGCAGCAGATAGAAAACAACGTCGTACGAGTGACCCTGCAGGCTCTCGCCGCTGTCCTCGGCGGCACCCAGTCCCTGCATACCAATTCGAAGGATGAGGCTCTCAGTCTCCCCTCGCAGGAATCAGCTCTCACTGCGCTGCGTACCCAGCAGATCATAGCGGAGGAGTCCGGTGTCTGTGAGACGATCGATCCCCTCGGCGGCAGCTACTTCGTCGAAAAGATGACAGACGAGCTGGAGGATAAGATCGTCGAGCTGATGGACAGGATCGAGGGCATGGGCGGCATGACCAGAGCCATCGAATCGCAGTTTCCCCAGAAGGAGATCGAACGCTCATCATGGGAGTATCAGAGAGGCGTCGAACATAATGATATCACTGTCGTCGGCGTCAACAAGTACACCGGAGGCGACTATACTGTCTCAAATGAATTCAGGGTCGACCCGGAGATAGAGAAGAGTTATGTCGACAACCTCACCCGTATGAGGAAAGAGCGCGACGCGGCGGAGGCATCACGCCTGCTCAACGCCGTCGTCGAGGCCGCGCGAGGAACAGACAACCTCATGCCGCCGATAATCGCGGCGGTCAAGGGCGGATGCACACTCGGTGAGATATCGTCTTCTATGGAAAAGGTGTTTGGACGCTACACGCCCGGAGCTTCCTGATCAAGCAAGAATACGAACGGAGGATATGATGTCCGACAGGCTCGGAAAACTCGGCCATATTGGTATTGCGGTGGCAGATCTTGAAGAGGCGAAGAAACTCTACGGCGAGGTTCTCGGCTTCACCTTGACGAAAGAGATGGAGATGCCCGAACGCGGCCTCAAGGTCGCCTTCTTTGAAACAGGCAACACGAAGATAGAACTCCTCGAAGGAACAACACCGGAGAGCAATATTACAAAGTTCATCGAGAAACGCGGAACAGGGATCCATCACCTCAGCTTCGAGGTCGATGATATCAGGGGCGTCATGAAAGAACTGGCTGACGACGGCGTACGCCTGATCGATCAGGAACCGAGAACCGGCGCGGAGGGCCACCTTACCGCTTTCATGCACCCGAAATCCACGCTTGGTGTCCTGCTCGAGATCGAAGAGGAATAGTTACTGTCTATATATGCATAAAAAAGGGCGCTCCCCTGTGGAAGCGCCCTTTTTATATTTTCAGACAACAGTGGAAGACTACTCGTAGTCGTAGAATCCCTTCTTCGTCTTACGTCCGAGGTACCCTGCCTCTACCTTCTTTACTAGCAGAGGGCACGGCCTGTACTTCGGATCCCCGAACCCGTCATGAAGGACCCTGAGGATGTTGAGACAGATATCGAGTCCGATCAGGTCGGCGAGCTGCAGCGGTCCCATCGGATGGGCCATACCGAGCTTCATCACGCCGTCGATAGCCTCGGCTGTCGCGACACCTTCCATAAGGCAGAAGCACGCCTCGTTGATCATCGGCATGAGTATCCTGTTGGCGATAAAGCCGGGATAGTCGTTCACTTCGATAGGAGTCTTCCCGAGCTTTTCACTCAGTTCAGTGATCAGCTTCGCGGTGGCATCGTCGGTGGCGAGCCCTCGGATGATCTCCACGAGTTTCATCATAGGAACGGGATTCATGAAATGCATCCCGATGAACTTCTCCGGCCGCGAGGTCGTCGCGCCGATCGCCGTGATCGAGATCGACGAGGTATTACTCGCGAAGATCACGTCCGGTCCACAGACACCGTCGAGTTCCCCGAAGATCTTCGTCTTGACGTCGAAATCCTCGAAGACGGCCTCGATAACAAGACCTGTATCCGCAGCGGCGGAGAGCTCGGTCGATGTCGAGATGCGTCCGAGTATCTCATTCTTGTCGTCTTCCGAGATCTTCTCTTTCTTGACGAGGCGCGAGAGGCTCTTGTCGATAGCGGCGACGCCCTTCTGCACGAACTCGTCCTTGATGTCTATCATCGTGACGGAGAAACCCTTTGCAGCGAAAACCTGCGCGATCCCGTTCCCCATCGTTCCGGCGCCAACAACGGCGACCTTCTCGATTGCCATCAGTCTGTCTCCCTTCATCCTGGTTATATTTTTTACAGCATCTCCACGCTCAGTGCCACGGCGTTTCCTCCGCCGAGGCAGAGCGTTGCCAGACCCCTCTTGCCGCCCGTCTGCTTGAGAGCGTAGAGCAGGGTCACAAGGATCCTCGTCCCGGAGCATCCGATAGGATGGCCAAGAGCTACAGCGCCACCATGTATGTTGACCTTCGACGGGTCCATGCCGAGGTCCTTCATCACGGCGCACGGCTGAACGGCGAACGCCTCATTGAGCTCTATCAGGTCGAAGTCCTCCAGCTTGAGGCCCGTCTTGGCAAGCAGCTTCGGAACAGCTACCGTCGGGGCCATCATGACGAGCTCCGGCTCGAGTCCGCCGGTTGCGTAGCCTGTCACCTTTGCCATCGGCGTGACTCCGAGTTCGGCTGCCTTGGTATCTGTCATCAGTACCATCGCCGCCGCGCCGTCACTGAGCTGAGACGCGTTGGCGGCCGTGATAACTCCGTCCTTCTTGAAGACAGGCCTGAGCCTGGCCATCGATTCGGGGCTCGAGTCTCCCCTGACACCCTCATCAGTGTCGACTACCAGGGGATCGCCCTTCCTCTGCGGGATCTCGACCGTCATCATCTCATCCTTGAAGAGACCATTTGCCGCCGCCTCAGCAGCCTTGCGATGGCTGTTGTACGCGTACTCGTCCATCTCTTCCCTGGGCACATTGTATCTCTCGGAAGTGATCTCTCCCGTGTTTCCCATATGTATATCGTTGTAAGCGTCCCAGAGTCCGTCGTAGATCATCGTATCGACGATCTTGCCGTCTCCGAGCCTGTAGCCGGTCCGGGCCTTCCTGAGGATATAGGGAGCGTTGCTCATACTCTCCATACCACCGGCGACCACGACCTCCTCGTCACCGAGCTTGAGCGCCTGGGTACCGAGTACAACAGCCTTGAGTCCCGAACCACAGACCTTGTTGACGGTCATGGCCGATACGGCAAAATCGAGCTTGGCGCCGAGAGCCGCCTGCCTGGCGGGATTCTGGCCGAGCCCAGCACCGATGACGTTGCCCATGATGACTTCAGTAACGTCCGAGGGATTTATGCCGGCTCTTTTGACCGCCTCGGCAACCACCATTGCTCCGAGATCGGTCGCCTTTAAAGAAGACAGGCCTCCCTGGAATCTACCTAATGCTGTGCGTACCGCTCCGGCGATTACGACTTCGCTCATCGATTGCTCCTTCCTTGCGATGTCTGTCGCGTTTACTCTTCGGGGAATCTCTCTCTGATAAACTTGACGATGTCACCGGTGTCCGTTCCCGGACCGAAGATCCGGGCGACACCTATTTCCTGCAGCCTGGTCACATCTTCGGGCGGAATAATCCCGCCGCCGAAGACGACAATGTGCTCCGCGCCTTTTTCCTTCATCAGTTCCATTACACGGGGAAACATCGTCATGTGGGCCCCGGACAATATGCTGAGACCTACAACATCGACGTCCTCCTGGACTGCCGATTCAGCTATCATCTCGGGAGTCTGGTGCAGCCCCGTGTAGATGATCTCCATACCGGCATCCTTGAGGGCGTTGGCGACTACCTTCGCTCCCCTGTCGTGTCCGTCCAGTCCGGGTTTCGCCACGAGCACCCTGACTTTTCTCGCCATCTCGAAATCCTCCTCCGGGCTCTGTGCCCATTATATGAAAAGCGGCTCTTTATATTCGCCGAACACACCCTTGAGTGTTTCTATTATCTCTCCCTCTGTCGTGTAGCATCGTGCGCAGTCCAGCATGACCGGCATGAGGTTCTCGGTCCCTTCCGCCGCGGCCTTGAGTCGCTCGAGTTCCCTGGCGACCTTGTCGTTGTCCCGGCTCGCGCGGACATCCTGAACCGCCTTCTTCTGCTGCCTCTCCACCTCTTCGTCGATTCTCAGAAGAGGTATCTCTATCTCCTCGTTTTCCAGGGCGAAGCGATTGAGACCGACGATGACCTTGCGGCCGGCTTCGACAGCCTTCTGGTATTCATAGGCCGATCTCTGGATCTCCCGCTGGAAGAATCCCTTGTCGATAGCCTTGACTACGCCGCCTAGATCGTCGATTTTTTTGAAGTAACCTTCGGCTGCCTCCTCCATCTCGTCCGTTCTCGCCTCGATGAAATAACTCCCGGCGAGTGGATCGATCGTATTTATCACGCCTGTCTCATTAGCGATGATCTGCTGCGTACGAAGCGCTATCATCACAGCCTTCTCCGAAGGCAGGGCGAGAGTCTCGTCCATAGAGTTTGTGTGCAGTGACTGCGTCCCGCCAAGGACGGCTGACATGCCCTGGAAGGCTGTTCTCACGATATTGTTCTCCGGCTGCTGCGCCGTAAGGGTGCAGCCGGCTGTCTGCGTGTGAAACCTCAGGAGGAGCGATTTCGGATCCTTCGCCCCGTATTTTTCTTTCATCCTCTTGGCCCAGATCCTGCGGGCAGCGCGGTATTTTACGATCTCCTCGAAGAAATCAAGATGTGAGTTGAAGAAGAACGAAAGCCTCGGCGCGAACTTGTCGACATCCAGCCCGGCAGCTATACCGGCTTCGACGTAAGCGAATCCGTCGGCCAGTGTGAACGCCAGTTCCTGGATCGCCGTTGAGCCGGCTTCGCGGATATGGTATCCGCTGATCGATATCGAGTTCCATCTCGGAACATGATCGGAGCAGAATGTGAGAATATCCGTGATGATCCTCATCGATTCCTCGGGAGGGAATATCCATGACTTCTGCGCGATGTACTCCTTGAGGATATCGTTCTGGATCGTGCCACCCATCTTGTCGAAACCGGTCCCTTTTTTCTCTCCGGCGCAGAGATAGAAAGCCAGCAGGATCGAGGCGGGAGCGTTGATCGTCATCGAGGTCGTGATCGCCCCGAGATCGATCCCGTCGAAAAGTATCTCCATGTCCTTCAGCGAATCGATCGCAACGCCGCACCTTCCGACCTCTCCTTCCGATCGCTTGTGATCGGAGTCGTATCCCATGATCGTAGGCATGTCGAAGGCGACCGACAGTCCAGTCTGTCCATGATCGAGAAGGTAGTGATACCTGCCGTTCGTATCCTTCGGCGTTCCGAATCCCGCGAACTGACGCTGGGTCCACATGCGGCCCCTGTACATGTTCGGATATACGCCCCTCGTGTACGGGTACTGGCCCGGAAAGCCGAGTTTCTCGTTGTAATCGAATCCTTCGATCTCGTCGGGCGTATAGATCTCACCGACCGGTTCACCCGATACCGTAGTGAACTCGATATCCTGGCACGCACACCCCGAAAGGGTCTCCTTGTACTTTTTCTTTTCTTCGTCGTATTTTTTTCTATCCATCTTCTGTACCACTCCTGCCGGTCACTGGATGCTAACGAGTTCCTCGAGTTCTTTTACTAACATGTACGGAGATATCTCTCCCTTATATACCGATTCCATCCTCTGCTCGAGCAGTACCCTTACCTTCTCGCTGGCGCGCAGGCGCCTCTCCATCCTGTCCATCAGGGCATTGCGGACCCTCGAGCTTAATATCTTCTTTCTTATCCTCGCGAAATGTCCTCCCGCCTCGAGATAAAGGCGGTGCTCCTCTATCACATCTATCAGATCATCGATCCCCGTCTCCTCGCGCGCCGACGTCAGAACGACCCTCGGCTCCCACTCCCCTTCGGGGATGTCTTTCAGTCTCAGTGTATCCTGTATCTCTCTCGCGGCGCTTTCGGCGTCATCATGGTCCGCCTTGTTCATCACGAATATGTCACCTATCTCCATAAGACCCGCCTTCATCGCCTGTATCCCGTCGCCCGATTCGGGAACGAGCACGACGACCACGGTGTGAGCCTTCTCCGAGATCTCGAGTTCCGATTGACCGACGCCTACGGTCTCTATAAGGACGATGTCCTTGCCAAAGGCATCCATAAGGTCGACGACCTCGTCGGTGCAGTTAGATATACCTCCGAGGCTTCCTCTGCTGGCGAGGCTGCGCACGAAGACCTCGGGGTCCTCCGAATGAGCCTGCATCCTTATCCTGTCGCCGAGCAGCGCTCCCCCGGTAAAGGGACTTGTCGGATCGATCGCGATGATTCCCACACGGTGGTCCTTTTCACGGAACTTTCCCGTCACCCTGTTAAGCAGCGAACTCTTGCCCGCTCCCGGAGGCCCGGTAAATCCTATCCTGTAGGCGTTGCCTGTCCTGTGGAAGATACTGTCGAGTACGCGCTCGGCGTCCTCGCCGCCATTCTCGAGAACAGTGATCAGGCGCGCCGCGGCGGCGACCTTGCCTTCCGCGAATAACTCGAGGAGTCTTTCTATTCCGGGACGTTCACCCATCTTCAGAATTCGATTCCCTTCCTCATCTGGACGCCCGCGTTGTAGTGATGCTTTATCTCTCTCATCTCCGTGACGGTATCAGCAATATCTATAAGCTCGGGGTGCGCATACCTTCCGGTCATGATCAGGTCCATCCCGTCAGGACGGTTCTTCACGAATTCGATGACCGTATCGAGCGGTATCAGTCCGAATGACACGGCAACGTTTATCTCGTCCAGTACCAGCAGCGAAGGCGGATCCGAGGCTACCGCTTCAAGCGCCCTCGCCCATCCCTTTTCCGCGAGTTCGACGTCGATCTTCTCCGGGTCCTTCGGGTCGACGAACTCGTCGCGGCCGTGCTGCTCTATCGTCAGATTGTCTATCTTCTCTACCGCGGCAAGCTCTCCGTAGAGCCTTCCCTTCATGAACTGGATTATAAGCACCCTGGCCCCGTGGCCGGCTGCCCTTACCGCAGCTCCAACCGCGGCTGTAGTCTTGCCCTTGCCGTCTCCGGTGAAGAGCATGACAATACCTTTTTCGCCACTCATCGGGACCTCTCATGTAATGTCCGGCATACCTCCGGCACCTTGCCGGTAGAATGAGGAGATTATCCGATGACAGGTGATTTGTCAATACGGGTTCAGAAGGTCTCTGCAGGCTCTTCCCGGCGATAGGAAGGCAGAGTGATCACGAAGGTAGTTCCCGTTCCCCTTGTGCTCGATACCGTGATATTTCCCCCGTGATCACGAATTATCCTGTGCACAAATGCCAGCCCCAGCCCTGAGCCGTCCTCTTTGGTCGTATAGAACGGGGTAAATATCCTCGATATCTTTTCTTTGGAAATACCTCCGCCAGTGTCGGTTATCTCGATATGGAGCAGGTCCTCTTTCCCGTCCGTCCAGGTCTTCACCCAGACCTTTCCATCATTTACGATGGCTTCTTTAGCGTTTGTCAGAAGATTCAGAAAGGCCTCATGGAGCTTCACCTGGTCGATCCGGCAGCGGGGGAGCTCCGGCGCAAGGCTCTTTAGAAGCTCGATATCATGCTCCGAGAAATCGTTCTGCATAAGCTGGCAGACATCATCGACGATCTGGTTGATATCACTGTCCTCCAGCTGAAGCCTGCTCACATTCGACTGAAGGCTGCCGAGGTAGATCTCCAGCCTCTCTGCCTCGTTCTTGATGATCTCGACCTTTTCACGGTCCTTCTCATCAAACTTCCCGCTTTTCCATAGATTCCTCGCGAAACCGCCGATAGCAACGAGCGGGTTCTTTATCTCGTGAAGGACCGAGGAGGTCAGCTCTCCCGATATGGCGAGTCTCTCCGCCCTGAGCATCCTCTCCTCGTTCGCCTTGAGTTTCCGGTGCGTAGCCTTGAGACTCTCCACATTCTTGCCTAGAGATTCCTTTAACTGTGCCGCTCGTAGCGATGTAGTAGCATGACTTACGACCATCTCCAGCAGGTGAGCGTCCTCGGCCGTGACTTCCTTGCCGGTGAAGATATTATCCACGATAAGAAGGCCGAGCCGGTCCTCGACGGTAGCTATCGGGATAATGCAGAAGTCCTCGAGCCCGAGCGCCGCGGATATCTCCCGGTCGTTCTCCGATTTCAGGTCCCTGCTGTTGATGAACCTGATCTCGTTCATGCCGGTCGCTATCATTCCGTCCGGATCATCGAGGATTATCGCGTGCAGGCGGGTGATCTTTGTCAGCGGGCTGTTACGCAGGTAGTGGAGCTTCTGCCCCTTGCTTACGAGCTTTTCGAGCGAGGCATCGCTGTCCTTGTCAAGGATCTTCCAGATCGATTCGGCCTCCTCGGGCGATGAAGGCCCCAGGGCGTATTTTCCGCGAAGCAGATTATATTCCTCGCCCCTGAGGAAGGCGAAAGCCCTGTTGAATCCCAGACCTTCACGCGCGGTCGTGACCGTCAAAATAGCGAGGATAATATCCTCTTCCTTGTCGAGCCGCGCGATGATCTTGCTCACCTCGCCGAGGAGGTTCATCAGCTTGCTCCGCCTTATCACCTCCATGTAGAGGTCCTCGACCTTGGTCGAGTACTTTGAGGACCGGACCAGGGCATCCTCGAGGGTCTCGAGCAGCGTTATATCGGCCCATCTCCGGCCCTTAACCCTCTCCTTCAGCTGTTTGAAGAAGGGGCACTTGAAGCAGCACTGGATCAGCTTTTCCTCGAACCGGGCGAACACCCTGTCCCCGCAGCGGTGTCCGGTGATCTCCCAGCATGGGGATTCATCCTTACCGTATGCGGGACAGTCGGTGTTCTCGCATGAAAGGTATTCCCAGCAGCGATTGATGACATCATCGTCATCGGCGCGCCGTGAGGGAGTTATGTCCTTCTCTTTCGATTCCTTCATGAGCGAAACGCTAGCACACGCAGGTCCGGTGGTAAACGGAAAACGGAACCGGGGCCGACAGCCGGGGGGGATGGAACTTACTTCAGTGATCTAGGCAGTGCCGGCCAACCCGGCCCGCTACCTTCTGATCATCTTGATCGAACCCCAGCTGTGTTCAGCGAGTGCCGTAGTGCAGTTGTTCACCTCCCCCGGTGTCGGGATGCACCCGTTGCCTGCGGGAGCGCAGCTGTCGGAACACGGGTTCCAGGCGTCATAGATGGCCCATATGCCTGTGTCAGCAATGGTCCTCCCTATCGACCTGTCATCGACGGCGCTCCTTCCATAGGCTGCCGTATCGACTACGAGAGTCTCCGCCTCCCCTACCTGGCAGAGAAATATCTCGTCTCCGGCATTGTTGAGGCTCAACCCGTAGGATGGAAATCCGTTCGATTCCTCCCAGGCAAGCGCGTCGCTCCCGTAGACTATCCTCGCCTCTCCGGGAGCGAGTTCTCCGGAGAAACCGAAACGCCACAGGATATTGTCGCCGCCGTCCCTGAGCAGGAACCCGGTAAGATCGATCGATGAATCGCCGGTATTGACGATCTCGACCCATTCATCATTGCGATAGTCGTACACGCCGTCACCATCCCAGTCCCTCGCCGGGTCGGGCATGTACTCGTTGATAAGGACCTGTCCATTGGAGTTCCCCGTCATTGCCGCTGTCGCGGCGGGGAAAACACAGAGGTACAAAAAGAAACGGAACATCCTCCTCATCATCTTCCTCCCTTCATCATCCACACGGAACACGTTCCATCCCGCCCGGCGCGGCCCCGGCCGCCCGCGCGACTGTCGCAGTATACCGGCCGCTTCAGGGCTAATCAATAAAAAAAAGAGGCCGCGTTGAGCGGCCCCCCTCGATGGATACAGGCGTTTGCAGGAAATGACAGCGCTTCTCCACCTTGGAAACGATTCCGAGCTTTATCTCTTTACCTGGCAGGCGAGGCGGGACTGCGTTGGAGCCGCCCCTGTCCAGGAAAGTACGGCTTTACCAGTTAACGTAAGACCGCCGTTCAGCATCGCTCCCTTGGAGTGGAATTTTTCCTGGCTGTTTCCTTTCGCCTGCGGCTGATCCATCACGCTCTCCCTGTCGATAACGATGTCGCATAGCGTCACCGACTGTTCCCCGTGTAAGGACCTCGTTTTTGCGAGGACCTTAGCCACGAGGCGATACAAGCGAGCGTCACCCCTCCGAGGCTATATTTAACCAGACTGGTTCCTGCACCGTACGTGAGCGCGAAGGGTAGTGTCCCTTCCCTGGGTACATGCCGGATGACCGGTGTGGACCCGCGGACTCGGATGAATATCTCAAGGACAGGCTGCGAGAGCCGATCCCCGGGTTCCTGTTTGAAACGGAATCAAAACGATTCCTGATTGTGAAAGGAGTATAGCAGAACGAGGAATCGATTACCAGCAATATATAGGTGTTTATACCTATGCTTACTCAGGCGAGACGCGCATGATCGATGCCTTCATTGGCGGGTTTATATGGAAGCCGTTCGATTCAAGTATCCTGAATGTAAATACAATATCTGACAGTTCGCCGTCGCCCGTGTTCGATATCTTCACCAGGTTCTCGATCGTCTTCCCGGGCAGAAGGACAGGGATGACACCGGGAAGTTCTATCTCCATATCCGCTGCCATCGTATCAGGTACCGCCATAGTCACAATATTGAACGCCGTGCCCTCCCCCACGTTGGATATCGTTATCCTGAACAGTCCGTTCTCACCGGGCGAAAGGATACCGTCACCCGAACTGTCCTCGAACCAGACCTGACCGTCCAGCTTAACCGGATAGAGTGGTTCCGGGGTCAGAGTGATATTGTTGCAGAGTCCCATGCTGGAGATATCCCATATACGCACCGTGCCGTCATCACTGCCGCTCGCCAGCAGGGTAGCGTTCGAATTGACTGCGACAGAGTTCACCTGTTTTTCGTGGCCGCGCAGCGTCTCGATCAGGCGCCCTGAATCGAGGTCCCATATCCGAATCGTATTGTCCTTGCTCCCGGTAAAGAGAGTCTTCCCGTCCTCTGATATACTTACGGTCATTATTGCCTTTTCATGAGCCTCTATCTCTTTCAGGGACTCGCCTGTCTCGACATCCCAGATCCTCACCCTCCCGCCGACTCCAGCCGAGGCGAGGCGTCCGGTCACAGGATTGAATGCGATGGAATAGACGGCCCTTCCATGGCCGACCAGGATCTGCTCGCGGTAGTCGGGGAACCGCCATACCCTGAGGCGTTCGTCATCCTGGCAGGCGACGATGAACCTTCCGTCGGGACTGAATTCCACGTCGATTATTCCGCCGAACACCTTCGTCGCCCATATGACTTTGAGCAGGTCCCCGGTCTTTATCTCCCATACCTTGACCTGGCCGTTCTCGTGCCCGGACGCGACGTACCTCACATCCGGCGAGAAGGACAGCGCTGTAACCCCGCGGAACCGCGTTTCTACGGTATACCTCTTCGACGCAGCGATTGGTGTTTCGAAGCCGCCGAACTCGAGGTCTACGACCTTCTGATATTCGTATGCCTCTGCCTCGAATGTCCTGATGAGCCTGTAACTCCCCGAGTCGAGCAGAAAGAGTGTCCTGCCCCCGAGACCTATCACATTTCCGTGCCTGCTGAACTCGACATCCCCGTCGGCATTGTTCACATTTGTAAATGAATCGATCATGGAGCCCGAACCGGCGTGCCAGAAGATGATCGTCGATTTGTCGACACCGTCCTCGCTGAGAGATACGAGGCGGTTGCTTTTGTGCTCGAATTCGACGTGGATGACCCTGCCGTCATGTTTGTCGAGAACGCAGCAGGGAAAAGTAAGGGGACCGAAAGACGGGTCGGAATCACCCTGATCCTCAAGGCGTTTCACAAAGCAGCCAGACATGATCAGCGCTGCTGCCAGCAGGACAGTGAGCATCTTATTTGACATGGGAAACCCTCCTGAGGAGAGGATACAAAAAAAGAGCCGGAGTGTCAAACTCCGGCTCCATTGTGGCGAGCGTATCCGAAACGCTCTCAGCCAATATCCTTTTTCTCCATATAAGCCGCGACCAGGAGAGCTACGCCTATACTCACAGGCATGAGGCCCCAGACCCCGTGCTTGATCCCCTCTTCAGCGGTTATACCTATGAAGGTCGCCAGACCGATCAGGCTGAATACCAGACCCCAGGCGCGCATCGCGAGGTATCTCGGAGGACTCGTCTTGATCGGATCTTCGGGCAGTTCTATACCCTTCTCCATCGCAACAAGCCTTTCCTTATGCTGGCGGTCCTTACGGCTCGAATCGAGGATCATAGCCGTAATCGTTACTGCGATCGCCCCCATTACGAAAATTATAGGGATGCCGACTGCGATTAATTGCGGACTGATATCGAACATCTGTCTCCTCCTTTTAAGGTCCACCCAATTCCAGTTTCCTCGTTTTCTTTCGTTCTCGTCAGGTATGACAGGGCGCCATCGATTTCGTTTCACCTTTTCATCAAAAAAAAGCAGATTTCCCCTTTTTCCTGTAATTTTGAGTTTTCTGCCGGTATTTTGAAACGAAACGGACCTTTCCCCTGTCCTATTATCATGAAGGAGCATGGATTGAGAGGTGATAACGACCATGACCTGCTCGAGAAAGCGAAATCCGGTGACGGCAAGGCGTTCGGAAAGATCGTCGAAAAGCACACGGGCGTCGTATACGCTGCCGTCCGCTCCGTACTGGGAAACAGGGACGACATCGACGATGCCGTACAGGAGGCATTCATCAGGATCTACCGCGGCCTCCCCTCTTTCAGCGGACGTTCATCGCTTTCGACCTGGATATGGTCCGTCGCCCGAAACAACGCTATCAACGTCAGGGCAAAGGAGCGGGACGACATCATCCCTCTTGATAAGACGGCGGAGATCGCTTCGTCCAGGCTCGGACCCGAAGCTGAGTACGCGAGGCGCCGTGCCGCCGAAGATATTGAGTGGCTCCTCTCCAGTCTCGAGGGAAATTACAGGCAGGTGATCGAGTTGCGTTATCTGGCCGGAAAGAAGTATAATGAGATAGCTGAAATGCTCGATCTGCCCGAGGGAACAGTGAAGACACTGATCCACAGGGCGAAGATCAGGATGAAGAAGATGATGGATACACGCGAAAAGAACGGAAGGAGGGAAAATGAAGCGGTCAACGGAATGTGAGAATATCGAGGAACTCCTGCCCCTCTACATCGAAGGAGATCTCTCCACCGATGAAGTTGCGTCAGTGACTGCTCATCTCGCCGGGTGTGAGATGTGCGCGCAGTCTCTCGAGACTTACCGCCAGCTCGAAACTTCCCTCCAGGGGTTGCCCGCCATAGTTCCCGACCCCCGCCTTGTCTCTTCGAAGGTCACCGGCAGCCTGGGACTGGAGAAGCGAAGCAGTATCGCGGGGATATTCTGGCGGATGTCGCTGGTGTGGACAGTTTCAGTGACGACCGCGGCCATCCTGCTCCTGGTCAGCCGTTTCGACTTCGTATCCGCCCTGATGTCCGGCCAGGAATCTCTCATCGATTCCGCCGGTCGTACCATGGAATACTGGATCGCCTCTTCCAGTGGAGTGATCGCGGGATTCTTCAGTGAGATAGAAGGTCTGCTCACCGCTGATCCATGGGTCTTCATGATGGGTATGATCGGTTTCGGACTGGTCATCTTCACAGCCGGCATAGTAGCGGCGCTGAAGACGATGCGTTAGTCGAGTCTTTTCCTCAGAATATCGCCTGCGATCCCGGGATCGGCCTTCCCGCCGCTCTCCTTCATGACCTGTCCGATGAAGAACTTCATCAGCTCTTTCTTTCCGCCGCGGTAGCGCGCGACCTCATCTGAATGCGAGGCGATGATCGCGCCGACGATGGTCCCGAGTTCACCCTCATCCGACAGCAATTCAAGGCCGAGACGTTTCACGATATCCTTTGCGCTCTCATCGGAATCAAGCATGGCGGCGAAGACTGTGGCGCCTGCCGAAGTGGTTATGCCACCCTCAAGGACAATAGCGATAAGGTCCGCCAGGCGTTCAGGCCTTACGCGCAATCCGGCGATCTCTCCGCCCCCTGATTTCAACTCTCGGAGGACTTCCCTCATGACCCAGTTTGCCGTGATCTTCGGTTCACCGGTCAGCTTTATCGTCTCCTCGTAGTAGTCAGCTATATCGCTTTCTGCGGCAAGCACTCCGGCATCGTATACAGAAAGCCCGTACTCCCGCTGGAACCTTCGCTCCCGCGCGAGAGGCAGTTCAGGTATTTTTGCCTTCTCATCAGTGATCCAGTCATCGTCCACTATGAGTACGGGGAGATCGGGTTCAGGGAAGTACCTGTAGTCGTGGGCCCCTTCCTTAAGGCGCATCAACACGAGCTTCTTCTCTTTCGCGTCCCAGAGATTGGTCACCTGGATGATCTTTTCACCAGCCTGAAGTTCCTTTCTCTGCCTCTCTATCTCTGTTTCCAGTCCGGCCTCGACTGCCTTGAACGAATTGAGGTTCTTTATCTCGGTCCGCGTCCCGAGAGTCTCGTCCCCTTTCTCTCTCAGAGAGATGTTAACGTCGACACGCAGCGAGCCTTCCTCGAGATTACCGTCGCAAATCTCAAGATAGCGGAGTATCTGCCTCAGCCTCCGCAGATAGAGCGAAGCATGGCGGGGGGTCCTGATCACCGGCAGGGTCACGATCTCCACGAGGGGGACCCCGCACCTGTTGAAGTCTATCAGGCTGTGTCCTCCCTGGCCGTGCAGCAGTTTACCGGCATCCTCCTCGAGATGGATCCTCTCCAGGCCGACCGTTACCTCCTCCTCTCCATCCTCGAACAGGAGGCTGCCTCCCGAGCAGAGCGGTCGGTCGTACATCGATATCTGGTAATTCCTCGGAGCATCGGGATAAAAATAGTTCTTCCTCGCGAAGACGCTCTCGCGCTCGATCGAGCATCCCAACGCAAGACCGATTCTGACAGCCATCGAGACAGCCTCGCGGTTGACCGATGGTAGTGCCCCGGGAAGGCCAAGGCAGACCGGACAGACCAGAGTGTTCGGTTCCGCGCCGAATTCAGCAGGGCAACGGCAGAACATCTTTGTGCGTGTGAGGAGCTGAGCGTGGACCTCGAGGCCTATCACCGGGATATATTCCCTGCCTGCCGCCATCATGCCTCACCTCCGCCGGGAACGAACCTTTCCCTGAAGCGGAAAAGTCTCTCTAGGCTTCTCGCCCCTCGGAGTACCAGATCCTCTCTGCCCCTGGCAGCGATGAGCTGCACTCCCACGGGCAGTCCGTCCGCCGAAAGCCCGACCGGCACAGATAATGCCGGAAGTCCGGCGATACTGGCGGGTGTTGTGAATATATCTGAAAGGTACATCGAGACCGGATCATCAAGTCTCTCACCGAGCTCAAAAGCCGGCCCCGGAGTCGTCGGCAGCATCAGCAGATCGATCCGGCTGAATATATCGCGGTATGCAGCTGTTATCATTTCCCTGACTGCAAGCGCCTTCCTGTAATATTCGTCGTAGTATCCGGCTGAAAGAACGTACGTGCCTAAAAGTATCCTTCTCTTTACTTCCTCACCGAATCCGGCAGTCCTCGTCGATGAATACAGTTCTCCGAGAGAATCTGAATCGATCCTCATCCCGTATCTCACACCGTCGAAACGGGCGAGGTTTGAAGATGCCTCCGCGTTCGCGATGATGTAGTAGCATGCGATCGAAGTATCCATCCCCGGGAGAGGTACGATTTCGGGAGAGCTGCCGGCGGCTGACATAGCGCGGGATGCCTCATCTATTGCGGCGGCCAAAGCAGGATCCAGGTCCCATCCTTCCAGTTCTTCCGGTACACCTACCGACAGTCCGGCTAACCCGTCTTCCAGGCCGGAGAGCAGGTCGGGACAATTCTCCGGTATTGCTGTCGAATCATATCCGTCAGGACCGGCGAGCGCCTGCATCAGCAGGGCGCACCCCTCCGTATCGGATGCGATGGGGCCGATCTGGTCGAAACTGCTCGCGAACGCAACTAGTCCATACCTCGATATCCTGCCATATGTCCCTTTCAATCCCGTCACCCCGCAGAACGATGCGGGCTGCCGTATCGAACCTGCAGTGTCCGAACCGAGTGCGGCAGGCACCATCCCCGCGGCCACAGCAGCGGCTGACCCGCCGCTCGAACCTCCGGGTGTGCACTCCTCGTTCCATGGATTTCTCACCTTCCCGAAGGCCGAGTACTCGTTTGACGAGCCCATCGCGAACTCGTCCATATTGGTCTTTCCTATGATTATCGCGCCGGCCTTTTCCAGATTCTCGACAACAGTAGCGTTGTATGGAGGATGGTATCCCGCGAGTATCTTCGAACCGCATGTAGTGGGCTTGCCCCTCATGCAGATATTGTCCTTCACCGCCACCGGTATTCCATAGAGCGGCAAGCTCCCGGCATCAGCCATCTCGAGTTCCCCCGCTCGTGCCAGAGCCTCATCGCGGAAGACGTCGAGGAAAGCGCCGACGATTCGATCACGTGTATCGATAGCGTCGATGCAGTCTCTAACTACCTCGGCAGGCTTGATCCTGCCCTCACGGTAGAGAGTCAGGAGCTCTCCGACACTCTTCTCTGCCAGTCCGCTCATGATTCTCCCCCACTCTCACGATCGATGACCGGGGGGACACGGAAATATCCGTTCTCTCTATCGGGAGCTTGGCCGAGAACCTCTTCCCTCTCGAGACATTCATGCGGTTCGTCTGCCGAAGGAAGCACCGTGGATGACACTTCCTCCGTTCCTGAACCGGTATCGACCTCAGCGATTTTGTGTAGGAAGCCGAGTATCCTGTCGAGCTGGAGCCTCAGCCTGTCACGCTCCTCAGGATCGAGATCGATCCTGGCCAGGGCCTCGAGGTCTCCGAATTCAATATCCGTCAGTTTCAATGATTCCTCTCTTTCCTTCACAAGAGAGACTAACCGCAGCGGCGCCGGGCTGTCAAAACGATTCGTTCCTTGAATATAAAGCCGGGTAGAGTTGTATCGGGTGTGTATATCATCTTTGAATTGACCCCTGTTCACGGCTGACATAATATCGCCCTTGAAACGGCAAATCTGGAGGTTCAAATGAGATCGCCCCTGTTTACCGCCGCGGTAGTGCTCCTGCTGCTGGTTTTAGTCTTGTCGCCACCGGCGAAGGCAGACAAAAGTTACAACCACCCATCAATCGATTTCGAGATTACATTTCTGCCCGACGGCAGCGCGGAGATAGAAGAGACAAGAGCCTTCAAGTTCGACGGCTCTTTCTCCTGGGCCTTCATCGAGAAAGGCACCCGCGGAAAGTACGGTTCATACGGGGTAGAGTTCCATGGTGTCTGGGACGCCGAGACAGGGGAACAGCTGCGTCATGAGACCTACGAAAAAGGCGGAATCGAGGGAGTAAAGTGGTATTACTCGGCGCAAAACAGGACGAGAGAGTTCCTGATCAAATACAGGGTGACAGGAGCTGTCCAGAAATACATGGATGCCGCCCAGTTCTACTGGCACATCATCAGTGACAGCCACGCATATATAAGAAACGTCAATGTGGTCCTGACTCCGCCTGAACCCAGCCCTTACCTTTTCAAGGTCTTCGTTCATACGGAGACTCCTCCCGGCAGGCTCGATTTCGAGAAGGATTTCAGCGGCGCCCGCGTCGATCTCTCGGGAGTCAGCAGAAACAAATCCGTGGAACTGAGGGTCCTGCTCGACCCTGATGTCTTCCCGGATGCCCCTCTCCTCTCAGGCGAGTCGCACGGTACGCTGCTCGAGGATGAGAAGCGCGTGACAGAACAGTGGCGAATGGCGCAAGAGAGAAGAATAGAGCGGTACGCACGCAGCCGGGCCATGATAAAGTACTCGGTCATCGCCGGTATCATACTCCTCCTCGCCCTTATAGCCCTCTACTTCTGGTTCTTCTTCAAATTCGGCAAGGAACCGGATATAGACTACGACCACGACTACGAGAGAGAACCTCCGAGGGATCTCCCCCCCTGCGTCCTCCCGGCGATACTCACGCAGAGCGCCGTGCAGGATACCGAGATGGGCAAATCGTTTGCCGCCGCTCTTATCGAAAGCGCGAGGCTTGGCTACCTGGAGATAACTGAGACCGAAAAGAAGGTCCTTCTCTTCAAGAGCAAGGGCCTCGAATATACCCTTACCGACAAGGGGAAGAAACTGCTCACCGGGAAGTACGAACCCTCAGGGGATGAACGTCCACTGATCCCGTTTGAGGAGGATGTCATCAGGACTGTTTTCATCAAGGCCGGCGAGGGAGACAGTGTAACAAGCCACGAGATCGAGGAATGGGCCAAAAAGACGACCGGCATGAAGACCAATTTCAAGGATTTCATGGACAGGCGGAAGAAAAGCCTCAGAAGTGATTTCGAGAGGGACTATTTCAAACTCGATGATCCTGTCAGTGAGAAGGCGAAAAAGGGCTTCATAGGGATATCGGTCGGTGTAGGGCTGATCTTCGTGCTCCTCTTTATGGGAGGCCTCAGGAGCCCCGTGTTATTCGGCTTCGCTCCTCTGACAATACTGCTCGGGGTCCTGCTCTCCATCCCGCTTGCCAGGAGGACTCCCGAGGCGGCGCTTGAACACGCGAGGTGGAAAGCGTTCAAGAGGTTCATGAGTGATTTCTCCGCGATGAAAGAAGCCGGCCCCTCCCTTCTGCCGATCTGGGAGCACTACCTCGTCTACGCTGTCGCACTTGGCGTTGCCGACAAGCTGATAAACAACCTCAAGCTCGTTGCGAAGGAATACAGCTCACCTGTCCCCATGGTCGTGTGGTTCCATCCCATTCATGCCGCTTCTATCGGAACAGGCGGCGTCGAGGGCCTCTCGTCGCTAGATTCTATGACCGCTTCGCTGAGCAACCTCGAGAGTCTCGCTTCCGCCATGTCGACTTCGACCTCTACAGGAGGCGGATTCAGCGGTGGAGGAGGCGGCGGTGGCGGTGGAGGCGGCGGCAGCGGTGCTGGTTGATATCTTAACAGGGAGTCGTTGAATGAGTCCAGCAAACATAGTGATCATCATCCTCGCTGGTGGACTGGGGATCTGGATAATCCTTACCTACAACAGGTTCGTCACCCTGAGAAACAGGTGCGTCAATTCCCTTTCCCAGATCGATATCCAGATACAGAAACGCCATGAGCTCGTCCCGAAACTCGTCGATACGGTCAAGAGTTACGCTTCTCATGAGCAGGAGACACTGGAGAAGGTCACAGCAGCCAGGGCGGAGGCCGTAGGCGCAGGATCGACCAGGGAGAAAGCCGGAGCGGAGGACAGCCTCGATTCGGCCGTGAGATCCCTGTTCGCGTTAGCTGAAGCCTACCCCTCACTGAAAGCAGACACCCTCTATCTCGAACTGCACAGGGACCTGACCAAGCTCGAGGACGATATCCGATTCTCCAGACAATTCCATAACGACACAGTAATGAGACACAATACGGCTATAAGCACCTTTCCAGCCAACCTTGTGGCGAGATTCGCCGGCGCCGGAGAGATGGAATACTTCGGGCTTCACGGTTGACTCTCCCCTCTCCCGGACATATTTTTAAATATGAAACTACGCATGGCTTCCGTCATCGTCTCACTCGCCCTGCTCGCCTCATGTTCAGGTGAAGAAGAACCTTTTAACAATTACATCGAAGATCCTCCTCCCGACCCCAGTGTGCGATGGACGACGCTTGCTTCCGGCAAATCGCTCAGTGGCGTCTGGATAGATCAGAGCTCGACTGCTTACGCGGTCGGCGAAGTGGGGACAGCCTTCTATTCAAAAGACGGAGGCTGGGTACCGATGCCGATCGGTTCTTCCGTCGACTTCAACGATATCTGGGGTGACGGCAACGGGTCGCTGTACGCTGTAGGAGAGGACGGCACGGTGGCGAAATACGACGGAAGCTGGACCACTTATTCTACACCTGTATCGGTCGAACTTCGGTCCATATGGGGAAGCTCTCCGAGTAACATATTCGCAGCAGGCAGATCCGGCAAGATCATCAGGTACAACGGGTCCCGCTGGGAAGAGATGAAAAGCGGTACTAACTTCGATCTATACAGCATATTCGGCACCTCAGGCAATGATGTCTTTGCGGTCGGCAGTAGGGGCACGGTCCTGCATTTCAATGGAGAGGAATGGCAACCTGTCCAGAGGCCTTATAGTGCGACCTTCACCGGAGTATGGGCAGATTCCTCAAACACTTTTTATGTAGTCGGGCTCGGCGGGTATATCGTGCGTTACTCTGAGGGTATATGGAACAGGATGGACAGCGGGACCACTCATCCTCTCAGGAGCATCCACGGCACCTCGAGCAGCGAGATCTATGCTGTCGGCGATAACGGAACGATCCTCGAATACGACGGGAATGTCTGGACCGATCACAGCACCGAATACAGCATCTTCCTTGAAGATATCCATACATGTAACGGCGAGGCCCTGAGTGTTGGCTCACCCGGCTCGATAGTCAGATATGACGGTGACTACTGGCAGATAGAATCACGCACCACATATGCCCATCTGTATTCGGTTTTCGGCGCCGGAAAGCATGTCTTCGCGGCTGGCCAGACAGGCACGATCCTTCATTACGATCGCGAAGTCTGGCAGGTAGAGACCTCGGCATATTCGTTTGACCTCTACTCCCTCTGGGGTAGATACACCGACTGGATGATGGTCGCCGGCGATGGAGGCAGGACCTTCATATTCGACAGCGCTGACTGGAACGATCCTGGCGGCGAACCTGTTACGGCTATCTTTGATCTGTGGGGATTTAACGAAACCGACGTATGGGGCGCCGGCGCTTATGGACGGATATACCATTTTAACGGTTCAGAATGGACGCTGGAAGGTACTCCCGACCTGGACTGGCTGTACGGAATCTGGGGTCCGGCACCAGGCGATGTATTCACCGTTGGAAACGGCGGCAGAATTTTCCGGCTGGTCGAAGGAGAATGGATATCTATGGAGACCGGGACAGACAGGCAGCTGTTCGACATATGGGGAAGCTCTGCGGAGGACATCTTCGCGGTCGGACTGCACGGAACGGTGCTCCACTTCGACGGTACTGAATGGGAAGAGATGATTACGCCGACACAGAGATCGCTCTATGGAATATGGGGTTTTGCCGCTGATGATGTGATCGCTGTCGGGGAATACGGCACAGTAATCAGATTTGACGGTGACAAATGGGTGTCCGAGGACTGCGGCACGGCTGAACACCTTCGCGGCGTATGGGGTACATCAAGTACAGATATCTTTGTCGCGGGTTCGCTCGGGACAGTTATATACTACGGGCTGGTCGAATAATACTGTCAGCATCACAGCTGAACTGACCGAGCGAAAGGACCTGAAATTGACCGAAAGAACAAGACTCCTCGCATCCCTTCTACTCCTAGCGGCCTCCGCCCTCCTTTTGGCGGGATGTTCCGGGCTGCCTGACGGAGACGCTGGTTCATCCATGTCAGGCGGACCTTATCTTGGACAGGAGCTCCCCGGGGCCGAACCTGTCATCTTCGCCGAAGGTATTGTCAGCACGGGGCTCTACACCCGTGACCTGGCGATGACACCGGATAGATCAAAGATCTACTTCTGCTCTATCGTCGGCAACTATGCCTATTCGGCCATATTCGAAACACGGCTCGAGAACGGCAGATGGACCGAACCGGCTGCTCTGGAGTTCGCTTGCGACCCCGCCTGGATGAATATCGAGCCTTTCGTACATCCCGACGGTTCACGCTTCTACTTCATATCGAACAAAAGCGGCAACCAGGATATCTGGGTCGCCGACAGAACAGATAAAGGCTGGTCGGACGCGTACGCACTCGACGCTCCCGTCAACTCCGAGGCGCCCGAGTACTTCCCTTCCGTCACCAGAGGCGGGACCATCTACTTCACTCGCGAGGATCCGGGAACGAGGGCGAGCCGGATATTCAGGGCCAGACCTGACGGCGAAGGATTCGCTGAGCCTGAGTCCCTGCCGAACCATGTCAACTCTACCTCCGCTCAGTTCAACGCCTTCATCGATCCCGACGAGCGCTTCCTCATCGTTTGTGTTTACGGAAGAAAGGATTCGTTCGGATCAACCGACTATTACATCACCTTCCGGAACGAGAATGATAAATGGAGCGCCCTTGTCAACATGGGCGAGCCTGTCAATACAGAGAGCGGCCTCGAGTACTCACCGTACATCTCCCCCGACGGAAAATACTTCTTCTTCATGTCATCGAGAAAGAAACCTTCACAGAATGCAGACAAACTGCCTCTTACCAGGGATCACATGATGGAGATGCACAACTCACCTGGATATGGGAACCCCGCGGTATGGTGGATGGAGGCCTCTTTCATAGACAGCCTGGCTGCATCAGCGAAATGGGAATGATATAGCGGTATGCTTCTAGCGATTCCAGAGGCCGAGGTTTCTCATCACTATCATGGAGGCGATAAACTGGAAATATTCGGCCTCGTCTGCCGGGATTCCAGCATGATATGAGAATCTGTGCGTCTCTTCGAGGAACAGGGTCGAATAGATCACACATGCCATAAGATACGATCCTCTGACGGAGGGATGGCTCCAGTCAGGATTGAACAGGTAGTGTAGTTCAGGGCCTGTCTTCATGACCTGGTTCCACGCCCAGCCTACAGGAGCGATAACGAATCCAACTTCATCACTGAACTCAAGCGTATTGTCATAGATCAGCTGCTGCATATCAAAATAGGTCTCGGTCCGTCCTTCTATATATGTCAGGCCGTCCTCATAGGCCCAGGGCATACAGTACACCGTCAGAGCATCGGGGTTATTTGCCTCGACCTGTTCCTTCAGGAGCATAAACGGTTTTTTCAGCGCATGAAAATCACGGGGATAAAATATATTCTGATGGTCGTAGGGGAACGCCATGACAGCCCCTGAACCCTGGAGCATCACAAAGTCCCATTTCTGTGAATTGATCTTTTCAAGGGTCTCCGGATTGTAGGCGTGATATTCAAGGAAAGCGCCGCCGACTGTGTATGCATCTACAATGACTTCCCTCCCGCCGCTTCGAGCGAGTTCCTGGAACATAAGATGCTGCTCGTTGGTAGCAAAGTGACTTGATCCGATAAACAACACCTTGATGGGTGGTACTTCCGTGATATAGATAGTCACGCTCGCGGTATCAGCCGCGCCGTCACTGTCCAGGGCAGTCAGTGTGATGACATGTGTATTGACGGAAAGATCGGTCCTGCTTAACGATTCTTCTGCGCCGAGATCACCATCTTTATCAGACACCCAATTCAGGGAAGACCCTTCAAGCTCACCATCCTCCTCATCCATCCCTGTTCCGGCAAAGTGAACGCTGTCGCCTTCCAGATATGATTGCCCATCTCCCGGGGTGATGATTACAGCGTCAGGATCTGAATTGGTCTCAGGAGTGAGCGGATCATCCAGACAACCGGCGAGAATCAAGGATAGCATCGGAAGGAATAGCAACAGGGATATTACTTTGCTCATGGTGCTCCTTGATTATCAAGCGTATATGCAGACCACAATTAAATATAATTGAAGCGTCCGTAACATCAAGCCGTTATGATATCATTATCGAAATGTATTGCTTCAGCAAGGCGGGTAGGATTGATATCTCTGACAAAACAGGATGCGATAGCTATCCTGAAAATTGACCATGGCAAAAAGAATCCCATCGATTCCACTATGATCGGTGAGATCTATAAAGCGCTTAAAGATCTGCGAGACGACCCGGAGATCCACGGGCTGGTACTGGGTAGCGCCAGCGACAGGTTTTTCTCAATAGGATTCGATATTCCAAACCTGTTTGATCTCTCCAGGGTAGATTTCGGTAGGTTCTACAAGGCTTTCACTGAACTCTGCCTGGAACTCTACACCTTTCCGAAACCGACTGCGGCTGCTGTACAGGGCCATGCAACCGCCGGTGGATTCATCCTCACCCTCGCCTGCGACTACAGGATCTGTTCCCGGGGAAATGTCCTTATGGGGCTGAACGAAGCAGCGCTCGGAGTGCCGGTCCCCTGGTTCAGCGAACTGGTCCTGGAAGCAAAAGCGGGCAAAAATAACGCAAAGACAATAATCGATGAGGGAGAATTCTTTCTGCCGGAGGATGCCCTGAAAATGGGGATAATCGATGATATCTTTGAAAACGACGAAGTGCTCCCGAATGCCTTAGTCGCCGCCAGTGACGTCACTCCGGACATCATGGCTGTCTTCAGGACCATAAAGAGCGCCCGTACAGACAGGATCGAGAAGAATGTTGTTAAGACCATGGGTGAAAAGACGGAGGCCTTCCTTGATCGCTGGTACGCTCCTGAGGTTCGCGAGAATCTTAAAGAAGCAATGAAGAAGTACTGAGCCGTCACCTATCGCCTGAAGGTGAACGGAGCATAGCTGGCGAGGAACTTCTTTGTCCCGTAACCTGGGAACTGTACCGAGACTTTCAGCTCGGCTCCCGACCCTTCGAGGCTCTTGATCTTTCCCTCTCCATACTTCGGATGAAAGACGGTGATACCGACGCGGTACCTTGAGTCTTCGCGTTGCACGTCCGAACTGTCAGTGAACGAGTTAAAGGATGGGATCGACTGAGCCACATCGGAGAGTGTACGTCTCGGAACGGCGGTCCCTGTCACTTCCGTATGTTCTTTGGGAACCTCGTCAAGGAATCTCGACGGCCTGTTTCCTGTCCAGCTTCCGAACTGCATTCTGCTTGCAGCGCAGAAGAGATACAGCTCCTCCATCGCCCTGGTCATACCGACATAGAATAGCCGGCGCTCCTCCTCAAGCTCCGTATCGTCATCGAAAGCTGAATAGTGAGGCAACAGTCCCTCTTCCATTCCGGTGACAAATACTGCCCGGAATTCGAGACCCTTTGAGTTATGGAGGGTCATCATGCTGACCTTCTCCTCACTCTTCAGTTTGTCGAGATCGCTGAACAAGGCTATCTCTTCGAGAAAAACGGACAGAACAGGGTTCTCAGAGGAAGATGAGAATCTCATTGTCTCGTTGAGTAGCTCCTCAACATTCTCGAGCCTCGTCTGTGCGGTAACCGGATCCTCCCTGAGGTAATCCCTGTACCCTGTTCTCTCTATCACCAGCGACAGCAGTTCATGCGCGGTCTGGTCCGCCGCCATGAGTTCGAAGGATGCCATCATCTTTGAGAAATCGGTCGCTCTGGCCCGCTGCGCGGATCCTAGAGAATCGAGTGCGCCGGGCTTTCTGATGAAAGGATGAAGACTCTCGCCCGCTGCCGCCGCCTCGATCTTCGCAATTGTCACTCCTCCGATACCCCGTTTCGGGACATTCAGTACCCGTCGGAATGCGACATCGTCATCCGGATTGCTTATAAGCTTGAGGTACGCGAGCAGGTCCTTTATCTCTTTTCTCTCATAAAACCTCACCCCGCCTATGATCTGGTAGGGCAGCCCGCCCTTCATCATCGCAGCCTCGAGGGCCCGCGACTGAGCGTGGGTGCGATAGAGAACGGCGATCTCACTGCGGCTGTACCCTCCCCTTATAAGCCTGATGATCCCTTCCCTGACCGCCGCGGCCTCTCCACGGTCATCGGAGGCATGATAGATCCTGACAGCCTCGCCCCGGGCCTTTTTCGACCAGAGGCTCTTGCCTTTCCTTCCCGCGTTGTTGGCGATAACGGCGTTCGATGCATCAAGGATCGTCCCGGTGGAACGGTAGTTCTCCTCGAGCTTCACAGTGAGCGTATCGGAATATACGCGGTCGAACTGGAGGATGTTCTCGATCGTCGCTCCCCTCCAACCGTATATCGCCTGGTCGTCATCTCCGACGACAAAAAGATTTTTGTGGGTCGAAGCGAGCATGTCGATCATAACCATCTGGATGGTGTTCGTATCCTGAAACTCGTCGACAAGTACGTACTTGAACTGCCTCGCGTACCTGTCGAGGACCTTCGGATGAGCGGAGAAGAGCTCCACGACCCTGACGATCAGGTCATCGAAGTCGAAGGCATTGCACTTTTTCAGCTGCTTCGCGTACTCGCCGTATACAGTCGCGTAAAGTTCCTCGAGCCTGTCCACCGCGTTCTCGAACGCCTCGCCGGGAGGCACCAGTCCGGTCTTCCAGCGTGAGATCATGCTCCTGACGGCGGCCGGGGGATACTCGTCCAGCTTCCACCCCTTCTTCTTCATGATGTCCTTGATCAGGCTTGTCACATCGACTTCATCGTATATCGCGAAATTATTCTTGAATCCAATATGCTTCGCTTCCCGCCTCAGTATCCGTAGTCCTGTAGCATGAAATGTCCCTATCCACGATGGCGCCCCCCGGTCCCCTACTGCCCGAGCGACACGGGCGCGCATCTCTCCGGCGGCTTTATTGGTGAATGTAAAGGCAAGAACACGGTCGGGAGAGACCTTTATATCCCTGACCAGGTACGCGATCCTCTCAGTGAGGACCCTCGTCTTGCCGCTCCCTGCGCCGGCGAGTACCAGTACATGACCCTCTGTCTTTTCAACGGCCTGCTTCTGTTGCGGATTCAGTTCGGTCTTCAAGCTGAGGCGCCCTTTCGTGATAGTCAGAGATTTATGCCGGACGGCATCCTAGAATTGCGGCCCGATATAGAAATGGAAGTTCGGTTGGCCAGTGTACCTGAAGTCAGTCGGCCAGCCGAGCTGGAAGTCAAGAACCATGTACCCGAACCTCATGTAGAATCCTACACCGAAGTCGCTCCAGAAGTCGAGCCCGTTGATTTCCCTTGGCTTCAACCTCGGGTTCATCGGCTCGATAAACACCGGTTCTCCCCATACCGAGCCGGTGTCCAGGAAGAGAGTTCCCCCTATATTCCCGATACCCCAGCGGCCGGGCCATCCGAATATCAGCGCGTCTATCAATGGAAACCTGTACTCTAAATTGACCAGGATCATTCTCGGGCCCTGGAACTGCAGGTACTCGTATCCCCGCAGCGTCAGCGGCCCTCCCAGGTAATAAAACCGCTTGTCAGGTCCCGCGCTCATGCTGGTCACTGCCCGCAGCGCAAGCGAGTTGCGGTGCCAGAGCTGGAAATACCTCCTGTAATCCGCCAGGAAGGTGGTCCTCGCGATATCCTTACTCGAGAAACTGACGGCTCGCGCAGCGCTGACCATCCACCTCGACCCGAATGCGGGGCCGAACGAGCCGTAGTAGGTCGAATCGTGCACGAACGAAAATGTCGGCTGGAAGAGTCTCCTCTGAGAAGTCCCGTTAGTGAGGAGATAGTATTCCTCTTCAGGAGTATTGACCATTTCGGGAGTTATAAAGAACTCACGATCGGATACAAACGCCTGCAGTTCGAGGTCCGCTCTCGTGAACATGGAGAACGGGAAACTCACGTTGCCGAAGACACCGTAGTTCCTTTCGGAAAAGTACCTGTAGTCTGCGGATTCATCGGAAGAAGCCGGGAGGGAAACATCACCACACTTGGGCGGGGAGGCAGCGACACTACTGGAGTCATACTTGCCCGTTGTCTGGGAGCAGACGAACTTGTATTGGTGAAGGATGTCGCAGGGGTATACTCAGCTGACCCCAAGAAAGTTAAGTCAGCCCAAATGATTGAACATCTATCAGCGTGGGAGGCAAACCGCTGTGTGCCCAGATCGCACGCGCAATTGCATCCTGGGTATTCAACAGGCTATCCAGCAAAATCAGGCCATCGACCCGTGCACCCTCGTGTGCGGCGCGAATGGCCGTGGCGCCTCCCATAGAAATTCCCATTA